>MLJW01000192.1_pt1 | contig 50827 bp, 43 predicted proteins | sample 888231 | NCBI WGS metagenome assembly MLJW01 (sample SAMN05788063, study PRJNA343431) | mine drainage metagenome | isolation source: sample collected from the inflow into an acid mine drainage treatment plant... | place: Germany: Lusatia, lignite mining district
CACGTTTGACTGCCAACTCCCTAAATTCGGGTGTGTATTCCCGCTTCGGTATAGTCTTCATCTTCTTTCCTTTCAAAAGTAACGTTAATATTACGCCACTCTTGGAAGACTATTTTTCGGGGGAAGGTCATACCAGTGGCTTGGCGACGGCGATGTCCGTCTATCTGACTGCTAGCTCGACAAACGCATCGGGTCTGACAACGACGACGATTATGGCGGCGCTTATTCAGAAGTTGACCAACTTCAGCGGTCCAATTTAGTGCTAATGACCTCGAGGAAACAAAGCGATAAGTAACTCCTCTAATGGACAGATAAGCAAAAGGCTTTACGTGGTGCTGATTTTAACGGAGGCAAGAATGGGTTCGAATGGCATAGAGGAGTCGACGCTGATTGATCCAGCGTGCGGTGCCCCGGTCGACGCCTCATCGCCGTATAGTGGAGTACGCGGCGGCGCGCTGTTCTATTTCTGCAGTGAAGCTTGTCGTTCGCGCTTTCTGGCCAACCCCTTAAACTTCGTCGTCATGAGTATGCCAGAATCAGAAACACCCATTCCGGAGCCATCCGTTGTGCAATCCGTTGAAGTACCGTCTCACTCGAACATGGCCGATAGATTGGCCCATGAGGCCGAAAATGAGCCAGAACATAGTCTGTTTGGCAGATTCCGTGGCCTGATAGCTTCATGGCTCCTTGCACGAACCGAACGCCGCCATGCCGAGCGCGCAGGCGACGAATTGCTCGCGCTATATCGTACCGTCTCTGCCAATCATCCCGAGTTGTCCGGCCGCGAACTCTACAGGAGCATGGTCATGGCACGCACGGGTTGCGACGCGACAGACGCCAACAGGGTGCTCGATTGTGCGGAGGAGAGTTTTGCGGCATGGCCCGTGAGTCGTGAGCTCACGTTGTGCGACGTGGTGCATTACTTGTCGGTGGCGGAGTTTATTGAAACTCACGGAGGCGCCCCCTGGATGCACTCCAATATCAAATTCGTGGTGACTTCGCGCATCCCGCACAATCTTTGCGTTAACCACAAAGATACATAATTCGATCCTCTAATCTCTCCGCTCTTGGCCAACAACTACCCCAACTTGGGCATCGAAAACGGTAAAATCAACTGCGCGGGAAAGCCAGAACGGGGCGTCCGAAAAAGTAGCCTTGCGCCCAATCTATACCGATATCGCACAGAATATTAGCCGTATCTGCGTCTTCTACAAACTCTGCAATGGTTATCAGTTCGAGATCCTTGGCAATGTCATTAATGCGCCTGATGATTTGTCTGATTCGTTTGTCATTGATCTTTTTGATGAGGCTGCCCTCGATCTTGAGAAACGAGACGGGCAGTTCGGCTAGGTATTGAAATGACGAATAACCACTGCCGAAATCATCCACCGCCAGTCGCATGCCGAAATCCAGGAAAGGTGCCAGCTTTGCTTTTACCGCGCTCATATCTCCCCAAAGCTGTCTTTCAGTGATTTCAAGCACGAGAGGCTTGGTTGGCCCCAGATCGATGCCGCAGTTCAGGCATACAGCTTGGGCTTCCTGAAACAGTTCATGGACAATATCCTGATGAAGCAAAAGATCGCCTGAGAGATTAACGAAATGTGCAATGCGCTCACCGCCCGCCGCTATATTGCCCGCACAACGTCCCATGGTTTGTTTGATAATCTGGGAATCAATCAGATGCGTTAGCTGCAACTCTGTTGCTGCAGAGATGAAATCGATGGCTTCAATGGGTTTTCCCGTTTCATCGATCACTCTTGCCAGCGCTTCTTCCGCAACGGTCTGTCTTGTTTGAAGATCGACAATGATCTGATAGGCAGCGACCATGCGGCTGGTTTCAATTGCGTTGTTTATTTTTGAGGCAATGGAATAAACCTCATGTTTTGCCTTCGCAGCCACAACACGATTCCGCCCGGACTTTTTCGCTTCATAGAGTGCGGCATCTGCGGCTCTGATTAGAAAATCCGGCGTTTCCCCATCCTGGGGATAGCTGGATACTCCGATGCTTATCGTCGCTGCAATTTTTTGTCCGTTGAATTGAATTGAAAACTGATCAATGTTTTCTCTCAGTCTTTCAGCGACAGTGTGCGATGTCTCTTCATCGGTGTCTGGCAAAATGGCCAGAAACTCTTCCCCTCCCCACCTTCCGATCCAGTCACACGATCTCAGGGTGTTTTTTAAAATTTCGCTGACGCCACTAAGAATCTTATCGCCCATTTCATGGCCATAGTTGTCATTGATCAGTTTAAAACGATCCAGATCTATCAGGAGCGACGTCCCCCCGATTTTCAGTAGCACACGGCTTTAGAGTCCGCAGTTAATGTAACCGATTTTCCGGCCAGTTGCTTCGCGTAGGCCGAGAGCGTCAGACCACCCAGCGATTTTTTCGGCCGCTCCTCGTTGAATTCCCGCCGCCACGCTTCGATTTCCACCTTGGCATGCGCCAAGCTGACGAACCAGTGTTCGTTCAGGCACTCGTCCCGCAGCCGCCCGTTGAATGATTCGATGTAGGCGTTCTGATTGGGCTTGCCCGGCTGGATCAGAAACAGCCGTACGCTTCGTTCATGAGCCCAAGTCAACACCGCCCGGCCACAGAATTCCTTGCCGTTGTCCGTGCGAATTGCTTGAGGCAAGCCTCGCTATACGGCAAGCCGGTCCAAGATGCGCGTCAGCGCATGGCCGCCAATGGCGCGCTCAGGCACAACGGCCACGGCCTCGTGGGTGTCAATTCTGGTAATTTACGGTTATCTCAGGTTATCTATAATTCGCTATTTTTCAATAAAAAACCCGCCACTCCAATGAGTTAGCGGGTTATTGACTGGGGTGGCTGATGGGGCTCGAACCCACGACAACTGGAATCACAATCCAGGGCTCTACCAGCTGAGCTACAGCCACCGTTGAACCGTCAAGTCTATTGGCGTGCCCGACAGGAATCGAACCTGTAACCCCCAGCTTAGAAGGCTGGTGCTCTATCCGGTTGAGCTACGGGCACAATTCATTCGGCAAACCAACATGACTTCTGCTACTTGAACCTGGTCGGGGTGGAGAGATTCGAACTCCCGACATCCTGGTCCCAAACCAGGCGCGCTACCAGGCTACGCTACACCCCGAAGGCCGCGCACTATACAGGGCACGGCGAAAAAAATCAATTTTACTCGTGTGATTTCTTTGTGATCTGCGGCATCGCCAGCATCAGGTAATACACCATGGACCACAGCGTGAGCACGGCGGCCAGATACATCAGCAGTGTTCCCCACCACAGCGTCGAGATGCCGAACAAAGGTTCCTGGTACAGCAGGAACAGGATGGCGATCATCTGGAACGCGGTCTTGAATTTGCCCAGCATGGAAACCGCGACGCTTTTGCTGTTGCCCAGTTGCGCCATCCATTCGCGCAAGGCGGAAATGGTGATCTCGCGTCCGATGATGATGAAGGCGATGAAGACATCGACGAGATTCAGCTTGACCAGCACAATGAGTGCCGCGGCGACCATCAGCTTGTCAGCCACAGGATCCAGGAATGCGCCGAACGCGGAGCCCTGGTTCAAGGCACGGGCAGTGTAGCCGTCCAGCCAGTCCGTGACTGCCGCCAGCCAGAAGATGAATGTGCTGAGCAGGTGCTTCTGGTGCAGGCTGAGCGTGTTGTCCGACACATAGAACACCGCGACGAACACGGGGATCATTAATATTCTGAACCAGGTCAGCAAATTCGGTATGTTGAGCGGCATATCAATGCAATTGTCGGTAAATTTTATTAGCAACAAATTCAATTTAATTAAAGTTGCTGGTAGATCACTTCAGCAAAATCTAATGGAGTTGCTGGTAAATCTTTTCTGCGAGCGCGGGACTGATCCCTTCCACTCGCGCCAATTCTTCCACGCTGGCTTGTTGTACCCCTTTAAGACCGCCAAAATGCGTCAGCAAGTTGCGGCGGCGTTTCTCGCCCACCCCTTCGATATCCTCCAGCGATGAAGCGGTGCGCGCTTTGCCGCGCCGCGCGCGGTGGCCGCTGATGGCAAAACGATGCGCCTCGTCGCGCACTTGCTGAATCAGATGCAGGGCAGGACTGTCTGCGGGCAATTGTAGCGACTTTTCAACGCCGGGTCGTAACAATTGTTCCATGCCCGGTTTGCGTTCCACCCCCTTGGCCACACCCACCAGCGCAATATCTGACACCCCGAGTTCCGTCATCACTTCCACGGCTATCCCCAACTGCCCCGCTCCGCCGTCGATCAGGATCAGGTCCGGACGCTTGCCTTCGCCTTGCTGCAGTTTCTGGTAACGCCGCTGCAGGGCCTGGCGCATAGCGGCATAGTCGTCGCCGGGAGTGATGCCGCTGATGTTATAGCGGCGGTATTCCTGCGGGCGGATCGCAAGTTCGTCATACACCACGCAGGATGCCACGGTGGCCTCGCCCATGGTATGGCTGATGTCGAAGCACTCAATGCGCTTCAGGTCGGGCAATGACAGCACGGTACGCAGGGCTTCCAGACGCAATGTCTGCCCGGCTTGCAGGCCGGCCCGCTGACGCAATGCCAGCAGCGCGTTGGCCTGTGCCATTTCCAGCCATTGCCGCCGCTCGCCGGTCACTGCATGGCGTATCACCACCTTGTGCCCGGCTTGTTCGGTCAACAGCTGTTCCAGCGCCTCGTCGGTGATTTCGATGCTGGTGATGATCAGTGGCGGCACGCTGCTTTCCAGGTAATGCTGCGCCAAGAAGGCTTCCAGCACTTCGGCACAGTCCTGCCCCTGCACGTTCTGGGGAAACAGGGGTTTGTCGCCCAGATGCCGGCCGCCGCGCACGATGGCCAGATTCAGGCACAGTGCGCCTTCCGCCTCGACTACCGCAACGATATCGGCATCCGTGTCGCGCCCACTCTCCACGAATTGCTTTTCCTGCACCGTGTGCAATGCCTGCAGCTGGTCGCGTAGCGCGGCGGCGTGTTCGTACTGCAAATGCTCTGCCGCCTGCTCCATTGCCTCGCGCAAGCGTTTCTCCACCTCGTCATGCTTGCCCTGCAACAGCAGCACGGCATTGCGCACATCGCTGGCGTAATCCTCCGGGCTGATGATGCCGACACACGGCGCGCTGCAGCGATGGATCTGGTGCAACAGGCAGGGTCGCGTGCGGTTGTTGAACACGCCCTCCTCGCAAGTGCGCAGGCGAAATACCTTCTGCAGCAGATTGATGCTATCTTTTGCCGCCTGAGCGTTGGGATAGGGGCCGAAGTATTGATGGCGCTTGTCGGTCGCACCGCGGTAGTAGGTCAGCCGCGGTGACGGGCTGCCGGTCAGCACGATGTAGGGATAGGACTTGTCGTCGCGGAACAGGATGTTGTAGCGCGGCTTGAGCGACTTGATAAGGTTGTTCTCCAGCAGCAGGGCCTCGGCTTCGGAGCGTGTCACCGTGACCTCGATGCGCGCGATGTGCGACACCATCAAGCGGATGCGCGGCGACAGGTTGCCTTGCTGGAAATACGATCCAACGCGCTTCTTGAGCTGGTTGGCCTTGCCCACGTACAGCACCTGCCCGGCCTCGTCCAGCATGCGATACACGCCAGGCTGCAAAGGCAGCGAGGCGACGAATTCTTTAGGATCGAAGTTTGTGGTGTTCAAGGATGGATTCAAAGACCTGGTGGAACATGGCTTCGGTCAAGCGTTTGGTTTGCGTATTGTAGCGGCTGCAATGGTAGCTGTCATACAGCTTCGAACCGTCGGGCAGCGCGTGGCGTGCGTTGTGGGCGAATTTGAAATCTTTGACCTTCAGGCCGCTGGCGCGCAATACCGCTTCGTGTGCGATGGTACCCAGGGCAATGACCGCAGCGCCATTCGGCAAAGCTGCCAGTTCCTGTGCAAGGTAGCCGTTGCACTGCCTGATTTCGGCCGGTTCCGGCTTGTTCTGTGGCGGCAGGCACCGCACCGCGTTGGTGATGCGGCAGCCCTTGAGGGTCAGCCCGGGATTGGCTTGCTTGTTGGCATCCAGCGGCTCGGAGGCAGTCGCAAGGCCGTATTTATGCAAGGTGGAATACAGCAGATCGCCCGCATAGTCGCCTGTGAAAGGCCGACCGGTGCGGTTCGCCCCGTGCATCCCCGGTGCAAGGCCGACGATCAATAACGGCGTGCCGGCCTCGCCGAAGGAGGGTACTGGCTTTGCAAAATAACCCGGCTGCGCGGCTCTCACCTCGTCCAGAAAAGAGGCAAGACGCGGACACTGCCGGCAATCGGTGGAAAATCTGTTCATCGCTGTCTATTTCTACTCTATTGGAACCGCAGGGCATCGATCGGCTTGAGCAAGGATGCCTTGCGTGCCGGATACCAGCCGAAAAAAATACCAACTGCCGCCGCCACGCAGAAGGCCGTGATAATGGAAGTCACGGTCACCAGCACCTCCATATCCGCCAGTTTGCTCACTGCGATTGCCCCGCCAACGCCAAGAATGACGCCGACCAGGCAACCGACGACCGAGATGATAATGGCTTCCAGCAGGAATTGCAGCAGGATATCCTTGCCGCGCGCACCGATGGCCATGCGTATGCCGATCTCGCGCGTGCGTTCGGTGACCGACACCAGCATGATATTCATGATGCCGATACCGCCGACCAGCAGGGAGATCGAGGCGATCGCGCCCAGCATCATGGACATGACCTGTGCGGTTTCGGCAGCGGTGTTCGCCATTGCCGTCAGGTTGCGCACGGTAAAGTCGTTGTCCGCGCCTTCGCGGATGCGGTGGCGCTGGTGCAGCAATTCGTTGATGGATGTCTCCACCCTGGTCATCGCATCATCCGAATCGGCCTGTGCCATGATGAAGCGCACTGTGCCCCCGATGCGCGTGCCGAACAGCTTGCGCTGAGCTGTCGTCACCGGAATCAACACGGTGTCGTCCTGGTCGCGCCCGTCCAGGCTCTGCCCCTTGGCGCCCAGTACGCCGAGAACGACATACGGGCTGTTCTTGATGCGGATGGTCTTGCCGACCGGGTCTTCGTCGCCGAACAGGTTCTGCACCACGGTCCGTCCCAGCAGCGCCACCTGGGTCGCCGAACGGACATCTGAGTCGGAAAAAGGAAATCCTGCCGAGAGTTGCCAATCGCGCACCGTGAGAAAGCCTGGCGTGGTGCCGGTGATCTGTGTGCTCCAGTTGTTCGGGCCATACACCAGCTGTGCGGTGCCAGGCGAAGCCGGTGCGGCCGCATTGACCGAGGGCAATTCCTCGATGGCTTGCGCATCGGCAATGGTCAGCGTCGGCGACGCACCGCCGCCCATGCGGGCACCGCCGGAAGTCGTGGAACCGGAAAGGATGATGAACAGGTTGCTGCCCATGGAGGCGATGGATGCCTGCACCTGCTGCTGGGCGCCCTGCCCCACGGCCAGCATCAGGATCACCGCGCCTACACCGATGACCATACCGAGCATGGTCAGGATGGTGCGCAGCCGGTTCGCCCCCATCGCGGTCCAGGCTTCGCTGAGCATGGCGCTGATCATGAAGTCTGCTCCAGATGTTCCGGTACAGCGTGCTCGACTGCTCCGTCGTATACGATGCTCCCGTCGGAAAGACGCACCAGCCGTTGGGCATAGGCGGCGATGTCCGGCTCGTGCGTGATCAGGACGATGGTGATGCCGTCACGCTGATTCAGTTCGGTGAACATCGTCATGATCTCCTGGCTGGTATGGGTATCGAGATTGCCAGTGGGTTCGTCTGCCAGCAGCAGTTTGGGCTGGTTCACCAGTGCGCGCGCAATGGCAACGCGTTGCTGCTGTCCTCCAGATATCTGGTTGGGGCGCGAGCGCGCGTATTGTCCGAGACCGACTCTCGCGAGCATCTCATTCGCCCGTGCCAGGCGTTCCGCGCGCCGCATGCCGCGGTAGATCAGGGGCAAGGCAACGTTGTCTTCCAGGCTCGCTCTCGGCAAGAGGTTGAACCCCTGGAACACGAAGCCGATCACCTGATTGCGCAATAGGGCCAGTTCATCGCGGCTCTGCTTGTTCACGTCGCGGCCATTGAGAAGGTAGCTGCCGCTGGTGGCAGCGTCAAGGCAACCGAGAATGTTCATGAAGGTGGACTTGCCCGAGCCGGACGGCCCCATGATGGCCACAAACTCCCCGGGCATCACCGTGAACGACACATCCTTGAGTACCGGCACTGCCCCGGCCTCGGTCACATATTCCTTGTACAGCCGCTCGATATGAATGACGGAATCGTTGCTCATCATTTGCCCGCCGCTAGAACAGTCTCATGCCGGTGCTGCTGCTCTTTGCCGGCGGCAGGCGATCCTCGACGATGACCGCATCGCCTTCCTTGATCTCTCCGCCCAGTACTTCGGTCATGCGGTTGTCGGTGATGCCGACGGAAAGACGTACCGCTTTCGGTTGACCTTTCTCCAGTACGTACACCGTCCCCATCGGGATCGTGTCGCCCTTGTCCTTACCTCGCCCTTCGTCCTTGGGCCTGCTGTCACCGCTGTTGCGGGATTTGTCCAGGCGCGGCCCGGCATCGCCGGGGCGAAAGCGCAATGCGGCATTGGGAACCCTTAGCGCATCCTGGCGCTGGGCGACCACGATATTCACATAGGCCGTCATGCCAGGCATCAGGGCCTGATCCAGATTGTCCACCGACACCACCACGTCATAGGTCACCACGTTCTGCTGGGTGGTCGGGTTAAGGCGCACCTGGCGCACTGCGCCGCGAAAAGTGCGGTTGGGGAAAGCATCCACCCGGAAAGTCGCTTGCTGTCCTACGCGGATGTTGCCCACGTCCGCCTCGGCATAGCTCGTATCGATCTGCATGTGCGAAAGATCCTGCGCGATCTGGAACAAGGTCGGCGTTTGCAGCGATGCTGCCACGGTCTGTCCGACATCGACCAGGCGCGATACGACGACACCGGATACCGGAGAACGGATCACGGTGTAACTCAGGTTAGTCCGGTCGCGCTCCATTTGCGCCTGTGCCAGCGCAAGCTGGGCCTTGGCCGCCTTGAGCATCTGCACCGCGGTGTCAAGGTCCTGGCGGGTCACGTACTCCTGTTCGAACAGTCCGCGCGTCCGTATCTCGTTGGCCTGTGCCAGTTCCAGCGATGCCTGGGCGTTTGCGATATTCGCCTCGCTTTGCATCAGTTGCGCATGGGTCAGGGTCGGATCGAGTTCCAGCAGCACCTGCCCCGCTTTGACCTGGTCATTGAAATCGGCATGCAGTTTCTTGACGATCCCGGAAATCTGACTGCCAACGCTGACCAATACCACCGGATTCAGCGTCCCGTTGGCCGAGACGCTTTGAGTGATGGAGCCGCGCTCCGCCGTGACCGTCGCATAACGCGCTTCAGCCGGTTCTTTCTTCGGGATGAACCACCAGATGCCCGCTCCGGCCGCCAGCAGCACTGCGATTCCGATCGATATGTTTCGCGAGATTCTTTTTTGCATTCCGCACTCCCGTTTTGCGCATGAATCACCGAGGCAACTTCCGGATCAATTTCCGGCCTCCAGCCTGGTCAGGTCAAGCTGCCCGATGGCCTGAGCCAGGGCCAGCCGGCTTGCCTGAAAGTTATACAACGCGGCGACATGTTGTTGCCGCGCACTGGCCAGCGTGCTTTGCGCATTCAGCACATCCAGTATCGACATATTCGCCACGCCGGCCTTGTAGCGTCCCAGCGTCATCCGCTCGGACTGCTCTGCCGACGCCACCAGGTCATTTGAAGCAATCAAGGTCTGGCTGTTCGTGAGCAGGGCCTGGTAGGCCTTCCATACGTCCAGTGCGATCTGGTTGGCCAATATGTCGCGCGCCGCAACCTTGCCTTCGATCTGCAACTCGGCGGCGCGGTTCTGGTAGGTATTGCTTCCGCCCGTGAACAAAGGCACGTTGAGCGTCACACCGATATTGCTGGTATTGGTGATCGGGACTCCCGGCAAATTCTGTGAACCGGTCGATGCGTTCAGGCTGACACTGGGCAAGCCCGCGGCGCGGCTCACTTCCAACTGCGCCTCCGCCGCCTTGATCTGGGCTTCGGCCGCCCGCAGATCCGGACGCTTTCGGCGCGCATCGTCGATCAATTTCCCGATGTCCTGCTCCACGGCCGGATCGGGTACCAATTCCGGCAATGACACCAAGGTGAACTGGATACTGGCATCAAACCCCATGACGTTCGCCAAAGTTCCCTGCGCAGTGCGGGTGGTCCCCTGCGCGGTGATCAGATTGAGTCTGGCTTGAGACAAGGCCGTCTGTGCCTGCAGCTTGTCTGCGGGTGTGGCGATGCCGGCCCGGTAGCGCGCTTCCGCCGCGGAAAAACTTTCCCTGGCTGAAGCCTCGGCGACCTTCAACGCATCCACACTGGCTTGTGCGGACAGCAATGCATAATAAGCCTGCACTGCGCCGAGAAAATTGGCCTGCAACGTCGCGTCGCGAGTCGCGTTGGCGGCGACCAGCAGTTGCTTGGCGTTTTCCAGCGTCCCGGACCGTCCGCCGAAATCAAACAGCAGATAGCCCGCGCTCAGATTGGCGTTTCGACTTCTATAATTGCCGGCACTTCCGGCAGCGTTGGAAATGTAGCGCGTGTCGCTGGCTTGCGCCGACAGGGTGGGCAGGTAGGCCGACATGCCCACACCGACGTTCGCCGCCTGGGCGCGGGCGTTCGCCCAGAGCAATCGTGTCTGCGGATTGTTGCACAAGGTCAGATCAACCACGTCAGCAAGGGTCAGCGGCCTTCCGATCTTCTCCCTGTCGCAACGACTCATATCGGCAGTCTGGGGAAAATCACCCGGCTCGACGTATTGCTCCGTCGACAGAGGATCGTTGCTCGCCAGTGCCACCAGTGGAAGGAACATCACGTGGCACAACAGAATCAGCAGGCGAGATCGATATCGATGCACGTTGTCGCTCAAAACAAGTTACCTGTCCGGCAAGGACACATCGGGATGATACGCCGTAGCCTGACCTTGCGCAGAGCCCGGCAAACAATCTTTATCGGGTTTTATCCGACAACATTCGTCGAAATTGACATCCCCACCGCCCTCAGCCTACGGCTGCCGCTTGCGCGGAAAGGGCGAGGATTCCTGCTTCCAGCGATTGATGTCCCAATCGGAGAATATTCCTTGCGGCATTGATGTCGCGGTCATGAGTGGCACCGCACTCACAACAGGTCCATTCCCTTATTCCAAGACCGGCTCTACCTTTCGGACTGCTGGCAGATATCACTCCGCAGCTCGAACATGTCTGGGTGGTGTTCTTCTCATTCACTTCCTGATACACAACTGACCGCGCATTCGCTTTATATTCCAGCTGTGTCTTGAGCATGCCCCAGCCAGTATCCAGCACCGATTTGGCCATGCGGGTCTTTACTAATTTGCTGCTGCTCACGTTTCCAACGAAGATCGCTCCGTAGTTCTTAGTCATAGCAGTTGTGAACTTGTGGATCGCGTCGTTCCGCTTGTTTTTGATCCTGGCGTGGATCGTTTTGATGAGCCTGGTCTTGTTCGCGCGCTGAGCTTTTGCAAGGGGCTCCGCAAATTCATCGGTAATCCGCTTGCGTTCCAGTTTCTCACCATCAGAGCAGGTTGCTGTTGTTTTGAGCCCGAGGTCGATCCCGACGGACTTGCTGCCTTCGCTGGGTTTAACCTCAACTTTAACCGTCGTATTGAAATACCAGCGGCCACGTGCATCCTGTGAAAATGAGCCGGTCCCAAGCTCATATTTCGACAAGTCGTAACTATCCCAAAGTCCAAAGAACCCACCACAGAACCGGATCTGGCCGTTCACCAGCTTCACGCCGGCCGCTTTGAACGGAATCCACCCGAGCGCTCGCTTCGATCCGCTTGAACTACGCCAATTGAGTTTGTTCTTCTTGAACTGACGGCGCGATTTGGCGTGCTGCGCAATAACTGACTGGACTGTGGCTGCGCCGATCGAAAGACTGCGTTCTTTGCGAATACCACGGAGCTCTTTATTAAGGTCAAACTCGGAAGTATCGAGGTTCACAAACCCAACACCGGGGATTGGCACCCATGAGTAATCTCGGGTGATTTCATTTGCAGCATTCCACACTTGGTTCACTTCAAATGCCATCCTGGATAGCACCTTGGAATGCCTGTCCTTGACTCTGACTCTAAGGGTTTTGGCGTGTAAACTCATGTAGGGATTATAACAGAACGTTCGTTCTGCCAAATTATTCCCTTGTCAGTATTCAAGCAGGACGCCTTTCGCATCCGCGCTATCCATCTCCGATCTGAAGGACAGAGTTTTTAGCGCTAGTCTGATAAAAAAGCCCCGCTGAGCGGGGCTTCGATAACGACATAGTCTGACTTAATCCGCGGCAGGTGCCGCTGTCTCCTGTTGCGGCACCAAGGCCTTCATGCTCAGACGCATGCGACCTTTGTCGTCCAGTTCCAGTACCTTGACCTTGACTATCTGGCCTTCTTTCAGGTGGTCCGCAACGTTGGCGATGCGCTCGTGCGAGATTTGCGAGATATGCAGCAGACCGTCCTTGCCCGGAAGAACGTTGACCAGTGCACCGAAGTCCAGCAGCTTGACGACCGGACCTTCGTACACTTTGCCCACTTCGACTTCGGCCACGATGTCTTCGATGCGTTTCTTCGCCAGTTCACCCGCATCGCCGCTCACGCAGGCGATAGTGATGTTGCCTTCATCGTCGATGTCGATGGTCGTACCGGTCTCTTCGGTCAGCGCACGGATCACCGCGCCGCCCTTGCCGATCACGTCGCGGATCTTTTCCGGATTGATCTTCATCTTGATCATGCGCGGCGCAAAGTCGGAAACTTCGGGGCGCACTGCAGGCATCGCCTGCTTCATGATACCGAGGATGTGCATGCGGCCTTCCTTGGCCTGGCTCAATGCGACCTGCATGATCTCCTTGGTGATGCCGTTGATCTTGATGTCCATCTGCAACGCGGTGATGCCCTTGTCAGAGCCGGCTACCTTGAAGTCCATGTCGCCCAAGTGATCTTCGTCACCCAGGATGTCGGTCAGCACAGCGAAACGGCCGCCATCCTTGATCAGGCCCATGGCGATACCCGCCACGTGTGTCTTCACCGGCACGCCCGCATCCATCAGCGACAGGCAGCCACCGCATACGGAAGCCATGGAGCTGGAACCGTTGGACTCGGTGATCTCGGACACCACGCGGATCGCGTAGCCGCATTCCTCTTCGCTCGGCAGTACGGCTACCAGTGCGCGCTTGGCCAGACGGCCGTGGCCGATCTCGCGGCGCTTGGGCGTACCGACACGGCCTGTCTCACCGGTGGAGTACGGAGGGAAGTTGTAGTGCAGCATGAAACGGTCTGAAAACTCGCCTTGCAGCGCGTCGATGGTTTGCGAATCGCGCATGGAACCCAGCGTCGCCACCACCAGCGCCTGTGTCTCGCCGCGGGTGAACAGCACCGAGCCATGGGTACGCGGCAATACGCCGGTACGGATGGTGATCGGACGCACGGTGCGTGTATCGCGACCGTCGATACGGGGCTCGCCGCTCAGGATCTGGCCGCGCACAATCTTGGCTTCCAGCGCGCTGAACAGTTCGCCGATCTCGTTCTTGGAGACATTTTCAAATTCAGGGGTCGCCAGCGCTTCGGACACCTTGGCGCGGATCGCATCCACCTGCTGGGTGCGCGCCTGTTTCTGACGCACAGCATAGGCAGCCTTCAGGTCGTTCTCGGCCAGCGCGGCGATCCTGGTGATCAGCGCTTCGTTCTTCGCAACCGGAGTCCAGTCCCAGTCGTCCTGGCCTACGGAGTTTGCCATTTCGATGATCGCGTTGATCACGGCCTGCATCTGTTCATGACCGAACACCACGGCGCCCAGCATGACTTCTTCCGACAGTTCCTGCGCTTCGGATTCCACCATCAATACCGCTTTGGAAGTTCCGGCAACCACCAGGTCCATCTTCGATTCGACCAGTTCGTCCTTGGTCGGATTCAGCACATACTGGCCGTTCAGGTAACCCACACGCGCCGCGCCGATTGGGCCGTCGAACGGGATGCCGGAGATCGCCAGGGCAGCGGAAGCGCCGATCATGGAAGGAATATCGGAGTCGATCTGCGGATCGGACGACATCACGGTCGCGACGATCTGCACTTCGTTGTAAAAGCTTTCCGGAAACAGCGGGCGCAGCGGACGGTCGATCAGGCGCGAGGTCAGGATCTCTTTTTCGCTGGGACGGCCTTCACGCTTGAAGAAGCCGCCGGGGATCTTGCCCGCGGCATAGGTGCGTTCCTGGTAATCGACGGTCAGCGGGAAAAAGTCCTGGTCCGGCTTTGCATCCTTGCGTCCCACCACGGTGACCAGCACGACGGTGTCGTCCAGGCTGACCATGACTGCTCCACTGGCCTGGCGAGCGATCTCGCCGGTTTCCAGTGTCAATTGATGTTTGCCGTAACTCAGGGTTTTTTTATAGTGACTCAAGATAGCTCTCTCCAATGTAAATGCGTGACCCAGTGGCCGTACCAGCGTGGCGATATGACATCCAAAACGAAGCGGGCCGCATTCGCGACCCGCTTGCAAAACTTGTTACTTACGCAGATCCAAGCGCTGGATCAGCTCTTTGTAACCCGCTTCATTTTTACTCTTGAGGTAGTCCAGCAGCTTGCGGCGACGGCTCACCAGGCGCAGCAGACCACGACGGGAGTGGTGATCCTTGTTATGTTCCTTGAAATGCTCGGTCAGGTAGTTGATACGTGCCGTCATCAGGGCTACTTGAACTTCAGGGGAACCTGTATCGCCCTTGGCGCGCTGATAGTCAGTCACGATCTGCGATTTTTGTGCGGCGGTAATAGACATTGACTTCTCTCTCCAATAAAAAGTGCGGCATTCTACCCCTGAATGGGGTCCCCGCTCAAGTTGATTCGCGCTGCGCGGCCTCCTTGGCCACGCTGGACAGCAGGCGGCTAGGGGCCAACCGTCCACTTTCCAGTTCTCCCAACCCGATAAAGCGCCCCGAGGCATACAAACGCCGTTTTCCGTCCGGATGGCTGTCGCACAAGCCCAATCTTTGCCCCTGGGCCAGCCGATTGGCCTGAATCTCATCCAGTTCCAGGCTGGGCAGGTTCCGCACCAGCCTGTCCAGCGGCAACAGACAGGCATCGCGCTGTGTCTCGTTCATTTCCTCAAGCTGCGCGAGGGTATAGGCGTCGTCCAGGCTGAATTCGCTTATCCCGGTGCGGCGCAAGGCGATCAGATGTCCGCCGCAGCCCAATTTCTCGCTGATATCCTCGGCCAGTGTGCGCACATAGGTGCCCTTGCTGCACAGCACGCTGAATTCCAGTTCGTTGCCGGCCAATCTCTCCAGCCTTAATTCGCGAATAATTACCGTACGCAATTCGCGTTCCACGGTTTCGCCCTTGCGGATGTATTCGTACAGCGGTTTTCCCTGATGCTTGATGGCACTGTGCATGGGCGGTAGCTGTAGCGTCTCCCCCATGAACGTCGCAAGTACTGTCAGTACTTGCGCTTCGTCTACCGCAACAGGCCGTTCTTCAATCACCTCGCCCTCGGCATCGCCCGTCGTCGTGCGCTGCCCCAGACGTATCGTCGCGCGATAGCGCTTGTCGGCATCCAGCAAGGCAGTGGTAAATTTGGTGGCTTCGCCGAAACAGACCGGAAGCAAGCCGGTAGCCAGCGGGTCGAGCGTACCGGTATGTCCGGCTTTCTCGGCTTTGAACAGACGGCGGACTTTCTGCAGGGCAGTGTTGGAGCTGAGTTCCAGCGGCTTGTCGAACAGCAGCACGCCATCCAGCGGTCTTGTGACACGCCTGAATTGCTCAGTCTTTTTTGTCACTCGCAACCGCTTGATCGATCAACTGGGAAAGATGGGCTCCGCGCTCGACGGAAGCGTCATAGACGAAATGCAACTGGGGGGTGATGCGCAACTTCATGGCATGCGCCAGCTGGCTGCGCAGGAAACCGGCGGCGCGTTCCAGACCTTGCAGCAAGTCCGGGCTGTCGCCGTCCAGCGAGGTGTAGAACACTTTGGCGTGGGCGTGGTCGTTGGTCACTTCCACCCCTGTCAGCGTGACTTTCTTCACACGCGGATCTTTCACCTCCAGGCGGATCAGCTCCGCCAACTCGCGCTGGATCTGTTCGGCGATGCGATCGATACGCGAAAAGTCCTTTGCCATTAAAGCGCCCGCGCCACTTCGATGATCTCGAACACCTCAAGCTGGTCGCCGACTTGCAGATCGTTATAACCTTTCAGGGACAGGCCGCACTCGAAGTTGGATTTCACTTCCTTCGCGTCATCCTTGAAGCGTTTCAACGAATCCAATTCGCCGGTGTGGATCACCACGTTGTTGCGCAGCACGCGCACGCTGGAAGAGCGCTTGATCACGCCTTCGGTGACATAACATCCCGCGATCGTACCCACCTTGGAAATGTGGAACACCTGACGCACCTCGACCATGCCGATGATGCTTTCCTTCTTTTCCGGTGCCAGCATGCCGGACAGCGCCGCTTTGATCTCGTCCACCATCGCGTAGATGATGTTGTAGTAACGGATATCCACACCCGACGATTCGGCCAAGCGGCGCGCCGTCGCATCTGCACGCGAGTTGAAGCCGATGATGATCGCCTTGGAAGCCAGCGCCAGGTTGACATCGGATTCGGTGATCGCACCGACGCCGCTATGGATCAGGCTGACCTTGACCTCTGCCGTCGAAAGCTTCTGCAACGAGCTGGCGATCGCTTCGAGCGAACCCTGCACATCGGCCTTCACGATCAGAGACAGGGTGCGCACTTCGCCCTCGCCCATCTGTTCGAACATGTTTTCCAGCTTGGCGGCCTGTTGCTTGGCCAGCTTCACGTCGCGGAACTTGCCCTGACGGAACAGTGCGATCTCGCGCGCCTTCTTCTCGTCGGCCAGCACCAGGAAGTCCGCACCGGCGACCGGTACTTCGGACAAGCCCTGGATCTCGACCGGAATGGATGGGCCCGCTTCGTTGATGGTCTTGCCGTTCTCATCCAGCATGGCGCGCACACGGCCCGACACCGATCCGACCAGGATCGCATCGCCGCGTTTCAGGGTGCCGGACTGCACCAGCAAGGTCGCCACGGCACCCTTGCCCTTGTCCAGACGCGCTTCGACCACGACACCTTTGGCGCTGGTGTTCTTCGGCGCCTTCAGTTCCAGCACTTCGGCCTGCAGCAGGATACCCTCCAGCAAGGTGTCGATGCCCTGGCCGGTCTTGGCGGACACTTCGACGAACATCGCATCGCCGCCCCAGTCTTCCGGAACCACGCCTTCAGCCACCAGTTCCTGGCGCACGCGCTCGGAATTGGCATCCGGTTTGTCGATCTTGGTCACTGCCACCACGATAGGCACATTGGCGGCCTTGGCGTGGTGTATCGCTTCCTTGGTCTGCGGCATCACGCCGTCGTCCGCTGCGACGACCAGGATGACGATGTCGGTCGCTTTCGCGCCGCGCGCACGCATTGCGGTGAAGGCCTCGTGGCCCGGCGTATCCAGGAAGGTGATCATGCCGCGAGGCGTATCCACATGATAGGCGCCGATGTGCTGAGTAATCCCCCCTGCTTCGCCGGAAGCCACCCGAGTACGGCGGATATAGTCCAGCAAGGAAGTCTTGCCGTGGTCGACGTGACCCATGACGGTCACGACCGGCGCGCGTGATTCCAGCACCACATCGCCATGATCGACCGCTTCCATCAGGAAGGCATCGGGATCGTCCGGCTTGGCCGGGACTGCTTTGTGGCCCATTTCCTCGACCAGGATCATCGCTGTCTCCTGATCCAGCACCTGGTTGATGGTGACCATGGAGCCCATCTTCATCAAGGTCTTGATGATCTCGGCCGCCTTGATCGACATCTTCTGCGCCAGCTCGGCCACGGTGATGGTTTCCGGAACCATCACTTCCTGCACGATGGGCTCGGTCGGCAACGAGAATGCATGCGCCGCTTCCGGTTTGCTGTGTTTTTCATGGCGCGGGGCGCGGATCGCGCTGCCGCCGGTGCGTCCAGCCAATCCGCTCCGGGTATCGGTGGTGCGCGAAGGCGGACGTTTCTTGTGTCCGGCCTCGTCCCATGGACTTTCCTTGGCGGCAACCTTGTCGACTTTCTTGGCGGGTCGCGCAACCTTGTCGCCCGGCTTGAGCGTCGGCTTATGCAAAGTCCCTTCGGCCGGTCCGGCAGCAGGCGCTGCTGCTGCCGCAGCAACGGGCTCCGCGGCGGCGGGCTTGGCTTCGACCACGGGTGCCGGCGCAACAGGGGCAGGCGCCGGTTCGGCGGCCGCAGCCTTGCGCTTGGTACGCTCTTGTCTGGCTTGTATGTCGGCGGCCTGGCGAGCCGCGAGTTCGGCTTGCAGACGCGCTTCCTCGGCGCGCATCTTCTGCTCCTGCTCGTCCAGTACCTTCCTGGCAGGCTTGCCCGGCTTGGCTTCTTCCTCCACGGGCGCTTGAATAGCGGGCTGCACCGGCACTTCCGCAGCCGGGGCCGCGGCGGGTGCCACCGTGCGCTTCTTCCGCACTTCCACCTGAATGGTGCGGGACTTGCCGGAGCTGTCCGCCTTCTTGATTGCTGTCGTCTCGCGGCGTACCAGCGTGATCTTGTTCTTGCCTGCACCGTGCGCGCCGCGCAGATGCTCAAGCAATTGCGACTTGTCCTGCTCCGATATGGTGTCGGTATCTTTCTGCTTGGATACTCCAGCCGATTGCAACTGCTCCAACAGCAGCTCGACCGGAAGCCCAAGCTCACCCGCAAATTGCGCGACGTTCATTTTTCCCATTCCAACCCCTTAACCTATACCAGACAACAAATACCCTTACTGCTTTTACTTCCGGCTCAATTGAACCAAGGCGCACGCGCCGTCATGATCAACTGATTGGCACGTTCGGCATCCATTCCGGTGATCTCCACCAACTCATCGCCATCCAGGTCGGCCAGCTGCTCTTGAGTGCCGACACCTTTGCCCGCCAGGGCGCGCGCCGTCTCCTCGTCCATGCCTTCGATCTTCAGCAAGTCTTCGATGTTGTGCTCGACCTGCTCTTCGTTGGCGATAGCTTCCGTCAGCAGCGCGTTACGCGCACGGCTGCGCAGTTCGTTCACGGTCGCTTCGTCAAAGGACTCGATCGCCTGCATCTCTTCCAGCGGCACATAGGCCACTTCTTCCAGCGTGTTGAAACCTTCCTGCACCAGGATGTCGGCGACTTCCTCGTCCACGTCCAGCTTGGCCACGAACAGGTCGCGAATCTTCGAGAACTCCTGTTCGTTCTTCTCGGCGGACTGTTCCACCGTCATCAGGTTGATCTCCCAGCCTGTCATTTCGCTGGCGAGGCGCACGTTCTGGCCGCCGCGTCCGATGGCTTGCGCCAGATTCTCTTCCTCGACCACCACATCCATGCTGTGCTTGTCTTCATCCACCACGATGCTGCCGACTTCTGCCGGAGCCAAGGCGTTGATGACGTAGGTGGCGGCATCGTCAGACCACAGGATGATGTCCACGCGCTCGCCGGCCAGTTCGTTGGTCACGGCCTGCACGCGCGAGCCGCGCATGCCGACGCAGGTACCGATCGGGTCCAGGCGCTGGTCATGGCTGCGCACCGCGATCTTGGCGCGCGAACCGGGATCGCGTGCCGCGCTGACGATCTCCAGCAGGCCTTCTTCGATCTCCGGCACTTCCAGCTCGAACAGCTTGCTCAAGAATTCGGTCGTGATGCGCGACAGGATGATCTGCGGGCCGCGCACGGTGCGATCGACGCGCAGCAGATAGGCACGCACGCGGTCGCCCACGCGCAGGTTCTCTTTCGGGATCATCTGGTCACGCGGCAGCAGCGCTTCGATCTTGCCGAATTCGACGATGGCGTTGCCGCGCTCGATGCGCTTGATCGTGCCGGACACCAGGTGCTCGTTGCGCTCCATGAAGTCGGCCAGGATCTGCTCGCGTTCCGCGTCGCGTATCTTCTGGAAGATCACCTGTTTCGCCGCTTGCGCGCCGATACGTCCGAAATCGATGTTCTCCAGCGGTTCCTCGATGAACTCTTCCAGCTGGATGTCGGGCTGGCGCTTTTGCGCCTCTTCCAGCTTGATATGCAGCTCGGGCGTCTCGAAGGTCTCGTCGTCCATCACTTGCCAGCGGCGGAACGATTCGTACTCGCCGGTCTGGCGGTCGATGCTCACGCGCACATCCGCCTCTTCATCTGAAAAGCGTTTTTTGGTCGCAGAGGCCAAGGCCGATTCCAGCGCACCGAATACGATCTCCTTGTCCACGTTCTTCTCACGCGCCAGGGCATCCACCAACAACAGAACTTCACGACTCATCGCTATCTCCGACTACTTCAAAATACCGGCACCAGACGTGCCTTATCTATATTTGACAGCTCGATTGTTACCGGGCTGCCATCCACATCCAACTCAACTGTTCCATCCTTCACGGCGCCGATGATGCCGGCAAAGTTCTTGCGTCCCGCCATCGGCATGCGTACCTTGATCTGCGTCTTCTGGCCGGAAAAGCGCACGAAATCGGATTCCTTCTTGAGCACCCTGTCCAGCCCCGGCGAAGAGACTTCGAGGCGTTCGTAATCCACCCCCTCCACCGTGAACAAGCGCACCAGCTGGTTGCTCACCCGTTCGCAATCTTCCACCGCGATCCCGTCCGGCTTGTCCATGAACACGCGCATCAGCCCGCGTCCGGAAACCTCCAGGTCGACCAGCTCATAACCCATGCCGGCCAGTGTCGTCTCTACCAGCTTCGCCACATCCATGTTCGTACCCACAAATAAAAAACGGGCTCGAAGCCCATCTGAAAACGGCGCGCATTGTACCAAAACGCCAGGTCAATGGAAACAGGTATTTAAAGCCAAGCGTAAAACCCCCTTCCATTTTTTGCATGCGGAAGGGGCATTTTCAATATTCGAATGCTCAGGGGGACATTAACTTCTTGATGTTATGGACATCAGGGCCAAGCACCACACCTTTTTCCGTAATCAACCCTGTCACCAGCTCTGCCGGTGTCACGTCAAAGGCCGGATTGCGTATCTTCACCCCCTCGGCCGCCCAGTGGCAGTCGCGGAAGCCCTTTACCTCTTCCACCGAACGCTCCTCGATGGGAATGTCCTTGCCCGCAGCAATGGAAAGATCAATGGTCGACAGCGGGCACGCCACATAGAACGGGATGTTGTGCCGCCTGGCCAGCACGGCCACCATGTACGTTCCGATCTTGTTCGCCACGTCGCCGTTGGCCGCCACGCGATCCGTACCCACCACCACCGCATCGACTTCGCCCTGCGCCATCATGTAGCCGGCCATGTTGTCGGTGATCAGCGTCACCGGAATATTCTCCTGCACCATCTCCCATGCCGTCAGCCGCGCGCCTTGCAGGAACGGCCGCGTCTCGTCGGCGATCACCGAGATCCGCTTGCCCGCCTCCACCGCCGAACGGAACACCCCCAGCGCCGTGCCCCAGCCCGCGGTCGCCAGCGCCCCGGCATTGCAGTGCGTCAGCACCCGCGCCCCGTCCTTCAGCAAGGCCGCGCCGTTCGCGCCCATCGCCTTGTTGATGCGGATGTCTTCGGCCAGAATCTCATGCGCCTCGGCCAGCAGCCGCTGCGCGACCTGTTGCGGCGCTTGCGTGGCAACGCTTTCCCACACCTTGCGCATGCGCTGCAAAGCCCAGAACAGGTTCACCGCCGTCGGGCGGCTGGCGGCGAGCGCGGAGAAACCGGCTTCCATGCCCGATTTGAAATCAGAAGCGGAAATATTTTGAGTACCGTTCGGGCTGAGCTTGTCGAAGCCCTCTCCCTTCGACAGGCTCAGGGCGAACGGTTCGGAGGATAACCGCAACGCCTCCAGCGCCACACCATAAGCCGCCGCCACACCGATGGCCGGCGCACCGCGCACCACCATGCTGCGTATGCTCTCCGCCACCGAGGCAGCCGAGTCGTAGCTCAAGTATTCAAAAGAAGCAGGAAGAATGCGCTGGTCGATCATTTCCAGCCGGTTGTTGAACCAGCGCAGGGTTTCGATTTTCATTGATACGTTCCTAATTATTGGGTGATCACTTCTTTGTTCGACGATAGTCCGGCATCCAAGCACCTTCATCAGAACTTTTCTGCTCCCTTAATTCGCTAGGATCAAAAAAGAAAATAGCCGTAACATCTTTCGTTGGTACAAAACCATTGATATGCGAGGTAATGGTCAAATCGTCGGTCTTTTTAAATTGGCCATCATCAAAGCACAACGAAACAATCTCGTTTTTGCTCCGCTTTTTTAGATTCAAAGTGAAGTCTTTGATAGGACCAGCCCAATTTGCGCCCGTGGTCAAAACATACTGCACGGAGTTCCACGGAAACGCTTCTACATTATTTTCAATTTGAATTTTATTGCCAGCTCCAATTGTTCCATCCGTTATGCAGAATTTTTTTACGTCTGCCGCCCATTGCGTCTTGAAAGCCTCAGCTTTTCTGAAGTCATACCACCAAACTCCACCACCTCTAAACGGAATATATTCATGCACCACCTTCACTCTTTTTAGTGGAGGGAATTCTTGTTCCCATGAATAGAAATAGGCCGTCTCCCACAAAGCTCTGGCAAAGACAGTGCGAAATTGAGTACGGTCATTATTGACAATATTTTCCGCCAACCCATCTTTCACGAGTGCATCAATTTTCTTCGCAAAGATTCCTGTTGGCGGAGGCGTATCGTCTGAGCCACAATTTCCTTCGATTCCACGATATTCAGCAATATCTTCGTCAGTAAAGCCCAATTCATGCAATCGAAACGTTACATCCTTTCCTTTCAATCTCGCTCGCACCGTACGCGAAGGGGACAGTTTCACGCCATCAGCCCAAACTTTGAATTCTTCTAATTTCCCAGAGTGTTCAGGACTGCAACCAAAATCAAAGCCATAAAATGGCATGGGGAAGAAAATAGTTTCTTTAATCGGTTTGGAAGTCGTATTCAAGAATTCATATTCCACTCGAATCAAATTACGGGAAACGGTCAATATTTCCTTTTCCATAGAAATATCTTCAGACTTTTTGAACTCGATTCCACCTGCACCTAGATAGCCGATACTATCGTTGGCTAAGCAATGAGTTGCCAAAAGCAGCAGAACGAACGGCAATATTCGATTCACTTAATCCCCCTCAAACTCGCACAGCGAGAACACCTTGTGCCCCCGCTTCTCCAGCCGCGCACGTCCGCCGATGTCCGGCAGGTCGATCATGAAACAGCATTCGATGATCTTGCCGCCCATCTTTTCGATGAGGATGACTGCGGCTTCCGCCGTGCCGCCGGTGGCGATGAGGTCGTCTACCAGCAACACCTTTTCTCCTTTGGAGATCGCATCGGTGTGGATTTCAATGCGGTCGGTGCCGTATTCGAGCGCGTAGTCGTGGCCGATGGTTTCGGCGGGCAGTTTGCCTTTTTTGCGGATGGGCACGAAGCCGACGCCGAGGGCGTAGGCCAGCGGCGTGCCGATGATGAAGCCGCGCGATTCGATGCCGGCGATCTTGTCGATCTTCACGTCCTTGTAGCGGCGCACCAGTTCATCGATGGTGGCGCGCAGGCCGACGGGGTCTTTGAGCACCGTGGTGATGTCGCGGAACATGATGCCCTGCTTGGGGTAATGGGGGACGGTGCGGACTCGGGATTTGATGGGCATTTCGTTTTCCTGTTATAAATCCGTTCGTCCTGAGCCCTTCGTCCTTGCTCAGGACAGGCTTGTCGAAGGATGAACGACGTAAATTCAATGACCGCTCATGGTTCGACATAACCAACGACTTAGCTGGCGTATTTTGACAGCTTAGTCGGATGGCTAGTAGTTCTATCAAGCTCACCACGAACGGGGCCTCTATTTCCTAACTGCGTTTTTTATAACCAACAAACTTCTCTTGTACTTCGTGCATCTGTTGCGCAGTGAGAATATGCGGCTCGCCTGCCTGCAAGGTTCGCCAGTAAATCTCGCACAGATATTCGACTTCGAGTGCGACGGACAGCGCCTCGGCCAAGTCCTTGCCCAGCGCGATCATGCCGTGGTTGCCGAGCAGGCAGGCCTTACGGCCATGCAGCGCTTCCAGTGCGAGGTCGGACAGGTTCTGTTCGCCGAACACGCTGTAGGGCGTGCAGCGGATCGTATCGCCGCCTGCAATGGCGATGTGATAGTGAACGGCGGGCACGTCGCGGCGCAGGCAGGCGATGGTGGTCGCAAAAGTGGAATGCATGTGCAGCACCGCGCCGATCTCGGGGCGAGCCTGAAAGATGTCGCGGTGGAAGCGCCATTCGCTGGAGGGCTTGCGCCCCTGCAGCAACTTGCCGTCGGCATCCAGCAGCACCATGTCCTGTTCGGTCATCTCGGCCACCGGCAACGCGGACGGCGTGATCAGGATATCGCCTCCGCAGCGCACCGAGGCGTTGCCTGCCGTGCCGCGATTGAGGCCGAGTTCGACCATGCGGCGGGAGGTTTGCAGCAGGTCCTGGCGTAATGTTTGTTCGGTCATCTCTAATATACCGTTCGCCCTGAGCTTGTCGAAGGGCAGTCTTTGGGGTGTCCGTTCATGGTTCGACAAGCTCACCACGAACGGAAAATTCTTGCAGCGTTACATCCAAAGCCGTCAGAGTACGCGTCCTGCAATCGCTTGCAGCTTCTGTTTCATCGCCGCATCCCGCGCTTCGGGGGCGGTGATGAGGGCATGTTGCAGGGCGCTGCGGCAGCCGCAATTGCGGGAGCTGGCATCTGCACCCAGCCTGGGTACCACATGCTTCACCAGACTCTTGGCCTTGTCGGCATTGGCGAGCAGCACCTTGACGATCTGGTCCACCGTCACGTCGTCGTGGTTCGGGTGCCAGCAATCGTAATCCGTGACCATCGCCACCGTGGCATAGCACAGTTCGGCCTCGCGGGCGAGCTTGGCTTCCGGCATGTTGGTCATGCCGATCACGTCGCAGCCCCAAGTGCGGTACAGTTCGGATTCGGCCAGGCTACTGAACTGCGGGCCTTCCATCACCATGTAGGTGCCGCCGCGCATGGCCGGGATGCCAGCCTCCTTCGCCGCTGCCTCGATGTGGTCGCCCAAACGTTTGCACACCGGGTGCGCCATCGAAACATGCGCGACCAGTCCCGCGCCGAAGAAGGATTTTTCGCGCGCAAAAGTGCGGTCGATGAACTGGTCGACGATGACGAAAGTGCCGGGCGGCAGGTGCTCGCGCAACGAGCCGACCGCGCTGACCGAAATGACATCGCTGACGCCAACGCGCTTCAGCACATCGATGTTGGCGCGGAAGTTGATCCCGGACGGCGGGATCTTGTGTCCGCGGCCGTGGCGCGGCAGGAAGGCGAGCTTCACGCCGTGAAGTTCGCCGAACAGCAGTTCGTCGGACGCCGCGCCGAAAGGCGATTCGACCTTCTCCCAGCGTTTATTGGTCAACCCCTCGATGTCATATACGCCGCTGCCGCCGATGATGCCGATGCTCGCCTGCCCCATGTTGCTCCCTGCCCGATTGGAATGGACAGGGATTGAAACAGGAAACTTCTTTTATCTCAAGGTCAAGGGTGCAAGATAGACAAGAAAGCCGCTCGGGCGTATCTTTCCCACCGTATCTTTCCACGAATCATTACCCCATGTCCCAAGCCGAAAATCACGCCGACCTCCAGATCGTCGGCATGCGCTGCGCCTCCTGTTCCAGTCGTCTGGAAAAAGCATTGAATCAATTACCTGAGGTCACTGCCGTGGTCAATCTGGCCACCGAAAAAGCCAGCGTGACGTTTGATCCCAACCTGATGGATGTGGATAAACTCATCCAGACGGTGCGCGATACCGGCTTCGACGCGCATGTGACACGCGATTTCGCGGCCGAAAAGGCGGACCGCCTCAAGGCCTACCAGCAGGAAAAACTGCGTTTCTTCATATCGCTCGCGCTCATCACGCCGATGGTGCTGGAGATGCTGCTCATGGTATTCGAGGTGCATCTGACGATTCCGACCTGGATGCAGTGGGCGCTGGCGACACCGGTGCAGTTCTGGATCGGCGCGCGCTTCTACCGTGGTGCCTGGGCCAGCATCAAGCACGGCAGCGGCAACATGGACCTGCTAGTGGCGCTGGGCACCAGTGCCGCCTATTTCCTGAGTGTCGCCATCATCCTTCTCGATATTCACCAGCCGGTCTACTTCGAATCCAGCGCGGTACTCATCACGCTGGTCTTGATGGGTAAACTTCTCGAGATGGGGGCCAAGGCCAAGGCATCGAGTGCCATCGAGAAACTGATCCAGTTGCAGCCGAAGATCGCGCATGTGGAACGCGACGGACAAGTGCTTGATGTCTCGGCGGGCCAATTGCGCCCGGACGATATCTTCATCGTGCGTCCCGGCGAAAACGTGCCGGTGGATGGCGTCGTGCTGGAAGGCACGTCCTCACTGGACGAAAGCATGCTCACCGGCGAAAGCATGCCGCAAACCAAGCAGACGAACGACAAGGTCTATACCGCCACGCTCAACCATCAGGGCATGATCAAATGCCGTGCAACCGCCGTCGGCAGCCACACGCAATTGGCGGCGGTGGTGCGCTTGGTGGAACAGGCGCAAGGTTCCAAGGCGCCCATCCAGCGGCTGGCCGACAAGATCTCCGGCATCTTCGTGCCCGTCGTGCTGTTACTTGCCGTTGCCACGCTCTTCATCTGGTACAAGGTCGACGGCGACCTGTCGTACGCGATCATCAATGCAGTCTCGGTGCTGGTCATCGCCTGTCCCTGTGCGCTGGGCCTCGCGACGCCGGTCACCATCGTCGTGGCCAGCGGCCTGGCCGCGCGCGAAGGGATACTGGTCAAGGATGCGGCAGCGCTGGAACGCGCGCACAAGCTGTCAGTGCTGGTGCTGGACAAGACCGGCACGCTGACCGAAGGCAAACCCACCCTGACCGACCTGCGCCCCAGCGCGGCCAGCGGCGTCGGGGAACTGCTGCGCATCGCGGCCAGCCTTGCACAACATTCCACCCATCCGCTCTCGGGCGCCGTCGTGGAATATGCCCAGACACAGGCGACGACGCCACTGCCGATCACCGATTTCGACGAATCGCCCGGAAGCGGTTTGCGCGCGAATCTCGACAGCGTTTCCTATCTGCTGGGCTCACCCGCTTTCATCGCGCAACAGGGGGTAACAGTGGATGACGCGTCGATACTGGCCTTGCAGATGCAGGGCAAGAGCGTCATCGCCGTTGCGCGTCAGCAGGTATTGCTCGGCTATATCGCCTTCGCCGACAAGATACGCCCCAGCAGCCGTGCCGCCGTTGCGCGCCTGCGCGGGATGGGTATACGCGTGGTGATGCTGAGCGGCGACAACCAGACCACCGCCCAGGCGATCGCGAGCCAGGCCGGTATCGAGGAATTCATCGCAGAGGTGTCGCCGCAGGACAAGGCGCGCTATGTCGGTTCGCTCAAGGACAAGAAGACGCTGGTCGGCATGGTCGGCGACGGCATCAACGATGCGCCCGCGCTGGCGGCAGCGGATGTCAGCTTCGCGATGAAGAACGGCAGCGATATCGCGATCGAAGCGGCCGACATCACGCTGATGCGCAACGACCTCAACAGCGTGGCGGACGCGATCGACCTCTCGCGCGTGACACTGAGCAAGATTCGCCAGAACCTGTTCTTTGCCTTTGCTTACAACGTGCTCGGCATCCCGCTGGCAGGACTGGGCATGCTCAACCCGATGATCGCAGGCGGCGCGATGGCGATGAGCTCGGTATCCGTGGTCAGCAATGCCTTGTTGCTGAAACAGTGGCGGCCCGGCAAACCTGTATCCGATTCGCATGATGAGGTTGCTGCCAATCCTGAGAACGCGTCATCCCAACTCAAAGCGTAAGCAATCATGCTGGAAATGGGTTGATAGATTTGGACTTGGAAAACAATGCCACATTGCTGACTGAATCGGCATCTCTCGACATCGGTCGCTTTGCTTCTCCAACTTCCTCTTCTCTTAACCCCACCCGAAAATACAAAAAAAGACTTGCAACATTTCTGTTGCAAGTCTTTTTTATTACTAAACGGAACCATACCAAGTCCCGCCCTACCCCGTTAACAGGAACTAGAATCGATAACCTACTGACAGCGCGGTCGCAACCGGATTCAGAGCCAGATCAACCGTTTGACCTGTTGAATAGTGCGCTGTAGTTTTCAGGTAGGTCTTGGTCACCACCAAATCGGCAAACCATTTTTCGTTAATGTTGTAAATCACTCCTGCTTGCGGAGTTAGACCCCATGCAGAATCAACGGAGAAAGTGGTCGGCGTCGAGCTGCCGGTATTGGTCAGCGCGGTCAACGCACCTGAGCCGGTTTCACCGTAGAAATAGGCGTATGTCAGCCCCAGTCCAAGATAAGGACGGAACATCGCTTTCTCTTCCAGGAAGTGATATTGAGCAAATAGCGTGGGAGGCATCGACTTCACCGTGCCCGATTTTCCCGTTCCTGCAAGCCCGCCTGCACCAGAAATATCGTGCTGGTACGGCGTACCCAAAACCAGTTCAACCGACAAATGGCTGGTGTAGGCATAGGCCACGGAAAATATCGGCTGGGTATCGCTACCCACATCCACTTTGCTACCGGGCTGGGCTGGAGCGGTGATATCTCCGCTTTGTACTTTGGGTGTGATCTTGTTGACACCCACCTTAACCGACCAACCTTGCCAGTTTTGCCAATCGATTGCAGATGCGGAACTTGCTGCACTCATGGCGACAGCAACTGTTGCGATTTTTAGCATGCTTTTCATGTCTTCTCCTAAATCCGTGTATTGATCCCGAATGTCTTCAAGCTCGATATGCGATCAGAGCCAGCCCTTGATCAGCATATCCTTCGATACCAGGCGCGCCAGGAGCAGATATCCGTAAGGCGTCGGGTGGACGGAGTCCGAAAACAGGTAATTGCTGTCCACGCCCGGACTCAGATTTCCTGCATTGCACATCAGCGATGACCCGATCGGGTTGGTCGGATTGGTAACATTACTGATCGTTAAATTACACGCTGGCGTTGTCACGTTGCTCAGGCTATACGCTGCAGGGTTGGTCACTTCGTCACGATGCACGGTATAGGCGTCCACAAACAGTACATTGGGGTTGCCTGCCAGCAGGGCCTGCAGTTGGCTGTTGAAGGTCGTTACCAGCGTATTGATGAATGCCTTGGTACCGGGCGCTGCCGCCTCTTGAGCTGCCGCGAAGGGGGTGCTTGATACGTCCGGCATATTGACGACCACCACGTATCTTGCGCCGTTGGCAATGATCTTGGTGTTGACATAGCCCGCCAGTTCCGTTGCCGCTGTTGCCATGTTCATCACGGCTGTCGCGGCGGCAGTGGCGGCAGCACTCGGGGTGGCAGTCACTGTTGCGGCGTAGGTGGCAAGCTCCATAAATACATCGTTCGCGCCGGCCATCATGAATACGACCTCGCTGCCAGAGAACTTTCCGCCGACCGCAGCCAGGTGGTTGTCGATCTGCGTCGTGATGGGAACGGTCAATTGACCAAGGATGGCGTTGGCACCGCCCAATAGCGCGTTGCCAGGTCCGACTGGATTGGTCACACGCGCACCGCCTTGTGCGTAATCAGTGCAACCGAGATGATTGACCACCGGCACGCTGAAACCGTATGTTGCACTTCCATTCAAACCGGTCTGGGCGGCACAGGGTACTGGCAAGCCCAATTGCGCTGCCATCAATTCCGTCCAGTTCTTCCCCGTTCCGTTGATCGTGTACTGGCCACCACCCCCAAGCGCCGTGACTGTGCCAACTGCATACGACCCGACATCACTCAAACTGTCACCGAAAGTAACCTCTGAAGTAAAACTGACCTTCGGCGCCTGGCTTCCGCCGCTTCCGCCTCCTCCGCAGCCTGCCAACAAGACTGCCACCAACAATGCTGCTGCCAAATTGTATTTACGCATCTTCACTCCCCTATATGTAAATAACTTCCCACTGAAAACTACTCCTCGCCACCCGCTTTTCCCGCATCGAATCCATGGCCCGTAAATGGCCGTACTTCTTCTTCATTTGTCCATGCTCAACCGCGCTATCATTGTTTCGTGACTGCTCCGGATTGAACCATTCATCGCAGGTTACGACAAGCCTGAAAATGGCATCAGGAATTTGCCGTCGCACGTCCGCTGTTGCCCTTCTGTTTGTAGTGGTCCTTGTTTGCGATATATACCGTACGCTCGACCACCGAGTGAACAACGCCGCTACCATCCTTCAATTCGACCAGATAGATCCGGTCAACTTCCGGTTGCCGGGTGAGGATATCTTTTACCTCGGCAATCTCTTCCGCGCTGACGGTGCAATCGGCATAAAGCGTGCTCCGTCCCGGCTTTTTATACTGGATGGATGCCGCCTTGTCCCATACGACGTATTCGCGACCGAGGCCCATCAGCAACAGCGTCGGATGCGGGCCGTCGGTGACGGCGAACAACGAGCCGCCGAAGATCGAACCGACCAGATTGCGCGTGCCACGATTGAATGGCAGCCGCACGCGGATCGTTGTCAGGTCGGGCGACACGTACTCGACGCGGCCGCCCGTCCTGCGATATGCGGGATGCAGGTTGAAGCCGAAGCGGACGACGTGCGCCCTCCAGGCCTTCGGGCACTTGCTCAGCCAGCTCATGTCCCGCGGTGCCTCACAGGGCCTCGAACACGCCGGCTGCGCCCATGCCGGTACCGATGCACATGGTCACCATGCCGTATTTCTGTTTGCGGCGACGCAGACCGTGCATCAGCGTTGCGGTGCGGATCGCCCCTGTGGCGCCCAGCGGGTGGCCGAGCGCAATCGCTCCGCCCAGCGGATTAACCTTGGCCGGGTCGAGGCCGAGGTCGCCGATCACGGCCAGCGATTGCGCAGCGAACGCTTCGTTCAGCTCTATCCAGTCCATGTCGTTCAAGGTCAGGTCAACCTGCTTCAATGCGCGCGGGATGGCTTCCTTGGGGCCTATACCCATAATCTCGGGCGGCACGCCCGCCACGCTGAAACCAAGGAACTTGCCGATGGGGGTGAGGTTGTAGCGTTTCAATGCGGCTTCGCTGCACAGCAGTACGGCGCCTGCACCGTCCGACATCTGCGAACTGTTGCCGGCCGTGACCGAGCCTTTTTGCGCAAACACCGTCTTGAGCTTGCCCAGGACTTCCACAGAAGTATCGGCACGCGGGCCTTCGTCGCGCGATATGTCCCGCGCCTTGATCCTGATTTCGCGGGTGAGCATATCCGGCACATTGTCGGCAATGTGGTACGGCGTGATCTCGTCGGCGAACTCGCCGCTGTTGATCGCCGCGATGGCACGCTGATGGCTCTGCAGCGCAAATGCGTCCTGCGCATCGCGCGATACTTTCCAGCGTTCGGCCACTTTTTCCGCGGTCAGACCCATGCCGTAGGCAATGCCGTAGTGCTCGTTCTTCTCGAAGATGGAAGGGTTGAACGCGATCTTGTTGCCCATCATCGGCACCATGCTCATGCTCTCCACGCCTGCCGCCAGCATCACATCTGCCTCGCCGAGTCGAATGCGGTCTGCTGCCAGCGCCACGGCCTGCACGCCGGAAGAACAGAAGCGGTTGACGGTCAGTCCCGGCACCGTGTCCGGCAATCCTGCCAGCAGCAAGGCGATACGCGCCACGTTCATGCCCTGCTCCGCTTCCGGCATGGCACAACCCACGATCACGTCGCCGATGCTGGCGGGATCCAGAGAGGGTGCCTGCGCCAGCACACTTTTCAATACATGCGCCAGCAGGTCGTCCGGACGGGTGTTGCGAAACATGCCGCGCGCTTTGCCAACTGGCGTGCGCGTCGCGGCAACGATATAGGCTTCCTGTATTTGTTTGCTCATGTTCGTCTCCTAAAATATTTTAATCAGCGCAGCTTCCGACTGTACCCCTCTCCCCCTGGGAGATGGGGGACGGGGGTGAGGGAAACGATCATGGCGCAGATCGCACAGCGGATGAATGTCTGCGCCATGATCGTTAATTGCGCAATGGTTTGCCGTTCTTCAGCATATGTTCGATGCGCGCCTGCGTCTTGTCCGTAGCGAGCAATTCCATGAAGTTGCGCCGCTCCAGGTCGAGCAGCCAGTCTTCATCCACCAGACTGCCCGCTTCCACTTCGCCGCCACACAGCGTTTCCGCAACACGGCAACCGATGTTGTAGTCGTGCTCGGAGATGAAGCCGCCTTCCAGCATGTTGATCATTGAGGCTTTGAAAGTGGCGATGCTGGTGCTACCGGCAACCGGGATCTGGCGCTGGTGCAGCGGCGGGCGGTAGGCGGTGGCGTTAAGCGCTTTTGCCTCTTCCTTGGCGATATGCAGCAGTTCGAAGCGGTTCAGCACGATGCGGTCGGACGGCCTGAGGTAACCCATCTCGCGCGCCATTTCTGCGCTCTTGGCGACTTCACCCATGGCGATGATCTGGAAGTAGCGCTTGAGTATCGGGAAGATGTCGCCGCCGCGCGCCTCTGCTGCCGCGCGTTGCGCCATTTCCTTGCAGCCGCCGCCCGCAGGCAGCAGGCCGACGCCGACTTCGACCAGGCCGATGTAACTTTCCAGCGTGGCGACAGTACGTGCGCAATGGATGGCGAATTCGCAGCCACCGCCGAGCGCGAGGCCGTCGACCGCCGCGATGGTCGGCACCTGGGAATATTTGAGACGTTGCGACACTTGCTGGAATTTGGCGACCACCTCTTCCACTTTGGGCACATTGCCGGTTGCGGCATTGAACAGGTCACCCATGCCGCCACCGCCAGCTGCGGTGAATTTGACCCGGGTCGCAGCCTGTTTGAGCTTGTCAAACATGCCACCGCCCTGTTTCGATTCCTGCACACCCTGCATCAGTTGCAGCAAGTGCGCTCCGGCGGAGAACGGCGTCTCGGTCTGCCACAGCACGAGCGCGCTGAAATTCGTTTCGGCCTCGGCCACCGCACCCAGGACGCCGTCCAGTACTTCATTGTTGACGGCATGCATCTTGGTTTTGAAACTCAGGATGGCGATGTTGTCGCCGGTGTGCCACAGGCGCACCGCATCGGTTTCGAACACGGTCTCGCCGTATTGCCTTGTTTCTCCCAGAACCGCGTCTGGATAGAGCTGGCGCTGGTAGACCGGGAGTGTCGAACGCGGTTGCCACGAGTTGCTGGCAGGCGCATAGGAACCTTGCTTGCCGTGCACGCCGACGCGTGCGGCATCGGTCGCCCAGGCCGGCAGCGGCGTGTTCGCCATCGTCTTACCTGCCGCAATGTCGGCATTGATCCAGCCAACCACTTGTTGCCAGCCTGCGGCCTGCCAGATCTCGAACGGGCCGTTGTCCCAGCCGAAACCCCAACGCACGGCCAGATCGAGATCGCGTGTATTGTTCGCGATCGACTCCAGTTGCAGCGCGCAATAGTGGAACACGTCGCGGAAAGTCGCCCACAGGAACTGCGCCTGCGGATGCTGGCTGGCGTGCAGCGCAGCGAGTTTTGTGGCCCAGTCGCGTTCGCGCAGGATCTCTTTCACGCCATCGTCCACCTTGGCGTCGGACACGCGATATTGCTTGCTGTGCAGATCGAGCACATGGATCTCTTTGCCGATCTTCTGGTAGATGCCTTTTTTGGCTTTCTGTCCCAACGCGCCCTGGTCGACCAGGTATTTGAACCAGCCCGGCAACTCGAAGTGCTTGTGCCAGGGGTCTTCGGTAAGGTTCTCGCGCATGGTGTTGACCACATGCGCGAACACATCGAGCCCGACCACATCCAGCGTGCGGAAGGTCGCGCTCTTGGGGCGACCCAGATAACGGCCTGTCAGAGCATCCACCATGTCGAAGCCGAGATTGAACGCCTCCGCATGATGTTTGGTGGCGAGCATGGAAAATACGCCGATGCGGTTGGCGATAAAGTTGGGCGTATCTTTGGCGCGCACGACACCTTTGCCCACCGTCGAAACCAGGAAGGTCTCCAGTTGGTCGAGCAGTTCCGTTTCCGTGCCTTTGCACGGGATCAATTCCACCAGGTGCATGTAGCGCGGCGGATTGAAAAAGTGGATGCCGCAGAAACGATGGCGCAGGTTTTCGGGAAATGCTTCGGCCAGTTTATTGATGGACAGGCCGGAGGTGTTTGTCGCGAAAATTGCATTCTCACTCAGGAACGGAGCGACCTTGCGGTACAAGTCGGATTTCCAGTCCATGCGTTCCGCGATGGCCTCGATCACCAGGTCGCACTCGCGCAATTTCTCCAGGTGCTGATCGTAGTTGGCAGGCTGGATATACGTGAGCTTTTCCGGGCTGGCTGCGGGTGCGGGTTCCAGTTTCTTCAGGCCCGCCAGCGCCTTGTTCACGTTGCCGTTCGGGTCGCCTTCCTTCGCCGTCAGTTCGAACAACAGCGTCTCGACATTGGCATTGACCAGGTGCGCGGCGATCTGCGCTCCCATCACACCGGCTCCCAACACTGCAACCTTTCTTACACTAAATCGTTTCACTGCTCATTCCTCCTAGTTTTTTTGTTTCGCGTGTTGCACAACATCGCTAAGGAAATTCCACTTCGTTCAATGGACGCACGGAGACAAACGTTCGTTTTAGCTTGGCTTCAAAAAAAACAAACGCCTGCCTATCTCGATTCGCTTGCGAATGCGGTCCTCATGCGGCGATACGCTCCGGTATGACGGCCTTGCTTGGTTCGACGTTACGCTTGTTTGCGGTGGCAACATCAAAGTCGAACGGGAAATCGTCGACCCGCACAACGATGTCGCGCAATTCGTCGCGGCGTTTCAGCACCGCGTATTCCTCAGCGCTGACCACACCTTGCTTGAAGGCAACATGGGCGATGTCGCGCACGTTGGCGTCCGGGTTGCCGTCAAACAGGCCGCGCTTCTCGGCTTCGCGCACCTTGGCGTCGATGGGTTCGGCAGCGATGGTGGCGGCGAACGCCAGTTCAAGCGCGCCCACCGGTTCGTTAGCCGTTTTCGGCAAGTGACAATCGGCGGTGAAGCGGTCGCGCGTTGCCGACGGCGAGATCACCAGCTTCGCCACCTGATGGCCAAGCTCGTCGGACTGAACTGCATACGGACGTCCCAACGGGAAGATGACGAAGTTCAGGAACATGCCGACCAGCTTGCTCGGGTAGTTGCCGATCACGCCCTTGAACGCCTCCTGTGCCAGATAGCGCGAGTTCTGCAGATTCCAGTGCAGCAGGGGCGCATCGGCTTGTTGTCCCACATCCTGATAGCGTTTCAAGGCGGCCGACATCAGGTACATCTGCGCCAGGATGTCGCCCAGACGCGCCGACATTTTCTCGCGGCGCTTGAGGCTGCCGCCGAGCACCAGCATGGACACGTCGGAGATGAAGGCGAACGAGGCCGAGAAGCGGGTGACCTGCTGATAGTAGCGCTTGGCTTCTGGCGCGACGCTGGACGGCACGCTGACAAAGCGCGCCCCGGTCAGGCCGTGCCATAACGCGCTCACGCCGTTGCGTATCGTGAAGCCAATATGTCCGAACAGTGCTGCATCGAAATCGTGCAGAGCCTGCGCGGCATCCGGATTGTTCGCCGCCTGCATTTCCTTCAGCACGTAAGGATGGCAGCGGATCGCGCCTTGGCCGAACAGGATCAGGCTGCGGGTCAGGATGTTGGCGCCTTCGACAGTGATGCCGACGGGCACTTGCTGATAGGCACGGCCGAGGAAGTTCGATGGTCCGAGGCAGATGCCCTTGCCGCCGATCACGTCCATGCCGTCATTGACCACTTTGCGTGCCAGTTCGGTGACGTGGTATTTGGCGATGGCCGAAGCCACCGAGGGTTTCTCGCCGAGATCGATTGCACCTGCGGTCATGGAACGCGTTGCATCCATCAGGTAGGTATAGGCACCGATGCGCGTCAATGCTTCCTCGACCCCCTCGAACTTGCCGACCGACATCTTGAACTGGCTGCGCACCCTTGCGTATGCGCCGACAGCACGGGCGGTCAGTTTGGCCATACCAGTATTCGACGACGGCAGCGAGATCGAACGGCCGGCGGCCAGACATTCCATCAGCATGCGCCAGCCGCGGCCTGCCATCGCCGGGCCGCCGATGATGAATTCCAGCGGCATGAACACGTCCTTGCCGCGCGTCGGGCCGGTCGTGAAGACACCATTGAGCGGGAGGTGACGCCGGCCGATATCGACGCCCGGGTGATCGTGCGGCACCAGCGCACAGGTGATACCGATGTCTTTTTGGTCACCCAGCAGACCGTCGGGATCGTAAAGGCGAAACGCCAGACCGAGAATGGTGCACAGCGGCGCGAGCGTGATGTAGCGCTTGTCCCAAGTGACGCGCATGCCGAGCACTTCGCGGCCTTGCCACTGACCCTTGCACACGATACCCGCATCGGGAATCGACGCCGCATCGGAACCGGCCCATGGCGAGGTCAGCGCGAATGCCGGAATCTCGATGCCTTTGGCCAGACGCGGCAGGTAATAATTCTTCTGCGCATCGGTGCCGTAGTGCAGCAGCAGTTCGGCCGGGCCGAGCGAGTTAGGCACCATCACCGAAACCCCCAGCACCGACGAGCGTGTGGACAGCTTTTGCACCACCTGCGAATGCGCATAAGCGGAAAATTCCAGACCGCCGTATTTCTTCGGAATGATCATGCCCAGGAAGCCTTTATCCTTGATGTACTGCCAGGCTTCGGGCGACATGTCGTAGGTCGTCTGGGATACCTTCCAGTCGTCGACCAGGCGGCAAGCCTCGTCCACTTCGTTGTCGAGAAACGACTGCTCGACGGGGGTCAGCGTCGGCTGCGGGTAGGCGTGCAGCTTCTTCCAGTCCGGATTGCCGCGGAACAATTCTCCTTCCCACCACACCGTGCCTGCCTCCAGTGCCTCGCGTTCGGTATTGGACATCTGCGGCAGTATCTTCCTGTAGACGGAAAGCAGCGGCGCGCTGAGCAGCGCGCGCCGCAAAGGACGCACAACGAGCAAAGCGACCAGCGCTACACAAGCCAGTAACAGCGAGGATGCAATTGTGAACATGACGGCTTTCTCCTGAATGATTGGTTGCAGATCTTTTGCCTACGCCGCGGCATCCTTGTTGGCCGACTTATCCGCCGTCGGTCCGGCTTCATTCTCAAACTGTGGCAGTGGCGCACGCAGGCCGCCGATCAGGAACGACATCAGGCGCGGCAGGAGATTTTTATCCTGTTCCGCCGAGCCTTCGTCAAATTGCCAATCGGTCACCAGATGCAATGCGTCGGTACCCGCGATCGCATAAGAAGTTGCACCCAGCATGAAGTGAAAGCGCCACACGATTTCGGCTTTTGGCACATCCGGCAGCGACCGGAACAACGCTTGCTTGTAACGCTCCAGCACGTCGGCATATTCCGTGGACATGAAGGCGCGGATGAAGTCCGACGGTTCGGTGAAGGTGCGCCCAAGCAGGCGCAAGAATGTTTCCCCGCCCGCCTTCTGGTCGGCGGCGATCCGCAACAGCGTACCGAAGTAGCAATCGATGATCACGGACGGCTTCAGCGGTTTTCCACCCGCGTTTGCCTCGGCCTCGTCCAGCAGACGCAAGCGTTCCTGATTGATCACCTCCAGGCGGCGCCTCAGTACTGCCTGCATCAGGGATTCCTTGGACCCGAAGTGATAGTTGGCCGCCGCCAGATTGACCCCGGCTTCGTTGGTCACTACGCGCATCGACGTTCCGTCGTATCCGTACTGCATAAACAGATGCTCCGCGGCATCGAGAATGCGCTCCCGCGTGTCCTTGAGGCTTTGCTCGTTAGTCTGTTTGTTCATTGCAGCCTATCTCTCTCGCCAAATATAATTCAAACGTTCGTTTTAATTCTAGGCAAAAACAAAAATACCTGCAAGTCATATTTTCAATAATCACCGGAAAGTTGCGGTTTTTCAGTCTTGAAAATATCAATGCCCTTCATACAGATGGGCGATCTCTTTTTCGTATTGCTGAAAAACCCGGGCACGCTTGAGCTTCAAGGTCGGCGTCTGCAAGCCATTCTCAACACTCCATGGGTCCAGCGACAGCATGACGCGGCGCACCTTGGCGTAGCCGGGAAACTCCCTGATCTGCTCCGCGATGCGTCGCAGCGCCTGTTCCTCGACGCGGGGATCGTAGAGTGATTCCGGCAGATCGGCCCGCAAGCCCAAATGTCGCGCCAGGATTTGCCATTGCTCCACATTGAGCACCGCCAGCGCAATCAGATACGAATGTCCTTCGCCATACAACACCACCTGCTCAAACAGGCGGTCGCGCAGAATGGCATTTTCCATGTCTGCGGGCGGCAATTTCTCGCCATTGGACATGACAATGATTTCCTTGATACGTCCCGTGATGGTGATATGCCCGCTGGCACTGACACTTGCCGTGTCACCGGTATTGAGCCAGCCGTCCTCGTCTATTGTGGCGGCGGTCGCTTCGGGATTGTTCCAGTAGCCCAGCATGTTGCAGGGTCCCTTCACCAGGAGCGCGTTCTGCTCACCGATGCGCACTTCTATTCCGGGCAGAGGCTGCCCCACAGTGGAAGGAAGGTTTTCCCCCACGCGATTGATGCTCACCACCGGACTGGTCTCGGTCATGCCATAACCCTGTATCAACGGCAGGCCCAGTGCAATGAACAGGCGGGAAACCTTGGGCGGCAACGCCGCCCCGCCGCTGATGGACAAGCGTAAACGGCCACCCAGCCTTTCCATCAGCTTGTCGGCCACCAGTTTCTTCAGCACCGGCCACAGCAAAAACTTTGCCGACCATTTACCGCGTCCCTGCTGGTACTCAAAACGCTCCCAGCCGACATTCACCGCCAGGGTAAACAGCTTGCGGCGCAACGGCGAAGCTTCTTCCAGCTTGGCGTGAATCGCGTTGTAGATACGCTCGTAGATGCGCGGCACGGAAACCAGGATGGTGGGGCGGATGATTTTCAGATCGTCCGCCAGCAAGGGAATGGAGCGCGCATACGCCACGGATGCGCCGGCCATCATGCTCATGTAGTAGCCTGCCGTGCGTTCAAATGCGTGCGACAGGGGCAGGAACGACAACATGCTGTCGTGCGGGTGGACCGTACAAGTCTGCAAACCGCCGTAAGCGTTATGGATGATATTGTGGTGCGACGACATCACCCCCTTGGGTTTTCCGGTCGTGCCGGATGTGTACATGATGCAGGCGAGCGCATCCCGATTGCGGCTGCGTTCCGGCTGCATCTCTGCCTGCGCGGGCAACCATGACTCGACATGTTGCAGGTGCCGTACGCCATGCCCGGCAATATTTTCAAGGCTGACGAAACGCTGAACGCAAGCCAGTTGCCCGAGCACCGTACTCAAGCCCTGCCACTGCGCTGCGGTCTCGAAAAACAGCACTCTCACCCGGGCATCGTTGACGATATAGGCAATATTGTCCGGCCTGTCCTCGACATAGAGCGGCACCAGCACCAAGCCCAGCGACAGTGCGGCCTGCTCGTACATCACCCACTGCGGGCAATTGCGCAACATGATGGCAACACGATCGCCTGCCGCCAGTTCTTCACGTTGCAGTGCGGCCTGCCAGCGCGCCACCTGTGCATGCATCTCGCCCCAGCTCAACGTCTGCCAGGTATCCCGCTGCGTATCGAAATAACAGTAGGCCTTGTCCGCGGGTGTGCGTCTTGCCCGCTCAAGAAATAAACCGTGCAGCGTGACAGCTTCTTCCGGCTTGATGTAGTGCTCCCGCATACTTCCTCCGCTCCCTTTTTTATATTTAGAATTACCTGGCTGATAGCCTCCGGTCCGTGCCGGGTGATCGCGTTATGCCAACACACGCATTCGCATGATCATTGCGTGGTACATCCCTGCCTTCACCTCCTTGAAACAACCATCAGGCAGAGTCAAGAAAGAAATCTTCAAACAGCGGTGTTCCCGGTGTCGTCGCGTATTGCTCGAAGTCCTTCACGCCAGTCGCGCGCAACAGGTCCTCATCCACGAAGAAATTGCCGGTGCAGGCGCGACTGTTGCGCGTCAGGATGTGATGAGCCGCATCCGCCATGATGGCCGGATGACGCGACGCGCGCATGATGGCTTGAGGAAAGTTGAATTCGACCGCGGCGGTGGCAATGACGGTACGCGGCCACAGGCAATTCACCGCGATGCCATCGCTGGCAAACTCCATCGCCATGCCGTGGGCGCACAAGCTCATGCCGTATTTCGAAATGCTGTAGGCGACATGCGGCGCGAACCATTTCGCCTGCATGTTGAGTGGCGGCGACATCGTCAGGATATGCGGGTTTGCCGATTTTTTCAGATAAGGGATGCAGGCTTGGGAAGCAAGGAAAGTGGCGCGCATGTTTACATCCCACATCAGGTCCAGGCGTTTGGCCGGGGTGTCCAGCGTTCCGGTCAGGCTGATGGCGCTCGCATTGTTGACCAGCACGTCGATCCCGCCAAAATGCTGCGCGGCCTGCTCAATCGCGGCATGTATCGTCGCCTCGTCGCGCACGTCCAGCTGGATTGCGAGAGCGCGCCCTCCCGCCTGTTCCACCTCGGCCGCCACGCTATGGATAGTACCGGGCAGTTTTGCATGCGCTTCCGCCGTTTTGCCGGTGATCACCACATTTGCCCCGTCGCGTGCGCAACGCAGCGCGATCTCGCGCCCGATGCCGCGGCTGGCGCCCGTGATGAATATTGTTCTTTCACGCAAATCATTCATACCTGTCAACTCCATATTGATTGTTTCATCGACGAAAATGCAGATCAGTCATGCCGGTATATCCGCCGAATGAAATCCGGCAGCGGCTGGGAAATACCGGTACGCGGATTCCACCACACGACTTTGACGGCACCTTCGGCATAAAGGGTAGTGTCGTCCCCGACGCAACGTATCTCGAAATAAGTGGGCAAGCTGCTGTTCCCGGGCTTGCCGATCAGGATGGCAACGTCAACGGTTGCCGGATACACGATCGGCTTCAGGAAGGTACAGCTCGCGTTGATGATCACCGGTCCTCCGTCGACGTTGACCATATCGGTGACACCGAGCGATTCGAGCCACTCGATCCGAGCCTGTTCCGCATAGCGGAAGTAAACCGTGTTATTGACGTGCCCAAGGGCGTCCATGTCGCCCCATCGGACCGGAATGTGCGAGGTGTGTACGAGTATGCGATGCTGTTCCATGGTTGTGAGTCCCTGACGGTTACGCCAAGGCGCTGTCAGCCGCTTGCAGGCTGGAAGAGCCGCGCTGGGTCATGACGAGTAGTGAAGCGGTCAGCGGTAGCACCTGGTCGGCGTAGAAAAATGCGGTGGCGACCTTCTGCTTGTAGAAGCCGGCATCGCCCTGCCCTGCCGCCAGCCTGGCCTGGGCTGCCACTGCGGATTTCACCAGTGCCCAGCCGCCGGCCACCGTGCCTAACAGCTTGAGGTAATGCACGGCACTCAGCAGTGTTCCGGCAGTATCGGTCGCAAAATTTTGCAGAATCCATTCGCTGGCGGTTTGGGCGTGACCCAATGCCTGCGCCAGATCTTTGCCCAACCCCGCGGTAGCCGGATCGGCCATGGCAGCAACCACGGTCTGTTGCATTTCCTTCAGCAGCGCAATGGCAGCTTCGCCCTTGTCGCGGGCCAGTTTGCGGCCCATCAAGTCGTTGGCTTGGATGCCGGTGGTACCTTCATAGATAGTGGTGATGCGCGCATCGCGAAGATACTGAGCTGCGCCGGTCTCCTCGATGAAGCCCATACCGCCGTGAACCTGTACACCCAAGGAGGCGATCTCGTTGGCTTGCTCGGTACACCAAGCCTTGACCACCGGGATCAGCAGATCCACGCGGGCCTGCCAGAACTTGCGCTGTGCAGCATCGGGATGGCGCTCGGCCTTGTCCATCGCGGCAGCGGTGATGAAGGACAGAGCGCGCATGGCTTCGGTCTGGGAACGCATGGTCATGAGCATCCGGCGTACGTCGGGATGGAAGGCGATAGGCAGATTGCCTTCGCGGCCGATCACCTTGCCCTGGATGCGCTCCATGGCGTAGCTGTATGCGTGCTGGTAAGCACGCTCGGCAAGGCCAACGCCCTGCAAGCCAACGCCCAGGCGCGCGTGGTTCATCATGGTGAACATGTATTCAAGTCCGCGATTGGCTTCGCCCACCAGATAGCCGATGGCACCGCCTTCTTCACCGTAGGCCATGACGGCGGTGGGACTGCCGTGGATGCCCAGCTTGTGTTCGATGGATACGCACTTCACGTCATTGCGTGCACCGATGGAACCGTCGGCGTTGACCAGGAACTTGGGCACCACGAACATGGAGATACCCTTCACGCCGGCGGGCGCGTCGGGCAGACGCGCCAATACCAGGTGGATGATGTTGTCGGTGTAGTCCTGTTCGCCGTAGGTGATGAATATCTTGGTGCCAGTGACGCGATAGTGATCGCCCTCCGGCACGGCTTTGGTGCGTAAGGCAGCCAGATCGGTACCGGCGTTGGGCTCGGTCAGATTCATGGTGCCGGTCCATTCGCCGGAGATCATCTTCGGCAAGTAGGTCGCCTTCATTTCTGCGGACGCATGGCTGTGAATCGCGGTGATGGCGCCCGCGGTCAACAGGGGACACAAGGCAAAGGCCACATTGGCCGAGTTCCACACTTCGCCCAGAGGGATACCGAGGATTTCAGGTAGTCCTTGCCCACCATACTCCGTCGGACAGGTAATGCCTATCCAGCCCCCTTCGGCGAACTGCTGGAAGGCCGGTTTGAAACCGGGTGCCGTCGTCACTTTGTAATCGGCCCACTTGGAACCCTGCTGGTCACCCACCTTGTTGAGCGGCGCCAGCACTTCCCCGGCCAGACGGCCTGCTTCTTCCAGCACGGCAGACACCAAGTCCGCATCCACTTCTTCACAGCCGGGCAGCGCGATGACTTCGTCGAGTCCCGCCACTTCCTGCAGCACGAACATCATGTCTTTCAGGGGAGCTACATAGGTCATTTCTTGTTCCTCCAAATATTTTCTTGATCAGATAGATGCTGTGATTTGCGGCACCGCTTCAAACAGGTCTGCCACCAGACCGTAGTCGGCCACCTGGAAGATCGGCGCGTCCGGGTCCTTGTTGATGGCAACGATGACTTTCGATTCTTTCATTCCGGCCAGATGCTGGATGGCGCCCGAGATTCCGACAGCAATATAGAGTTGGGGAGCGACGATCTTGCCGGTCTGGCCCACCTGGAAATCATTGGGAACGAAGCCCGCATCGACCGCAGCACGGGAAGCGCCGAGGGCGGCACCGAGCTTGTCGGCCAGGGGCTCCAGCAGTTGACGATAGTTGTCGCCACTGCCCAAGCCCCGACCACCTGAAACGATGACCTTGGCGGCCCCGAGTTCGGGACGTGCGGACACGCTGAGTTCACGCCCTACCAGTCGGGTAGTGCCGGTATCGACGGGAGGTGTCACTGCTTCCACGGCAGCGCTGCCGCCGTCGATAGCAGCTTCAAAGGCGCTGGGACGCACGCTGATCACTTTGATGCCGTCGCGACTTTCCACGGTGCAAAGTGCGTTGCCTGCATAGATGGGGCGCACGAAAGTATTGGCATCCACCACGCCGACGATGTCGGAGATCTGCGCCACGTCGAGCATGGCCGCCACACGCGGGAGGAAGTTCTTGCCGAAGGTGGTGGCAGGCGTGAATACGTGGGCATAACCGCCCGCTTTCACTGCCTGCACGGTAAGGTTGGCGAGGTTCTCGGCGAGACCATCGGCCAGATGGGCGGCATCCGCCACCAGTACCTTGCGCACACCGGCAAGGCCTGCAGCAGCTTGCGCCGCGGCCTGACAGTTGTGGCCGGCGATCAGGATATCCACTTCACCACCCAGCTTGGCGGCGGCGGTCAGCGTGTTGCGGGTGCCGACCTTGAGGCCAGCGTTGTCGTGTTCGGCAATCAGCAATGTGCTCATGTTCCGGTCTCCTCAGATCACCTTGGCTTCGTTCTTGAGTTTCTCGATCAGAGTCGCCACGTCGGGAACGATTACACCGGCTTTGCGCTTCGCGGGTTCCTGCACGGTGCGCACGGTCAGACGCGGCGCAATGTCCACACCCAGGCTCGCAGCGGCGATAGTTTCCAGGGGCTTCTTCTTCGCCTTCATGATGTTCGGCAAGGTGGCATAACGCGGCTCGTTGAGGCGCAGGTCAGCGCTGATCACCGCAGGCAGACTCATGGCCAATGTTTCCAGGCCGCCATCCACTTCGCGCGTCACGGTGGCCTTGCCGTCGGCAATCACCACCTTCGAAGCGAAGGTGGCCTGCGGCCAGCCTTGCAGGGCCGCAAGCATCTGTGCGGTCTGGCTGGCGTCGTCGTCGATGGCCTGCTTGCCGCAGAGCACCAGGCCCGGCTGCTCCTTGTCGGCCACCGCCTTGAGCAGCTTGGCTACCGCCAGTGGCTGCAGCGTTTCAAGTTCAGCCGCACCCACGTCCACCAGAATCGCGCGGTCGGCGCCAATCGCCAAGGCAGTGCGCAAAATATCCTGGGCCGCCGCAACGCCGCATGTCACCGCCACCACCTCGCTTGCGATGCCTGCTTCCTTCAGGCGCACTGCCTCTTCCACGGCGATCTCGTCGAAAGGGTTCATGGACATCTTGACGTTGTCCAGTTCCACTCCGGAGTTGTCTGTCTTGACGCGGATCTTGACGTTGTAGTCCACCACCCGCTTCACGGGCACAAGAATCTTCAGGCTCATAGTCTTTTCCTATCTCGATGTTCAGTCACGATGCTCAATCACTACATGGTTTGGTAGATCGGTCCTTCGCCACCCTGCGGCGCGACCCAGTTGATGTTCTGGCCCGGATCCTTGATGTCGCAGGTCTTGCAGTGCACGCAGTTCTGCGCATTGATCTGCAAGCGGGGATTGGCGCCGCTTGCGTCGCGCAAGATCTCGTACACACCGGCCGGGCAGTAGCGCTGCTCGGGCGCGTCGTAGATGGCGAGGTTGAGCTTGATGGGCACTTCCGTATCCAGCAGTTGCAAGTGGCAGGGCTGGTTTTCCTCATGGTTGGTGTTGGAGAGGAACACCGAGGACAGCCGGTCGAAAGTCAGCACGCCGTCGGGCTTGGGATAACTGATGGGCGTGCACTCGGCCGCGGGTTTGAGCTTGCTGTGGTCCGCGATGTTGTGCAGCGTCCACGGCGCTTTGCCTCGGAACAGCGTCTGGTCTATGCCCACCAGCAGTGCGCCCAGATTGGTGCCCATGCGCATGTAAGGCTTGAAGTTGCGCGCCTTGTACAGCTCCTGATACAGCCAGGAGCTGCGGTATTTTTCGGGATAGCTCGCAAGTTCGTCGCGACTGCGTCCGGCAGCCAGCGCTTCGACCAGCGACTCGGCAGCCAGCATGCCGCTCTTGATCGCCGTGTGGGAGCCCTTGATGCGTGACGCATTGAGGAAGCCGGCGTCATCGCCGATCAACGCACCACCATTGAAAACCAGCTTTGGCAGCGATTGCAGGCCACCCGCCGCGAGGGCGCGCGCGCCGTAGGCGATGCGCTTGCCGCCTTCAAAGAAGGTGCGAATCTTCGGGTGAGTCTTGAAGCGCTGGAATTCTTCGAAGGGGGAAAGATAGGGGTTGCCGTAGCCCAGGCCCATCACAAAACCCACCGCAACCTTGTTGCCGCCGTAGTGGTAGAGGAACGCACCGCCGTAGGTATCGGATTGCAGCGGCCATCCGGCGCTGTGTATCACCAGCCCCGACTTGAACTGCTCGGGCTGAACCTCCCACAGTTCCTTGATGCCGAGACCATAGGTCTGCGGATCGGAATTGGCGCGTAACTTGAATTTGGCTTCAAGCTGCTTACCCAAGTGGCCGCGGCAGCCTTCGGCGAACAGGGTGTATCTGGCGTGCAGTTCCATGCCGCGCTGATACGCATCGGTATGTTGCCCGTCGCGGCCCACGCCCATGTCGCCGGTGGCGACGCCCTTCACCGCGCCATTTTCATCGTAGAGAATTTCAGCGCCCGCGAAGCCGGGATAGATTTCAACACCCAGAGCTTCCGCCTGCTGGCCCAGCCAGCGTGTCACCAGCCCCAGGCTGACAACATAGTTGCCATGGTTCTGGAAGCAGCCGGGCAGCGTGAAGTTGGGAAATTTGATGCCGCCGGTTTCCGTCAGCATCAAGAAGCGGTCTTCTGTCACTTCGGTTTCAACGGGCGCACCTTTTTCCCGCCAGTCGGGGATCAGTTCGTTCAGCGCACGCGGGTCCAGAATGGCGCCGGAGAGAATATGGGCACCGATCTCGGCGCCTTTTTCGATCAGGCAGACGTTGGTGTCGGCGTTAAGCTGTTTTAGACGTATCGCCGCAGCCACCCCCGCAGGGCCTCCGCCGACGATCACTACATCAAATTCCATTACTTCACGCATTTTCAGTCTCCTGGCCCAAACGGGATAAAAGAGGTGACGTCAGCCTACAAGCTCGCGCGTAGTGCTTTCGCGACCGATTCAGCAGCCGGAACCGATAATGAATAGGTTTTCTTGTGCAAATTATTCATTCTTATCTTCTCCGGGTTATTTGTTATTCCGTCGGCGAATTTCTTAATTCGCGACCAAATGATATATCTATTCCAAATTTATTTCAAACGTTCGTTTTAATTTGATGGTGCAGACATTTGAACAAAACAGGCCATTGATTGAGCCCACTCTAATTCCGCCTGACTTAGTCACTGTTCGCGCAACATATCCGCGATCTTGTTACTGGCAGTGGTATCCAGCAGGCTGGGCGTTACGACCGACTCGGACGGAGCAATGCAAATCTATTGGAAAATTCGGTCAGGAATTGCGAGCAGCCGCATGCAGCCTCAGCACCCAGAGTGATCTGGAGCGAGCAGTATGGGTAGTGCTTATGGTGCAGGAGGATTAGGGAGAGAAGGTCGTTTTCCGTACAAAAAGAAAAAGGCCACTGATCAAAGTGGCCTAAATCTTTGTTTCTGTTGGTCGGGGCGGGGAGATTCGAACTCCCGACCCCTTGCACCCCATGCACAACCGCTACAAACATCCAACCAAATGATTCTAATCAAATAACAGCTTATAGCGACTAATATCTTGCTCAAACTTTAAACAATCAAGACCCGCATGAATACTCAATCCGATTTTGAATATTAGCCGTTATTGCGAATTATGCTTCGCCCCATCACCACCCATAATGCTCCAAAAATTCCACTCATAATGCCCGCAAGCGTGCCAACTATAATATTCAACGAACTTATCATAAATCCGTCCGCTTAAATTCCTAACCTGACGATCATTTAGCGAACGGATGAAGCGAAATAGAGCGCAGAGTTAGGGCGTTATTTGCCAAGAGATATCAATTTTTCTATGGCTTGATACACAATCGCGTAAATAAAGATTGATCAGGCTCTGATATGGAACCCCCTTTTCATCAGCCATTTGTTTGAAATAGCCAATAACATCTTCACTCAACCGCATCGTGACCGACTTTTTGAGTTTGGTCGCATAAGGATTTTTGCGGGATTTCATTTTTGACAGATCGTATTCAGCTTTCATGGTCTAACCCCTTGATAATAGGTGCCTTCATTTTTAGTGGCTTTTCTTGCTGAGATGATCCGAATAATGTTGCCGTGGTCACGTTCGCAATGACAGACAATCAGGAGGCGAGCCTCATCACTGAAGCCAAGCATTAAAAATCTGTCTTCTGACGCAGAACTATCATCATCATAGAATTGAACGGCGAATTCGTCGTAGAAGACAGATTGTGCTTCCTCAAACGAAACGCCATGTTTCTTCTTATTTGAAGTCGCTTTAGTTGCATCCCACTCGAACTTAATCATAAATACATTGTATGTACGCCAGAGAAATTGTCAAGAAGCCTTAGCGCAGAGCTAACCGGCGCTGCCCAGCTTTATCGCGCAGATCCCCTCGAATGAAGGGTTTGGGGTCGAAGAACCCGGCGCCACAACGAAGCTTGCCTAGCAAGACCGAAGGTCTAGCACCAACAGTTGACACTACTTCTATTGATACACAGCCCCATTAGCGAGGCGCTGACGCGCGCGAACTGACAGCCCAGGAACCTTTACGACCTGACGTGTTGGCTTAACAAGCTACTTGTCCCTTGTGTTTTAGCTAAACCCATGGTTTATGTTTATCCGATTTCGCAAACTCGACTACAAATTCCAGTTACACGATCCAAATTAACTCATAAATTTAAACAAGTGGTTTAACTTTGAATACGCCCGTCAATCATAACAATGCAAATTTCAACTAAACACACCACCCTCAAAGGATCTAACTACCTCTACCATCGCCAGCGTGTCGAGCTCGCAATACTTGAGCAGGTTATGTATCTTCGTCTCGCGCACAGCTGGAGCCGTTTTAGGATCAATGATGTCCACGTAGGCAAGCTGTGCCAACGTGCCGTTCTGCACATCGTCCAGTTGCGAATAGTCGAGGTGAGGTGCGATCGTTGGGAGCACCGCCTTGATCGACCAAGAGCCTTTCATGGCTGGATGATAGTAGTGGTTTTGCAGCCATGGAAGCAGGTTTACCAAGCGATCGAGAATATCGTTCAATGGATTTTCAAGGTCAGCGCAGAATTCGATCAGCGACTTGATCACGGTACTCTCAAATGCGCCATAAACAATGATAGGCCCGTCATCCTCGACGGCAGCAATCAGACTTTCAGCGAAGACGCGCATCGGCGCGTTACCGCTGGTATCCAGAAACTCTTGATGTTCCAGCACCCCACCCTGACGCTGGATGTGACATGACCACTGGAATGGCAGTTGCTGATGCGGCCGGGTTCCTGCCCAGCGTGGGATGACGAAGTTGATGGTCTCGAAGTCCAGATAGAAGCGCGGGTACGGTAGCTTGGAAAATTCTGTCTTTAAAGCCGGCGAAATGAATGGTTGATTGGCGCACGTTGCTTGCCAGACAGTTATATGGCGTTCTTTTGTTAATACTCCATCAGGAATATCGCGGACATCTTCTATTCCCGCCTGTTGTAGATCGGTGATGACCTTCCTGCCATTGGGCAGAATCGATACTGGATATTCCGGCAACTCCTGTTCGCAATGATCCTGGAACTGGCAATCAGGCTTGCATTGCGAACCCATTAGGACGGCGGGAATCGAATTGGCCAGGATGTCGCGATGGGATGCCAGCCATACCGGCACGTCAGACAGCAGCACCCTCACCTTCTCGGTGACGTCCTCCTCGACAAGCAACTGTTCATAATTGCCATCGCCCGCATATACAAAGCTGGTATCAACGTGCGCGAGGCAGACCTGCTGAACTTTTACTCCCGCGCCTTCCAGTACCCACAGTTGCACCGCACAGTCGACCAAGTGGTGATCCTTGACACTTCCCGAGGATTTGACCTCGATCATGCGCCAGCCACCATCGACCGGCACCAGGATATCGGCTCGCACAAGCACTCCTGCAAATTCGAACGCAGCTTCAAACAATGGTACTGGGCAATTGTTATCAATCAGGCGCTTGGTTTCTGCCACTGCCACATCTGGGTGCTCAATATGCTCGATCAATATCCCAGCTGGGTAATTCAGACGAGCCATCTTGCCTATCTCGATACCATTGGCAATTGTGAGCTCAGAGGTGGAAGATGGCTTGGCTAGTTTAGGCTGGAAGGTTTGCAGCCAGAGCCGTTTGGGGCATCTGAGTCCTGAAAGGACGCGGGATTTGGTTATGTAACTTGTCATGTGTGAAATATTCGGGGCTTTTACCTCTATCTACACGGTACTGAAACAACCGCCGTGATGTTCACGGCGGTCACTCCCCGCTAGCTTTGTGATTTGGGTTCAGTTGCCTGTAACAAGTGGCTGAAGGCTATTGTGGCCACCTGATCTTCTGCCACACCGAGTCGTTCAGCCAAGGTTTTGCGCATCTCGTCTCGCTCACCCAACCCTTTCATTAAACCAGTTATCTGGTTCATCTGGTTCCGGGTCTTGATGACCTCTTTGAACTGGTAGGACTGGTAGATCTTGTCAGCGTCGTTGAGCGGTTTATGCTGGGAGTCGAACGGATTGTCGTCGGTGATGCGCAGCCACTTGCCCAATACCGTTTTGATGCATTCCTGGCAGAAATCACCTTCGACGAAATTGCCGTCGCCGAAGATGCTGCCATAGCCCGCCCTGAAGGAGACGATGAGACGTTCCTGCCATTCGCGGTCGTTGGAATCTTGTTCCATCGCGCGACCGCAGCGGTCGCAGGTGCAAACGAGTTTTTCTACGGTGACGGGTTTGAATCTAAGCATGATGTTTCCTTTCTCAATGGTTTATTTAAGGCTCGCACTGGGCGAACGCATGCATTCCCTGCCTGGACAGGTTTGCGTAATTGAGAAAAGCTCTGCTAATTATTCGATCCGTCAGTCTCCGCGAAATAGATGCTTTGGCTTAGTCGGCAACCAACGGAAATTAGTATACCGAGGCGCACCGAGAACCCAGAAAATATTTCGGGTATTCGTAATCTGTGGTTGTTTCAGGCTGAGAGCCAAATACTGACCATCCGCTATTGTGATTGTTGAAGGAATCTCTTTGACAAGAATACTCAGGATCTTATTCAGGTCAGTGGCCGGAACGAAACTAAAGCGGACTGTTTTATGGTAACTTTCCCATCAGATGAGAGACCGCTATGCGGCACCACGGCTGAGCGCGTGCTTTCGGCCATGAACCGACAGTCGAGGTTGAAAACTCGACGCCGGAAAGCCGACCTTCATTATGGACAACAAAGTGCCACAAGCGGTCAGTTGCGAAACGTTCGCATTGCGGTAATCTGCACAGCTCGTCAAGTTATGTCCGACCCGATTTCGACTCTACAATTGCCGTATAATAAAAAAAAGTGTGACCTTCCCCCGAAAAATAGTCTTCCAAGAGTGGCGTAATATTAACGTTACTTTTGAAAGGAAAGAAGATGAAGACTATACCGAAGCGGGAATACACACCCGAATTTAGGGAGTTGGCAGTCAAACGTG
>MLJW01000193.1_pt1 | contig 50256 bp, 45 predicted proteins | sample 888231 | NCBI WGS metagenome assembly MLJW01 (sample SAMN05788063, study PRJNA343431) | mine drainage metagenome | isolation source: sample collected from the inflow into an acid mine drainage treatment plant... | place: Germany: Lusatia, lignite mining district
GCCAGCAGCCCGATGAGCGATTGCCAGAAATACTTCGCGCGCGAGCGCATGCCGTTCGGGTCGCGATGCACCACCTTGCGGTAATCGTCGACCCAGCCGATGGCGCCGAACCCCAGCGTGACGATGAGCACCAGCCAGACGAAGCGGTTGGACAGGTCCATCCACAGCAGGGTCGAGGCGGTGATGGCGATCAGGATCAGCACGCCGCCCATGGTGGGCGTGCCGGTCTTGATCAGATGGGTTTGCGGCCCGTCCTGGCGCACCGCCTGGCCGACCTTCATCGCGGTGAGCTTGCGGATCACACCGGGGCCGGCCATCAGGCCGATGAACAAGGCGGTCAGCGTGCTCATCACGGCGCGGAAGGTGATGTAGTTGAACACCCGGAAAAAGCGCAGGTCGGGCGACTGCGCCATCAGCCACATGGCCAGGCTATGCAGCATGGGGCGCCTCCTGTGTATGCGCGCTCTGCGCCTGCACGCCGAGCGCCTGCACGGCGCGCACGACCCGCTCCATGCGCATGAAGCGCGAGCCCTTGACCAGCACGACGTCGAATCCGCGCAGCGCGGCGGCGTCGATGGCCAGCGATGCGCAATCGGCAGCGTGAAGCACGGCCACGCCGCCGCGGCCGGCGGCGGCGGCGGCGTGGCGGCACTGATCGCCCACCGCCCACAGCGCGTCGATGCCGCGCACGGCGGCGTGCGCGCCCACTTCGGCATGGAAGGCGGGACCCTGGCTGCCCACCTCGCCCATGTCGCCCAGCACCAGCAGGCGCCGCCCGGGCAAGGCGGCAAGGGCGTCGATGGCGGCGCGCACCGAATCGGGATTGGCGTTGTAGGTGTCGTCGATGAGCGTCAGACGCCCGCCTGCGGCCAGCACGATCCGGCTGCGCTGCATGCGCCCGGCCACCGCGCGGAAGGCTTCCAGCCCCGAGACCACCGCCTCCAGCGGCGCGCCGCTGGCCAGCCCGGCTGCGGCCGCGGCCAGCGCGTTATGGGCGTTGTGCACGCCCATCACCTGCAGGCGCAAATCCGCCTCCCCGGCCGGGGTGCGCAGGTGCAGGCGCATGCCGTTTTCGTCCCCTTGTTCGTCCCGGAGTATCCAGCCGGCGACCTCGGCCGCGACCGGGGCCGCCGCGTCATGCAGAGCGAAGCGCATGAGCCGGCGGCCGGCGGCAAGCCGGGTCCATAACTCGGCAAAGGCATCGGTGGCCGGAAACACCGCCACGCCATGCGCCGGCAGGGCGGCCAGCACGCTGCCGTTCTCGCGCGCCACGGCCTCGACCGTCTGCATGAACTCCTGGTGTTCGCGCTGTGCGTTGTTGACCAGGGCCACCGTGGGTTCGGCGATGGCGGCCAGCGTGGCGACCTCGCCCGGATGGTTCATGCCGAGTTCCACGACGCCGGCCAGATGTTGCGGAAGCAGGCGCAGCAGGGTGAGCGGCACGCCGACCTCGTTGTTGAAATTACCCCGCGTGGACAGATAGCCGCCATCGCCCAGCCACGCGCAGAGTATGGATGCGGCCATTTGCGTGACCGTGGTCTTGCCATTGCTGCCCGTGACGGCCGCCAGCGGCATGGCCGCCTGCTGGCGGCGCCACGCGCGGGCGAGCAGGCCCAGCGCGCGCAAGCCGCTGTCCACCTCCACGCCGGGCAGGCCGCAGGCGTCCACGCCGCGCTCGGCGAGAACGGCCACAGCGCCGGCCTGCGCCGCCAGGGGGAGAAAATCGTGCGCATCGAAACGCGCGCCGCGCAAGGCGACGAACAAATCGCCGGCGCGCAATTCACGGGTGTCGGTGCAGACGCGCCCAATCGGTGTCGCGGGATCCCCATGCATCCGGCCGCCGACCCAGGCTTGCAGTTCGCCGAGACTGAACAGTCCTCCTCCGCGCGCCTGCAAAGCCATGCGGGCATGGAAGACATCGCTGAACGGCTGTTTGCGCCCGCCTTGCTCCTGCGTCACTTCGTGGCCCTTGCCCGCCAGCAACACGACGTCGGCGGCATCGGCATGCGCCAGGGTCTGGGCGATGGCCTGGGCGCGATCCTCCACCGCCACGGCCTGCGCTTGCGATCGCAGGCCATGCAACAGGTCGTCGAGTATGGCCTGCGGCGCTTCGCTGCGCGGATTGTCGCTGGTGAGCACGACGCGGTCGGCATGCGTTTCGGCGGCAGCCGCCATCAGCGCGCGCTTGCCGCGGTCGCGGTCGCCGCCGGCGCCGAACAGGCACCAGAGCTTGCCGCCGCGCCGCAACGCCACCGGGCGCAGGGCCAGCAGCGCCTGGGCCATCGCGTCGGGCGTGTGGGCGTAGTCCACCACGACCAGCGGCGCCTGCCTGCCGCCGACAAGCTGCATGCGTCCCGGAGGGGGCGTGACCTTCGCCAGGGCCTGCATGATGGCGTCGAAGCCGAGGCCGCAACTGCCCAGCAAGCCACAGACGGTGAGCACATTGGCTGCGTTGAAACGCCCCACCAGCGGCAGGTCGAGCCGGGCTGTCCGCCCGTCGTGGGCGAGTTCGACGCGCATGCCGACTGCCGTACTGGCCACGCTCAGGGCCCGCCAGTCGGCGGCCCGCTCCAGCGAGGTGGACACGACTTGCAGCCCGCGCTGGCGGCAGTGCGATGCCAGGCGCTCGCCCATCGCGTCGTCGGCATTGAGCACGGCCGCCTGCAGGCCGGGCCAGTCGAACAGCCGGCGCTTGGCCGCGGCATAGCGCTCCATGCTGCCGTGGTAGTCGAGGTGGTCCTGGGTGAGATTGGTGAAGGCGGCGGCGTGCACCCGCAGGCCGTCGAGCCTGCCTTCCTCGATGCCGATGGACGAAGCCTCGATCGCGCAGTGGGTCACGCCGCGTGCCCGCATAACGGCGAGTTCGCGGTGCAGACGCACCGGGTCGGGCGTGGTGAGCCCGGTCGGCCTGAGCGCATCCGGCATGCCGACGCCCAAGGTGCCGACCACGCCGCATGGATGCCCGGACGCGCCCAGCGCCTGGGCCGTCCACAGGGCGCAAGACGTCTTGCCGTTGGTGCCGGTGACGGCCAGGACGGCCACATGCCGCGAGGGGTGGCCGTACCAGGCGTCGGCCAACTCGCCCGCCAGGCGCCTGAGCTGGCGCACCCGCAGGACCTGCGCCGCAAGCGCGAAGGCTTCGGCGCCTTCGTCTTCCACCAGCGCCGCCACGGCGCCGCGCGCAAACGCCTCGGCCAGAAAACGGCGGCCGTCCGTGGCGGCGCCGGGCCAGGCGACGAACACATCGCCCGCGCGCACTTCGCGCGAGTCGCACGTCCAGTCAGCCGCGGCCGGCACGCCGGCGCTGCGCAGCGCGTGAAGCACGGAACCCGCGGTGGCGTAGGCCGCCGTCATGCGCCGGCCCCGTTCTGTTCGGCACGCGGAGCGGGGCTTGCCTGCGCGGAAAGAGCGGGCGCCACATCCGGCTTGACGGGAAGATCGGGCGGCACGCCGAGGATGCGCAAGGCCTGGGGAACGATCTGGGCGAACACCGGCGCCGACACGTCGCCGCCGAAATGCTTGCCCGCGCTGGGTTGGTCGACGGAGATCGCGATCACGATGCGCGGCTTGCCGATGGGGGCCATGCCGACAAACTGGGCGCGGAACAGATGCTTGTCGTAGCTGTTGCCCTTCCAGATATAAGCCGTGCCGGTCTTGCCGCCCGTGGAGTAGCCGGGCACCGCGGCCGCGGGCGCAGTGCCGCCGCTTTGCGTCACCAGGGCGAGCATGCTGCGCATCTCGCGCGCCACCTTGGGAGACACCACCTGCACACCGCGCACCGGCGCATCGCTCTTGAACAGCGTGGCGGGAATGATCTCGCCGTGGTTGGCGAAGATGAGATAGGCGTGCGCAAGTTGAAAGGTCGAAACCGAAATGCCGTAGCCAAAGCCCTGGGTGACGGCGTCGATCGGGCGCCATTTCTCCCATGGCCTCAGGATGCCGCTGGCGGCGCCGGGGAAAGCCACATGCGGGCGCTGCCCCAGGCCCACCGCGGTGTACATGTCCCACTGCTGGCGCGCCGACATGCGCATGACGATCTTGCTCGTCGCCACGTTGCTCGAATACTGGATGACCTGCGGCAGCGCGATGCTGCCGTTGTCCGAGTCGTCGCAGATGTTGTTGCCATAGACGTTGAGACAGCCCGGTGCGGTGTGGAACACGGTCTGCGGTGTGACGATGCCGGCCTGCAACGCCGCGGCGATGGTGATGGGTTTCATGACCGATCCCGGCTCGTAGGTATCGGTCAGCGCGTAGTTGCGCATGTCGGCCTGGTCGGCACGGCGCCTGTGGTTGGGATCGAAGCTCGGGTAATTGGCCATGGCCAGCACCTGGCCGTTGGTGGCGTCGAGCACCACGGCGCTGCCGTTCTTGGCCTTGTTGTCCACCACGGCCTGCTTGAGCGCCTGGTAGGTCAGGTACTGAATCTTGCTGTCGATGGACAGTTGCACGTCTTCGCCGTTGATCGGCGGAATGCCGCCGCCCACGTCCTCGATGACGTTGCCGAGGCGGTCGCGCATGACCTTGCGCGTGCCCGGGTGTCCGGCCAACTCCCGCTGGAACGTCAGTTCAAGGCCGCTCTGGCCCTGGTTCTCGATGTCGGTGATGCCGACCAGTTGCCCCGCCGCCGCGCCCTCGGGGTAGTAGCGCCTGTAGCTGGGGGAAAAGTAGATGCCCTTGATCCCAAGTGCCTGCACCTTGCGCGCGGTGTCGATATCGACTTGGCGCTTCACGTAGACGAACTGCTTGTCCAGACGCAGCCGGCGCTCCAATTCGGCGGCGTTGAGGTCGAGGGTCTTCGCCAGTTCGGCGACCTTGGCGGGATCGGCGTCGAGGGTCTCGGGGTCGGCCCAGATGGTTTTCACCGGGACGCTGGAGGCCAGGATATTGCCGTGGCGGTCCAGGATGCGCCCACGCATGGCCGGCAGCTCGATGGTCCGCACGAAGCGCAGATCGCCCTGCTTCTGGTAGAAGTTGGTCGTGATGACCTGCACCCAGAGGGCGCGTGCGATCAAGGCGAAGAAGGCCAGATAGAGCAGGCCCTTGACCAGCCAGGCCCGGCCCGGCGGCAGGCGCAGGCGCAGGAGCGGACTGGCATGCGCCTGCCGAACGCCGGGTCCGATTGTGCGGGCGGCGAGCTTCATCGGGTCGGCACCGAGGCGGGAATGCTGGGCACCTGGGCGGCGCTGATGTAGTCGGTGCGCGCCGGGGTCACCGGCACCAGGCCGAGGGTGTTGCGGGCGAGTTCCTCGATGCGCCCGGGCACCGACAGTGCGCGCACCTCAACCTGGAGTCGGTCATGGTCGAGCTGCAGCTGGGTCGCGCGCTGCTGCGCCGCGTCGAGCGCGGCGAAGGTGCGGCGCGCCTCGTATTGCGCCCGCACCACGCTCATGGCGCTGGCCATGGTGACGATCAGCAGCAAGAGATTCAGCCGCGTCATGCAGCCTCCGCCTCGGGCAGGCGTTCGGCCACGCGCATGATGGCCGAACGCGCGCGCGGATTGGCGCCCACCTCCGCCGGCCCGGGGCGCAGTTTCGCCAGCAGCTTGAGACCGGGGTGGAAGGGCGCGGGCTCGACCGGCATGCGCCGCTGCTCGCGCGTGAGTTCGGGCGCGCGGGCCTGGCTGGCCATGAACTGCTTCACCATGCGATCTTCGAGAGAGTGAAAGCTGATGACCACGAGGCGTCCTCCATCAGCCAGTCTGGCCATTACCTGCGCGAGTGCCGCTTCGAGTTCGGCGAGCTCGGCATTGACGTGAATCCGAAGAGCCTGAAAGGTCCGAGTGGCCGGGTCCTGCCCCGCTTCGCGACTGCGCACCGCTTGCGCCACAAGGGCGGCAAGCTCTGCGGTGCGGGTGACGGGCTCGCCCCGTTCGCGGCGAGCCACAAGCGCCTTTGCAATCGGGAAAGCAGCCCGTTCGTCGCCATAGTCCCTCAACACCCTGGTGATTTCGTCAACACTGGCCTCGGCCAGAAATTGCGCCGCCGTGGCGCCTTGTGTCGTGTCCATGCGCATGTCCAAAGGCGCGTCGCCACGGAAGCTGAAACCTCGCCGCGTCTCGTCGATCTGGGGCGACGACACACCCAGGTCGAACAGCATGCCCCGCACACTTGCGATCTCGAGTCCGTTCAGCACCTCGCCGAAGGCCGAGAACGGCGCATGCACGAGCGTGAGCCGGGCGTCCGCCTGCGCCAGCTCCCGCCCCGCGGCAATCGCCTGCGGGTCGCGATCCAGCGCCACCACGCGGCCGGCTGGCGCCAGGCGCGACAGCAATTCGCGCGTGTGGCCGCCGCGGCCGAAGGTCGCATCCAGGTAAATGCCGGCCGTGTCGGTCACCAATCGATCGACGGCCTCGTGCAGCAGTACGGTTCGGTGCTGCAGGGTCGCTGCAGCGTGGACGGGGGTCGAAGGCATTCGCGCTCACCTTCACACCACGATGTCGCGCACCGCATCGGGCATGCCGGCCTCGATCACAGCCGCCTCGCGCGCATGGTGCGTGACGCGATCCCAGACCTCGAAATGCGACCCCATGCCGATCAGATCGATGTCGCGTTCGATCCCCGCCGCGGCGCGCAGTTCGGGCGAGATCAGAACCCGCCCGGTGGCGTCGATCTCGGTTTCCGTGGCATGGCCCAGATAGATGCGCTTCCAGCCCTGCGCCGACATCGGCAAGGCCGCGATCTTGGCGCGGAATTCCTGCCATTGCGGATCGGCGAACAGCAGCAGACAGCCTTCGGGACTCTTGGTCACCGTCAGGCGACCGGCCGCCTGCGCCAAAAGCACGTCGCGATGACGCGCAGGCACGGTCATCCGACCCTTGCCGTCCAGCGTCAACGCCGATATGCCAATGAACACGCGCTTCTCCGATTGCCTTGAGCGCAGAGCCCAGTCCCTGCACTTTCACCCACTTTTTTGCACTTGGCTGCACTGTAGGTGGCAAAAAGAGCATCGTCAATAGGGAAAATTGAAAAATTGGCTTATCAAACAAGCACTTAGCGCCGCTTTCACGGCTGTGTTTTTGTACAGATCGAATCAAAAAAATTCTATTAAATGAAATACTTGAATTCATTAGTGCAAGCGATACATTCGGATTGAAGCCATTGCCGCGCGTGAAGCTGGCGATCGCCCTGGGCAGGACACGGCACATGGCCCGCATTTGGGCAGGTGCGGCCTGGCCTGACACAGGAGGAAGGCGGCACCCGGCGTCCGTCGCTTGCCACGCCAGCGGCATCGCTGGGCAGGGGCCAGGGCCGCCTGCGTGCGCCACGGGAACCTGCCTTTTGTCGTGCTGCTGACAAGTCCATGCCCAGCCAACCCGGGCGGCCAGGTTGGTTGCATTTAGGCACGAATGTCGCCTTGACCTGAGTCTTTCGACGCTTTTAAACTCATTGCAAACGAGACGGCGATGGAGTTCGCCGCAACCGCCATCGGCGCCAGCCGGTGGCTGATGACTCCTACCCAGTGGCCGCAGCATGCGGCGGGTGATCTGCATGGGAGGAGTCGATGCAAGCACAAGCCGTATGGCAACAAATCGCCCAGGTTCTGGCGATTGTTTTGCTCTCTCCGCTGCTGCATGGCTTCATCGCCATGATGGAAGAGAAGGTGCAGCGCGGCGCAGGCCCCAGCCTGCTTCAGCCCTACCGCGATCTGGCCAAGTGGTTGCGCAAAGAGATCGTGGTGCCGCAAACCGCGTCGTGGATCTTCTGGGCCGCGCCGGTGGTGGCGTTCTCGGCCATGCTCACGGTGCCCATTCTCATCCCGGTGCTGACCAACTACCCGCTGCCGCTCTCGGACATGGGCGACATCCTGGGCGGCGGCCTCATCCTCACGCTGGGCGGCTTCGCCATCCTGCTCGCCGGTCTCGACAGCGGCCATCCCTATGGCGGGCTGGGGTCAAGCCGCGAAGCCATGCTGGCCATTCTGGCCGAGCCGACGCTGATCATGGTGTTCGTTGGCATCACCCTGCTGGCACAAGCCATGCTGCCCTTCGTCGTCAATCACCTGCTGGTGGCGCAGCCGGCGGTGTTCTGGGGTCCGGCGCATCTGTTCCTGGTGGCGGCGTTTTTCATTCTGCTCACGGTGGAAACGGAACGCCTGCCCATCCATTCGAGCATCCACGACGAGATCTACATGATCGGCGAGGCGCGCATCCTCGAATACTCCGGGCCGCTGCTGGCGCTGCTGAAGTGGGCCTCGTGGATGAAGCAGGCCATTCTCTACACCATCTTCCTCAATGTGCTGACCATCCCCTGGGGCTTGTCCATCCAGGGCACCGCGCTGGGTGTCGCCGGCGCCACCGTGGCGCTGCTGGCGAAGTGGGCGCTGCTGGGTCTCATCATGGTGTTCGTCGACACCGCGCAGTCGCGCCTGCGGTTTTACCGCTATCAGGAGCCGCTGGCGCTGTCCTTCCTGATGGCCATCCTCGCCATCGTCGCGCGACAGGTTTGAGCAGAGGACGAGAGCCATGTTGATCTTCCACCTTGGCGGCGTGCAGGCCTCCCTCTTCAGCCTGCTGATCATCATCGCGCTCATCCTGGCTTTCGTCATGCTGGGCTCGCACTGGATCAAGAACCACATCCTGGCCTTCGCCGCCGAGTCGTGGGTGATTGCGGCGCTGTCGCTGGCCATCGGCATCACCGGGCATTACCCGGAGCTGATTTTCATCGCCGCGCTGACCGCGCTGTTCCGCGGTTCCCTGCTGCCATATCTGCTGGTGCGCATCGTCAATGGCCTGGGGCAGAACCGCGAGTTCACGCCCCTGTTGCAACCGGCGTCGAGCATCGTGCTCGGCGGCTTCCTGGTGCTGTTTTCCTACGCCGTGGCCGAGAAGCTGGGCGTGCGCATGAACCTGGTCGACAACATCGCCGTGCTGGCGCTGACCGCCATGTTCGCGCTCAAGCTCATCGGCTTCCTGATGCTGGTGCTGCGCGCGGAGGCGGTGAGTTCCATCCTCGGCCTGCTGGTGATCGAGAACGGCATTTTTCTCGGCTCGCAAATCCTGGTGCCGGGCATGCCGCTGCTGCTGGAAATGGTGATCCTGTTCGACCTGCTGATCATCGTCTCCACCTTCGGCATGCTGATCCGCTTCCTGCACAAGGAAGTGGGAACGACCAGCAGCCGCGAACTCACGCGCCTGGTGGGGTGAGGCGATGACTCGCGATCGGCGCGGCTGGAGCAGGACATGATCTGGAATGTCTTGTACGCCATCTGGGCCGTCACGGCACTGGCGGCGGTGGGCAGCTGGGCATCGCGCCGCAGCCGTATTGCCGAGGCGTTGAACCTCGCCGCGGCAATCATCGACCTCATCCTGGTGATCGTGCTGCTCATCGCGTCGCCCGACACGACCATCACCGCGCTGAACCACTACCTGCTGCTCGACGATTTCGGCGTGTGGGTCATGCTGTGCCTGGCCATCGTCTATCTGCTGGCCAGCGTCTACGCCATTGGCTACATGCGCTGGATGCATGGGGAAGCGGCGCGGCTGCACCGCTTCTACAGCCTGTTCGCCGCGTTCGCGCTCACCATGTTTCTGGCGCCGGCGCAGAACAACCCGGGGCTGTACTGGATCGCCATCGACCTCACCACCATCGTCAGCGCGTTCCTGGTTGGCTTTCAGCGCGCGCCGGAAAGCATCGAAGCGGCTTGGAAGTACATCGTCATCGTCTCGGCAGGCCTTGGTCTGGCGCTGCTCGGCACGGTGCTGTTTTACTGGGCCGGCACGTTTATCCTCGGCCCCGAGTACGACATGACCTGGGCCAATCTGGCCAGCATCGCCCCGAAGGCCGAACCGATGTTGCTGCTGCTCAGCTTCCTGCTCGTGCTGGTGGGCTTCGGCACCAAGGTCGGCCTGGCGCCGATGCACACCTGGCTACCAGACGCGCACAGCGAAGGCCCGGCGCCGGTGTCGGCCATGCTGTCGGGCGCATTGCTCAACTGCGCCATGCTGGGCATCGTGCGCTACCTCGACATCCTGCAGCACACCCGCATCGAGGCCACGGCGCGCGCCGCACTCGTGGTGCTGGGCGCGTTCAGCCTGCTGGTGGCGGCGCTGTTCATCAGCCGTCAGACCGTCATCAAGCGCCTCGCCGCCTATTCCAGCGTGGAGCACATGGGCGTGATCGCGCTGGGCTTCGGCTTCGGCGGGCCGCTGGGGGTGATCGGCGCGCTGTATCACATGCTCAATCACTCGCTCACCAAGTCGCTGGTGTTCTTCGGCGCGGGCAACGCGATGCATGCCTACGCGAGCAAGGACATCGGCAAGATCCGCCGCGTGCTGCGCTTTTTTCCGCGCTCCGGAGTGATGTGGCTGGCCGCAGCCGTGGCGATCACCGGCGCACCGCCGTTCGGCCTGTTCTTGAGCGAACTCACCATCCTGCGCGGCGGCATGGAAAGCGCCTATCCCTGGGCGGTGTGGTGGATGGCGGCGCTGCTCATCGTGATTTTCATCGGCTTTCTCAACCACTTCCGCGCGATGTATTTCGGCCCGCCGCCAGAGCATGCGCCGCACCTGAAACTCCGCTTCACGCATGTGGCGCCGATGGCCGCGGCCCTGGCCGCCATCCTGCTGCTCGGGCTGTGGTGGCTGCCGCCGATCTGGAACCATTTGGCCAGCATCGCCACCCAGTTGGGAGGGGCGTGAGATGCGCCACTGCGACACCGCCCGCCTGAACCCTGGAGAGTTGCCAGGAGCCGCCGACGCTCTGCTCACCGCACTGGGCGACATCCCCAGCGCCCATGGCCGCATGCAGATGGCTTACGCCTGTGGCGGCAACGATGGCGGGCTAGACGTGATCTATGTCGTGAGCACCCCCAGGTCGCCGCAAGCGGCTCCCGCCCCCCATGGGGGTGAGGCAGCCTTGGGGCGGCCCGGCTGCTTCCTCGGGAGCCAGGGCGCGAGCCAGCCCTACAAAGTCTGGCGCGTGCGCCCCCGCGACCGCACCCTGCCCTCGCTGGCCGACAAGCTGCCGTTGCTGGGCTGGTACGAGCGCGAGATGATGGACCTGTACGGCCTGCGTTTCACCGACCACCCCGAGCCCAACCCGCTGGTGCTGCACGAAGGCATGCCGCGCGAACCCGCGCCGTTTGCGCATGGCTTCGACATCCATGCCGCGGCTCTCGATTTCACGCCGCAACCGCCCATCGTGCCCCAGGTCCTGGGGCACGACATCCAGCGCCTGCCCTTCGGCCCGGTGCGGGCGGACATCGTGGAGTCGGCCCAATTCCTGTTCTTCTACATCGGCGAAGGCATCCTGCACTACCACCCGCGGCTGTTCTACAAACACCGCGCGATGGAAGCGCGGTTCCAGGGATCGGATGCGCGCACGGGCAGCGCGCTCGCCGAGCGGGTGAGCGGCATCGACTCGGTGGCGCATGCGCTGGCTTTCGCGCAGGCAGTGGAGGGCGCGATGGGCTGGCGCGCGCCGCCGCGCTCGCGCTATCTGCGCGTCATCCTCGCCGAACTGGAGCGGCTCTACAACCACCTGCACTACCTCGGCCGTCTGTCGAAGACCACGACGCTGAAAGTGGGCGAGGCGCAAGGGCTGTTGCTCGAAGAGCGGCTCAAGCAGATCAACGGCAAGCTCACTGGAAGCCGGTTTTTGCGCGGCCTCATCACCCCCGGCGGATTGCGCCGCGACCTCGATGTCAGCGGTCTGGACGCCGCGCTCGACACCGTCGCCGACGACATCGACAGTTATCTGCAGCGCCTCGAGAACACCCGCAGCCATCTCGACCGCCTGATGACGACCGGCCACCTCGACCGCCAGGTAGCGTTCGACCAGGGCGCGTGCGGGCCGATCGAGCGCGCCAGCGGCCTCGACCGCGATCTGCGCCGCGATCACCCTTACGCCAGCTACGACAAGGTGCGTTTTTCCGTGCCGGTGCGACAAGGCGGCGACGCGCATGCCCGTTCGCTGGTGCGCATGGAGGAGATCCGCGAGTCGCTGGCCATCATTCGCCAGGTCATCGGCCGCGTCAAACCCGGCCCGGTGCTGCGCGGCGACGTGATGGAGGAACCCGACCCGCAAGGCGAAGGCCTGGGCTGGGCCGAAGCCGCGCGCGGCGGCCTGCTGTACGCCGTGCATCTCGACGCCACGCGCACCCGGCTGCAGCGCGTCAAGATCAAAGACCCGTCGTTTTCCAACTGGCGGGTGTTCCCCTTCACCGTGGAGGACAGCAACATGATGGATTACGCCATCAACGAAGCCAGCTTCGGCCTGTCCGTCGCCGGCGCCGATCGATAAGGAAGCAACCATGCCGCTGTGGACCTGGTTCGGATTGCACAAGGGCCGCGCCACCACGCCCTGGCCGCAGCACCCTGGCCCCGACGGGCAGGAGGGCGTGCTCGGCCTGCCACGCTTCGACGCAACGCGCTGCAACGCGACGCAGAACGGCTGCAACGACTGTGTCGCCGCATGTCCAGCCTCCGCCATCGGCGTCGATCCTGGCCGGCAGGTGCTGCTCGACTACGCCCGCTGCGTCGGCTGCCAGCTTTGCACCGAAGTCTGTCCCGAAGGCGCGTTCAGCATCAGTCACGACTGGGCCTTCGGCGTGCGTGACAAGGCCGATTTGTTGAACCATGGTTCGGTCAAAACCTCCCAACCCCAACCCTCCCCACAGGGTGAGGAGGGAGCGGACCACTCCTCCCCCACCGCGTGGGGAGGGTCAGGAGGGGGAGACTCGAACGAACAGGCGCTCACGCGGGAACTCAAAATCTTCGGCAAGAGCCTGCACATCCGGCATGTCGATGCCGGTTCGTGCAATGGCTGCGAGAGCGAACTGCAAGCCCTGCTCAACCCCTTCTACAACCTGCACCGGCTGGGGGTGTTCTTCACCCCATCGCCGCGTTTCGCCGATCTGCTGCTGGTCACCGGCCCCGTCACGGCCGCGATGCGCGAGCCGCTGCTGCGCACCTATGAGGCCATGCCGCAGCCGCGCTGGGTGATGGCGGCCGGCACCTGCGCCACCGGCGGCGGCACCAATGGCGGCGGCTACGCCTGTCATCAAGGACTGGAGGGCATCCTGCCGGTGGATGTGTGGCTGCCAGGCTGCCCACCCAACCCGGCCGCGCTGATCGAAGCCCTGCTGATGCTGCTGCAACGCCGGCCGCAACGCGTCCATCGAGGCCAGCATGCACGCGCCTGATGCCATCGCGCTGACCGCTTTCGGCCTGGCCGCCTTGGCCTGGGTGCTGGCGCTGCTGGCCGATTTGTTGATGGGCACGGTCCTGCCCCGCTGGCTTCTCGCGCTGGGCTGCGCGCTCGCCGCCGTCGGTACGCTGTGGGGCCTGCCCGGCGGCAGCGCGGGGCAGGCCGTGCTGCAACTCGGCGCCGACCCCGTCATCTTCCGCCCCGACGCCGCTGCCCTGTGGTTGATGCTGCCCGCGCTGCTGCCGGCCTTCTTTGCGGCCTTGCGCGGCGGCACCAGGCACACACGCGGCTGGGCCGCAGGCGCGGCGCTGTCGCTGCTCGGCGCCATGGGCGTGTACGGCCTGCAAGACGGTGCTGGTTTTCTCATCGCCTGGGAGGTCATGGGGTTCGGCGGCGCGCTCATGCTGCTGGCCGAGCATCGCAGCGTGCAGGCCGGGCACGACAACCTGTTCATGCTCGCGCTGCTGGAAGTCGGTGGCGTGGCCTTGCTGCTGGCGGTCTTGATGCTGGGGCCGCGCCTGGCCTTCGGCACCTACGCCCAGCAGTGGGCCACATGGGGCGTGGCCCCGGCCATCGTCCTCGGCCTGCTGTGGCTGGTGGGTTTCGGCGCCAAGCTCGGGCTGCTGCCGTTTTACGAGTGGTATCCGGGGGCTTACGGCAGCGGCAGCGGCTCCACCGGCGCGCTCATGTCGGGCATCGTCCTGAACGCCGCCTACTTCGCGCTGGGCCGTGCGCTGCTGCAATGGATGGGCAACCCGCCCTGGCTGGCGGGCTTCGGTGTGGTGGTGCTGGCCGCGGGCACGTTCACCGCCATCCTCGCCATCCTCTACGCCTTCCAGCAAAACGACTGGCGACGGCTACTGGCGTTTTCCTCCGCCGAGAACGCCGGCGTGGCCGTCACCGCGCTGGGTGCGGCGCTGATTTTCCGCGCCAGCGGCCAAGGCATGCTGTCGGGCCTGGCCTGGACGGTCGGCATGCTTCACCTGATGGGCCACAGCCTGGCCAAGGGCAACCTGTTTCTCGCGGCCGATTCAGCCGCCGCGCTGCAGGGCAACCATCATCTGCGCCAAAGCGCCATCCTGCGCCATGCCCCGCTCACCCTCGGCCTGGGTGCGGTGTTCGCGGCCATGAGTCTGGCCGCCATGCCACCCACCGCCGGATTTGTGAGCGAGTGGTATTTGTTCCAGACGCTGTTCCACGACTTCACCTTGAAAGGCGACGGCTCGCGCATCGCCCTAGCCCTGGCCGGGGCGGGCTTGGCGCTGACCGCCGCCATTGCCCTGGCGACCATGGTCAAGCTGTTCGGCGTCGGCCTGCTGGGGCAGAACGAGGAACACTCCGCGCAACATCAGAAGCACCAGACGGAACTGACCGTCTTGCAAAGGATCTCCGTGCTCGCCACCGGCCTGGCCGTGCCGGTGTTCGCCGTGACCCTGGTGTGGTGGCTGCCGCTGATGCAACAAGCCGCCTGGCCCGCCGCGAATGCGGCACGGCAAATGACCCACGGCTGGCTGCTGGTCCCGCTGTCGGCGGGGTTTGCCTTCATCTCCCCGGCCATGCTGGTGCTGGCCGTGCCGCTGTTGGCGCTGTTGCCGCTCGGGCTGGTCTGGGGACGCAGGCGCTTTGCGGTGCGCCGCGCGCCGCTGTGGTGCGGCGGCGAAGACTACGCCGCCCATGCCGGAGCGACCACTGCGCTGTCGTTCTCCAACGCGATGCGGGTGTTCTACAACTTTGTTTATCGCCCGCACAACGCCGTGGCACGGCAGTTCGAAGGCAAACCCTACTTTCTCAAGGAGCTGCAGTTCAGCTATTCGCAAGCCCCCGTGTTCGGCGCACTGCTGTTCACGCCGGCAGTGCGCATGGTGCAATGGCTGGCGCGCAGATTGCGTTTTCTGCAGAACGGCCTGATGAACGCGTATCTCGCCTACATCGGCATCCTGCTGGTGTTGGTGTTCGGGCTGGTTCTGGTGTGGACGCCGCCGGCCTGATGCGCGCGCAGCAACCACCGCGAGCCGCCCGCCCCGGAAAAAAACAACAACAATCCCGATGGCTTGCATGACGCTTTCGACCGCGCGCCAGGCACCCTTTGCGGCACCGCCCGCTTTTTTTGATTTTCAGGACGTTGCATGGTTTCCGTTTACATCTCCGTTTTCGCCATCCTGGGCGCATTCGCCCGCTATGGGCAATCTCTCGTCGTGCAGAACGTGCTGGGCGACACCTTTCCGTTCGCCACCTTGTCAATCAACGTGCTGGGGTCGTTCCTGATGGGCTTCCTGTTTTTCGAGACGCTGGAGCGCATCAACGTCAGCCCGGAACTGCGCACGGGCATCCTCACCGGCGGCCTCGGCACCTACACCACGTTTTCCACCTTCTCCATCGAGGCCCTTCATCTGCTCGAACTTGGGCATTTGATCCTGGCCGCACTCTATATCGGCGCGTCCGTGGTGCTGTCGATCGCCGCCGCGTTCTTCGGCGCCTATCTGTCGCGCCATCTGCGATTCACCGACTCCTGAGCGGCGAGCGACTTCGATGACATTCCTCTACATCGCGATCTTCGCGCTCATCGGCGCTTTCAGCCGCTACGGACACACCCTCGTCGTGCAGCGCGCGCTGGGGAGGTCGTTCCCCTTCGCCACGCTGTCGATCAATATCGTCGGCTCGTTCCTGATGGGCTTCCTGTTTTACGAAACCCTGAAATATGCCGCCATCAGCCCGGCCATACGCACCGGCATCCTCACGGGCGGTGTCGGCACCTACACCACGTTTTCCACCTTTTCGCTGGAAACCCTGGCCCTGATTGAAAACGGCGAGGCGGCCAAGGCCGGACTCTATGTGGTTCTGTCCGTCTTTCTGTCCATGCTGGGCACGGCGCTCGGCGCCTATCTTTCACACAACCTGGGAGTCTGACCCATGAAAACCGTCACGATGGCGCGCATCTACATCAAGGAAGGCGACAAGTTCGGCGGCCGCAACTTGATGCGCGAAATCTTCAAACTCCTGCACGAGGAACACAAGGTCCACGGCGTCACGGTGTTTCGCGGCGTCGCCGGTTTCGGCAGCAAGGGGGAGGTGCATGCCGACGATCTGCTGCGGCTGAACGTGCATCTGCCGCTGGTGCTGGAGTTCTACGACGACCCCGAGGTGGTGGCCTCGGTGCTGCCCCGCATCCAGCAGATGGTGCCAACCGGGCATATCGTCTCCTGGCAGGCGCAGTGCGGCTGCGACTGAACCTGCTGCCCACGCCGCGCGGGTGCGAGCCGGGCCGACGCAAGACAAGGGCCGCATTCCTTCGCTCGTTGCGCATCAAGCCGAATCACTCCCGAACACTTCGGCATCGAGGTCGGTGCCGAAAACGCGGTGGGTCGAGGCCTTCGACCTGACCATATGATGGAAGCGGATACTCTGACCAAGCAAGGGAAAAGAAGCGAAGCGGGCCTATAGGCCGGATTCTGTGCATCGGTTGCCCGATGTGGCAGCCATTCCTCTGGGCCGCGCGTTACCGCAGCGGCTCGTTGCCACCTACCCGCAGGCTCGCGCGGGCCGCGCTTTCTCCCGACCTTGGTCGGGCATCGCCTGCCTATTTGGTGTTGCTCCGGGTGGAGGTTGCCGCGTTTCACGTCCACGCCGGTCGCCCGGCGCTTGCTCGTCTCTGTGGCCCTGTTCGTCGCGTCGCCGCGCACGGCCGTTAGCCGTCACCCTGCCCTGTGGAGTCCGGACCTTCCTCACCGCGCGGGTCGCCCCGCGCCAGCGCGGCTGCCCGGCCCGCTTCGCCGGGCGGATTATGCGTCATTCCTGCCCCTGCATGTGTTTGACATGGCGCAAACCCTTTCAAGGCTCCACTGCCTATCCTGCGATTTTTTTCCGCACGCCCCATGTCTCTCGAACTCTACAAAGATCCACAGCACATCTGCGTCATGTTCACCGACCTCGTCCCCGAGGAGGCTGACGCGGTACAAGCCAACCAGTTCCTCATCGTCGACCACGGCGAAGGGGTCATCCTCGACCCTGGCGGCAACATGAGCTTCAATGAACTGAACTTGTCCATGCGCAAGATCATCCCGCCGCACAAGCTCGACTACATCCTCGCCTCGCACGCCGATCCGGACATCATCGCCTCGCTTGACCGCTGGATGACCACGACAGAGGCGAAGTTGGTCATCTCCAAGCTGTGGGCCCGCTTTGCTCCCCATTTCTGCAAGGTCGGGAAAACGGACGATCGTGTCATCCCCATCCCCGATGAGGGCGGCCGCCTGCGCTTCGGGAACACGGAGCTTTGGCTGCTGCCTGCGCATTTCATGCATGCAGAAGGTAATTTTCAGTTCTACGATCCGGTGAGCAAAATCCTGTTTTCGGGAGACTTGGGCGTCTCGCTCATCAGTGGCTCAAGAGCTGCCCAGCCTCTTACCAGCCTGGACCCCATGCCGCCCGGCATGGAAGCCTTTCACAAGCGCTATATGGTGAGCAACAAGATCCTCCGCCACTGGGTGCGCATGGTGGAGAAACTCGACATCGCCATGATCGTCCCGCAGCATGGCGCGCCACTCAAGGGGGCAGCTATCGGCCAGTTATTGACCTGGCTGGACGGCCTCGCCTGCGGAACCGACCTCATGGGGCAGGGCCAATACCGGATACCGGCAGCCGAGCTGCAGATCAGGGTTTAGAGAGCTGGAGGTTCAACTGCGATGCGCCAGGGCAGGATCTGCCCGGCATCCAGCGGCACGACGTCGCCATCCGCATAGGGAAGACGCGCGGGAACGGATGTCGGCACACGTTCCAGGGTCAGGGTTCCGGTGTTGCGCGGCAGGCCATAAAAGTCCGCGCCGAAATGGCTGGCGAACGCTTCGAGTCTGTGCAAGGCGCCACCCTGCTCGAAGGCAAGCGCATAGAGTTCCAGCGCATGAGGCGCTGTCAGGCATCCGGCGCAGCCGCACGCCGCCTCTTTCAGCAGGCGGGCGTGGGGCGCGGAATCGGTGCCGAGGAAAAAACGCGCATCCCCGCCCGTTGCGGCACCCAGCAAGGCCTGGCGATGGCGCTCGCGCTTGAGCACGGGCAGGCAGTAGTAATGCGGCCGCATGCCGCCGCTGAACATCGCATTGCGGCTGTAGAGCAAATGGTGCGCCGTGATGGTGGCCGCCAGCAGAGGCGTACCGCGCGCATCCAATTCGGGCTGGGCGCGCACGAAGTCCGCCGCATGCTGCGTGGTGATGTGCTCGAGCACCATTTTCAACCGCGGAAAATCGCGACGCAGCCGCGTGAGGTGGCGTTCGATGAAAACCGCCTCGCGGTCGAAGACGTCCACGTCCGGATCCGTCACCTCACCGTGGATCAGCAAGGGCATGCCCAGTTCCTGCATGCTGTCCAGCACGGCGTGAACGCGACGCAGATCCGTCACGCCGCTGTCGGAATTCGTGGTCGCCCCCGATGGGTAGAGCTTCACGGCATGGATCACGCCGCTGGCCTTGGCGCGGACGATTTCATCGGCAGGCGTGGTGTCGGTGAGATACAGCGTCATCAAGGGTTCGAAGGTCGAGCCCTTCGGCACCGCCGCGAGGACGCGCTTGCGGTATGCAAGGGCCTGCGCCGTGCTCACCACGGGCGGCTTCAGGTTCGGCATGACGATGGCCCGCGCGAACTGCGCGGCACTCCAAGGCACGGTGTAGACGAGCGCGCCAGCGTCGCGCAGATGCACATGCCAATCGTCGGGGCGGGAGATGGTGAGGGTTTGCGGCTGAGGCATGAACTGGAACTTGGGCAGCGGTGAACCGCGTCATGGTAGCCCGCGCATGCGCGCTGGGCCGCCCTGGGGTCAGTGCGCCAGAATCTTGCCGAGAAACTGTTGCGCGCGTTCGCTGCGCGCCTGGGTATTGCCGAAAAACTCGTGCGTGGCGCAATCTTCGACGATGCGCCCGGCGTCCATGAACACGACCCGGCTGGATACGCTGCGGGCAAAGCCCATTTCGTGCGTCACCACCATCATGGTCATGCCGTCCTTGGCCAAGCCGACCATGACCTCCAACACCTCGCCCACCATTTCCGGGTCGAGCGCCGAGGTGGGCTCGTCGAACAGCATGGCGATCGGGTCCATGCACAGGGCGCGCGCGATCGCCACGCGCTGCTGCTGCCCGCCCGACAACTGGCCGGGAAACTTGTCGCGCTGGGATGCGAGACCCACGCGCGCCAGGTAATGGTCCCCCTTCTCGACGGCCTCGGCCTTGCTGCGACCGAGCACCTTGATCTGCGCCAGGGTCAGGTTCTCCATCACGGACAGGTGCAGAAACAGTTCGAAGTGCTGAAACACCATGCCGACGCGCGAGCGCAACTTGGGCAGATTGGTCTTGGGATTCGCCACCGAAATGCCATCGACGATCACGTCGCCCTTCTGGAAGGGTTCGAGGCCATTCACGCACTTGATCAAGGTCGACTTGCCGGACCCCGAGGGGCCGCAAACCACGACGACCTCCCCTTTGTCGACATGCGTGGAACAATCGGCGAGCACCTGGAAACTGCCATACCACTTGCTGATGGCCTGGATCTCGATCATGGACATGGCGGTTGGATTCGAAGCGATCAACGAATGATGGCAATGCGCCGATTCAGCGCCCTCACGCCCTGCGACAGGCCGTAGCTGAGGACAAAATACACGACGGCCACGAAGGTATACATCTCGACGATGCGGCTGTCGCGCTGCGCGATCTTCACCGCGGCGCCGACGAAGTCGGTGACATTGAGCAAAGCCACGAGGGACACGTCCTGGAACAGCACGATGGTCTGCGTCAGCAGGACCGGCAGCATGTTGCGCAGCGCCTGCGGCAGGATGACCAGGCGCATGGCCTGCGCATAGCCCAGCCCCATGGCGTACGCGGCACTCAGCTGCCCCTTGGGTATGCTTTGAATGCCCGCGCGGACGATTTCGCAGAAATAGGCGCCCTCGAACAGAATGAAGGTGACGTAGGCCGAGCGCTCCGCGCCGATTTGGGGGGGGTATGCGGCGCCGGTGATCCATTGCAGCATGATGGGCACCAGAAAATAGAACCAGAAAATCACCAGCAGCAGCGGGATCGAGCGCATCAGGTTCACGTACGCCGCCGAAGCCCGGGCCAGCGCCTTGATGCTGGACAGCCGCGCCAGCGCCAGCAGAATGCCCCACAGCGTGCCGCCAACGCCCGCCACAAGCGTAAGCTGCAGCGTATACGTCAGGCCCTTGCCCAAAAAGGGCAGCGCTTGAACGATGGAAGACCAGTCGAAGCCGCCCATCTCAGGTCTTCCCACCGATATAGCCAGGAATCGCCACGGTCCGCTCCACCCAGGCAAAGACGCGGTTGATGGCGAACGCCGCCAGCACGTACAGCACCGTGGCGGCGCCAAAGGCGGCGAAGTAGCGGAACGTCATCTCCCCCATTTCGCGGGTGCGGAAGAACAGCTCGGTCAGGCCGATCGAATAAGCCACCGCCGAATTCTTCATCAGGTTCATCGACTCCGAGGTCAGCGGCGGAATCACGATGCGAAAGGCCATGGGCAGCAGCACGAAGCGGTAGGTCTGGACTTGGGTCAGCCCCATGGCATAGCCCGCCAGGCGCTGGCCTCGCGGCAACGCAAGAATGCCGGACTTGACCTGCTCGGCGATGCGAGCCGAGGTGAACAGCCCGAGACATAGAACCGACTCAAGCAACTGAAAGCTGGTCGGGTTCATCGCAATGGCGAGACGCTTGAGCGGAGGAATGAATTCCGGGATGACGAAATACCAGAGGAAGAACTGCACCAGCAAGGGGATGTTGCGGAACAGTTCGACATAGGCGTTGCACAGTCGGACCGCCCAGCGCCGGTCGGTGGTGCGCACGACGCCGAGCAGGGTGCCGAGCGCCATGGCCACGATCCAGGCCAGGGCGACGAGGATCAGGGTGTATTTGAAGCCGGAGAGCAGCGACAAGCCCCAGGTGGTGTCGCCATCCGGGGTGTCCTGCGAAAAAATGCCGAGGTCAAGCATGGGGGGCTTTCATTCCGTGACCGTTTGGGTCTGCGGATCCCCCGATGGCCGGATCGCGGCCGCCGGGGCACTCGATACGAGGCTATGCTGCCCTCCGGGGGCGGCGCCCTACCCGAATCGGTTTACTCCACGCCCTTGTCGTTGGGGTGGGCGAAAGCCTCCTTGATCGCCGCAGTCTCAGGGAAGTTCAGATTGATTCCCTTGGGCGGAATGGCGGTGGTGAACCACTTGGCGTAGATCTTGTTGATCTCGCCCGAGGTCATCACGCCTGCGATGGTCTTGTCCACCAAGGCCTTGAACTGCGGATCGTCCTTGCGCAGCATCATGCTGTACGGCTCCTGCCGCAGCGAACCGGGCAGGATCTTGTACGCGGCAGGGTCCTTGGCATTGGCAATCTGGCCCGCGAGCAGAATGTCGTCCATCACGAAGGCCGAGGCGCGCCCGTCGGCCAGCAACAGGAAGCTCTCGGCGTGATCCTTGCCGTAGATTTCCTTGAATTCCAGGTCCTTGGTCTTTTCGTACTTCTTCAGCAACGGCACCGAGGTTGTGCCCGAGGTCGTCACGATGTTTTTGCCGCCCAGCTGCTCGAAGCTGTTGATGCCCGAATCCTTCTTCACCGCTGCGGTGACGTTGATGACGAAGTAGGTCGGGCCGAACGCCACCTGCTTTTGCCGCGCGACCGAATTCGTGGTCGAGCCGCACTCGAGGTCGATGGTGCCGTTGTCCATCAGGGGAATGCGGTTGGATGAAGTGACCGGGACGTAATTCACCTTGAGATCAGGCATCTTCAGGTCAGCCTTGACCGCGTCGACGATCTTGCCGCACAGATCCATGGCGTAACCGATGGGCTTGCCATTGTTGTCCAGGTAGGAGAAGGGGATCGACGACTCGCGATAACCCACCGTGATGCTGCCGGTCTCCTTGACCTTCTTCAGTGTCCCCGTCAAACCCTGCGCCTGGGCGCCTGCCGCGAATGCGGTGAATACCAGGCCGATGGCGGCCGCCTGCAATGTACGCATAAGAATCTCCGTTTGGGTCATGGAATTTATGCCTCCAGTGTAACAACCGGATTCTTTGCGATAAAGATTGATACCTCCGCGAAAGAGTGGTCACCGAAGTGATCGCATCTCGCCCGGTTCAGGCCACGCGCTGCAAATCCAAGTCGTCGTCCCGGCGCACGTCATCCCGCTGCAAGGCCCACATGCGCGCATAGACGCCGTCCTGTTCGAGCAACTGCGCGTGCGTGCCGCGCTCGACGATGCGTCCGCCGTCCAACACCAGGATCTGGTGCGCGTCGACGATCGTCGACAAGCGATGGGCGATGATCAGCGTGGTGCGGTTTCTCGCAGCCATGCGGATTTCCCCCTGGATGGCCCTTTCGTTGCGCGAATCGAGCTGCGACGTGGCCTCGTCGAAAATCAGGACAGGAGGGTTCTTCAGCAAGGCGCGGGCGATTGCCACGCGCTGCTTCTCGCCGCCGGAGAGCTTGAGCCCCCGCTCCCCGACCTGGGTCTGCCAGCCCATAGGCTGACGCTCGATGAAACCCTGGATTTGCGCGGCGCGGGCAACCTCCTCGACCTCGTCCTGACTGGCTCCGGGGCGCCCATAGGCGATGTTGTAGCCGATGGTGTCGTTGAACAGCACCGTGTCCTGCGGCACCAGGCCCAGGGCCCCGCGCAGGCTGGCCTGGCTCACCTGACGGATATCCTGGCCGTCGATGGTGATGCGACCGGCGTCCACGTCGTAAAAGCGGAACATCAGCCGCGACAGGGTGGACTTACCCGCCCCAGAAGGCCCGACGATTGCGACGGTTTCGCCACCGGCAACCTCGAAGCTCAAGCCCTTGAGCACGGGGTGCCCAGGCACATAGCCGAAATGCACGTCCTCGAAGCACACGCTGCCGTGCGTCACCACCAGCGGTTTGGCGCCGGGGACATCGGCGATGTCGCGATGCTGTTCCAGGATCGTGAACATGCGCTCGATGTCGGTGAGCGCCTGGCGGATCTCGCGATAGATCACGCCCAGGAAACTCAGCGGCGCGTACAACTGGATCATGAAAGCATTCACAAGCACCAGATCGCCGAGATTCATCGTCCCGTTCACCACGCCCACGGTGGCGCGCCAGACCAGCAGCGTCACCGCCGCGGCAATGATGAAACTCTGCCCCATATTGAGCAACGACAGCGAGTTCTGCGACTTGACCGCCGCGTTCATCCAGCGGTGCAGGTTGTCGTCGTAGCGCCTCGCCTCATGCGCCTCGTTGCCGAAGATTTTCACGGTTTCATAGTTGAGCAGCGCATCCACGGCGCGCTGGTTTGCGCGCGAGTCCTGCTCGTTCATGGTGCGGCGCAAGCTGGTGCGCCACTCGGTGACCACCACGGTGAAGCTGATGTACAGCGCCAGCGCCACCAGCGCAATACCGGCGAACCACCAGTCGTACCTCACGATCAGGATCCCGATCACCAAGGCCATTTCGACCAGGGTCGGAAGAATGTTGTAGAGCGTGTAGGAGATCAGGCTGGAGATGCTGCGCGTGCCACGCTCGATATCGCGCGACATGCCTCCAGTCTGCCGCTCGAGGTGATAGCGCAAGCTCAACGAAAACAGATGGTCGAACACCTCCAGGGCGATCTTGCGCACCGCGCCTTGCGTGACGCGTGAGAACACGATCTCGCGCAACTCCGTGAACAACGACACACCCAAGCGCAAGACGCCATACGCGACCAGCAACGCGACAGGCACGACCAGCACAGCACGCGGATCGCCGGGCCGCAGATCCAGCGCGTTGACGATGTCCTTGAGCACCAGCGGCACGCCGACGTTGGCCACCTTGGCCGCCAGCAGCATGGCCAAGGCCAGCGACACGCGCAGCCGGTATTGCCAAAGGTAAGGCGCGAGATTGCGCAGCGCGGCCCAGCGGGACTTGCCGGCGCCTTGCGCTGGAGGCGGTACGTCGAACGAATCGTGATGTCGCATGAATTCGAGCTTGTCTGGAATTAGGTTGTCACGCGGCGATATCCGCAGGCCTTGGGATGGGTGCGAGGCAGCAACAAGAGGCAGCAGCAAGCCCCGGATTCATGCATTATTCAGGGCTGACCATCATCACTGCCGAAAGCGAGAAATTCCCGTGGAACAACCCGCACAACTCCCGCCGGACCGGGAACCCATTCTGCGCATCCAACCCAGGCCCGCGGACGTGAACATGCATGGCGATATCTTCGGCGGCTGGATCATGGCCCAGGTGGACATGGCCGGCGGCATCGTCGCAGCCAGGCGCGCCGAGGGCCGCGTCGCAACGGTGGCCGTGAACCAGTTCGTGTTCAAGCATCCCGTCTTCGTCGGCGACGTGCTCTCGCTCTACGCCATGGTCACGCGCGTCGGCCGTACATCCATGACCGTCGAAGTCGAGGTGTACGCCGAACGCGGCATTCCGGACACCCAGGTATTTCGCGTCACCGAAGCCACGCTGACCTTCGTCGCCGTCGACGAACAGCGCCGTCCTCGCCCCGTTCCATCTCATTGATCCATGGATATGCCGCATTGAATGCAAAGAACCGCCCGAAGGCGGCTCTCGGTGCAAGCCTGCCGCGCGGGGAACCCGGCGCAGGCGGGCGTCGTTACTTCTTCTCCGCTTCCTTGGCGGCCGGTTCGGCGGCCGGTTCGGCGGCCGCCTCGGCCGACTCCTCGGCAGCTTGGGAAAGCACGGTTGCGATCACCGGATTCTCGGAACCGTGGGTCACGACCGTCACCGAACCAGGCAGCTTCAAGTCGTTGGCATGCAGGGAATGTCCCTTGTGCATGCCGCTCAGATCGACCTCGATGAATTCGGGGAGATCGCCGGGCAGGCAGTTGATTTCCAACTCGCTGAGCACATGGCTGATCATGCCGCCTTCAAGCTTGACCGCGGGTGACTCCTCGGCATTCACGAAGTGCAACGGCACCTTCATCGTGATCTTGCGATCGGCAGCCACGCGCATGAAATCGACATGCAGGACAAGGGGTTTGAAGGGATGGACCTGGTAATTCTTGAGCAGGACCCGGGTCTGTTGCTCGCCCACCGTCAGGTCGAGAATCGACGAGTGGAACTGCTCCTTCTTCAGCGCGTGGTAGAGCGCGTTGTGATCGAGTTCGATCATTTGCGCTTTCTGCTCACCGCCATAGACGATGCCGGGAACCTTGCCGGCGCGGCGCATGCGGCGGCTCGCACCGGTACCTTGCGCCTGACGTTCAAATGCGACGACTTTCATGTCGACTCCTCAAAAGGGGACTTGAGCCCCGGGGTTGCAAAACGGGATGCTTGCGACCAGCATTCCCGCAGGGTTCGCGCCCCGTGGCGCGAATTCCGCACAGACGGGCCGGCACGACGCCAGCCCCGTCTTAAAAGAGAGTTTCCTGCTCGTTGAACAACTGCAGCACCGAGCCGCCCTGTGCAATGCGCAACATGGTCTGCGCGATGAGCTGGGCAGCCGAGAGCTGGCGGATCTTGGGACAGTTGAGCGCGTTGTCGCGCAGGGGAATGGTGTTCGTCACGACGACCTCGTCCAGCGCGCTGGCGTTGATGCGTTCGATGGCCGGCCCGGAAAAAACCGGATGCGTGCAATAAGCCACCACGCGCCTGGCGCCGCGCGCCTTCAGAACCTCGGCCGCCTTCGTGAGGGTTCCAGCGGTATCGACCATGTCGTCCATGATGATGCAGTTGCGCCCCTCGATGTCGCCGATCACGTTCATCACCTCGGAAACATTGGGCTTGGGCCGGCGCTTGTCGATGATGGCCAGATCGCAGTCCATCAGCTTGGCCAGCGCGCGTGCGCGCACCACCCCGCCGATGTCGGGCGACACGACGATCAGGTCCTGATAGTTTTTCGCGCGCAGGTCGCCAAGCAGGATCGGGGACGCGTAGATGTTGTCGACCGGGATGTCGAAAAAACCCTGGATCTGGTCGGCGTGCAGATCCATCGTCACGACCCGGGCCAGACCCACGGTTTGCAGCATGTTCGCCACGACCTTGGCCGTGATCGGAACGCGCGATGAGCGCGGACGGCGGTCCTGGCGGGAATAGCCGAAATACGGTATGACGGCAGTGATGCGCTCCGCGGATGCGCGCTTGAGCGCATCCGTCATGATGAGCAACTCCATCAAGTTGTCGTTGGTCGGCGCGCAGGTCGACTGGATGATGAAGACCTCGCGGGCGCGCACGTTCTGCTGGATCTCGACCGTGACTTCACCGTCCGAAAACCGCCCGACATAAGCCTGCCCCAGCCCGATGCCCAACTGTTCGACCACCTGCTGCGCCAGCGCCGGGTTGGCATTTCCGGTGAAAACGACGAAGTCGGCCGCGTTCTGATTCATGGTTTGGTGTGGGATATCGGCTGCTCGGCCTACCTTTCGGCGGCGCGCAGCCCGCAAAAATCAGACTGACTTCAGGCCTTGGCGCACAAACCGGAACATCCCGCGTGCTGCCGCTTGCGGCTGCCGGAAAACCGGAGGTGGCTGGGGAGGAAGGATTCGAACCCTCGAATGCCGGAATCAAAATCCGGTGCCTTAACCAACTTGGCGACTCCCCAACGGCACAACTATGAATGGGCCGCCATACTGATGCATCCGTGCATCCTGAATAGCGATCCGAGATCTTGAAAACAGAAATTGTACGTAACTTTCACCTGAGCTCTCGGCCGTTACCAGCCTGAGCGCCCATCCAATGCCACTACACAGCCCAACCCAATAGCGGGTGGCTGCCTAAAGCCACACACTTGCGCACCATCCAGGACTGCGGCGATACGCCCGTGAACCGCAAGCCCGACTCGCAAGGCGAAAACATGGCAGACCCGGAGCCACTCATCGTGACGAAACCTCTACCTGTCCGCTCAAGCAACCATGCGCCAACCTGATCGATTTCAGGCAAGGCTGCTCGCGCCGCCGGCAGAAGATCGTTACGACCCAAGCCAATGTCCTCGGCCTTTACGCCCAGATCCTGCATGCGCCCAGCATCGGGCGCGCCTTCGTCAGCAAATCGTGCAAAGCCTGAAATTGTCTCGATACGCGCGCTTCTTGTCAAGAAGGGCGAACCGAACATCTCGGCCGTGGACAGTCCTTTGCCCGGCCACGCCACGAGCAGGCTCCATGCTGGCAAGTCGATGGCCGTGAGCCTGTCGCCAATCCCTTCGGCCCAGGCGTTGCGGCCCAAAACGAACACCGGCACGTCGGCGCCAAGCCGCGCCGCCAGGACTTGCAGTTCAACGCGCGGCAAATGCAAACCCCAAAGGAGGTTCAGCGCGAGCAAGGTACTGGCAGCGTCCGAGCTGCCTCCGCCCAGGCCGGCCTGGGCGGGAATGGCCTTGCGCAGGCGAATCTGAACGCCATCGCCGCATCCAGCATGTTGTTGCAGCAAGCGCGCGGCTCGCACGCTGAGATCGTCCGCGGGCAAACCGTCATCGCCCACGCGCAAAATCATGCCGTCATCGCGGCGCTCGAAGTCCAGCCAGTCGCACCAGTCGATGAACTGGAACACGGTTTGCAGATCGTGGTATCCGTCCGCACGGCGACCCAGCACATGCAGGAACCAGTTGATCTTGGCCGGCGCCGGCACGTTATAGAGCGCCGCGATGCCTCGACCCCGTTTCACCGCGTGCAATGCAGGCCGATCCATCACTGCGGCTGCGAGGCCGGAACTCGCGCTGGACGGGCCGGCGCGGAGCCCGCGGCCTGCGGCAAAGCTTCTTGCGCATGGTCGATCACCAGACTGAGTTGCGCGGCCTCGCCCTCGAGCCGGCTGGCGCGCAGGATGCGCAGCCGGCCATCCTCAAACCGCGGCTGCACACGCCAGCCCAATTGTTCGAATCCTCCGCTGGCCAGTGGGGTAAACGGCAGGGTGGCCGCAGGCTCGCCACGCACCCAATCCTGAAGCGCCGCTCGTGGCAAGGCAAGGCCGAGTCCGGCCAGGGTCATGGCTTCGAAAGATGGGTAGTCTTGCGTCTGCCGGCCGTCATCCAGGCTGGCAGAGCGCGGCGACCAAGTAGCCTGGACGATCATCTGGCCCAGCGGCGTGAACACGTCGAACTCGCCGCGTCCGGCGGACAGCAACTCGAGCTTGAACCCACCATAGAGATTCTTCTGCGCGGGTGGTTCGCCAGTGACCACGGAGATGCGGCCGCTGATGTCTTGCCGCACGGCACCCCTCTGCACCGCGCTCTGGCGCTCCTGCGAGCCTGGCAGCGCACAAGCGCCGAGGGCGAGGACAAGGCAGAGCGCGGCGGGCAAGGCCCACCCCCTGCGCCGCAGCACGCCAGACGGCGCCACACGCCGACACCGCGGCGAAAAACGCGCGACAACGGCACTCAAAATCGCAGACCCGTCCTGTGCATGGCGGCCTTGACACCCTCGTCGTGGGGGGCGCGCTCGTATGCCTCCTGCAGGATTTTTCGGGCCCGCGCCCGATCACCCTGCGCCCACAACACTTCCGCCAGGTGCGCCCCGATTTCCGGGTCTTGGCGCGCAGCGTAGGCGTCCTCCAAGGCCGACAGAGCCCGCTTCAAATGACCAAGCCGGAACTGCACCCAACCCATGCTGTCGAGCACGAAAGGGTTGCCCGGCGCAAGCGCAAGAGCCCGCGTGACGAGCTTGAGCGCGACGGGGAGATGCCGGTTCTGGTCGGCCAGGGTGTAGCCCAGCGCGTTGTAGGCCGGCTGGTAGCGTGGCGACCTGGCGATGATCTTGCGCAACAGCGCCTCCATGGCCCGCGATTGCCCGCTCTTCTCCGCCATCATGGCCGTCTCATAGGCGTAATCCGGGTCTTTGCCGAACTGCGCCAAGCCCGACTTGAGCACCGCATAAGCCTTGTGGAATTGCTTCGCCACGCGATAGATCTGGGCTCGGGCCAGAAGCTGTTCACGCCGCTGCTGCGGCGTGGCTGACGGAAGCTCGTCGATCAACCGCAGCCCTGCGTGCGGCTTGTTCTGTTCGGTCAGGATGATGGCCTTTTGCAACGCAACGGCGAGCGCATCCTGACCCGCCGGAATCAGCGACAACCAGTGCTCCGCCTGCGCGTAGTCGCGCTGCTTGCGCGCAACCTCGGCCAGCGCGAGATAGGCCCGGTTCCTGGCTTCCGGCGAGGCCGCTGGCTGCGACTTCTCGATCAGGCCCAGAAACGTGGTGAGCGCCTGCTGCGCGCGCTGCGTCTGGTCCTGTTGCAACTGCAGCGAACCCAGGATGAGCCAGGCCTCGGGAATGTCGGGCTTGACCTTGCTGAGGGCCTCGGCCTGGGTCAGCGCGATGCCGTCGCGCTGCTGCCCGAGCAGCGCTTCGATCCAGGCCATGCGTAGCCGCGTGTCGTCGGGTTTGACCGTGAAATAGCCTTGAAGCAGCTGGTCGGCCCTCTGGGGGTGATGCGCGTAGGTCTGCAGCAGCAAGGCCGCCGCCGCGGTCATACCGGGGTCGGCCGCCAGGGCCTTGGCGGCATGATCGAACGCCTCGGTGGTTTGACCCGCCCGCGCCTGGAACTGGCCGATGACCACACCGGATTGCGGGATGTCCCGATACGGCGTCAGCACTTTTTTCGCCAGGGCGAGCGACGCGTGCGCGTCGCCGGCGCGCACGAACAAGCTCGCAAGCGAGAGTATGGTGTTGGGCCGCTGCGGCTGGGGCGTTAGCGCCAGAACGCGCGAAATGGCCGTTGCCGCCTCATTGCCGCGCCCCATCGCCACCAATAACTGCGCGCGCCAGATCTGCGCCTTGAGCGAATCCGGCAGCGTCTCTTGCCATGCCTTCACCGCGGCCAATGCCTGTTCCGGCGCACCGGCGGCAAGCGCGACCGAAACTGCACGTTCGAACAAGGGCTCGGAATGCATGTCGCGAGCCGCCTTGAGCAACTCGGAGTACGCGGTGCCCGGATGGCCGGTGCGCGCGGCAATTTCACCGGTCAAGACGGCATAGAACCAGCGCGCCTGATCCTGTGCGTTTTCTCTCGCGCCCTCCGGCGCGGCGGGTGCGTGGTTGGGAACTGCCGATGCGCTGCTGGGTGCGGAAGCGGCCTCCGGACCTGCGGCAGGAATCTGGCTGGCCCAGGCGTGGGCTGCGAACAACGCGGCAACGAGTACGACAAGGCGCATGGGCGAATCCTGGTTATTGGGCGATTTTAGGGCTGGGTCCTCGAGCGTCGATAAAGTCCCGACGCCATCCCTTGGAAGCCCCGGCTCAAGCACAATCGGGGCATGCCTGAACTCCCCGAAGTCGAAGTCACGCGCCTGGGCCTTGCCGACGCACTCCGCGGCGCGCGGATCACCGCATTGCACCAAGGCAAACCGCTACGGTGGCCCTTGGGTTGCACGGCGCAGGAACTCGCCGGCCAGCGCATCGAGCGCCTGGACCGGCGCGGGAAATACCTGCTGCTGAAACTCCCGGCGGGAGACCTCATCGTGCATCTGGGCATGTCCGGATCGCTGCGCTGGATCGCTGCGGGTGACGACGCCTCGGCGCCTGGCGCGCACGAGCACTTCGTCCTGCAGACCGACCGCGGCCAGCTGCGCCTGCGGGATCCGCGCCGCTTTGGCGCCGTGATCTGGCATCCCGCCGGAAACCCACCGCATGCCCTGCTCGCCAGGCTTGGCCCGGAGCCCCTCGGCGCCGAGTTCGACGCCGCGCAATTCCATCGCCGGCTGCACGGACGGCATGCGGCGATCAAACCCCTGCTGCTCGACCAGTCGATCGTCGCCGGCATCGGCAACATCTATGCCTGCGAAGCGCTGTTCCGCGCCGCAATCCATCCCGAAACCCCGGCCGGCAGCCTCTCGCCGCGGCGCTGCTCGCGCCTTGCCGCCGAAATCCGCGCCACGCTGGCCGACGCGGTCGCCGCGGGCGGCAGTTCGCTGCGCGATTTCGCACATGCCGACGGCGAACTGGGCCATTTCCAACTCGACACCCGGGTCTATGGCCGCGCCGGCCAGCCGTGCCGCGTCTGTTCGACGCCCGTTGTACAAATCACACAGGGACAGCGCAGCACCTACTTCTGTCCGAGATGCCAACGGCGTTGAACCCCCGCCCCGCCCGCGCGTTTCATGTGGAAACCTTGTTGCATGGCTGACATGCAACAAAGGGGCTTACACCAGACCCAGAACCGGCCGGGCACGATACGCTATGGCTTGTATCCCGACTTTTCCAGCGCCGCATTTGCCGCCCATCCATGACTGACCAGGCCCTACCTGTCGAATTGCAAGCCGATTGGACCCGCTTCGGCGCCTGGCGGGAACAGCGCCTGGGACGCCTTGCGGCCTTGTCCAACTGGCTGCGCCAGTCGGGCTTCGACCCGGCCCTGTGGCAGGACAGCCTGAACGGCCTGGAACAACGCCTACGCCAGGATCTCGTACAGCTCGCCTTCGTCGCCGAGTTTTCACGCGGGAAGTCGGAGCTCATCAATGCCATCTTTTTTTCCGGCCATGGCCAGCGCATCCTGCCGGCTGGAGCCGGGCGCACCACGATGTGCCCCATGGAACTGGCCTCGGACTCGCGTCTGCCGACCGGGCTGCGTCTGCTGCCCATCGAAACCCGATTGGACGCCGCGACCCTGACGCAATGGAAAACCAGGCATGACGCCTGGCAGGACCATCCCTTCGCGCCGGATGACGCGGCCGGCATGAGCTCGGCGCTGTCGCATCTGTCCGACACCCTGGCCGTATCCCTGGATCGGGCCCAGGAATTGGGCTTCTACCTGGATGAGGCCGCCCGCACGGTCATGGTCCGCGACAGCGGCGGCATGGTGGAAGTGCCGCGCTGGCGCCATGCCCTGCTCAATGTCGACCACCCGCTGCTGGCGCAGGGCCTGTCCATCCTCGACACGCCCGGACTCAATGCGCTGGGCGCCGAACCGGAATTGACGCTTTCCCTCATTCCGGCAGCCCATGCCGTGGTGTTCCTGCTGGGGGCCGACACTGGCGTGACCCGCAGCGACCTCGAACTGTGGACGCAGCACGTGGGCGAGGCCGGCCGGCTGCGCAGCTATGTCGTGCTCAACAAGATCGACACCCTGTGGGATCCGCTGCGCAGCAGCGAGGACGTGCGGGCGCAAATCGACCGGCAGTGCGAATCGGTGGCGTCCATCCTGCAGATCCCGACCCAGCGGGTGTTCGCCATCAGCGCGCACAAGGCCCTGCTCGCGCGCATCCAGCAGGATCCCGAGCTGCTCGAACGCTCGGGCGTGCCCGCCCTCGAGGCCGCCCTCAGCCAGGTGGCCGACCAGGAACGGCGCGAGCTCATCGACAGTGGCTGGCGCGCCACGCTGCTCGACACCCTGATGCTGCTCGAACGCCAATTCCAGCAGCAGATCCAGCAGGCCGACGAGCAGCGCCTGGAGCTCGCGGCGCTGGAGGGCAAGAACAAGCATGTCGTGCGCAATCTGGTGCTGCGCATCGGCATGGAACGCAAGGAGTTCGACGCCGGGCTGGTCAAGATCCAGGCCCTGCATGCGGTCAACGCCCGGCAACTGGGCAAAGTTGCCGAACTGCTGGACGCCCAGACCGCGCTGACCCAACTCGCCGACCTGCGCCAGCGCCTCAAATCGGCGGTCCTGAAAACCGGGGTGCGCAGCGTACTGGAAGCCACGTTTACCGATGTTCGCCGGCGCATCGATGAGGTCGAGGCGGCGCTGGAGGAAAACCGCTCCATGCTGAGCGCGGCCTGCGAGCAACTCAACACCGAATTCGCCTTCACCATCCCCAGCCCCAAACAGCTCAAGCTCGAAGGCATACGGCTTGAACTCGACAGCACGCAGCAGGACTACATGCGCTACCTCACCCCTGCGCGCTGGTTACGCCTGCAAAACACCGCGCATGCCGAACGCCTGGTGTTGTCCGCGCTGGCGCGGCTGCGCTCCTTGCTGGAGCGCGGGGTACGCGACGCCCAGCATTGGAACCGTGCCGCGCTGGCCCAGCTCGATGTGCAGGTGCGCGAGCGCAAGCGCAATATGCACCGCCGCCTGCAGAGCCTGGAACAGGTCGAGCATGCCGAGGGCGAACTCGGCCAGCGCATCGCGCAGCTGCGCAGGCAAGGCAGCGAGCTGCGTGGCCGCCGCGCGCAATTGCGCCAGCACTTCGAGGGGGCCATGAAGTGAGTGGCAAGCCCGCTGCGGCCCTGGCGGTCCAGGGTCCGCAGCGGTTCGCCGAACGCCTGATCGCCTGGCAGCGCGAGCATGGCCGTCACGACCTGCCATGGCAGGCGAGCCGCGACCCTTACCGCGTGTGGCTGTCCGAGATCATGCTGCAGCAGACTCAGGTCAGCGTCGTCGCGGCGTATTACGCGCGCTTTCTCCAACGCTTCCCCTCGGTGCGGGAGCTGGCCGCGGCCAGCCTCGACGAAGTCCTGGCGCTTTGGAGCGGGCTGGGCTATTACCGGCGCGCGCGCCATCTGCACCAATGCGCCCAACAGGTTTGCGCCCTGCACGGCGGCGAATTCCCGCGCTCGGCCGAGGCCTTGCGGCAGCTTGCCGGCATCGGGCGCTCCACCGCGGCGGCCATCGCCGCGTTTTGCCATGGCGAGCGCGCCGCCATTCTCGACGGCAATGTCAAACGCGTGCTGAGCCGCGCCTACGCCATGCCGCAGCAGACCAGCGAAGCCGCTGCGCAGCGCGCACTTTGGCGTCTGGCCGAGGCCCTTCTGCCGGAACGCGACGTCGCGGCCTATACCCAGGGACTGATGGATCTTGGAGCCACCGTGTGCAAGCCACGCAATCCCGCTTGCGGTCAATGCCCGTTCGGCGATGATTGCCGGGCCCGCAGGGCGGAAGATCCTGAAGGCGAAGGCGCGAACGCCATGGCGGCACGTCCGTGGGTTGCCGCCAGGCGCAAACCGGCAGCGCCGAGGAGAACGCAGCGTTGGATCCTGCTGTGGGCCGAGGATGCGCGGGCCGCAACACCAAGCATCTGGCTGGAGCGGCGGGGAACGGCGGGAATTTGGCCCGGGTTATGGTGCCTGCCGCAGTTCGACACGCACGAGCATGCTCTGCACCATGCCGGCCTGCTGGGCGTCGTGCGGAGTCATGACGCGCTGGCCCCCAGCACCCATGCCCTGACCCACCTGGACCTGCAACTCTCCCCTCTGCGGGTGCGCCTCGATCCGCGACCGGCGGTGCACGAAGATGGCGGAGCGTGGTTTCCTCTGCGCGCCGCCCTGGAACTCGGACTGCCCGCCCCGGTTCGCAGCTTGCTGCAAGACCATAGGCCGGGCGACGATGCGGTCATCGTCTCCGGCACCATCGGGTATTAGGGCCTGTTCACGCTATTTCTGCGCCCGCGCCGCGTCCCGCGAATCGCCGCGCACTCGGCTTCGCGGTGTCGCCACCTTACTGCGCAGGCGGATCGAGGCCGACGATGCCGTGCTGACGCAAATAACGATCCACCACCTCCAGCCGCTGCGTCCCGTCGGGCAACTCCATCAGTCGCTGTCTGGCCTCATGGCTGATCGGCAGGATCTCGGCCCATCGATTGGCGACCCAGCCGGGCAAATCGAGCCGGTACGGCGGCTGGAACGGTTGCTGGCGTTGCGCGGCGAGTGCCGCGATGGCCCGCCCCAGCGCCATCGCCGCGGCCGCATGGCGCGCCTCGAGCGGAGCCGGAGGATCGTCGGCCATGGCTTGCACGCGCCCCATTTCAAGCCCGAGTTCGACAGGCTCGTGACTGCGCAGAACGAACCGGCTTTCGCCCTTGCAGCGCACATGCAGCAGGCCAGGCTCCTGCATATCGCAGTCCAGCACGCGGGCGCTGCAGCCCACGGCGGCAAGGTCGGGACTCTGCGCTGCCTGGCGCACCTCGCTGCCCGAAAGAATCAGCACCACGCCGAAGGTGTCGCCGGTCTTCAGGCAACGGGTCATCAGGTCCATATAGCGGGCCTCGAACACGCGCAGGCTCAGCAAACCTCCCGGGAACAAGACGCTGTGCAGGGGAAACAGCGGGAGGCCGTGTTCACCGTCCCTCACGTTGCACCGCCGTGCGGGCGAGATGCTGCGCCGACGGTGGCCGAGGCATCGAGTTCGCGGTGCCGTACCAGCACGCTGCAGGCTCCGGCGAAACGCCTGCCGAGTTCCTCTGTCAGAAAAACCGAACGATGCTGGCCGCCGGTACAGCCCACAGCCACGACGACGTAACTGCGCTGATCCTCGGCCATGGCGGGCAGCCAGTTGCGCAAAAAGCCGGTGATGTCTTCCAGCATGCGCATGACGGCGGCTTGGCTACGGAGATAGTCGGCAACCGGAGCATCGCGTCCGGTGAGGCCCCGTAGAGAGGGGTCGTAGTGTGGGTTGGGCAGCATGCGGACGTCGAACACGAAATCGGCGTCGAGCGCCACGCCGCGCTTGAAGGCGAACGACTCGAACAGCAGGGTCAGCTGCGCCGCGCCCACGCCCACGGCCTGCCGCACCCATGAGCGCAGCTGCGCCGGACGCAGGCCGCTGGTATCGATGTGCAGGCCCAGGCGCGCGATCGGGGCGAGCAGCTCGCGCTCGAGTTCGATGGCCTCGATGAGCGCCGGCGCCGAAAACGGCAGGGTTTGGTTCGGATCGGCGGATGCCAACCCCCGCGCCGTGAGCGGATGGGCGCGGCGCGTCTCGGAAAACCGCTGCACCAGCATGTCGGTGGCGCAGTCGAGGTAGATGAAATGCAGATCGCAGCGCTGGCGCAGCCGTTGGGTCAGCGCAGGAAGCTGGCCCAGACCTTCCGCGCTACGCACATCCATCGCGATGCCGACCCTGGCGTGTCCCGCCTGGGTGGCAACGACGAGCAGCTGGTTGACCAGCTGGGGCGGTAAGTTGTCCACGCAGTAATACCCAGCATCCTCCAGCGCATTGAGGGCGATCGACTTGCCCGAACCCGACACGCCGGAAAGCAGCACCAACCGGATGCGCTGCGGCAGCACCGTGGTCTCGCCCATCACGACTGCCCTGCGGACAACGCCGATTGCAGCAGTTCGCGCGCATGCGCCTGCGCGACGGCCGACTCGGTGTCGCCGCCCAGCATGCGCGCGATCTCCGTCACGCGCGCGCCGGCGTCGAGCGCAGCGATATGGCTTTGCGTGCCACCACCCGCGCTTTGCTTGCTGACCTGGAGATGCCGGCTGGAACACGCCGCGACCTGGGCGAGATGGGTGACTGCCAGAACCTGCCTGCCCTGCCCAAGGCCCGCCAGCAAGCGGCCTACGGTGTGGGCCACCGCCCCGCCGATGCCGGCGTCGACCTCATCGAAAATCAACGTCCCCACGGGCTGCTGTGCGCTGGTGGTCGCCGCCAGGGCAAGCGCAATCCGCGACAACTCCCCGCCCGAGGCGACACGCGACAAGGGCCGCAGCGCGGCACCGGGGTGGCCGGCGACGAGTAGTTCCACGTCCTCCGCGCCCTGGGCCTGGACAGCAGGCCACGGCGACAAGGACACATCGAAACGTCCTCCCTTCATGCCCAGCTCCTGCATCAGGATCTGCACGCCCTTGGCGAGCCTGGGCGCCGCAGCGGCACGCTGCGCGCTCAGCCCGGCCGCGGCTTGCCGCAAGGTGTTGCCGGCGGCCATGACCTGGCGCTCCAGTGCGGGCACGTCAACGCCCTGTTCCAGTGCGGCGAGACGCGTCTGCAAGCCCTGCCACAGGGCATGCAACTCGGCGGGCTGGACGCGATGACGGCGCGCGAGCCCCATCCAGGCCGACAGGCGGGCGTCGACCTCCGCCAGCCGCTCGGGGTCGAGATCGGCCTGGCGCAGCCGCGCTCCCAGTTCGTGGGCCAAGTCCTGCATGATGGACAGGACGGACTCGAGCTGCTCGCACACCGGACCCAGCGCTGCATCGATCTGGTTCGCCGCCTGCAGCGCCTGGCGCGCGCGCGCCAGCTGGCGGGCCGCGCCGGTCTCGTCGTCGTCCAGCAGGTTGGAAGCGGCCTGTAGCAGCTCGATGAGTTCCGCGGCATGCGCCAGCCTGTGATGCTCCGCATTGAGCGGCTCCCACTCCTGCGGCTGCAGCGCCAGGCGTGCCAGCTCGGCGATCTGCTCGGCGAGCTGCTCGCGCTCCTCGATCAGGCGACCCGCATCGTTGCGCGCTGCGTCCAGACTGTCGCTCAAGTCCTTCCAGTGGCGCCAGGCTGCGGCGCAAGCCTGGCGCGCCTCGCCCGCGTGCGCATAGGCGTCGAGCAAATCGCGCGCGGCGCCGCTGCGCCCCAGACTCTGCCATGCATGTTGGCCGTGAATGTCGACCAGCATGCTTCCCGCCGCGCGCAACTGTGCGAGGGTGGCGGGGCTACCGTTGATGAAGCCGCGCGACCGTCCCTGTGCGTCGATCACGCGGCGCAGCAATGCCGTGTCCTGGACCTCGAATCCTTGCTCGTCGAGCCAGTCAGCCAACGCGCCCGGAACGTCGAATTCGGCGCTGATCTCGGCTCGGCTGCTGCCAGGGCGCAACACATCCGTCTCGCCGCGCTCGCCCAAAGCGAGCTTGAGCGCGTCGATCAGGATCGACTTGCCGGCACCGGTCTCTCCGGTCAACACGGTGAAGCCGGCGCCAAGTTCCAGCTCCAGCTCGCTGACGAGCACGAAATCGCGAATGTGCAGGCGTCGCAGCATGCCGGCCTCAGACTTCGACACCAAGGATCTCGTGCCAGTGCAGCTTCTTGCGCAGCGTGGCGAAGTAGCTCCAGCCTGGTGGATGCAGGAACACGGCGCGATGCGGCGCAGTGCGCAGGCTGATGCGGTCCCCGCCCAGCAGGTCGGCGAAATGCTGCATGTCGAAGTTCACGCCGACATCTTTCTGCGACACGATTTCGATATCGATGTGCACCTGCTCGGGCAGGACGATGGGCCGGTTGGACAGCGTATGCGCCGCGATCGGCACCAGCACCACGCCCGGGAGGCTGGGATGCAGGATGGGGCCGCCGGCCGACATGGCGTAGGCGGTCGACCCGGTCGGAGTGGCCACGATCAAGCCGTCGGCGCGCTGCACGTACATGAAGCGCCCATCAACGTCCACCCGCAATTCGACCAGCCCCGTCGAGCCACTGCGATTGACCACCACGTCGTTGATGGCGATGCCGTCGTAGATGCGCTGGCCGTCGCGCAGGACTTCGCCGGCCAGCACGGCACGGTGTTCGCGTTCAAAATGCCCGGCCAGCATGGCCCCGAGCGCCTGGTGCCACTCGGACTCGGCGATGTCGGTGATGAAACCCAGGCGGCCGGAGTTGATGCCCATCAGCGGCACGCCGAAGGGCGCCAGCTGGCGCGCCGCGCCCAGCATGGTCCCGTCTCCGCCGACCACCACCGCGACCCAGCCGCCATTTGCGGCGCGCGCACCCACCTCGCCCAGGCTGAGGTCGGCGTAACCAGGCAGGTCGCAGTGGTGCGCAGTCTGCCGCTCCACGCTGACCTCCACCCCGTTTTCGGCCAGCCAGGCACCGATTTCGGCCAGCGTGCGCCCCACTCCCGCCGCCTGGTGCTTGCCAATGAGGATGGCTTGATGAAAAACGGGAAAAGGCATGAGCGCTGTCAGAAGATTGTGAACCGGACGGGACGTTGGAAGGCTGACGCGGGCGGCAACCTAGCGTTGTCGGATTACATCACAGCCCTGCGAAGCGCAGTGCCGGCAGTTGCGGCGCGCTGAACTGCCTAGAATCGGAGCACGATGGATGAACGCGCCCGTATCCTGCTCAAAACCCTGATCGAACGCTATATCGCCGACGGTCAGCCGGTGGGCTCGCGCACCCTGTCCAGGGCGTCGGGCCTCGAACTCTCGGCCGCCACGATTCGCAACGTCATGGCCGACCTGGAAGACATGGGCCTGATTTCCAGTCCGCACACTTCGGCCGGGCGCGTGCCCACGCCGCGCGGCTACCGCCTGTTCGTCGACACCATGCTGACCGCGCATCCGGTTTCCGGGGTCAACGAACTCGAGCAAAGCTTCAAGTCCCAGCTCGCGACCGTGGAGCCGCAAAAAGTCATTGTGCAGGCGGCCCAGCTGCTTTCCAGCTTGTCGCACTTCGTTGGCGTGGTGATGAGCCCGCGCCGCAATGCGGCGTTTCGGCACATCGAGTTCCTGCGTCTGTCGGAACAGCGCATCCTGGTGATTCTGGTGGACGAAAGCGGTGATGTGCAAAATCGCATCATCCTTTCCGACCAGCCCTACACGCAAAATCAGTTGATCGAAGCCGCCAACTACCTCAATGCCCATTACAGCGGCTTGAATTTTGAGCAGATTGGCACCCAGTTGCGCGGGGAGGTCGAACACTTGCGCAGCGAAATCGTCACGCTGATGCAAGCAGCCGTCCAGGCCGGCAGCCAAGCCGTCGCCGAGCAGCAGGAGCAAGTGGTGATCTTCGGCCAGCAGCACTTGCTCAAGGTCGATGATCTTTCCAACAACCTCACCAGTCTTCGCCGCTTGTTCGACTTGTTCGAACAAAAATCGCACCTGCTCAAGCTGCTCGACGTGTCCGCGCGTGCGGAAGGTGTGCGTATCTACATCGGCGGCGAGAACGAGGTCGTCCCGTTCGAGGAACTCTCCGTCATCACGTCGCCGTACGAGGTCGACGGCAAGGTGGTCGGCACGCTTGGCGTCATCGGCCCGACCCGCATGGCCTACGACCGCATGATCCAGATCGTGGACATCACCGCCAAGCTGGTCGGTAACGCCCTGAGCCAGCGCTGAGTCGCAGGAGCGGCAAGCTCCGAGGCGGTGTGCCGACCCTGGGGCGCTCAACAGTTTGCGGCATCAAGCCTGACGCGGCCCGTGCGCGACAAGACAATCTTGCGCCCCTGCTGCCGTTCCCCGCACACGGTCAGCGTGCCCATCTGCAACGCCCCCGTGGTCAGGCGCGGCCAGCCAAGCGATGAATACGACACATAGCGCGCCACGGGCTGATTCCCGGTGATGGACAAGGCCTCGAGAGCGGGTTGCACGTGCAGCAGTGCTTCATTTGCGCCTCGCTGAGCATTCGCATCCGGATCATGAAACACGATCCACCCGCGATGCCACCCGCCTGTGGCGCTGCAGCGATCACCATCGTCGCTCACGCACATGGTGACGCGCTCCCCTCGAAGCACCGCCTCGGAGCGCGCCAGATGCATGCTTCCCGACAAGGCGTTGCTGCCCGCGCTCAGTCGATTCGCCTGCGCGACGCTTTGGTACGACGGCAAAGCCAGCGTCAGGGCAAGCGCGACGATGGCCAGCGTCACCAGGACTTCGACAAGGCTCAGTCCCGTTTGCGACTTGGCCATGCCAGCCTCGGGGCGCTCAGCGCACGATCAACACAGGAACGCGGCAGGACGCCAGAACCTTCGTCACGACAGAACCAAGCGCGACGCTGCCGAGCGCAGTATGCCCATGCGACCCCATGACGATGAGATCGTTTTGATGCTCGAGTGAGAACTCCACGATTCGCCTGGAAGCCTCCCCGACCTGGCGATGCACGAGCACGTCCAATCCAGCTGCCTGCAGCGCCGCAAGCGCCGGCGCAAGCACCCGTTCGCTCTGTTCGGCGTAATAGCTGTCAAGCACTTCGCGCGACAAATAGGAGCGCGCGAGAGCCGTGCCGACAGGCGGCTCAACGTGCAACAGATCAACCCGTGGAGGTTCTCGCCACCATGTCAATCGATCAAGAAGAAAATCCAAGGCCCGCTTTGTGAAAGCCGAACCATCGACAGGCAAAAGTAAACGAACGGGCTGTTCCATGTATCGAATTATGACAAACCTCGAATGCTTTCACAATCATCATGCCTTCGCCGTGAGCGGCGGCATGTGCCGTGGCCCGTAGAATCGCCGCCTTGTCGCACACGGGCCGTTAGCTCAGCTGGTTAGAGCAGAGGACTCATAATCCTTTGGTCGTTGGTTCAAGTCCAACACGGCCTACCACGATTTCCTGCATTCTCCTAGAGCTGTTGGCCTAGAGGCGCATAATTAAGGTTTGCCCTTTCAAGCCACCACTCATTGATGAATATTCCATCCTCAGCCCCCGACACCGAAATTCAGTCTGCGCAACGCTATGACGAACTCGGCCTGGACGCGAGGCTGTTGCGGGCTGTGGCCGAGATGGGCTATGCAACGCTTACGCCCATCCAGCAGCGAGCGATTCCCATCGTGCTTTCCGGACGCGACGTCATGGGCGCCGCACAGACGGGCACGGGCAAGACGGCTGCCTTTTCCCTCCCGATTCTGCAAAAACTGCTGCCGCTGTCCAGTACCAGTGTGTCGCCAGCACGGCACCCCGTACGCGCTCTCGTCCTTGCGCCGACACGCGAACTCGCGGATCAGGTGTACAGCAACATCCGGGCTTACGCGAAACACACACCCCTGCGCTGTGCCTGCGTGTTCGGGGGCATGGACATGGCGCCGCAGACCGCCGCGTTGCGCCTGGGCGTCGAAATGCTGGTCGCCACGCCGGGCCGCCTGCTCGATCACCTGGAAGCCAAGACGGTAAGCCTGGCACAGGTCCAGTTCGTGGTGCTGGATGAGGCCGATCGCATGCTGGATATCGGTTTCCTGCCCGACCTGCAGCGCATTCTGGCCTTCCTGCCGAAGAGCCGAACCACCTTGCTGTTCTCCGCGACCTTCTCGCCCGAGATCAAACGCCTGGCGCAAAGCTATTTGCAGGACCCCGTCCTGGTGGAAGTGGCACGGCCGAACGCCACCGCAACCAATGTGGAACAGCTCGTCTACAAGGTCAGCGAGGACAGCAAGCACACGGCTCTTTTGCAGTTGTTGCGCGAACACGATCTCAAGCAGACCATCGTGTTCGTCAACAGCCGCCTGGGCGCGAGCCGCCTGGCGCGCATTCTGGAGCGCGACGGCCTGAAGGCGCAGGCCATGCATGGCGACAAATCGCAGGCTGAGCGCTTGGCCACGCTGGACGCCTTCAAGCGTAATGAGGTCGAGGTGCTGGTGGCCACTGACGTGGCGGCGCGAGGTTTGGATATTGCCGAGTTGCCGGGCGTGATCAATTACGACGTGCCGTTCAGTGCCGAAGATTACGTGCATCGGATAGGCCGAACTGGGCGCGCAGGCGCTTCGGGCCTGGCCATCACGCTGGCCACGGAACGCGAGAGCCGCTCGCTTGGCGACATCGAGAAGCTGATCAAGCGCACGATCGAAGTGCGCAGCTTGAGCGTCGAGCCGCGGGCGGCCCGACGCCCCCCGCCGAGAAGGGAGCCCGACATGGCGGTCGCCAGCCCAGCACGCCCCTCCGGCACGCACCGCAACGCGCCGCGCGACACCTGGTTTGACAAACCCTATGAGGCGGATCCGAATGCCAGCCCGGCATGGGAAGACGCATCGAGCACCCCGGCGCGAGGCGTGCTATCCCCCAACATCCGCCCGCGCCGCAAAGTCGCGGCACTGCTGGGCGGCAAGCCAGCGGCCAAGGCTTGAAAGCCTAGTTTTGCGCCGATCTCGTGGCGTCCCATCTGGCGCGCTGGTCAGCCCACCCCGCCAGAGACGAGGCCAACACCTCTGCGAGCGTTGCTCCGACTGGCTCCAGCCCCAGGAATCTTGCCGCCCGCATGATGGCGTACAGGCCAGGAGTAAAAGGCTCCGAGCCATCCTGCTTGGACAGCTTGCGCCCCTGGGCATCGCGCAACAAAGGCACGTGCAGGTATTGTGGCGTGGGCAGGCCCAAGGCTCGCTGCAGCTGGATTTGCCGCGCCGTCGAAGCCACCAGATCCTCGCCTCGCACCACATGGCTGACGCCTTGCGCGGCGTCGTCGACCACCACGGCCAATTGATAGGCCCATAAGCCATCGGCGCGTTTGAGCACGAAGTCGCCGACAACCTGGTCGACTTGCTCTTGCTGTTCGCCCAGGCGAATGTCAGTCCAGTTCACCAGTGCCAGATTTCCCTGCGGCAAACGCAAACGCCAGGCTCGCGCATTCCTCCCACCCAGCCCCGTCCGGCATGTGCCAGGATAAACACGCTCGCTGGCCTGGCGAAGATGGCGACCGCTCTCACGCAAGGCGCGGCCGACATCGCTGCGCGAGCATGCGCAACCGTACGCGAGTTCGCGATCCAACAACCGATCCAGCGCCGCCTGATACGCCGTGCCGCGCTGCGATTGCCACCAGACCGGAGCGTCGGGCAGCAGGCCACATCCAGCGAGTTGCCGCAGAATTTCCGCATCGGCGCCAGCCTGGCAACGCGGCGTGTCGATATCTTCGATACGCACCAGCCATCGCCCTCCGTGGACCCTGGCATCGAGCCATGACGCCAGCGCCGTGACGAGGGAGCCGGCATGCAGCGGACCCGTGGGTGATGGGGCAAAACGACCAACGTACATCATGCATGCTTTCGCAAGCCTACGCGATACACAATGGCCGCCATGAAAAAAGCCGCCGGAACCCGGCGGCCCTGGAGCCTGGACGACGGGGACGCGTCATCCTCAAAACCGCAAGTAATGGTCGACCAGCATGGCCGCGAACAACAAAGACAGGTAAACGATGGAATAGCGAAAGGTCTTGCGTGCGAGCACGTCGCTATAGCTGCGCTTCAGTTCCCAGGCGTAGGAAATGAAAATGGCATCGAGGATCACGGCCGCAATGGCGTAGAAAACGCCACTCATGTGCATGGCATAGGGCATGAGGCTCACAGCCGACAGGACCAGCGTGTAGAGCAGAATCTGCAGCCGCGTGTAGTCAGATCCGTGCGTCACGGGAAGCATGGGAAGACCGGACTTCTTATAGTCCTCCGTGCGGTAGAGTGCCAAAGCCCAGAAATGCGGCGGTGTCCACAAGAAAATGATGAGAAACAGGAGCAGCGCCTGGGCGGAGACGCTGTTGGTCATCGCGGCCCACCCCAGGACCGGCGGCATAGCCCCCGATGCCCCGCCGATGACGATGTTTTGTGGGGTCGCGGGTTTAAGCAAGACGGTATAGATGACGGCATAGCCAATGAAGGTGCCCAGTGTCAGCCACATGGTCAAGGCGTTGACCTGCGTATACAGAATCAACATGCCAGCGGCGCACAATATGCCAGAAAACAAGATGATGGGCGCCGTACCCAATTCACCCGTTGCGGACGGACGCCAAGAAGTCCGGCGCATCACGGCATCGATCTTTTGCTCCACCAAGCAGTTGAAGGCGGCGGCGGCACTCGAGACGAGCCAAATTCCCACCGTACCGAAAACCAGCGGCTTCCAGTCGGGCAGTCCAGGTGTTGCCAGGAACATCCCGATCACGGCACAAAACACGATGAGCTGGACGACGCGAGGTTTGGTCAGCGCATAAAGCTGTTCAATCACGCGCAATGGCCCGGGAGGGCGAGCAAGGCTGGTGGTCTTCATGGCTTGGCGGAAGCCCGTTCGATATTGACAAAAGCAAGCGAAGCATCGTCGAGCGATGCCTGGCGCGACTGTGCGCCGCTGACGCGATAGACCGCGATGGTCAGCAGCAGCATCATCAGCGCAGCCACCCCATTATGGGCGACGGCAAGCCCCAGGGGATGCGCGAACAGGACGACGCTGGCGCCCAAAGCGACCTGCACGGCCAACAGTGCTGCAAGCCACCTCGCCAGCCTGCGCAGCGGCTGGTAGCGGCTGAGGCCCCACGTTGCAGCCAGCAAGATGACGGACGTCACCACCGCAAACAAGCGGTGTCCCCATTGAATGGCCACCAGGGCCTGCAGGGAAATCGCGGAGCCGTCCGGATTCTCGCCCAGATTACGCCAGAAGGTGAAGCCTTGGGCCCAATTGGCGTCGGGATGGAGGCTGCCGTTGCAGGTTGGAAATCCGGTACAGGCGAGCGCGGCGTAGTTGGTGCTGACCCAACCTCCGAGGAAAATTTGCCATCCTGTCGCCAGCAAGGCCGCCCAGGTCAAGGCCTGGACCAGCGTACTGGTTGGAACCTTGGGAAGGTCGGAACGGTTGCGCATCCAGAACCACACGGCCAACATCAACAGAATGATTCCGCCCATCAGATGCAGGGTCACGATCAATGGTTTGAGCAAGAGCGTCACCGTCCACGCGCCGAACAAGCCCTGCAAGATGACCCATCCAAGCAGGAGAAAGGGCAGTCCCAGCGTGATCTTCCTGCCATGTTTGCGCGCCCAAGTCGCACGTACAGCCATGGCCACGATCAGCGTCCCGATAATGGTGGCGATATAGCGGTGAATCATCTCGACCCAGGCCTTGAATGGGCTGACATTGCCCTGCGTGCCGCCTTGTTCGGCAACAGCCTCGCTGATTTGATGATGCGCCTGCGCAGGCGTGAAGTGCGCATAACAGCCTGGCCAGTCCGGGCAGCCCAGCCCCGAGTCCGTCAGACGCACGAAAGCGCCGAACATGACGAGGTCCATGGTGAGAAAAACCAGCAGGGCAACGAGCTTGGGCCAGCGCATGCGGAAACCAGCCCAGAGGATGAGAACCAGCCCTGCGACCCACATCCCGGCCTGCAGCCAATGCAGCGAGAAAGACCAGACCGTAGGCACGGCTGTCGACAGATTGGTCATGGCAATGGCTCCAGGTGCTTGGGTTTCCATGCTGCGGTGTTGTAGAGCAGTTTTTTGAACACGGAAAGAGTTTTCAGGGGATCGGGATTGGATGGAAACCGCATCATCAAGTTTCCAAGAGGGTCGACCAACCAGATCGGCCCCTCCAGGTGTTCTCCAGCCGCCAGGGGAAGCCACTTCTTCAATTGTTCCGGCCGCGCTCGCAAAATCACAGTGCCTGCCGCAGGTCCCAGCACGCCAGGATTCACAGGGCCCTGATCCGTCACCAGCCACACGCGCGCAACGCGGTACCGATCGTCACCGGCGGCGATGAAAAACTGCCGAATGTCGAACAACAGGTTCTGGCAGCGTGCATCGCAAGAGGCCGGGCCGGCCATGATCATCAGCCAATAGCCGTTGTATTTGCGTAAGTCGACCGGTTTGCCAGCGAGCGTCGTCAGCTGCAACTGCGGGACCGGCCGCTGCGGCTGCACCAGTTCCCCATAAGCAGGTTTGCCTTGCGGCTGGATCACGTAATACACGAAAAAACTGGCGACAACCGGGGCCGCCGAAACCAGCACAACCATCCAGAACGACCACATGCTTCGCTTGCGGGGCGGCACCTCCGTGCCGGGCTGGACGGCGCGAGCCACATCTTGCGTCACGAAAGAGACTCCTTACGGGATGAGTGCCTGAGACGCTGACGAATACGCTTGCTCAGGAAGTAGATGGTCAAACCAAGACCCATGGCTGTCATGGAAAACCACTGGAAGGCGTAGCCATAATTGGTATCCATGCCCACGTCGGGCTGGGGCCAGCTTCGCACAAGACCATCTTTTGCGTTAGCGCCCAACTCCTGCATGACGTAAGGGAGCATCTGAATGTGGTGATACTTCGCAAATTGCCCGATTTGCACGTTCTGTCGAATCACGGCACCGGGCGGATCTTTCGCGAAAGAAAACAACTGCGATGGCGCAGGGGCAAGACGCCCATCGACCTCAACCGTCCCCTTGGGGGTCGCGATCTTGGGCAGTAAGTCGATCGCATCAAAATTTCGCGGCACCCAGCCACGCATCACCATGACATACACCTGACTGTCCCCCAGCCTCAAAGGCGTCAACACCCAGAAGCCGGGCTGATTGTTGTACTGGCGATTTTGCAGGTAGATGGTCCATGATGACGCATATTCGCCTTTTGCCACGACATGGCGCCAGGCATTGGGCTCGAAGTTCAATGCCAAGGGCCCCTGCTCAAGCGGCTTCGCCTCCATGCGTTCGGCAATCCGCGCGGTCAGAGCCTTCTTATACTCGGCACGGCCAAGCTGCCAGCGCCCCAGCAGCGCCGTAGCGACGATCAACGCGAGCGCCACAACCAGGGTCAAAATTTCCCGCACATTCAACAAGGGCGGCAAATCCTTCGGCTCTGATGGTGGGACAATTGAAGCCTGCATCGGGTTTCTGAATCTAGGAGTCAGTGTTGGACATCATTGTGGTCATCGCGTTCATCCTTATTCTCGCCAGCTTATTTTCCGGCCTGTATTTCGTGATGAAAGACAAGGGAAAATCCAACAGAGCCGTCAACGCGCTTACATTCAGAATCGGTTTCTCGATTCTCCTGTTCCTGTTTATATTGGTGAGTTATAAGCTGGGCTGGATCCACCCGACGGGGATTCCACTATCAAGTCGCTGAGTCCGCCTCGGCGATCGACCGTGCGCCACGAGCCAGAAAATCCTGAAGAAAAAACGCCGCTCTTGCGGCGTTTTTTCTTGCTCGGAACCTGGAGAATTTAGAGCCAATAGACAAGGACGTATAGCAACAACCAGACAACATCGACAAAGTGCCAGTACCAAGCGGCCCCCTCGAACGCGAAGTGATGGTCCGCGGTGAAGTCGCCGCGGATCATGCGGAACAAAACGACGGACAGCATCGTGGCGCCAAGCAATACGTGGAAACCGTGGAATCCCGTAAGCATGAAGAAGGTGGAACCATAGATTCCAGAGGTCAGCTTCAAACCCAGTTCCGTATAGGCATGATGGTATTCAAAAGCCTGCAGAAACAAGAAGCACACGCCCAGGACCAGCGTCAGAGCAAGCCAGAAGATGGCCTTGGAACGGTGATTGGCGCGCAAGGCATGGTGGGAAATCGTCAGCGTCAAACCCGAACTGAGCAGCAATGCCGTATTGATGGTTGGAATCGGCCACGGGTTCATGACCTGGACAGCTGGAATCAACCCCCCGGGGCCAACGCTAGGCCAAGTTCCTTGAAACGTGGGCCACAATATTTTGCTGTGCAAGGCCGCCAGATCCGGCAAGCCGTAAACACGGGCGTAATAGAGGGCGCCAAAAAATGAAGCGAAAAACATCACTTCGGAGAAAATAAACCAACTCATGCTCCAGCGGAAAGACGTATCGACCGCCTGATTGTGCATGCCGCCTTCACTCTCCGAAATCGCTCGGCCGAACCATTTATACATCGTGGTCACCAGCCAGATAAAGCCGGCGAGCAAGAGCCACTCGGCATGCGGGACGCCGTTGAACCAGAATCCAGCACCAAAGGCCATCATCACGAGGCCGGTCGCCGCCAGAACTGGGAACGGCGACGGACCAGGTACGAAATATCCTGTGTGCTGCGCAGATGTTGACATATTGTCTTCCTCGTATTTATGGAGTCGGGGACGTAACAATCCAATGGATGATGGCCATAAGCAAGCCGATGAAAACAGCTGCGGAAATCAGCCCCGCAACGGCGATATGGACAATGTTCAGGCTTTCAAAATCTCTCTCCCGATCCTTGTTTTTTCGAATACCAAGAAAGGCCCAGGCGATTGTTTTAAATGCTCTAAAAAAAGATCTCACGGCGCTGCAAGCCTCTTGATTCGAGCGATGATGACGCACAAAGCGAAGAACATCGCCCGATCAAAGAAGTTTCCACTTAAAAATAAATCCCAAAAAAAGCGTCGCGGCAACACTCGCCAGAATCAGAGCCAAACGAAGATTTTGGCGACGCCTCTCAGGTGGGATCGATCGGGTTTGAACAGGTTTCATCAATACCCAAGAACCTTGGTGGCCGTGGCGTCGAGTTTTGGCGGTGTTTCAAAAGTATGGAAAGGCGCGGGAGAAGGAATCTCCCACTCCAAGCCGTGCGCACCGTCCCACGGGCGCTGCGGAGCCTTTTCCCCTTGCCCGCGCAGGACCGGAATGACCACGGCGAACAGGAAATAAGCCTGCGACAAACCGAACCCGAAGGCACCGATGGACGAAATCATGTTGAAGTCGGTGAATTGCACGGGATAATCAGCATACCGTCGCACCATGCCTGCGAGGCCCAGGAAATGCTGGGGAAAGAAGGTGACGTTGAATGTGATCATCGACGCCCAAAAATGGATTTTTCCGGCGCGTTCGTTGTACATCACACCAGACCATTTCGGAGACCAATAGTAAAAACCCATGAAAATGGCGAACAGGGAGCCCGCCACCAACACATAGTGGAAGTGTGCAATCACGTAATAAGTGTTATGCACATAAGTGTCGATCGGCGCCATAGCCAAGACAAGGCCGGAAAAACCGCCGAATGTAAAAACAAAGATGAAGCCGATGGCGAAGAGCATGGGCGTCTCGAAAGTCATCGATCCGCGCCACATCGTCGCCACCCAGTTGAACACTTTGACACCGGTCGGCACCGCGATCAGCATCGTGGCGTACATGAAAAACAGTTGTCCTGTGACCGGCATGCCCGCCGTGAACATATGGTGCGCCCAGACGATGAAGGACAGGATGGCGATCGACGCCGAGGCGTAGACCATCGAACTGTAGCCGAACAGCTGCTTGCGGGCAAAAGTCGGCACGACGGCACTGACGATGCCAAAGGCCGGCAGGATCATCACATAAACCTCGGGGTGGCCGAAGAACCAGAACAGATGTTGATACAGCACCGGGTCGCCGCCGCCGGCGGCATTGAAGAAGCTGGTGCCGAAATGGCGGTCGGTCAGCGTCATGGTCACCGCCCCGGCCAGCACCGGCATGATGGCGATCAGCAGATAGGCCGTGATCAGCCAGGTCCACGAGAAAAGGGGCATCTTCATCAGGGTCATGCCCGGCGCGCGCATGTTCAGGATGGTGACGATGATGTTGATCGAGCCCATGATGCTCGATGCGCCCATGAGGTGGATGGCGAAGATCACCAGATCCATGCCCATGCCCTGCTGGATGGTCAGCGGCGCGTAGAGCGTCCAGCCCACGTCGGGCGCACCACCGGGGACGAAGAAGGATGCCGTGAGCAGAAGCGCGGCGGGGATGAGCAGCCAGAAACTGAGGTTGTTCATCCGCGGGAAGGCCATGTCGGGGGCGCCGACCTGCAAGGGAATCATCCAGTTTGCGAAGCCGACCATTGCCGGCATCACGGAACCGAAAATCATCATGATCCCGTGCATCGTCGAGAAGGAGAGGAAGAGCTGCGGGTTCAGGAACTGGATCCCAGGCTTGAACAACTCGGCCCGGATGCCCATGGCCAGAATGCCGCCTTCGAACAGCATGAACAGGGCGAACACCAGATACATCGTGCCGATGTCCTTGTGGTTGGTCGAGAACAACCACCGCCGCCAACCATGCGGATGATCATGGGCATGGTCCCCGCCATGGGCGGGGGCATGAACTGGGTCTAGCACTGCGCTCATCGTGCACTCCTTGCGAAAAACTGCATCAAAAATGTTATTGTGGTCTGAAT
>MLJW01000194.1_pt1 | contig 50014 bp, 41 predicted proteins | sample 888231 | NCBI WGS metagenome assembly MLJW01 (sample SAMN05788063, study PRJNA343431) | mine drainage metagenome | isolation source: sample collected from the inflow into an acid mine drainage treatment plant... | place: Germany: Lusatia, lignite mining district
GCAAGGTGGTGCATCGCGACCCGAACGGCATGCGCTCGCGCGAGAAGTATTTCTGGCAATCGCTCATCGGGCTGCTGGCGGCGTTCTATCTGGCCTTCGCGGTGTCGGGCAAGGGCAACCCGCAGGTGCTGCACCTGTTCGTCGAATGGATCAGGAGCGGCCTGACCATGCCGCTGCCGCCCGCGGCCGACCTCATCGTGCCCTTCTTCAAGTCGGTGAGCTATCCGCTGGGCATCGCCGGCTTCATCGTGCTGACCTACTTCGTCATCGTGGGGGCGAGCAACGCCGTCAACCTCACCGACGGCGCCGACGGCCTGGCCATCATGCCCACGGTCATGGTGGGCGGCTCGCTGGGCGTGTTCGCCTATGTCACGGGCAACGCGGTGTTCTCCAAATACCTGCTGTTCCCCTTCATCCCGGGCACCGGCGAGCTGCTCATCTTCATCGGCGCGATGGTCGGCGCCGGGCTGGCATTCCTGTGGTTCAACGCCTATCCCGCCCAGGTGTTCATGGGCGATGTCGGGGCGCTGGCGCTGGGGGCGGCGCTGGGCACCATCGCCGTCATCGTGCGCCAGGAGATCGTGCTGTTCATCATGGGCGGGGTGTTCGTGGTCGAGACGCTCTCGGTGATGATCCAGGTCGGCTATTTCAAGTACACCAAGCGCAAATACGGCCAGGGCCGGCGCATTTTCAAGATGGCGCCGCTGCATCACCATTTCGAGCAGCTGGGCGTGAAAGAGTCCCAGGTGGTGATCCGGTTCTGGATCGTCACCATGATGCTGTGCCTGGCCGGCCTGGCCAGCCTGAAGCTGCGGTGAACCGGACATGAACCTGCAAGGCAAGTCCGTCCTCGTCCTCGGCCTCGGCATCTCCGGCCTGGCCATGCTGCGCTGGTGCGCCATGCAGGGCGCTGCGGTGCGCGTGGCGGACAGCCGCGCCGAGCCGCCGAACCGGCAGGCGCTGCGCGAGGAATGGCCGGCCCTGGACGTCCACCTCGGCGTGCCCGGCCCGGCCTTGCTCGACGGCATCGATCTTCTGGCCGTGAGTCCGGGCATCGCTCCGCACGACTGCGCCTTCGGTCCGCTGATCGCGGCGGCGCGTCAGCGCGGCATCGCCGTGCTCGGCGAACTCGGGCTGTTCATGGCGGCCCTGCGCGACCTGCGCCAGGGCCGGAACTACGCGCCGAAGGTGCTGGCCGTCACCGGCACCAACGGCAAGACCACGGTCACCGCGCTCACCGCCGAACTCCTGCGTGGCGCGGGCATGGACGCGGTTGCCGGCGGCAACATCGGACCGGCCATGCTGGACGTGTTGCGCGAGCGCCTGGCGGAGAACCGCCTGCCTGCTGCCTGGGTGCTCGAGCTTTCAAGCTTCCAGCTGCACGGTGTGGACGACTTCGCGGCCGGCGCCGCCACCGTGCTCAATGTCACCCAGGACCACCTCGACTGGCATGACAGCATGGAGGCCTACGCCGCGGACAAGGCGCGCATCTTCGGCCCGCAACCCTGGAACCTGGCCGAGCCGCCGGGCCTGATGCTGCTCAACCGCGACGATGCGCGGGTCATGGCCATGCGCCGCGAAGGCAGGCGCCAGCAGACCTTCGGCCTGGACGCGCCCGGCGTTGCTGGCGACTGGGGCGTGGCGCAGGAGCAGAGCATGGCCTGGCTGGTCCGCGCGCAAAGCCAGGTCGACGAGGAAGCGCCCAAGCGCCGCGGCAAGGGCGCCTTGCCCACAGCCGAAGCGCCCGTGGTGTTGCAAAGGCTCATGCCGGCCGATGCGCTGCGCATCCGCGGCCGGCACAACTGGGCCAACGCGCTGGCCGCGCTGGCCCTGGCCGAAAGCGCCGGCGCGCCTCTCGCATCCATGCTGCACGGCTTGCGCGCCTACCGCGGCGAGCCGCACCGCATGCAGGTGCTGGGCGTGGTCCGCGGGGTCGAGTGGATCGAGGACAGCAAGGGGACCAACGTCGGCGCCACGGTCGCCGCGCTGCGCGGCATGGATCGTCCCGTGGTGCTGATTGCCGGTGGCGACGGCAAGGGGCAGGACTTCGCGCCGCTGGCGCAGGCCGCAGCCGGCAAGTTGCGAGCCGCCGTGCTCATCGGACGCGATGCCGCGCGCCTGGCGCAGGCGCTTGGGGATGTTTGCCCCACCGAGCAGGCCGAAAGTCTGGAGCAGGCCGTGCGGCGCGCCGCGGCGCTCGCCTTCGAGGGTGACGTCGCCTTGCTCTCGCCGGCCTGCGCCAGCCTGGACATGTTCCGCAATTACGTGCATCGGGCCGAGGTGTTCGCCGCCGCGGTGCGCGAATGGGCCGAGTCCCATGGTGCGATGCTGGAGGTCCAGCCGTGATGACGCTGCCATGGTTCGGCCGCAAGCTGCGCAAGGACAAGCCGACCCCCATGCCGGTGCGTATCGGCTACGTGGGGCCAGCGGCGTCGCGCATGTTGGACTTCGATCAGAACCTGCTCTGGGTCATCGTGCTGCTTCTGGCCTTCGGCCTGGTCATGGTGTACTCGGCCACGGTCGCCATTCCCGAGGACCCGCACTACGCGCGCTGGTCGCAGTTCCACTTCTTCTGGCGCGACCTCGCCGCGGTGACGCTGGGCCTGGTCGGCGGCTGGGTGGTGTTCCAGTTTCCGATGAAAGTCTGGGAGCGCTGGGCGCCCTACCTCTTCGTGATTTCCCTTGTCATGTTGGTTGCCGTTCTGGTGCCATTCCTGGGCAAGGGCGTCAACGGCTCGCGGCGCTGGATTCCGCTCGGCGTGTTCAATTTCCAGCCTTCGGAGCTGGTCAAGCTCACCATCATTCTGTACGCGGCCGATTTCATCGTGCGCAAACAGGACGTCAAGCAGAGGTTCGGCAAGGCTTTCCTGCCGATGGCCGCCGCGCTCGGTTTCATCGGCGTGCTGCTGCTGGCCGAGCCGGACATGGGCGCCTTCCTGGTGATCGCCTCGGTGGCCATGGTCATCCTGTTTCTCGGCGGGGTGAACGGCAAGATGTTCACCGCGCTGACCGTGGTGATGATCGGCGCTTTCGTGCTGATGATCGTGCTGTCTCCCTGGCGGCGCGATCGCATCTTCGCCTACCTCAATCCCTGGGCCGAGGCCAACGCGCAGGGCAGCGCCTACCAGCTCGCCCATGCCCTCATCGCCATGGGGCGCGGCCACTGGCTCGGCGTGGGCCTGGGCGGCAGCGTGGAGAAGCTGCACTACCTGCCCGAACCGCAGACCGACTTCCTGCTCGCCATCATCGGCGAGGAGCTGGGTTTCGCCGGGGTGCTGGCCGTGACCCTGGTGTTCGCCTGGATCACCAAGCGCGCCTTCGACATCGGCCGCCAGGCGCTGGCCTCCGACCGCATGTTCTCGGCCCTGGTGGCCCAGGGTGTCGGAGTTCTCATCGGCGGCCAGGCCTTCATCAATATCGGCGTCAATCTCGGGCTGCTGCCGACCAAGGGCCTGACCCTGCCGCTGCTGAGCTACGGCGGCTCGGCCACGCTGGTGTCGCTGCTGGCGCTCGCCATTTTGCTGCGCGTGGATTTCGAAAACCGCGTGCTCATGCGTGGAGGCCACGTATGAGCACGCGGTTTCGGTGCAGGCTCACTTGCGCGCAGCGCAAGTTATGCCGGAGCCACAACGGCAAGCCGCAAGGCTGCATCACATCTTTGCTCATGCGTGGAGGCCACGTATGAGCACGCCGCGCACCGCCGTGATCATGGCTGGCGGCACCGGCGGCCATATCTTTCCCGGGCTTGCCGTGGGCGAGGGCCTGCGGGCGGCCGGCTGGCAGGTGCACTGGATGGGCGCGCCGAACGGGATGGAGGCGCGGCTGGTTCCCGCGCAGGGCTATCCGATGCTGTGGGTGAACTTCGGCGGCCTGCGCGGCAAGGGCCTGACGACCAGGCTGCTGCTGCCTCTGCGCCTGCTGCGCGCGTTCTGGCAGGCCTTGCGTGCGCTGCGCCGCGTGCGTCCCGGCGTGGTGCTGGGCATGGGCGGCTACATCACCGTGCCAGGCGGGCTGATGAGCGACTGGGCCGGTGCGAAGCTGGTGCTGCACGAGCAAAACGCCGTGGCCGGCATGAGCAACCGCCTGCTGGCCAGGCTGGCGGACCGCGTGCTCACCGCTTTTCCCCACACCTTGCCGAACGGGGACTGGGTCGGCAACCCCGTGCGGCAGGGCATACGCGATCTGGCCCCGCCCGCGCAGCGCTACGGTGCCCGCAGCGGGCCGCTGCGCATTCTCGTGGTGGGGGGCAGCCTGGGCGCGGCGGCGTTGAACGAACGGGTGCCGCAGGCCTTGGCCCTGCTCGACCCGCAGCAGCGCCCGACGGTGCTGCACCAGAGCGGGCGCGGGCATCTGCAGGCCCTGCTGCAGCGCTATGCGGAGCTGGGCCTGCAGGCCGACTGCCGCGAGTTCATCGACGACATGGCTGCGGCGTACGCCGAGGCCGATCTCGTGATCTGCCGCGCGGGGGCCTCGACCGTGAGCGAAGTGGCCTGTGCCGGCGTGGCCGCGCTGTTCGTGCCGTTCCCGCACGCGGTGGACGACCACCAGACCGCCAACGCGCGTTTCCTGGCCGAACCGGGCGCGGCCCTGCTCGTGCAGCAGAAGGAACTGACTCCCGAGCGCCTGGCCGCCGAACTGCGCGATCTCAGCCGGCCCCGCCTGCTGACGATGGCGCAGCAGGCCCATGGCCTGGCCCGCCGCGACGCGGTCGAGCGCATCGTCGCGGCGTGCGAGTCCTTGGAGATCCCGCAATGAAACACGCCATCCAACACATTCATTTCGTCGGCATCGGCGGCGCCGGCATGAGCGGCATCGCCGAGGTCCTGCTCAATCTGGGCTACGCCGTCAGCGGCACCGATCTGAACGAAAACGGTGCGGTGCTGCGCCTGCGCTCCCTGGGCGCGCGCATCGCCCTGGGCCACGACGCCGCGCATATCGCTGGGGCCGACGCGGTGGTCGTGTCCACCGCGGTGGGTCCGGACAACCCCGAGGTGCGCGCCGCCCGAGCCCGCCATATTCCGGTGGTGCCGCGCGCGGTGATGCTGGCCGAGCTGATGCGCCTCAAGCGCGGCATCGCCATCGCCGGCACGCACGGCAAGACGACGACGACCAGCCTGGTGGCCAGCGTGCTGGCCGAGGGCGGGCTCGATCCCACCTTCGTCATCGGCGGCCGGCTCAACAGCGCGGGCACCCATGCCAAGCTGGGGCAGGGCGAGTACATCGTGGTCGAGGCCGACGAGTCCGATGCCTCCTTTCTCAACCTGCTGCCCGTCATGGCGGTGGTGACGAATATCGACGCCGATCACATGGACACCTACGGTCACGACATGGCCAGGCTGCGCCAGGCCTTCGTCGCGTTCATCGCCCGCCTGCCGTTCTACGGCGCGGCCATTCTGTGCGTGGACGATCCCGGGGTCAGGGCGATTCTTCCTTTTGTTTCCAAGCCGGTGACGCCTTACGGATTGAGCGAGGAGGCGCAGGTGCGCGCGATCGACGTGCGCGCCGAGAACGGCCGCATGCACTTCACGGCGCTGCGGCACAACGGCGTGATGCTGCCGCCGCTCGCGGTCACGCTCAACCTGCCGGGGTTGCACAACGTGCGCAATGCGCTGGCCGCCATCGCGGTGGCGGCCGAACTCGGCGTGGACGATGCCGCGGTGGTCAAGGCGCTGACCGAGTTCCACGGCGTGGGCCGGCGTTTCCAGCGCTACGGCGAGATCGACCTGCCCGCGGGCGGACGATTCACGCTGATCGACGACTACGGCCATCATCCGGTGGAAATGGCGGCCACGCTGGACGCGGCGCGCGGCGCGTATCCGGGCCGGCGCATCGTGCTGGCGTTCCAGCCGCACCGCTACACCCGCACGCGCGATCTGTTCGAGGATTTCGTCGCCGTGCTCGGCCAGGCCGACGCGGTCCTGCTGGCCGAGGTGTACGCGGCGGGCGAGCCGCCCATCGTCGCCGCCGACGGCCGCAGCCTGGCGCGCGCGCTGCGCGTGGCCGGCAAGGCCGAGCCGGTGTTCGTCGACGACATCGGGGCCATGCCGCGGGCCGTCCTCGATCTCGCGCGGGATGGCGACGTGGTGCTGTGCATGGGTGCCGGCTCCATCGGCGGTGTGCCGCAACAAGTCGTGGATCTCGCGCGCAGCATGGAGGGGCAGGCATGAACCGGATCCAAACCGCCACGATCGACCCGCGCGCCCTGGGTCGGGTGGCCGTGCTCATGGGCGGCTCGTCGAGCGAGCGCGAAGTCTCGCTGATGTCCGGCAAGGGCGTTCTCGCCGCGCTGCAGGCGCGGGGGGTCGACGCCATCGCCTTCGATCCGGCCGAGCGCGCCCTCTGCGAACTGCGCGCACTGGCCGTACAGCGCGTGTTCATCGCCCTGCACGGCCGGCATGGGGAGGACGGCACGGTGCAGGGCGCGCTCGAACTGCTCGGCATCCCCTACACCGGCCCCGGCGTGATGGCGTCGGCCCTGGCCATCGACAAGCACATGACCAAGCGCCTTTGGCAATGCGAGGGGCTGTCCACCCCAGCCTGGCGCATGGTGGCGAGCCCGGCGCAGGCGCGCGCCGCGGCACACGAACTCGGCTTGCCGTTGATGTTCAAGGCTTCCCACGAGGGGTCCACGCTCGGCCTGGCGCGTGCCGATGCCGCGCAGCAGGTCGATGCGGCCTATGCCGAGGCGGCGCGCTTCGACGCCGCCGTGCTGGCCGAGCAGTTCATCGCCGGCGACGAGGTGACCTGCGGCGTGCTGGGCGAGGGCTGCGGCGCGGTGGCGCTGCCGCTCATCCACATCGTGGCGCCCGGCGGCAACTACGACTTCGAGCACAAATACTTCAGCGACGAGACCCAATACATCTGCCCGAGCGGCCTGCCGCCGGCCGAGGAGCAGGCCATCGCCGAACTCGTGCTGGCGAGCTACCGCACGCTCGGATGCCGCGGCTGGGGGCGGGCCGACATCATGATTCGCGCCACCGACCGCAAGCCCTTCCTGCTGGAACTCAACACCAGCCCGGGCATGACGGGCCACTCCCTGGTGCCGCTGGCCGCGCGCGTGGCGGGCCTGAACTACGAGGATCTGTGCCTGCGCATCCTGGCCGATGCCCGCCTGGACAGCGGCACGGGCGCCGTTCCCGGAGCACGGCCGTGACGCGCGAGCTGCCCCTGGACATCCGGTTGATGAACGTCACCAGCCGCGCGCTGCTGTGGCTGTTCATGCTCGGCGCCCTGGCGGTGGCCGGCAACTGGTTTGTCCAGCGCCCCTGGTGGGCCATTCGAAGCGTGCGTGTCGAAGGCAATTTGCAGCATGTCAGCGCCACGGCGCTGCGCGGCGAGGCGCTGCCGCGACTGCAGGGGAATTTCTTCACGGTCAGCCTGGCCGCCGCGCAGCAGGCGTTCGACCAGGTGCCGTGGGTGCGCAAGGCTGTGGTGCAGCGCGTGTGGCCGCTCTCGCTCCTGGTCACGCTCGAGGCGCAGCAGCCGCTGGCTTTCTGGAGCGACGGCAGCTCGGTGGTGGGGCTGGTCAATACCCACGGGCAGCTGTTCGAGGCCAATCTGGGCGAGGTGCAGGACATGGCGCTGCCCAGCTTCTCCGGCCCGGCCGGCAGCGAGGGGCGCGTGGCGCAGATGTATGCCGAGCTTTCCCGGGATTTCGCGCCGCTGAAATGGAAGATCGTCAAGCTGGAGATGGGCGCCGAGGGCAACTGGCGGGTGCAGGTCGAGGACGGGCCCAGGCTGGATCTGGGCAGCGATCACGACGCGCAGGCCTTCCAGCAGCGCCTGCAGCGTTTTCTCGTGCTGGCGCCGCGCGTGCAGGCGCGCTACGGACGCGCGCTGACGAGCGCCGATCTGCGCTACAGCAACGGCTTTGCCGTGCGCTTGGCGGGAGTGGATTTGCCGGGCGGAAAACCCGATTCGAAAACGACGCAAAGACAAGGCAAGGCGAGGGAGCACAGGTGATGGCCAAGGATTACAAGGATCTGGTGGTGGGGCTGGACATCGGCACGTCCAAGGTGCTGGCGATGGTGGCCGAAATCCTGCCGCAGCAGGACAGCCCGGCGGCCAAGCTCAAGATCGTGGGCATGGGGCAGGCCGCCACGGCCGGCATGCGCCGCGGCGTGGTGGTGGACATCGAGGCCACGGTGCAGTCCATCCAGGCCGCGCTGAAGGAGGCCGAGCTGATGGCCGACTGCCGCATCACGCGCGTGATCACCGGCATCACCGGCAGCCATATCCGCGGCCAGAACTCGGAAGGCATGGTGGCGATCAAGGACCGCGAGGTGACGCAGAACGACGTGTCGCGCGTGATCGAGACCGCCAAGGCGGTCAACATCCCCACCGACCAGCGCCTGCTGCTGGTGGAGCCGCAGGAATTCATCATCGACGGCCAGGAGGTCAAGGAGCCGGTGGGCATGAGCGGCATCCGCCTGGAGACCAAGGTGCACATCGTCACCGGCGCGCAGACCGCGGCCGAGAACGTGATCAAGTGCGTGCGCCGCTGCGGCCTCGAAGTCGACGCCGTGGTGCTGCACCCGCTGGCCTCCAGCCATGCCGTGCTCACGGCAGACGAAAAGGAACTGGGCGTGGTGCTGGTGGACGTGGGCGCCGGCGTGACCGACGTGGCCATCTACACCGGCGGCTCGATCCGCCATACCGCCATCATCCCCATCGCCGGCGAGCTCATCACCAGCGACATCGCCATGGCGCTGCGCACGCCGACCAAGGACGCCGAAGACATCAAGATCGAGCATGGCGTCGCCAAGCAGCTGCTCGCCGGCGTGGACGAGCGGCTGGAGGTTCCCGGGCTGGGCGACCGCGGGCCGCGCATGCTCTCGCGCCAGGCGCTGGCCGGGGTCATCGAGCCGCGCGTGGAGGAAATCTTTTCCCTGGTGCAACAGGTGGTGCGCGACTCGGGTTTCGAGGAGCTGTTGTCCTCAGGCGTGGTGCTCACCGGCGGCGCGGCGCAGATGCCGGGCATGGTCGAGTTGGGCGAGGACATTTTTCTCAAGCCCGTGCGGCTTGGATTGCCGCAATACACCGGACCGCTTTCCGACATGGTGCGCAGCCCGCGCAACGCCACGGCGATGGGACTCCTGGTGGAGGCGCAGACGCAGCGCCAGCGCGGCGCGCGCATCGCGCAGAAAGCCGGCAGCGCCGGCACGCTGGTGACGAGGATACGCGACTGGTTCGCGGGAAATTTCTAAAGATTCAACGGGGCTTGCCACTGCGAGGTGGCTGGCATGGAGTGGGCAGGAGAGGGTCTTTTTCTTTTTATCGACGGAGGTGCATCATGGCTTTTGAAATGATCGAGGACGCAAGCGACAGCGCGTTCAACAGCGGAACCAACATCAAGGTGATCGGCATGGGCGGCGGCGGCGGCAACGCCGTCGAGCACATGATCCAGTGCGGCGTGAAAGGCGTCGAGTTCATCTGCGCCAACACCGATGCGCAGGCGCTGAAGGTGTCGAGCTCGCACCGCTTCATCCAGCTCGGCAAGACCGGCCTGGGCGCTGGCGGCAAGCCGCAAGTGGGGCGTGACGCGGCCGAGCAGGCGCAGTCCGAAATCCGCGACGCGCTGGCCGGCGCGCACATGCTGTTCATCACGGCCGGCATGGGCGGCGGCACGGGCACCGGCGCCGCTCCCGTCGTTGCGCGCATCGCGCGCGAAATGGGCATCCTCACCGTCGCGGTGGTGACCAAACCCTTCGAGTTCGAGGGCACCAAGCGCCTGTCCAACGCCGAAAGCGGCCTGGAGGAACTGGAAAAGCATGTCGACTCCCTGATCATCGTGCTCAACGAGAAGCTGCTCGAGGTCTATGGCGACGACATCTCGCAGAAGGAGGCCTTCGCCAAGGCCAACGACGTGCTGAAGAACGCCACCGGCGGCATCGCCGAGATCATCAATGTTCCGGGCATGATCAACGCCGACTTCGAGGACGTGAAGACGGTGATGGGCGAACCGGGCAAGGCCATGATGGGCACCGCCGTGGCCAGCGGCGCCGACCGCGCCCGCCTGGCAGCCGAGCAGGCCGTGGTCTGCCCGCTGCTCGACGGCGTGGATCTTTCCGGAGCCAAGGGCGTGCTGGTCAACATCACCGCGGACGACTCGCTCAAGCTTTCCGAGACGCGCGAGGCGATGAACGCCATCCGCGCCTATGCCGCGCCCGACGCCCACATCATCTTCGGCACCGTGAACGATCCGACCATGGGCGATTCGCTGCGCGTGACCGTGCTGGCGACCGGCCTGTCGCGCGCCAAGGCCGCCATGAAGGCGGCTCCCGCGCTGACGGTGCTGCGCACGGGCACGGATTCCATGCCCATGGCCATGGGGGGCATGCAGTCCGGCAAACCGGTCGACGAGCATCAGATTCCGGCCATCTGGCGCAATCCGCGCGGCAACGCGCCGTCGGCCCATGTCAATGCGCTGATGCAAAGCGGCATGGACGAGTTGGAGATCCCGGCCTTCCTGCGCAAGCAGGCGGATTGAGGGGGTTGTTCGCCGAGAGATCGACGTCGATTGGGTTCCCGCTTCCTGCGACGTCTCCGGTCGCATGCGGCGGCAGATCCGATGAAGACCGGCGGATGGCCCCGTTCCGCCCGGCATTGATCGGACCTCATCTTGCCTCTTAGGGCCTGGCGCCTAGGGTGGCCGGTCGGTGTGCGCTGCCTCCCGCACGCCGACCGGCCTGCAGGGTGATTCGCGCGTCATTAAAATAGGCAGCGGTTATCAATGATTGTGAATCGATTGCAAAAACGACAAGCCATGTTGTCTCAACGCACCATCCGTTCGGCCAACCGCGCCGTGGGTGTCGGCCTGCACAGCAGCGAGCGCGTCGAACTCACGCTGCACCCGGCCCCGCCCGACACCGGCATCGTGTTCCGACGCACCGACCTGCCGCAGCCAGTGACCATCGCCCTGCACCCCCAAGCCGTGGTGGACACGCGCATGGCCACCACCCTGGGCGCGGGCGACGCGAAAATCCACACCGTCGAGCATCTGCTCTCCGCCTGCGCCGGGCTGGGCATCGACAATCTGCTGGTGGACGTCGACGCCGAGGAGATTCCCATCCTCGACGGATCGGCGTCAAGCTTCGTCTACCTGCTGCAATCGGCCGGCCTGCAGCAGCAAGCGGCGCCCAAGCGTTTCATCCGCATGCGCCATGCCGTCGAGGTTCGCAGCAGCGATCGCGATGGCGAGAAATGGGCACGCCTGGAACCGCACGACGGCTTCCGCCTGCGTTTCGCCATCGAGTTCGACCATCCCGCCATCGACCAGACGGTGCAGGACTACAGCTTCGATTTCGACATGCAGGCCTATGTGCGCGACATCGCGCGCGCGCGCACCTTCGGCTTCATGCGCGACGTCGACGCGCTGCGCGAGCTGGGCCTGGCCCAGGGTGGGAGCATGGAAAACGCGATCGTGATGGACGAGTCGCGCATCCTCAACCAGGAAGGACTGCGTTTCGACGCCGAATTCGTCAAGCACAAGATGCTCGACGCCATCGGCGATCTGTACGTCATCGGTCATCCCATCATCGGCGCCTACAGCGCCTACCGCAGCGGACATGCGGTCAACAACGCCTTGCTGCGCGCCGTGCTGGCCGACCCGGATTCCTACGACATCGTCAGTTTCGCCGACGCCGCCGACGCGCCTGCCGGGTATCGCGACACGCTCAAGGCCGCGGCCTGAGCGGGCACGCCCGCCGCGGCGCACGCGCGCTCATCTCAATCTTCGTGATCCCGCGCATGGCGCGCGCGCAGCTCGCGCAGGCGCGCACGCACCGCGGCTGGGGCCTGCGAGGCCGTCGCGGTCGGGTCAAGTGCCCGGTTCGGCGTCTGCGGCGAGGCGGGCTCGTTCACCCGCACCGCGATGCGCTGCACGGGCCACTGCGCCTGCTGCAAGTGGCGCAGCAGCAAGGGCCTATACAGCTTGAGCTTGGCCGCCACTGCCGACGAGGATGCCGTCAGGTGCCATGTCCCTTCTGCCCATTTGCCCGGGCGCACGGCCTCGACCAGTTCCGAGGGCAGCGCCGTGCGCAGCGCGGCCCACATTTTCTGCGATGTGAGCGCTTGCTCCTTGAGGGTCATCAAGGTTTGCGTACGTTGCATCCACTGCGGCAGCATGGCCATGGTGACCGCCGGCGGGGAGCGGAACTCGGATCGGCGCGTCTTGCGCGGCCGTGAGGCGTTGGTGGTCATGGGGGCCGCAAAGGTGGCATGGGCATCATTGTCATGCAGGATGGAGCAGACTCGCGCCATGGGGGCGCTGAGTAGAATGAATATTTCTTCGCGATGGCACGCGGGGCGCATCGCACACCCCAGCCAGGGCCGTGGTTGGTTCCAGCCCGACGCGTGCCACACCCAGACCGACCCATGCCCGCATCCTTCCTGACACGACTTTTCGGCAGCCGCAACGAGCGGCTGCTGCGCCAATACAGGCGCGTGGCGCAGCGCATCAACGCGCTGGAAGCCCAGTTCGAAAAACTCACCGACGAGGAACTGCGGGCCAAGACCGCCGAGTTCAAGCAACAGGTGGCCAATGGGCGCAGCCTCGACGACCTGCTCCCCGAAGCCTTCGCCGTCGTGCGCGAGGGCGGCAAGCGCGCGCTGCGCATGCGGCATTTCGACGTGCAGCTCATCGGCGGCATGGCGCTGCACGACGGCAAGATCGCGGAAATGCGCACCGGCGAAGGCAAGACCCTGGTGGGCACCTTGCCGGTTTATCTCAACGCCCTCGCCGGCAAGGGCGTGCATGTCGTCACCGTGAACGATTACCTCGCCCAGCGCGATGCGCAGTGGATGAGCAAGCTCTACAACTTCCTGGGCTTGAGCGTGGGCATCAACCTGCCCAACCTGGCGCGCGAGGACAAGCAGACGGCCTACGCCGCCGACATCACCTACGGCACGAACAACGAATACGGCTTCGACTACCTGCGCGACAACATGGTGTTCGAACCCGGCGAGCGCGTGCAGCGGGGCTTGCACTACGCGTTGATCGACGAGGTCGACTCCATCCTGATCGACGAGGCACGCACACCGCTCATCATCTCCGGCCAGGCGGACGACAACACCGACCTCTATCTCAAGCTCAACAAGGTGGTTCCCCTGCTGGAGCGGCAGATTGGGGAGGAGGACCCGCTCACCGGCAAGGGTGTGGAGAAACCCGGCGATTTCACGGTGGACGAGAAGAGTCATCAGGTCTACCTGACCGAAGCCGGCCACGAGAAGGCCGAGCGCATTCTCGGCGAGATGGGGCTGATCCCCGAGGGCAGCACCCTCTACGACCCGGCCAATATCGCGCTGATGCACCATCTGTACGCGGCGCTGCGGGCCCATCATCTGTACCACCGCGATCAGCACTATGTGGTGCAGAACGGCGAGATCATCATCGTCGACGAATTCACCGGCCGCATCATGGCCGGACGACGCTGGTCGGACGGCTTGCACCAGGCTGTCGAAGCCAAGGAAGGCGTGCAGATCCAGAGCGAGAACCAGACGCTGGCATCGATCACCTTCCAAAACTACTTCCGCATGTACGGCAAGCTCGCCGGCATGACCGGCACGGCCGATACCGAAGCCTACGAATTCCAGGAAATCTACAAGCTGGAAACCGTGGTGATTCCGACCAACCGGCCCAGCCAGCGCAAGGACTATCAGGACAAGGTCTACAAGTCCGCCAAGGAGCGCGACGAGGCCGTGGTGGCCGACATCAAGGATTGCTACGAGCGCGGCCAGCCGGTGCTGGTGGGCACGGCGTCCATCGAGGCCAGCGAGCACCTTTCCCTGCTGCTGAATCGCGAAAAACTTCCGCACCAGGTGCTCAACGCCAAGCAACACGCGCGCGAAGCGGAAATCGTCGCTCAGGCCGGGCGGCCGAAGATGATCACCATCGCCACCAATATGGCGGGCCGCGGTACCGACATCGTGCTGGGCGGCAACGTCGAGAAGCAGTGCGAGTTCATCGAGGCCGATGCGGCCTTGTCGGACGAGGAGAAGCGCCAGCGCATCGAAACCATCCGCAGCGAATGGCAGTCGCTGCACGATCACGTCATTGCCCAGGGCGGCCTGCACATCGTCGGCACCGAGCGCAGCGAGTCGCGCCGGGTCGACAACCAGCTGCGTGGCCGCTCCGGCCGTCAAGGTGATCCGGGTTCCTCCCGCTTCTACCTGTCGCTCGACGATTCGCTGATGCGCATTTTCGCGGGTGACCGCGTCCGCGCCATCATGGATCGCCTGAAGATGCCCGAAGGCGAGGCCATCGAGGCTGGCATGGTGACGCGCTCCATCGAATCCGCGCAGCGCAAGGTGGAGGCGCGCAATTTCGATGTCCGCAAGCAACTGCTCGAATACGACGACGTGGCCAACGAGCAGCGCAAGATCCTTTACGAGCAGCGCAACGCCATCCTCGACAATCAGGACGTGAGTGCCCAGATCGCCGATCTGCGCGAGGGCAGCGTGACCGATCTGGTGCACAACTTCGTGCCCGCGCAAAGCATGGAAGAGCAGTGGGACATTCCCGGGCTCGAGCGCGCCCTGCGCGACGACTGGCAAGTGGATGTGCCGCTGCAGGCCTGGATCGAGGACGACCAGACCATTACCGACGAAGATGTGCTCGAGCGCGTGCTCGATGCCGTGAATGCCCAGTACAAGGCCAAGGTCGAGACCGTCGGCGCCACCAATTTCGCCAGCTTCGAGCGCATGGTCCTGCTGCAGTCTCTCGATCTGCACTGGCGCGAACACCTGTCCGCGCTCGACTACCTGCGCCAGGGCATTCACCTGCGCGGCTATGCGCAGAAGCAACCCAAGCAGGAATACAAGCGCGAAGCCTTCGAACTCTTCGGCCAGTTGCTCGACGCCGTGAAGAACGACGTCACCCGCACCCTGATGACGGTGCAGGTGCAGACCCAGGAGCAGGCCGAGGCGGCGGCGGAGCAGATCGAGCAGCGTGCCCAGAGCCTGCACAACCTCGTGTTCCAGCATCCAGAGGCGGGCGGGGCGGCGACCCAAGTTGGCGAGATCGAAGGTGCGGAACTCGCCCTGGCCGGCGCCGCGACAGCGGGGCTGGTCATGCAGCCCAGCATCCAAGCCGCGCCGAAGGTCGGGCGCAACGATCCTTGCCCATGCGGCAGCGGCAAGAAATACAAGCATTGCCACGGCAAGCTGACTTGAGATCGCGCGCGGCCGTCCCGTCTTGCCTTGCGGCAGCGGGGGTAATCTGCGCGCTTGCAACGGCGGCGGTCCGGAACCCATTGCCCCCTTCCGGACGCCAACCCAACTCGACCCTGATGGAGAACGAGCCTTGGCTGTGAACCTCAACCCCCCCGATCCCGCTGCGCTGCATGCCGTGCCCGGTGTGCGTATCGGCGTGGCCCAGGCCGGCATCCGCAAGGCGGGCCGCAACGATCTGACGCTGTTCCTGTTCGATCCCGGCACCCTGGTGGCCGGCGTGTTCACGCGCAACCGTTTCTGCGCGGCGCCGGTGCAGGTGTGCCGCGAGCATCTGGGTGAGGCCCACTGTGCCCCGGTGCGAGCGCTGGTGGTGAATACCGGCTGTGCCAACGCCGGCACCGGCGAGCCCGGTTTGCTCGCGGCAAGGCGCAGTTGCAAGGCCGTGGCCGGGCTGGCCGGCGTGGCGCCGCGCGAGGTTCTGCCGTTCTCGACCGGGGTGATTCTCGAACCCCTGCCGCTGGAGCGGCTGGAGGCCGGGCTGCCGGCGGCCCTGGCCGATGCTCGGGCGAACGCCTGGGGCGACGCCGCGGCCGCGATCATGACCACCGACACCGTGCCCAAGGCCGCCAGCGCGCAGGTGGTGATCGACGGCACGACCGTCACGATCAGCGGCATCGCCAAGGGCGCCGGCATGATCCGCCCCAACATGGCCACCATGCTGGGCTTCATCGCCACCGACGCGCCTGTTGCCGCCGGCGTGCTCGCGGAACTTGTGCGCGACGTGGCCGACGCCTCGTTCAACTGCATCACCGTCGATGGCGACACCTCGACCAACGACGCGCTGGTGATCGCGGCCACCGGACGCGCCGCCCTGCCCGCCATCGACGATGTCGCAAGCCCCCAGGCGCGGGCCTTGCGCGAGGCCCTCGCCCGCGTCGCGCTGCAACTGGCGCAAGCCATCGTGCGCGATGGCGAAGGCGCGACCAAGTTCATCAGCATCCGGGTCGAAGGGGCCAAGTCCCGTGCGGAGGCGCGCCAGGTTGGATATGCGGTGGCCCATTCGCCGCTGGTGAAAACCGCGTTCTTCGCCAGCGACCCCAACCTCGGGCGGATTCTTGCCGCGGTCGGCTATGCCGGCGTCGACGACCTCGACGTGCGCGGGGTCGACCTCTATCTCGACGAGGTGCATGTGGCGACGCGTGGCGGGCGCCATCCCGATTACCGGGAAATCGACGGCCAGCGTGTGATGGCCAAGCCGGAGATCGCCGTGCGCATCGCCCTCGGGCGCGGCCCGGCTGCGGCCACGCTATGGACCTGCGACCTGTCCCACGATTACGTCTCGATCAACGCCGACTACCGGAGCTGAGAGCCGATGGCCACATTCGATACGGCGGATCGCCTCGCGGCGCTGCTCGACCATGCCGAGCGCGTGCTCAACCGCTTGGAACTCGTCCTCGCCCCAACCCCACCCGAACCGGACTGGCGTGCCGCCGTGGCCTTCCGCTGGCGCAAGCGCGGCAACCATGCGGTGCTGCAGCCGGTGCGCACGCTTTCGCCCATTCGCTTGACCGATCTGCAGGGCATCGACGAGCAGAAGCGCCGCATCGAGCGCAACACGCGCCAGTTCGTCGCCGGCAAGCCCGCCAATAACGTCTTGCTCACCGGCGCGCGGGGAACGGGCAAGTCCTCCCTGGTCAAGGCCTGCTTGAACAAGTACGCGGCCAAGGGCCTGAGGCTGGTCGAGGTGGACAAGGCCGATCTCGTGGATCTGCCGGATCTGATGGATCTGCTGGCTTCACGCCCCGAACGTTTCGTGGTGTTCTCGGACGACCTCTCCTTCGACGAGGGGGAGGCCGGCTACAAGGCGCTCAAGTCCGTGCTGGATGGGTCGATTTCGGCGCATGCCGACAACGTCCTCATCTACGCGACATCGAATCGCAGGCATCTGCTGCCGGAGTACATGCACGAGAACCTGACCTACCAGCACACCGAAAGCGGCGAGGTCCACCCTGGTGAGGTGGTCGAGGAAAAAATCTCCTTGTCCGAGCGCTTCGGTTTGTGGGTGAGCTTCTACCCCTTCGACCAGGAACATTACCTGCGCATCGTCGAGCACTGGCTGCAGGCTTTTGGCGTGGCGCCGGAACAGGCCCAGGCGGCGCAGGCCGAGGCGCTGGTCTGGGCCCTGGAGCGGGGTTCGCGTTCAGGTCGCGTGGCCCAGCAGTTCGCGCGCGATTTCGCCGGGCGCAAGGCGCGCTGACACTATGGCCGCCGATGCCGCGCCGGGAACCGGAGCCGTGCCGGCCGTGCCCGACGCGACGCCCGCGGCGCGCCCGCTGGTGCCGGTGGCCGTCGGGGTTCTGCTGCGCCCGGACGGCAGCTTTCTCCTCGCCAGTCGCCCGGCCGGCAAGCCCTATGCGGGCTATTGGGAGTTCCCCGGCGGCAAGATCGAGCCGGGAGAAAACCTGTCGCAGGCGCTGGAACGCGAACTGCATGAGGAACTCGACATCCGGGATCTGCGCGCCACGTTCTGGCGGTCCTGCGTCATGGACTACCCGCATGCTCGCGTGGAGTTGCAGTTCTGCAAGGTGACGCAATGGTCGGGCGAGGTTCGTCCCTGCGAAGGCCAAGCCATTGCCTGGCAGCAGTTGCCGGTGGATGTCGCGCCGGTCCTGCCCGGCACGCTTCCCGTGCTGCAATGGTTGGCTCGGGAGCGCGCCCACGAGGGGCCCACCTACATCACCTGAAGCGAGGGCGGCTGCCGCGGGCGAGGGCGATTGGCGCGTTCTTCAGTGCGTGGGAAATGACGAACCCGGACGCGCAGCCGGGCGCGGCGCCGGCTCCGCTTCCTCATCCTCAACCGGGGGCGCGGCAGCGACGCGGTAGTTTTCGCTGGCCCAGGCCCCTAAATCCATGTTTTTGCAGCGCTCGCTGCAAAACGGTCGCCAGGGGTTGTCGGCTGCATAGCGGCTAGGACCCTCGCATGTCGGGCAACGCACGATGCGGGCGGTGTCGGGTTGGGTCGGTGTACTCATGGACAAATTCATGGACAAAGCGCGATTTCGAAGGCCACGTCCGTGGTCACGGGCTTGAGCTTCCAGTCGGCGTCGGGGCGCATGTAGCGCACGGAGACCATGAGCCGGTGGCCGGTGGTTTCGGGCACGACCCCCAGGGCGCCATCGACCCGCAGGCGCATGAGCTGATAGTGGCGTCCGCCCAGGTTCTGCTGGTAGGTACCGCCGGTTGCCAGGGTCTTGTGCGGGACTCCCGAGTCGCGCAGCAGGCGCAGCAGCAGTTCCACGGCCATGGACAGCGGGCTGAAGACTTCGAGCCAACGCGCCATGTCCAGCCGGCGCTGGTCTTCCGGCAGGTGCTGCCAGGCGTAATAGGCCGGCAGGTCGAATTCGCAGGTGCCGCCCGGAATGCTGGCGCGGCTGCGGATGGCCATCAGCCATTCGTTGTCCTGGAGCGACTGGCCGGGCTTGCCGAGTTGCTGGCTCAGTTCCTGGAAGGCCGAATCGATCTCCGCCAGCACCTCGTCGAGAGCCAGTTCGGACACGGAGGGGTTGCCGCGAAAGCTGAGGAATTGCTGGCGTTGCCGCTCCAGATCCTTGAGCAGTTCGGACTTCAAATCTTGCCGCGTGGCCACGTCCATGATCTCGAACAGCGAGAGCAGGGCGTAGTGGTGGTCGTAGGGGTGGGCGCGCTGCAGCAGGAAATCGACTCTGCGGAACAGGTGCTCGAGTCGCAGCAGGGTGCGAACGCGCTCGCTCAGTGGGTATTCGTAGAGGATCACGGGCCGGAGCTTTGTGTGGGCGCGCAGCAGCCGGCGGGAGGCCTGCAGGGACTGCGCCCTTATTGGGGCGCATTGTCACGCATGTGATGCGGGAATTCAAATCAGCCCGCCATGCGCAGGTAGCCGGCATGCAGATCGCGGGTTCGTTTTTGCAATGCGGCAAGGTCCGCGCTGTTGTCGATCAGATCATCGGCCGCGCGCCTGCGCGCCTCGCGCGTGGCCTGCGTGGCCATGATGGCGCGGACCTGTGCGGCATCCAGGCCCGACCTGCGCATCACGCGAGCGATCTGTTGGCTTTCAGGGCAGTCCACCACCGCGATGCGATCCACGGCGCTGCGCCAGCGGGGCAGGTTTTCGACCAGTAACGGAATGACCAGAACGAGATAGGGCCCCGCGGTTCGGGCGGCACGTTCGCGCATGGCCTGGCCGATGCGGGGATGCAGGATGGATTCGAGCGCACAGCGTTTGGCGGGGTCGGCAAAGACGGCAGCGCGCATGCGGTCACGGTCGAGCGCACCTGCGGGGGTGATCATCTCGGCGCCAAAGGCCTGCTGGATGGCGGCAATGGCGGTTCCGCCCGGCGCGGTGAGTTCGTGGGCGATGGCGTCGGCATCCAGCACGCCCGCGCCCAACGCCGCCAGCAGCGCCGCCACGGCCGATTTGCCTGAGCCGATCCCACCGGTGAGCCCGATGGTCAGCCGATGCTCGGCGGAGGATGCCGGCGCCGTCATGCTTGCCGAGACCTCAGGCCCCGCTGGGCAGAACCCAGGCGATGAGGCGTTGCGGTCCCAGCAGCAGCATGATCAAGCCGGCCGTTGCCAGGAACGGGCCGAAGGGTATCGGCTTGCCCCGCTCAGCAAGGCCACTGAACTGCAGAGCGATGCCGATGGCTGCTCCGGCAACCGCCGACAGCAGGATGATGGGCAACAGGGCCAGGGCGCCAAACCAGGCGCCGAGTGCCGCGAACAGCTTGAAGTCGCCGTAGCCCATGCCTTCCTTGCCCGTCAGCAGCTTGAACGCCTGGTAGATGCTCCATAGGCTTGCGTAGCCGATGGCGGCGCCCCATATGGCCTGAGGCAGAAACGCGGGGTCGAGGCTGGCGTGCAGCAGCAAGCCCAGCCATAAAAGAGGCAGGGTGATGCCATCGGGCAGCAGGGTCGTGTCGTAGTCGATGAAGGCCAGCGCAATCAGGCCCCAAAGCAGGACGACCAGGCCCAGCGCCCAGGGCGTTGCGCCATGCAGCCAGATGGTGGCGGCCGTGAGCCCGGCCGTGAGCAATTCCACCAAGGGATAGCGCGCCGAGATGCGCGTGCCGCACGAGGAACATTTCCCGCGGAGCATGAGCCAGCTCAGGACGGGAATGTTCTCCCACCAGCGGATGGTATGGCCGCAGCAGCCGCAGCGCGAGCGCGGATGGAGCAGATTGAAGGTCTCCGCGGCTTGCGGCGCGTTCTCGGGGTGAAGGGTGGCGTGGGCCTCATGGTGCCATGCCCGCTCCAGCATCACCGGCAGGCGCAGGATGAGCACGTTCAGAAAACTGCCCACCAACAGGCCGACGACCGCCGCGGCCAGCACCCAGGACCCGGCAGGCAGCCCTGCCCATGCGTCGGGCATGCTCAGCCCACCACTTTGCCGAGATTGAAGATGGGGAGGTACATGGCGATGACCAGGCCGCCGATGAGCACGCCGAGCACCACGATGATGATGGGCTCCAGCAGGCTCGACAGCGCCTTGACCAGCTCGTCGACCTCGGCTTCGTAGATATCGGCGGCCTTGGCCAGCATCTGGTCGAGCGAGCCCGACTCCTCGCCGATGGACGCCATTTGCAGCACGAGGGGAGGGAACACCCCGGTGGACTGCATGGACAGGGTCAGGCTGGTCCCGGTCGACACGTCCTGCTGGATTTTCGCGGTGGCTTGCTGATAGACGATATTGCCCGACGCGCCGCCCACGGAATCCAGCGCCTCGACCAGCGGCACGCCGGCGCCGAACATGGTGGACAGCGTGCGGGTCCAGCGTGCAAGCGTCCCTTTGAGAACCAGATCGCCGAACACGGGCAGACGCAGCATCATGCGGTCGACGAACTCCTTGACCTTGTCGGAGCGCTTCCAGGACTGGAAGATGAAATAGCCGCCGATGAAGATGGAGCCGAACAGGATGTACCAATAATGGACGAAGAAATTCGAGATCGCGATCACCACCAGCGTGGGGGCCGGCAGGTCGGCGCCAAACTGCTTGAACACGTCCTGAAAGGTGGGCACGACGAACATCATGATGATGGTGACCACGATCATCGCCACGATCATCACCGCGATCGGGTAGGTCAGGGCCGATTTGATCTTGCTGCGTATCGCCAGGGTTTTTTCCTGATAGGTCGCGAGGCGGTCGAGGATGAGCTCAAGCATGCCGGCCTCCTCGCCGGCTTCGACCAGATTGCAGTAGAGGTGATCGAAATACCGCGGGTACTTCCGGAATGCGGCCGACAGGCTGGTGCCGGTTTCGACGTCGTTGCGAATTTCCGTGATCAGCCGGGCCATCGACGGATTGGGGTGGCTGCGACCGACGATGTCGAACGACTGCAGCAGCGGCACCCCGGCGCGAAGCATGGTGGCCATCTGCCGCGTGAAGGTGGTCAGGTCCTTGGCCTTGATGGACCTGCCTGCGCCCATCTTGCGCTTCTTGACCTTGGTCACCAGGATGCCCTGGCGGCGCAGCGAGGCGTTGACGATATTCTCGCTGCCGGCGCGCATTTCCCCGCGTTGCAGCTTGCCCTGGCGATCCTTGCCCTCCCAGACGAACAGAAAATCCTTGGTCGTGCGCATTGCGGCTGTTGCCATATGTCCTCCGGTTGCAGCCTGTCGGTTATTCGTTGGTCACGGCCAGCACCTCTTCAAGCGAGGTGAGCCCTTGCTTAACCTTGATCAGGCCCGATTCCCGCAAGGTGCGAATGCCCTCGCGCTTGGCCTGATCGGCAATGTCCAGCGCCGTGCCATGGTTGAGAATGATGCGCTGGATTTCGTCGCTGATCGGCATGGCCTGATAGATGCCCAAGCGCCCTTTGTAGCCGCTGCCATTGCAGGAACTGCACTTGCCCGGCTTGTACGGCTTCCACGAACCGTCAAGGTCGCTGTCCTTGAACCCGGCCTCCAGCAACGCTGCCGAAGGGATGTCCAGCGGCGTCTTGCATTGTGGGCAAAGCTTGCGCGCCAAGCGCTGCGCGGTGATGAGAATGACGCTGGAGGCGATGTTGAATGCGGGCACACCCATGTTCATCAGGCGTGTCAGCGTGGTGGGCGCATCGTTGGTATGGACGGTCGAGAACACCATGTGGCCGGTTTGCGCGGCCTTGATGGCGATGTCGGCCGTTTCCAGATCGCGAATCTCGCCCACCATGATGATGTCCGGATCCTGGCGCAGGAAGGCGCGCAGCGCGGTGGCGAAGTTGAGGCCGGCTTTTTCGTTGACGTTGACCTGGTTCACCCCGGGCAAATTGATTTCCGCAGGGTCCTCGGCGGTGGAGATGTTGACGCCGGGCTGGTTGAGCAGGTTCAGATAGGAGTAGAGCGACACCGTTTTGCCGCTGCCGGTGGGGCCCGTCACCAGCACCATGCCATAGGGGCGCTTGATCGCGCGCAGCACCCGTTCTTTTTCCTCAGGCTCGTAGCCGAGGGTCTCGATGCCCATCTTGGCCAAGGATGAATCGAGAATCCGGATGACGATCTTCTCGCCATGGATGGTGGGCAGGGTGCTGACACGAAAATCGATCGCCCGTTCCGGGCCAAATCGCAATTTCATCCGGCCATCTTGCGGCACCCGCCGTTCGGCGATGTCCAGGCGCGAAATGACCTTGATGCGCGAGGCCAGTTTTTCCTTGATCGCGACCGGAGGCTGGGCGATTTCGCGCAACTCCCCGTCGACGCGGAAACGAATGCGGTAGAAGTTCTCGAAAGGTTCGAAATGGAGGTCGGACGCGCGCATATTGATCGCATCCACCAGCATTTTCTGCAGGAAACGTACGACCGGCGCATCGTCAACGTCGGCCCCGAGATCCTTCTCGCCGCTGGCTTCGCTGCTGCCGTCGTCGAGGTCGTCGAGATCGAAATCATCGCCGATCAGCGCACTGATCTGCGTGGACGCCGACTGCGTGCTCTGGTCGATCCAGCGCACCAGCTTGTCATACTCGACCACCACCAGATCAACCGCCGACTGCGCCTGGAACTTGATCTTGTCTTCGGCTTCGTGATCGGCCGGATCGGCCGTCGCCACCACCAGTTTGTTGCCGCGCTTGATCAGCGGGAGGACTTTGTAGGCCTTGATGATCTTGGGGTCGAGCACACCGCTGGGCACGCGCGCTGGATCCAGCGCATCAAGATCCAGCATGGGCAAGGCGAATGTCTTGCTGATCCAATGGGCCAGGTCCGCCGCGCTCATCGAGCCGCTGGACAGCAGCGTGGCGATGAAGCTGGTGCGGGACTCGGCGGCGCGCTTCTGGATTTGCTCGGCAATCGTGCGTTGCAACTGATCCGACTGGACCAGCGCATGCGCCAATCCCGAAAGTTGGGCTGGCGATTTGTTGAGGGGCGGTGAGGCCGAGATGACGGTGGACATGGCTCGCGGAGAATGGCTCTTGAATGATGCTGTCTGCGGGCCCCTTTGTAAATCAGGCTTCGCGCCAGGGTGGGTGGGGAACCGGAAATATGTCGCAAATTCGCAAGAATTCCGGTATTTTGCAGCAAGGACTGTTTATTCACGCTGATCACAGCAGAACGCTTGCGACCTGACGTGCCGGGAACCGGCATGGGCATCCTTGCCAAGGCACGGCCGCTGGCCGTAACGATCATTTCCCGACTCTGTATGTGCGTAAGCGCACAGTGCGGAGAAGCTTTTTAACCTAAGCTGCATCAAGTGCATCTTGGCTTTGCGCGCTGGGTTGTGTGCGCCAATTCCACCGCAGCCACGCGACGGCAAACGACGCGACGCCGCGCAATGTTCATTTTTATTCACGCCCCGCAAAACCGAAAACAGTCAATGCCCGACTTGCACATGCTTTCCCCCATTTTTTTCGCGCCGCTGTTGGTTGGCTTGTTTTTGGCAACGTCTCTGCAAATGATCTGTGACGATCAACGGGCCATCGTGTTTCAGCTTGGGCGGTTTCCGAAAGTCAAACGACCGGGGCTCATCTTCGTGGTGCCGATCTTCGAACGTATGGCTCGGCTGGATTTGCGCACCGTCGTCCATGAGGTTTCGTCTCAGGGCGTGATTTCGCGGGACAACATCTCGGTCAAGCGCGCCTATCAGAGAGGTTGACCTGAAAAATGTTGACTGTGGATGCGCGATGAACCGAGGTCTGCGCCCCAAATCATGACTGCACGAAGATCGAACGGCCAGGCCCGATCACCGCCCTGAGCGCCGCCCAACACCTCGTTGTCACCTCCTCGCGCATGCCTAGCAACCATTGAAAATTCGTTCTCCGGTCTCTTGGTTCAACCTGACCCAACTGCGACGCCGTATTGCTCGCGAGTCGGTTCTGCGCCGCAGTCTCGAACACGAACCAGCCCTGCGTTCGGAGTTGTTCAGCGCCGACCAAATGGACCTGTATGGAGCCGTGCTTGCCCGCCGGCATCGATCGACCGATGTCGCGCGGGACAACTCCTTGCTGGCGCGCTTGTCGGACAACGAAGCCGTTCTCGGACATGCCAGCGAGAAGCTCGCGCTGGCCTTGCGGACTGGCCGCCGCATCACGCCGGCGGCGGAGTGGCTGCTCGACAACTACTACCTGATCGAAGAACAGATCCGCACCGCGAAAAGGCATTTACCCAGGGGTTACAGCCGCGAGCTACCGCGTCTGCTCAATGGGCAATCTGCAAAGTTGCCCAGGGTCTACGACATTGCGCTGGAAACGATTTCCCATGGCGATGGCCGAGTGGACAGCGAGAGCCTGAGCTGCTTCGTGGCTTCGTACCAGAGGGAGACCGCCCTGACCCTCGGCGAGCTTTGGGCCATTCCGATCATGCTCCGGCTGGCGTTGATCGAGAACCTGCGCCGCGTTGCGGTACGCGTCATGACCGACTGGGCTGGCCGTAATCTGGCCGGACAGTGGGCGGACCGGATGAGCAAGATCGCTGAAAGCGATCCCAAGAGCGTGGTGCTTGTGGTTGCCGACATGGCGCGTTCAAACCCGCCGATGGCGAGTTCGTTTGTCGCCGAATTGACGCGACGGCTGCAGGGCCAGGGACCGGCCTTGGCGCTGGCCCTGACCTGGATCGAACAACGGCTTTCCGAATCGGGGCATGGCGTCGAACATCTGGTGCAGATGGAGGCGCAACAGCAGGCGGCCGATCAAGTCTCGATCGGCAACAGCATTGGAAGCCTTCGCACGCTTTCGGCGATGGACTGGCGTGAATTCGTGGAAGCCATGAGCAGCGTCGAGCACGTCCTGGGCGAGGATCCCGCCGGCGTCTATGCCGCGATGGATTTCGCCACGCGCGATCATTATCGCCATGTGGTGGAGCGTCTGGCGAGGCACAGTTCCTTATCCGAAACCGAGGTGGCGCGCGCTGCCATCGAAAGCGCCAAGGAAAGCAGGCTTGTGGGGACCCGGCCTCGCGCTGAAGCACATGTCGGTTTTTACCTGGTGGACAAGGGCCTCCCGGCGCTGGAGCGGCACATCGTCAAGCCGCGCACGCCTGCAAAAGCCTTGCAGTCATTGATCGACCGGACGCCGTTGCAGATTTATCTGGGGCTGGTCGTGCTGCTCACGGCGTTGCTTGCGCGCCCCTTGCTGCTGGCCGCACCACGCGGTCCGATACAAGGGTGGGCATGGTTGCTGGTCGCCATTCCCGTCGTGCTGGTCACCAGCCAGTTGGCGATCAGTCTGGTGAATTGGCTTGCCACCATCGTGGTGGCGCCGAACATGCTGCCGCGCATGGACTATTCCGGCGGCCTGCCCGAAGAGGTTCGTACCCTCGTGGTGATTCCTTCGATGTTTTCCGGACCCCAGGACGTCGAAGATCTGGTGGATGCCTTGGAGGTGCGCTTTCTGGCCAATCGCGATCCGTACTTGCACTTCGCACTCTTGACCGATTTTCCAGATGCGCAAGCCGAGACACTGGAGCAGGATGCGTCGCTGCTGCTGCTTGCTCGACAGCGCATCGATGCGCTCAACGCGGCCTATCCCGACGCCGATCCGCACACGGACCGTTTCTTTCTCTTTCACCGCCCACGGCGATGGAATCCGGTCGACAAGCTGTGGATGGGGCACGAGCGCAAGCGAGGCAAGCTTGCGCAACTCAATGCGTTGCTACGCGGTCGATGCCGCGAGCAATTTTCCCTGATCGTTGGCCGCACTGAGGTTTTGGCCGGGGTGAAGTACGTCATCACCCTGGATGCCGATACCCAGTTGCCGCGAGCCTCCGCACGCCAGTTCATCGGTACCATGGCGCACCCCCTAAACCGTGCCGTTTACGACCCTGCTAAACGGCGCGTCGTCGCGGGTTATGCCATCTTGCAACCGCGCGTGGGCATCAGCCTGCCAAGCGCTGCGCGCTCTACATATGCCAGGTTCTTCGGGAGCGATGCGGGAATCGATCCCTACACGCGTGCCGTCTCGGACGTTTATCAGGATCTGTTCCGGGAAGGTTCATTCATCGGCAAGGGCATCTACGACGTCGATGCCTTCGAGCAGGCCATTGATGGCCGCTTTCCCGAGAACAGCATCCTCAGCCACGACCTGGTGGAGGGCTGCTACGCCCGATCCGGGCTGATCAGCGATGTTCAGCTCTACGAGGAATATCCGTCTCGCTACCTCGCCGATGTGAATCGGCGCCATCGCTGGATTCGTGGTGACTGGCAACTTCTGCCATGGCTCATGCCATGGACGCTAACGCAGAACAAGGGCCGGGAACGGAATCCGCTCACGGTGCTTTCACGCTGGAAGATTTTCGACAACCTGCGCCGCAGCCTCGTTCCGTCCGCTTTGTTGGCCTTGCTCCTGTTCGGCTGGATCGCGATCTTGCCCGTGGTTGCGTGGACCGTTGCGGTACTGGCCGTCGTGCTGGTCCCCGCGTTGTTGGCGTCCTGGTTGGATCTTTTTCGAAAGCCGCGCGACGTTCGACTCGATCAACACTTGCGCGCCGCCTTGCACGCAGCTGGCCAGCATTTCGTGCGGATACTGCTTTTTCTCGCTTGGCTTCCACACGAAGCGCTCTACACCCTGGATGCCGTGGCGCGCACGCTGTGGCGATTGGGCATCAGCCGGCGACAACTGCTGCAGTGGAATCCATCGCGAGATGCCGAGCGCGCCAGCCGCAACGATCTGATCGGCCTGTACAGGTCCATGTGGATCGAGCCATTTCTTGCGCTCCTTGCCGCGCTGGGCTTGCTGCTGCTGCGGCCGGATGCGCTGGCCGTGGCCACGCCCTTCCTGCTGCTGTGGCTGCTGGCGCCGGCAATCGCCTGGCGAATCAGCAAACCGCCAGTGCTGGCTGCGTTTGCCCCGACCCCGGAAATTCTGCGATTTCTGCGCAGGCTCTCGCGCAAGACCTGGGCCTTTTTCGAGATTCATGTCAGTTCGCAGGAAAACTGGTTGCCGCCGGACAATATTCAGGAATGCCCGACCGCAGTGATCGCACACCGCACCTCGCCCACCAATATGGGGCTGGCGCTGCTGGCCAATCTCGCGGCCTACGATCTGGGTTATCTGACGGCAGGCCGTTTGTTGGAACGTACGGGTCATACCCTACGAACGATGCAAAGCATGCAGCGGCATCGCGGCCATTTTTACAACTGGTACGACACGCTGACTCTGCAGCCGCTGCCGCCGCGATACGTCTCGACCGTCGACAGCGGCAACCTCGCGGCTCATTTGTTGACGTTGCGACCCGGTTTGCTCGCGCTGGCGGATGAACCCTTGTTCGACGGACGGATGCTCGAGGGTGTGCATGACACCTTTGCTCTTTTGTGCGAAGCGGTCCTTGCTGGTTCTCCGCAAGCCGGTCCTCTGGCTGGTTTTCGCGACGAACTCGCTTCCACCCTTGCCGCCACACCGCGGACGATGGCGGCGGCCACGGACTGCATGCAGCGGCTCCTCGACCATGCCGAGGCCATCATCGCACCCGCACACGCTGCCGAAGCTGCAAGCGAGGCGGAATTCTGGCAGCAGGCGCTGGTCGGTCAATGCCGTGACGCGCATTCGTATCTAGACCAGTTCAACTTCGCATCCGTCGATCTTGCCGAAGAGGGGATTGATGAAATTCCCACATTGCGCCAGCTGGCGGATCTTGACGCCCGCCCAGGGACTTGCATCGCCCACGCCACCGCCGCCGCAGAAATGCAACGCAAGGCCACAGTTCTCATCGCGACCATCGGCCAGTTTGTGAAACAGGCCGGGGACCTCGCGGTCATGGATTACGGTTTTCTCTACGGCGCCCCGAGCGACTTGCTCTCGATCGGCTACAACGTCGAGGAGCGCCGGCTCGACGCAAGTTCCTATGATTTGCTGGCCTCGGAGGCCAGGCTGACCAGCTTCGTGGCGATTGCGCAGGAACAGCTGCCGCAGGAAAGCTGGTTCGCCCTCGGCCGGCTGTTGACCACCACGGGCGGCGAACCTGTACTGCTGTCGTGGTCCGGCTCGATGTTCGAGTACCTGATGCCCTTGCTGGTGATGCCGAATTATCAGGGGACACTGCTCGATCAGACTTGCCGCGCAGCAGTGGCCCGGCAGATTGAATACGGCAACCAGCTGGGTTTGCCCTGGGGCGTCTCCGAGTCCGGCTACAACACGCAGGACGTTCACCTGAATTATCAGTACCGGGCCTTCGGGGTTCCCGGACTAGGCTTGAAGCGCGGACTGGGTGATGAGATCGTGATCGCGCCCTACGCGTCGGCGCTCGCGCTGATGGTGGCGCCGGAAGCCGCCTGCGCGAATCTCCAGCGGCTCTCCAACCAGGGTCTGGATGGGCGCTTCGGACTGTACGAGGCGGTTGACTACACACCCGCGCGCCTATCGCGAGGACAGGGCTCGGCGGTGATCCGCTCGTTCATGGCGCACCACCAGGGCATGAGTCTGCTGGCGCTGGATTACGTGCTCAGGCAGCGTCCGATGCAAAGGCGCTTCGAATCCGATGCGAGCTTGCGGGCAACGCTTCTGCTCTTGCAGGAGCGGGTGCCGAAAACCGCTGTGGAGTATCGGCACGCCTCGGGGCTCCAGGCGCCGAACGCGCTGTTGCGCGCAGCCGAATCCAGCCTGCGCGTCACGACCGATCCGGACAGGTCGCGGCCTGCCGTGCAATTGCTCTCGAATGGCCGCTACCACGTCATGGTGAGCAGCGCGGGCGGCGGTTACAGCCGCTTCCGCGAAATGGCCGTCACCCGTTGGCGCGAGGACATCAGCGGCGACAACTGGGGGGTGTTCTGCTATTTGCGCGATGTGGCCAGCGGAGAATTCTGGTCGAGCGCGCACCAGCCGACGTTGAAGAAGCCAGAGCTTTACGAAGCGATTTTCTCCGATGCGCGAGTCGAGTTTCGCGTACGCGAGCGCGATTTCGACACGCATACCGAAATCGTGGTGTCGCCTGAGGACGATATCGAGCTGCGCCGCGTTCGCATCACCAACCGCGCGCGCGTGGCGCGGACCATCGAAATCACCAGCTATGCCGAGGTTGTGCTGGCTCCGGCGATGGCCGATGCGCTGCATCCTGCGTTCAGCAAACTGTTTGTCCAGAGCGAGCTCGTGCGGCCGCTGCAGGCGATCATCTGCACGCGGCGCCCGCGCTCGGGCAGCGAGCGGATACCGTCGTTGTGTCACTTGCTGGCCGTGCACGACGCCGACGTTGACGAGATTTCCTACGAGACCGACCGTGCCCGCTTCATCGGCCGGGGCGGCAGCGTGGCGAGTCCCGCCGCGATGGGCAGCGCCTCGAAGATGCATCGCCGCCTGACCGACAGCGAAGGGTCGGTGCTCGACCCGATCGTGGCGATTCGCTGCCGCATCAAGCTCCAGCCGGAGCAGTCCGCGCTGGTGGATATGGTCACCGGCATCGGCGACAGCCGCGAGGCCTGCCTGCATCTGATCGGCAAATATCGCGACCGGCATCTGGCCGACCGCGTGTTCGATCTGGCCTGGACCCACAGCCAGGTACTGCTGCGCCAGCTCAACGCCAGCCTGGCCGATGCGCAGATCTATGAGGAGATGGCCGCGTCGATCATCTACGCCAGCGCCGCGCTGCGTGCCGAATCCAGCATCCTGCGGGCCAACCGCCGTGGTCAGTCCGGGTTGTGGGGCCAGGCGATCTCTGGCGATCTGCCGATCGTTCTGCTGCACATCGCCGATTCAGCCAATATCGAACTCGTGCGCCAGTTGGTGCAGGCGCACGCCTACTGGCGGCTCAAAGGCCTGGCGGTGGATCTTGTGATCTGGAACGAGGACCGCGCCGGCTACCGGCAGCAGTTGCAGGACTTGATCATGGGGTTGATCGCATCAGGGGTCGAGGCCAGCCTGATCGATCGCCCAGGCGGCATTTTCGTGCGCCCCGCGCAGCAGATTTCCGACGAGGATCGCATCCTGATGCAATCCGCCGCGCGCGTCGTTCTCACGGACGGGGGCGGTCCTCTGTCCGAGCAGATCGGGCGTCGCCGGATGCAGACCCAGCCGCCGCAGTTCGTCGCGACCAGGAGCCGCCTCGCCGAATCGGTCTCCGCAAACCCGGCTCCCGAGCCGGCTGCCCCCTCTTTGCAGCTGGGCAACCCGTACGGAGGCTTCAGCGCGGACAGCACCGAATACGTCATCACCCTCGCGCAGGACCAGATGACCCCCGCGCCGTGGGCCAACGTGCTGGCCAATCCACATTTCGGCACGGTTGTTTCCGAGAGCGGGAGCGCCTACACCTGGGGCGAGAACGCGCATGAATTCAGGCTGACGCCCTGGCATAACGATCCGGTCACCGACGCCAGCGGAGAAGCGATCTACCTGCGTGACGAGGAGACCGGCCACTCCTGGTCGCCCACGCCGCTGCCCAGGCGTGGCCAAGGCAGCTACCTGACCCGACACGGTTTCGGCTACAGCGTGTTCGAGCACAGCGAGGACGGAATCCAGACACAGCTGTGGATCTATGTGGCGCTGGACTCGGCGGTCAAGTTCTCGGTACTCAAGGTGCGCAACGTATCGCGCCGTATGCGCCGGTTGTCCGCGACCGGCTACGTCGAATGGGTCCTCGGCGATCTGCGTGAGAAATCCGCCATGCACGTGGTGACCATGTCCGATCCGACAACCGGCGCGTTGTTTGCGCGCAATGCCTACAACATGGAGTTCCCGGGCAGGGTGGCATTTTTCGATGTCGACAACCCGGCGCGCAGCGTCAGTGGCGATCGCAGCGAATTTCTAGGCCGCAACGGCAGCCTGCGCGCGCCGGCGGCGATGGCGAACGCCCGGTTGTCGGGTCAGGTCGGCGCGGGCCTGGACCCCTGCGCGGCCATCCAGATCGTCTTCGACCTGGATGCCGGCAGCGAGCACGAAATCATCTTCCGTCTGGGCATGGCCGGCGACGTCAAGACGGCAAGCGAGCTTGTGCAGCGCTGCCGCGGGCTCGGGACCGCGGCAGCTACGCTCAAGGCGGTGCGTCAGCACTGGCACGACATCCTCGGCAAGATCCAGGTGCAGACGCCGGATGCGGCCATCAACGTCCTCGTCAACGGCTGGCTGATGTATCAGACCATCGCCTGCCGCTTCACGGCACGCAGCGGCTATTACCAGTCTGGCGGCGCCATCGGTTTCCGCGACCAATTGCAGGACGCGATGGCCATGATCCATGCCTCGCCGCATGCCGTACGCCAGCATCTGCTGTTGTGCGCCGGGCACCAGTTCCTCGAAGGCGACGTGCAGCATTGGTGGCATCCGCCGAAGGATCGCGGCGTGCGCACCCGATGCTCCGACGATTATCTGTGGCTGCCGCTGGCCACCAGCCGCTATGTCCTGATGACCGGCGATGCCAGTGTGCTCGACGAGAGCGTCGGCTACCTCGAAGGCCGACGCGTCGGCCTCGATGAGGAGGCCTACTACGATTTGCCAACGCGTTCGGAGCTGCGTGAGACGCTCTATCAGCATTGCGTGCGGGCGATCGAGCACAGCATGCCGCGTGGGGCGCACGGGTTGCCGCTGATCGGCAGCGGCGACTGGAACGACGGCATGAACCGGGTTGGCGATCAGGGACGCGGCGAGAGCATCTGGCTGGGCTTCTTTCTCTACGACGTGCTGCTGCGTTTTGCCCCGATTGCACGCTTGCGCGACGACGCGGCGCTCGCCGCGCACTGCGAGGCGGAGGCGGCCACACTGCGCGCCAGTATCGAGCGGCACGGCTGGGACGGCGCCTGGTACCGACGCGCGTATTTCGACGACGGCACCCCGCTGGGTTCCGCCGGCAACGACGAATGCCAGATCGACGCCATTGCGCAAAGCTGGTCGGTGCTGTCCGGAGCTGCCGACCCGGGACGTCAACATCAGGCCATGAACGCGCTCGACAAACGCTTGGTGCGCCGCGCCGAGGGGCTGGTGCAGTTGTTGGATCCTCCATTCGACCATTCCGCGCTCGACCCCGGCTACATCAAAGGCTATGTGCCTGGCGTGCGCGAGAACGGTGGGCAGTACACGCATGCGGCAGTCTGGGCATCCATGGCGTTTGCCGAACTGGGTGACGGTGCGCGCGCATGGGAACTGCTGCGCATGATCAATCCGGTCAGCCACGGGCAAGGCGCCGCAGACATCGACATCTACAAGGTCGAGCCCTATGTGGTGGCCGCCGATGTCTACGCCGTCGCTCCGCACGTGGGCCGCGGCGGCTGGAGTTGGTACACCGGGTCGGCCGGCTGGATGTACCGGTTGATCGTGGAGTCGCTGCTGGGTCTGCGACGGGAGGGTACGTGCCTGCGCATCGCACCGGTGCTGCCGACCGACTGGCCTTCATTCAAGCTCGACTATCGCTATCGCGACACGCACTACCACATCACCGTGCTGCAGACGAACGACGCCGGCGATGACAACAGCTGCATCATGGACGGCAAGCCTCTGCCGCGGCCCAGCATCGAGCTGGTCGACGACGGCCTGGAGCATCAGCTCGAGATCCGCCATCGGCCGGGCGCGTCGATACCGGCAAATTCCAGCGGCCGCACCTTGCAGCCGCGATGCATGAATGCCCCGCCATGAGCATGCCCTGTTCGGACATCTTTGTATTCTTCGGTGCCACAGGCGATCTGGCGTACAAGAAAATTTTTCCGGCGCTGCAGGCATTGATCCGCGCCGGCGATCTGGACATCCCGATCATCGCCGTGGTGCGCGCCAGTGGGACCCTGGAGCAGTTGCGTCGGCGGGCGCGGGAGAGTCTGGAGATGAACGGCGGCATTGATGCCGACGCTTTCGCCAGGCTCTGCGCGCAGATGCGCTGCGTCAGCGGCGACTACGACGACCCGGAAACCTATTGCCGCCTGAGACAGTCCATGGGCGACGCTGCAAGTCCGCTGCACTACATGGCCATTCCACCGAGTTTGTTCGAGATGGTGGTGCAGGGCCTGGCAAAGGCCGGTTGCGCCAAGGATGCCCGGATCATTGTCGAAAAACCATTCGGGCACGATCTGGCCTCGGCTCAGGCGTTGAATCGCATGTTGCACGAGGTCTTTCCCGAGTCAGCAATCTTTCGCATCGATCATTACTTGGGTAAGGAGGCCGTGCAGAATCTTCTGTACTTCCGCTTTGCCAACGCTTTCCTCGATCCGATCTGGAATCGCCACTACGTCGACAACGTCCAGATCACCATGGCCGAGAGTTTCGGTGTGCAGGGTCGCGGCAGTTTCTACGAGGAAGCTGGCGCGATTCGCGATGTGGTGCAGAACCACTTGCTGCAGGTGATTGCGTTGCTGGCCATGGACGCACCGGTCGGCCAGGACGCCGAATCCATGCGCGCCGAGAAGCTGCGGCTGTTCCACGCCATGCGTCCGCTCGACCCGAAGCAGGTGGTGCGCGGTCAGTTCCGCGGTTATCGCGGCGAACAGGGCGTGGCGCCAGCATCCCAGGTCGAAACGTTCGCCGCGCTATGCCTGCACATCGATACCTGGCGTTGGGCCGGCGTGCCGTTCTATATACGCGCAGGGAAAAATATGCCGATCACCGCCACTGAAGTCCGCGTCACCTTGAAGTGCCCGCCGCTGGCGATCTTCGATGAAATCAGCGCAGCCACGTCCAACTACTTCCGCTTTCGCCTCAGCCCGGAGGTCTTGATCTCGACGGGTGCTCGCGTCAAAAAACCTGGCGACGCAATGCGCGGCGAGGCAGTGGAACTGGTGGTGCGGCATCAGGCCCAGCGGAATGAGCTGCCCTACGAACGATTGCTCGGGGACGCCATCTGCGGCGATTCCGCGCTGTTCACGAGCGACGCATGCGTCGAGGCGGCGTGGGCCGTTGTCGAACCGGTGCTCGTCGATGCTGAAACGGTCATCTTCTATGAGCCCGGAAGCTGGGGGCCGCCGGCGGCTGCGCAACTCGTGCTTGGTGGCGAGGGCTGGCACGATCCGAAGCGCGAGGCGCAGCCTCTATGTTGACGCGGTTCGTTCCCGCTCCATTCGGCTTCCCGCCCCCATCAATTCAACGCCTCGGCCGGCACTCGGCTTGCGAGCCATGAATACAGGGCCACAAAGATCATGACATCGAACACCACACCGAAGCACAGATACAGCAGAGGCATAAACAGCACGGACAGGTATTGCAGCACGATGGCGTGCAGAACCGCCATGTGCGGCACCATCAGCGCAAGGTAGCCAAGTACCCAAGCGGTGTGAAGGAATCGGTCTCGGGCGCGAATGGGAAGTATGCCGTAGCCGAGTGCAAGCAGTACGGGCACCGCGAGCATGACCCCGTATCCGGCATTCAGAATGGCCTGTAAATGCCCCGGGATGCTGTAGGAGAACAGGGAGGGTTCGAATGTGAAAAACAGGATGGCCGTGGCCTGAACAACACACAAAGTGCGGATCAGGTACTTCAACGGCGTCATGGCATCGCTCAACCAGAACGTCGCTCCATAAAGGGCGATCACCGCTGCGGTGGTGGCGAGGATGATGTCCGATGTCGGCATCACGGATGTCCCGGCGGCTTGGATCCAGAGCAGGAGCCCGGATTCACCGTTTCCGGCACGCAGAGGAATGTCTAGATGCAAACCCCAGAACAAAATCACATCTCGCCACCAGTGCATCAGCGGTTCTTTGCCCCAGAGCAAAAGGGCGGTGAACAGTACGGCCCAGGTCAGCGACTGGAGCAAGGCGCCCAAACGCAGCTTGGCGCTGCGCATGGCGCGGTGTGCGCCCTGGCCCGGAAAGTTCGACCGGACCTCGTTCAAGGCGAATTTCGCGGCTTCCAGTGCATCGGCTCTTGCCAAGCTGCGTTCGTGTGACTCGAGTGATGCCGTTTTCATCACAGTTGCCAAAACAGACCGAGCGTGACGCCCTGGCGGACGTAGTAGGGGTTTCGGTAGCGTTCCAGCATGGCTGAAACTCCCCAATTCGAGCCAAGCCAATGGCGCACGGCGAGGCTGGCGTCGGTGCTGTAGAAATCAACCAACTGAACTCCAGCGCCGATGGTCTGGTAGGGGTGACGCTGCCTTCCAAAGAGACGGTTCAAGGTGAACGCGATGTGTCGTGCGGCATAGGCCATCATGACCAAGACAATCAGACCGAGCAGAAATGCCAGATCAGTGACCACGGGGCGTTTGTGCAGCGATGTTTCCAGCTTCGAGAAAACTGGCGCGAGGACTGGAAAAACCAGCGTCGTGGCGTGGGCCACGTTGCCCACCAGCAGCGCGGCGACCGCAAAGGTCGCGGCTAAGGTCAGCCGAATACGGTGCACAGGGTTGCGGTGAACGAGCAATGGACTCTCCAGTGTTGGCGTCTCCTACAGGCTTGGGGCACATCCCGAATGGAAGTGCTTATGTTGACTTGCGCGATGCGTGCGGTCTGTGCGCTGGCGAACACCTCGCGCAGATCGGTCGTCAATCATGCTGGAAGAGCGGGAGACGCGGAACAGCCGTGCTTGCTTGCCGAGCATGGTGAAGGGGGCCACGGATTGCAAGCCGCTCCCGAAAAACGAAGCGCTATGGCTCGTTGTGTGGTTGTGTCTAGTCACACAACAAAGATGCTTGGATCACCACATCGACTCCGGACTCCGGGTGAATGAAGCTGGCGGGGATGTCGTTGCCCAAGCGCCATTGCCTGACGGCATGGCGTTTGGATGCACCCGCGACGAGGAACAGCACCGCGCGCGTGCGGTTCAGGCGCCTTGCGCTCATGCTGACGCGCTGCGCCGGGGGCTTGGGCGCGTCCAAGACCGGCAGCACATCAGGTGCCTCCGCCGCAACGCCCAAGTCCCGGCCTGGGAACAGGCCGGCAGTGTGGCCGTCTTCGCCGAGCCCAAGCAGAACCAGGTCGAATTCGCCAACGTCGCGCAGTGTCCTCGCATAGGCACTTGCCGCGATCTCTGCGCCATGTTCGGCAGGCGGGATCAACACCTGGTCATGCGGGATCGGAACATGGTCGAGCCATGCCTGGGCGGCCATCCGGCTGTTGCGTCCGGCATCGTCGTCGGGAAGGCAGCGCTCATCACCGAAGTACACCTGCCAGCGCGACCAGTCGGTATCGACGCTGCGCAGCATCGCGTAGACCTCGCGGGGTGTGTCCCCGCCAGCAAGCACGATCAGGAAACTGCCCCTCTGCCGGATGGCGTCGAAAGCCGCGTTCTGAATGCGGCGGCAGGCCTCGCCAGGCAGAGCCGCTGCGTTCTGGACGCAGTGCCAGCGCATGCCGGCATCGCAGGTTTGCGGCGCCCTCACGCCTTCTTCACGGCGTGGCCACCGAACTCGTTGCGCATCGCGGACAGCAGCTTGTCGGAAAAGGACTCGCTGTCGCGCGAGCGCAGTCGCTGGATCAGCGACAGCGTGATGACTGGTATGGGAACGTCGAGGTCGATGGCCTCGGCCACCGCCCAGCGGCCCTCGCCTGAATCGGCCACGTAAGGAGCAATGCCAGTCATGCCCGGATTGTTGTCCAGCGCGTGGGCGGTCAGGTCCAACAGCCACGAACGCACCACGCTACCGTGGCGCCAGATCTCGGCGACCTGGTGCAAGTCCAGACCGAATTCGCTTTTGTGTTGCAGGATGGAAAAGCCTTCGGCATAGGCTTGCATCAGCCCGTATTCGATGCCGTTGTGGACCATCTTGGTGAAGTGTCCGGCGCCGACCGGGCCGACGCGCCCCCAGCCGCGATTTTTGGCTGGCGCCAAAGCCTCGAAAACCGGCCGCAGCCTTTCCACCGTGGCCTCGCTGCCGCCGATCATCATGCTGTAGCCCTCGGCCATGCCCCATACGCCTCCGCTGGTGCCGCAGTCGACGTAGCCCACACCACAGTCGTCAAAAATCCTTGCGCGCCGCAGCGTGTCCTTGTAATTGGAGTTGCCGCCATCGACGATGGTGTCGCCCGCGGCCAGAAGCGGTTGCAGTTCCTGGAGCGCGCCATCGACGGGCTCCCCGGAAGGAATCATCAGCCACAGCGTACGTGGCGCGGGCAGCGAGGTGACCAGCATGGCCAGCGAATCCGTGGATTCAACGCCCTTGCCTTTCAGATCACGGCGCGCCTCGGGTTTCGGGTCGAACCCGACCACTTGGTGGCCGCCATGGATCAGGCGCTGCGCCATATTTGCGCCCATGCGCCCCAGACCGATCATGCCAAGTTTCATCAGAGTGTCCTGGACTGCAGTGGCCAACGTATCTCGGCTTGCAAAAATCGCATTGTGAGTGCAATGCGTCTGCCTGTGCCGGCGCTGTGCGCATGGAATCCCTCAAGAACCAGGCCGCGATGCGCTCCCAATGCAGAGTTGAGGCGCTTTTTTGGATGAACAGGCCCTAATGCATATAGATGCCCCCGGCGCCCAAGATGCCAATGAGTCCGATGATGATCAGATAAATGGCGACAATGTAATTCAATAATCGAGGAACCACGAGAATGAGTATGCCGGCAATCAGGGACACGAGGGGGGCGATGCTTAAGTGCAGATTCATCATTCATCCTTCCATTGATTGATTCAATCTTCCCGTTTTTCTTGATTCGACGGGCACGGCTTGCGATTCAAGATGATCGGGAGCGAGGCTCCGTGGCGTCATCGATCTGCTTTGCCGCGCTGGCCATTGCATATTCATGTGTCGATCGCGGCAATCGCGCCATGGAAGCCAGCGCGCGGCGCTTGCATCAAGATGCCCAAAGCCTCCGCGATGCGACATGACGCCGCAGCTTAATCTGGAAAGCGATGCTGTACCGTACGGTAACGCACACAATGAGCCCAGACATCCAGTCAGCTCACCCCAGATCAAGGAGTTGCGGGGAGCATCTCTGCACCTTTTCCAAGCAGCAGCGGGTCTGAATGCCAAGTTCGGGCTTGCTGTGCGAAGTACGTCCCCCGGTGTGGCCTGATGTGCGCCAACGCACAGACTGCGAGTTCGCATGGGAATATTTTGTTGGTTTTCCCGTTTTCAATGCGGGCCTGCCGGCAGCAAATCCACGAACCCCGCAATGCGCCCTTCATCTCATCGAGCCATGAGGCAGAAAATGTCGAGGGAATTATTCATAAGGAGGCGGCGTAGAAGCTCCGCGATGGCCTGGTTTGGCGCCATTCTCGCCTTTGCCATGCTGGGTCTTTATTTCTACCTGCGCTAAATGTCGGAGCGACGAATGAAGGTCGGCCGAGGATGGGGCGCCGCGCAACTGATTGGGTGGAAAAGAAGCAGCATGCAGAAATTCCGCCGGAAATCAACGATCCTTCATGACTCAGAGAATTGGAAATGCTTCCCTTGCGAACCAACGCGAATAGGCCGCTGCCGAATGGATTCCTCCTGGCCGGGCGGCAGGCATGCGCTTTCATGTTGAGGTGCAGATGAAAAGACCCGGATGTTCATCACGAACCCAGGTTCCACCCGCTCCTGACCGGGGCCATCGGACGGCGGAACATTGCAATCCCGGCATATGGGCGGCGCCCTCTGGGCAGGACACCGATGCGTAAACCCAAGATCGCGGCGGCACGCGCGCGGCACGGGACGTCGGGACTGTCCTCTGTCGATTTCCTCGATCCTTCAATCGAGTGGCGACGTTTGTTTGCCGAATGTTGGGGCACGTTTCTTCTGGTCCTCGTGGCTGCCGGCGCAGGGGTTGTCGCGGCCCGCAGCCATGGCGCGGTGACCCTGGGCATGCAGGTGGTGGCTCCTGGCCTCATGGTCATGGCGATCATCTACTTCATGGGGACGGTCAGTGGCGCACACCTGAATCCCGCCGTGACCCTGGCATTTGCCGTTCGGCGCAATTTCCCCTGGCAGCGGGTGCCAGGTTACATGCTGGCCCAATTGGCTGGGGGCGTTGCCGCAGCACTGTTTTTGCATGCCATGTTCGGAACGGTCGGAGCGCTGGGTGCAACCTACCCCGGAAGCGGTATCAGCAGTACACAGGCGCTCGCCATGGAGGTGGTGCTGACCGCCGGGCTGGTGAACACCATTCTGGGCACGGCCTCGGGAGCCCGCAATATCGGCACGAACGGGGCCATCGCTGTTGGCGGGTACATCGCCTTGGCGGGGCTTTGGGCGGCGCCGATCAGTGGCGTATCGATGAACCCTGTGCGATCGCTGGCTCCGGATCTGGTGCGCGGCGATTTTGCGACGACCTGGATCTATATCGTCGGCCCCATCCTGGGGGCCTTGATCGGGGTTGCGTTCGAAGCCATTCTCAGGGGAAAGCCCAGCACTGCCGGAACGATGGCCGCTGAAGGCGACCTCGACCTCGATGATGCGAAGTCCGAAACACATACGCCGTAGCCGGGCCAGGTATCCGCGTGAACCGAGCCATGCCGCATGCCTGCCCCGTTCAGTCGCTGCCCGGATTGATGTGCGCGATCCCCTTGCATTCGCCTCGACGTGAACCGTTCGCCCTCGAGGCTCCGCATCACGCACCCTGCAACCCAACCCTGGCCTTTCGTCATGCCCATATACCGCCATCACCTTGTCGAGGTTGAATTAAAAGCGCTGAGACCAACACAGATGACCGTGGGCATGGGAGAAGTTCGCCAGAAGTCGGAACACTGGTCCACGCTCGATCCGCAGCAACGCAGTCATTACCTTTCGCGGCATTGGTTCCCGGCAGTACGGGGCCCGAAAGCGCGTTATTACATCATCGATCATCATCACCTGGGACTGGCTCTGATCTTGGAAAGGGTGCAGAGCACCCAACTCGTTCTCATGCAAGACTTCGCGGCATTGAGTCAGCGTGAGTTCTGGGTTGTCATGGACCAACACCAATGGGTGCATCCGTATGATCGGCACGGTCATCGACGTGATTTCAACGAACTGCCCAAAAAACTGACGGACTTGATCGACGACCCGTATCGCAGTCTTGCCGGCGTCATCAAGAGTTCCGGCGGTTTTCCGAAGGATGGCGAGCCGTTTGCCGAGTTCCTCTGGGCAGATTTCTTTCGCCGACGAATTTCCGCACAAATGCTCAAGACCGACCCCGAAGGGGCCGTCGGCCGTGCCCAAGAACTCGCCCACGGCAAGGAGTCTTCGCATCTACCCGGATGGAGCGGTGTCAATTTCGATGGCGAAGACGACTTGGACGCGGACTCAAAAACGTTGCCCGTGCGGCGCCCGCGAAAGCCGTGAATGGGCGGGCAGTGGCTTGGCCGCGATTCGACCTTCCGGCCATGGCGCATGAACGACCGGCTCCATCAGGCCATCCGGAGTGCCCGGCACATCGTGCGGCGCCGTACAGACCGTGCCGTGCTGAAGCACTAGCTTTCAGAAATCGACACAACAACCCGATCCGGGACAGCCGCAAGGCCGCGTCCGACAGTTCGGCAGGCATGTCCGGCCTCGCGCGTCTGGGTCTTGTCATGCCGATGGCCTCGGACCGGTATGTTTTCCTTCATGAACAAGGTGATCCATCATGATGAATTCACAAGCATTGACAACGGCTCCCGCGCAGCGCGCCAAATCGCTGCCGGTTCGCGCGGTTGAAGCGATGTCCCCTCAGCAACTCGCATTCTTCAGAAACCTGCTTGACGCCAAGAGAGCCTCGTTGCTGCGAGCCGCACATGAGACCATGAGTCATCTTCAGGAATTCGAGCCGACATCCGATGTATCGGATCGGGCTTCGTTGGAAGAAGACCATTTTCTCGAGTTCAGGGTACGCGACCGTGAACGCAAGCACTTGCATGCCATCGATGAAGCGCTGGCGCGCATCCAAGACGGAAGTTACGGCATATGTGAACAGACGGGCGAGATGATCGGGATCGCACGGCTCCTTGTACGTCCCACGGCAACGCTCTCGATCGAAGCGCAAGAGCAACAAGAATTGACCCGGAAGATGCAACCGCTGAAGCATCGGTCTTGACGACGCGAGCCGGCGCGAATGCGTGCCGGCCGGCATTGAACCGGGTTTTCAAGGAATTTCCAATGATCGAGAACGCGGTTTCACATCTGCGCATCGCCCTCGTCGCCCTCGCGGGCATGACTGCTGTTTGGGCTTCCGCAGATGCGGTCCATGCGACATCCGGAACGGACCCGAATATCACCCACATGTGCGGCGGGGTCGGCGCCGAGCATTTGAAAGCGCTGCAAGCGCAAGCCCATGCCTTCAACCTCGGTTTCTGGATGGTCGAGGGTCCGCGTGGCGCCTATCTCGCCCATATTCCGATCCAGGTCAAGGTCGCAGGCAAGACCATGGCCACCTTCACTGCGGACGGGCCGCTGTGTTACCTCAAGGTGCCAGCCGGCGAGTACACCATTGTCGGGAGCCACAAGGGCCAAACACGCGCCATCACGGCGCATCCAGGAAGCATGAATCACTATTTGCGCTGGTGAGTTTGCCCCGGCGCATCCGTAACCCTGCCCCAAGCTCAAGGACCCCCCAACCATGTACACAAAAATCCTCGTTCCCCTGGACGCCAGCAGCACAGCCCAGATCGCGGCGGAACACGCGGTCGTCTTGGCACGCGACCATCATGCTGCGGTGCGTTTCTTGACCGTGATTGATTTCAACAGTTTTATCGGCGCCTTTCCCAACATGATCGAGGTGATGAGCGACGATGCCCGCCAAATATTGGACGGGTGGATGGAAAAGGCATCGCAATGCGGGCTCGTCGCCAGTACCGCCATCGGGGAAACCAATCTCGAAAATGCCAGTGTGGCCGACGTCATCGCTGCTGATGCCAACGCCTGGGGGGCCGATCTCATCGTCTTTGGCAGCGATGGCCACGAAAGTGTGGCGCGCCGAATTCTGGGCAGCGTCGCCGACGGCGTGGCGCGGCTGAGCGCAATACGTGTGTTGACTGTTCCTCTGAGTCACACAGCGACCGCTTATTGAGATTTCCGGAATGGGCGGCAGGTAACGCGGCGCATGATCTTCGCGGGGGAAGCCTTTCCATCAGGTTCGGCTTTGGGCTGAGGCGACAACGCATCGATCAAGTCTGCGCCGACCTCAACTTCGCGTCTGTTTGCCAACAGCCATAGCCAATGACACCGTTCCTTGGTGACGCGGGTTCCATGCCTCGAAGCCGTGCGTCATTGCGGGTTGCTCAAACGATCTGTCGCAGCAGCAGCAGCCTGTCGTATTCCTTTTTGACCACCGCGTAGCATTCGCAGGAACGTTGCTCGAGGCCTTGCCGATTCAGCACGGTGATGCGTCCTCGGGCATAGCGGATCAAGCCCGCTTTCTGCAACTTCACCGCGGCCTCAGTCACGCCTTCCCGGCGTACGCCAAGCATGTTCGCGATCAATTCCTGCGTCATGATGAGTTCGCTGCCCTGCAGGCGGTCCAGGCTCAGCAGCAACCAGCGGCAGAGCTGCTGGTCCAGCGAGTGGTGGCGGTTGCACACGGCGGTCTGCGTCATCTGCGTGATCAGCGCCTGGGTGTAGCGCAGCAGCAGATGCATTACCGGCCCTGATGCGTTGAATTCCTGCATCAGAGCCTGCGCCCTCAGGCGAAAGCCATACCCTGCGCTTTGCACGACGCCGCGGCTGGGCGTGGATCCGCCACCCATGAACAGCGGAATCCCGACGATGCCGTCGTTCCCAACCACGGCGATTTCAGCCGAAGAACCATCTTCCGTCACGTACAACAGCGAGACGATGGCCGTGGTCGGGAAATAGGCGTGGCTCAATGTCGTGCCTGATTCGTACAGGGACTGGCCAAGCGGCAATTCCATGCATTCCAAATGCGGCATCCAGCGCTGGAGTTCGGCGTCCGGTAATGCGGCGAGGAGCTGATTCCCTTTGGGTTCTCGGGCATTGGCCCCCAGGAGCTTCCACGGCTGATTCGGGGGTGGTGTGCTCATCAATGCATTGACTCCGGGTCGCTCAGGCCATCTCTGCCTTGGTCATGCCCTGAGCGCCCGGCCAGTGGCAGTTTGACGACGAATTGGCTGCCCAATCCGCTCCCGGCGCTGGTCGCCGTGATGTTTCCGCCATGGGCATCGACCAATGCCCGCACCACGGTAAGCCCGATACCCAGACCAACGCCGTTGAGTCCGGTGGTCTGTGTGTCTTGCATAAAGGGTTCGAAAATCCTGGGCAATGCCGGCGCGGTGATGCCCACGCCATTGTCGGATACCGTCAGCACGATTTCGTCGCCCGCCGTCGTGACGGTCAGATCGATCTTTCCCCCGTTGGGTGTGTACTTGGAAGCGTTGTCCAGGAGGTTGCCGAGAATCTGGATGAGGCGATTCGGGTCGCCATGCATGACCAGGGCGCGCGATGGCGTGCGGACTTTGAGCCCCTGCAGGCGCGCATCCATGACAGGCCGGCTGATCTTGACCGCTTCGTCGATGATGCTCGTCATGTCGACCCTTTGGCGCGTGAGCGTCAGCTTGTCCATTTGGATCTTGGATATGTCGTCCAAGCTGTCCACTAAATGCTTCATTTGGGCCAGTTGGCGCTCGATCATCGATTGCGCGCGCGGAAGGAGGGGCTCGTCGGTGCGAACCCGGCCCAACATGGCGGTCGCCAGGCGGATGGGTGTCAGCGGGTCGCGCAGCTCATTCGCGACCACGGCCAAGAACTGGGTTTGGCGCCGCTGTCCCTGTTCCGCGGCCTCCCGCAGTTCTTGCGCACCGAGGACGGCGAGCACCAGTTGTTCGTTCGCTTCGCGGAGTTGCATATACCTTTCCTCCTGCTCCTCGTGCGTCAGGACAGCAGGCGCGGCGGGGTGCTGTAGCGCGGCAAGGCGTGGCCGCTGCAGATTGTCGTCGGTCAATGGATCCCCGCCATAAAAAGCAAAACTGCCGAGCTGTTGCGATTTTGCGCGATACATGGCGGTGTCTGCTCGATCAATCAAGGTATCGGCAGCATCCCCGTCATCGGGATAGATGCTGAGTCCGATACTCGCCGTCAAGCGCAGCACATAGTCGCCCACGCGGCTTGGCATATCGAGAGTCGAGATGATCTTTTGGGCGATCAAGGCTGCATCGGAAGGCTGGGATATGTCGGTGAGCAGAATCAGGAATTCATCGCCTCCGTAACGGCTCACCAAGTCCGTTTCGCGAATCGACGTCACGAGACGGTGTGTGATCAACTTGAGCACCTGATCCCCAGCCGCATGTCCCAACGTATCGTTGATCTGCTTGAAGTTGTCTAAGTCCAGGTACAAAACGGCCAGGCGAGTGCCATGCCGCTTCGCTTGGACGATGGCATGCGCAAGCTGGTCGAGCATCCAGCCACGCCCGGGTAGCTGCGTCAGGGCGTCGAGCCCCGCCGAAAGCGAGGCATGCCCCAACTGTTGCATCGCCTCATCGGCTTGAGCCTGGGCGCGGAGCATGGCGAGCACCAACTGTTCGTTGGCCTCGACGATCTGAGATGCGCGGGGGACATCCACACGGCTTTCGGCCACAACCACCTCCTGCAGCAATCGGTTCAACACCACGCGCGCGGCATCGACCTGCTCTTGCAACTGAGCAAGCTCGCGCGCGGATCGTTCCGCTTCGCTCGCCTTGGGGGTCGGTGGCTGATTCTGATTCACAGCGAGCAGTCAATCAATTGGACGGTTCCGCCTTGCCGATCCGCGGCGAATCGGGTGTGCTCGCGGGTTTGCGCGTTGGCCGCCCGCCTAGCAACCCTTCCTGGTCGGGCAGCGTTTCACCGACACGGATGCCGTCGCTATCGATGGTGAACTCGCGTAAGGCGTTGGAATGCGCGCTGGCCCGTACCTTGACGACCGCCATCACGCGCAACAGGCGGCTGTCGATCTCGATATATCGTTGCACGACGATGGCGTCCGTCATGAAGGCCGCCCCATAGGGACTGAAGCGCAGGTCGGTATAGCGGTCTTCCAATTCGGAGGTCATCAGGACGGTGACGCCGGCGCCGGTTAATGTGGTGACCAGACGCAGGAGGGATTCACGAAAATCCTCCTGAAACGTTGGAGCCAGCGCCAGCTCGAAGCCCGAAAGTGAATCGATCACGACACGGCTTGCCTTCAGCCGTTGGATTTCGCGCATGAGCAGCAAGATGATTTCATCGATCGAGAGATCGGCCGCACGGCTGTCCACCAGGCCCACGCGATCGCTCTCGATGAGATCCATGAGCGCACGGTCGCGGGATCGGTTCGGGTGTTGCTCGAAAGCTGCGATGACGCCGGTTTCTCCGCACCGTACGCCTTCGGCCAAGAACGCCGACGCGAGAATGCTTTTGCCCGACCCCGAGGGGCCGGCGACGAGCAGCGAATACCCACGCGGCAGGCCGCCGCCCAGCATCTCATCCAGGCCCGGAACTCCGATATTCAGGCGTGCGGTTGACAGCGGCGAGACCGCCGCGACGCCTGCATCAAGCGCCAGGCCGGAGGATGCGAAGACGTTGATGCCGGAGCTGCTGATCCTGAACGTGTGCAGGCCGGGGCGCGTCGGTTGGCCGCGCATTTTCATGATCTCCATCTTGCGAACCATGGAGTTGCGTTGCACGCTCTGGCGTAGCCAGATCAGTCCATCGGCGACGGTGAACACCGGGTTGGCGTCGATTTCTGTGAAGTATTCACCGATCAGGAAGGTCGTGGCCTGCCAGCTTGTCATCAGCATGCCGAGTTGCTGAACGAATTGCTGCAGGCTATTGCGCGGGCTCTGCGCGGCTTGGTTGGCGAGCACGACGGAGCGGAATGAATCCACGAAGACGAGCGCCGGGCTATGCGCTTCGACCTCGGCAACGATGCGCTGCAAGACCCGGTCGAGATCGCCCGCCATGGCGTCGTCCGACAGGTTGAAGAAATACACCCCACGATTGATCAAGGTGCTGTCGAAGAACGTGTACAACTGCTGATAGCGCAGCATTTTCAGCGGAGGCTCGCCCAGGACCGTGAAATACAGCGCCGGGCGTTCGGGCGAGGCCAACGCAAACATCATCTGGTGGGCCAGCGTGGTTTTGCCACAGCCGGGAGGGCCGGCGATGAGGTTGAACGAGAACTCCGGCAATCCTCCGCCCAGCACGTCGTCCAAGCCGGGGACGCCGGTGGACAAACGGTTGATGGTCACTTTGTTCGTCATGGCAGGGTGTCCCGCTCGGGCGGTTCGCTCAAGAAGTTGATCCGTATGGGGTACAACACACGCTCGGTCAGCGAGGCGCCGATCAGGCTGGACAGCAGCGCATAGAACGTGTGCAGCAGGGCCGCGCCGCCCACGGCGGCGTTGGCGCTGCTTTGCTCTGTGAGCGTGGATTTCAACGCCTCGAGACCCATGGCTGCGAGGTGGGTGCGGCCATGGACCGTCATCAACCAGGGATGCGCGCGACCGGTGAGGTAGAGGCTGCGCTGGTACAGCGCGTCAACCCCGCCCTTGCCGATGATGGGGTTCAGGCAGGTGGCGATCTCCTGCCAGATCGAAACCACCGCGCTGGCGATTTGCGCGGAATCGGCATCTACGCCCCCTCGGCGCATCAGAGCGGCTTCGAGCTGCTGCTGCTCAAGCATTTCCATAGGTCGTCCTATGCGCTGAAATTGCCGTGACGGCTGTCCACCCGCAGCGAAACTTTGGGCAGCCCCCTGAACGTCGTCGAGGGAAACTACGTCGATATTTTTGGGCATCTAGCTCACATGACCGACAGAGGCCGGGGATCGTTGGGCCACCGTTTCTGGCAGTATGCGCAGCATAGGCCGATATGGGGCAATTTTTTGTAAGTGGGCGTTTTTTTGGGCTCAAAAACAAATCAATTTCAAGCGCGGCGTGGCGGTCAATCACCCTTTGCCGCGTTTTGCACGGTGTTGCCCGTTTTCTCGATTTGCTGGCCGGCCTTGGCCGCGCCTTGATCGAGTTCCTTGCCGACCTTCTGGGCTGGCCCCTCCGGTTTTTGGCAGCCATAGAGGGTGGCAATCAAGGCGCTCGCAGCAAAGGCAAGACCAATGATCGCCACGAATTTGGTGATCTGGATATGGCTATATTGCACGCTGGCGTCCTGGTGTCGTCCATCCTGCTGGCGCGCGTCGCTGATGCCCGGAATGCGCTGAGGCCCTCCTACACCGCATTTGCGTGGAGCCGATGTTTGCCGAATACTTCATCACTTTCCCACTTGGTGGCCAATAATCCCGCCCACGGCCGCGCCGCCGACCGTGCCGATGCCGCTACCGCCTGACAAGACCGCGCCGCCGACCGCGCCGACGCCGGCTCCGATGGCAGTGTTCTGATCCCGTGACGACATGCCGGCACAGCCTCCCAACGCCAGCAGCATCATTGCCGCAACGATGCCGGGATTGAATCTTTGCTTGGTTTTCATAAAGCGACCTTTTGATTCATGTTGTTGAAGTGCCGGATTATCCGCACGGCGCGAAAAATTGAACGACTCAGCGCATGAGATCATGCCCAAACCGGGCATCACAACTTCGGCGCTGTGCTTGATCTGCCGCGGAACCGCTGTGGCCTGCTCTGGATAATCTGAGAATCAGCCTGGCCCAGCGATTCAGGGCGCAGCGAATTGCCTAAGCATCACCCGCCCGGAAACCGCTGGAAACCCGTTATGAATGGCTCGCCTCTTGGTTTTGCATTTTATTTGGCGGCCGTTTCATTTCAGACGCATATCGTCTTTCACCGATTTGACCCCGGCCACACGCCGTGCGATTTCAATCGCCTTGAGCTCGTCAGCGCGTGAGCGCACGAAGCCGCTGAGCTGGACGTCGCCCTTGAAGGTTTCGACATTGATTTCTGCGACTTTGAGGTCTGGATCGGCAAAGATGGCCGCCTTGACTTTGGCCGTGATGGCAGTGTCGTCGAGGTATTGACCCGTGCTTTCCTGTTTCGGTGTCGACGCACATCCCACGATGGTGAGTGCGGAAGCTGCCAGCACAATGGCGTAGAGGGGTTTAAGTAAGCGCATATGAATCCTTGGTCAATGATTCGATCTGCCATGGCCAAGCTTGTTGCAAGGTCACAGAAGCGAAAATATTTTTCGACAGCCTGGAGTTGTGATTACATCCGGCCTGTAAGAAAAAGAATGATCACGATGATGAGTATAAATCCGAGAATGCCACTCGGAAAATAGCCCCAATTCCTGCTGTGGGGCCAACTCGGTAAAACACCGATCAGCATTAAAACAAGAATAATCAGCAATAGCGTGCCTAAAGACATGGTCAGCCTCCAAGTGGGCGCCAAATAAATGGCGATTTTTAAGGTCGAAGCGCAATACCATGGGGTCCTGCCTTCTATTGGAGACACAATATCGCGTTACATATGGCCTGTCTGTGCGGTATCGCACATCAATCCAGGCATCGAAGTCTTTCCAGGCGGGCCATGAGCCGATGGGAGCTCGCGCGCAGGGTGAAGGCTTGTGGTGCGTGGCCTTTCTGCCGTACCCGCACCCGGATGGTGTCTTCGAACTGGGTCACGGCAGGTTTGAATCGCCCTTGGCTTTCAGTGCTTCGATGTACCCCTTCACCGCCTTGATGGCGCTGTGCGTGAAGGTCTGGGTGAGGTTGTCGCGGTCCGGACCGTGACTTTGAACCGCGAAGTTGCTCCGTCTGTTGTGGAGCAAGGTCTAGGGAAAGGTTTTATCTATCCCTGCGTGGAAGTGGCACGAAGGGCAAGCGATTGCCACCAAATTACCACCAGCCACGTTAGGAAAGCAAAAGCCCCTGCGTCAGGAGCTTTTAGGTCCTTGCTATACAAGGATGTTTCTGGTCGGGGTGAGAGGATTCGAACCTCCGGCCTCTACGTCCCGAACGCGAACTATTCTCAAATGAGGCCTGATTGCAAAAACAGGTGTCTAAATAAAATCAATATCTTACGACCTTGTGAATCGAATATGGAAGCACTTGCGGGAACTTGCCTTCCCCGGGAATTGGCGCATCGACGGGGCGTTCAACCATGAGCGATTGACCGAGTTCTCCTTTGAGTCGCTGGTCAAAGACGCGGGCGAGAAGGTCTTCCTGATTCTGGGTAGCCAGGGGGAGGTGCCGGTCACATAAACCGATGTCTCCCATGGCCGCACGACTGGATCATGGGCACTCCAGAGCCAAGTACCAAGCGTGATCACTTTGTCGCCAAGGCCGCTTGGAGCGGCCAGCAGTTGCCACGCTGCGTGGCACGGTGGGGCGTCTCCACAGAGCACGCGCGAGCCCTGGGGTGTTGCGCTTCACGCTTGAAACCGCCCCGTCAAGATTTTGCAAGAACTGAATGCACAATGAAAATCAAAAGAACGATGAATCCGACAAATCCAACGATTCCGGCGATGAGGACATGCGTGATTGGAAGAGATTCAAAGTCTTTTTCCCGATCCGCCGATTTGCGAACTCCAAGAATGGCCCAGCCGATGGCCTTGAAGGATCGCGCTAAAGAGCGGAGGTGGTCATTCATGCGAGATCTCTGGGTGGAATCGGGAATCGGATCGCCGGGTCAACGCGGCGGCTCAATGCACTTCGTTGCGGATGTAGAGCGGGCCCTTGAGACTGGACACATAGGCGGCGATGTCTTTCAGATCCTGGGTGCTGAACTGCGCCATGACGCCGCCCATGATGGGGTTGTTGCGC
>MLJW01000195.1_pt1 | contig 49958 bp, 45 predicted proteins | sample 888231 | NCBI WGS metagenome assembly MLJW01 (sample SAMN05788063, study PRJNA343431) | mine drainage metagenome | isolation source: sample collected from the inflow into an acid mine drainage treatment plant... | place: Germany: Lusatia, lignite mining district
GCTTTGTGCAGGTTTCGGCCTTCGGGCGCCAGCGGCTCGGCGAGGCATTCGTCCAGGCCCTGCTCGAGCGCGATCCCGACGCCACCGAGCAGCAAAGGGCCGAGGCCCGGGCCAAGGCGGACCGCGCGCCATTTCTGGCCCTGGCGGTCGCCCGCCCGCGCGACGACGCCAATCCGGAGATTCCGGCCAGTGAGCGCCTCGTGTCCCTGGGATGCGCCTTGCAGAACATGCTGCTCATGGCTCACGCTCAAGGATTCGGTGCCGGTCTGGTCAGCGGCCAGGCCATGCAGTCCCTCGCGTTGCGCACGCTGTTTGGGCTTGAGGCGCATGAGCAGGCTGTGTGTTTCATCGCCACTGGAACCGTCAAAACCGCCAAGGCTAGCCGGAATCGGCCATCCCCGGACGTGTTTGTCCGCACACTTTAGAAACCCCCAGGAAGTTGAATCATGGCGTCACAGACGTATCCCGCGAAAGATTTCCTTTATTTCGCCCAGGCCTTTCACCACGGCGAGCCCGAGCACCGGAGTTACGTCATCGCCGTGGGCTCGCTCGACGTGGTGGATCGCTTGGCGCGGACTGAGCGGGATCAGCATCCGGATCATGGTGTTGCAGTTTATCGAGTGACCATCGATCAGCCTGCATCGGATCATATCCACCTGATTTATTACCACAGCTCCGAGATGGGTGAGAAATGGACGGATCGGCATGGCACAAACCTGAAACACAGTATTCTCGAATGAATATCAAGCCATTGCGCGTGGCCTTCCCAATGGAGGTATTTTGATGGATCCAAAACGTAGAGTCTGGCTGATTGCCACGGGCGTCTCGGCTTGCGTGGGAACCGTTGCCACAGCGGTTCCTTTCGTTGAATCGATGGAACCGTCCGATGTGGCCAGAGTCAATGGCGGTCCGATCGAACTCGACATCAGTCCAATACAACCGGGCCAAAAACTCATTGTATTGTGGCGTGGCCAGCCCGTTTGGGTTTTGCGCCGAACCCCGCAGATGCTTGCCTCCTTGAAGTTGACCCAGAATCTTGTTGCCGACCCGTTTTCAAAAAATACCCAGTATCCCACACCACTATGGGCACAGAACCAATGGCGATCCATCAAACCCGAATATTTTGTATTCATCGACATTTGCACCCATTTGGGTTGCGCCCCGAATCTTCGGGCCACGCCTGGGGCGCAACCAGGATTGCCAGATAACTGGCCAGGCGGATTTTTGTGCCCATGCCATGGCTCACGTTACGACTTGGCTGCCAGAGTCTTTAAAAACATGCCGGCACCGGCAAACATGGTCGTACCCGATTATGCCTTCATCAATGACAAGAAGATCTTGCTTGGCGAGCACAGGGCGTGATGTTTGACAAGCAGCCGATCCCCTTGAGACGCGCCCTCCGAGTCACTCCATCGATCAGCCTCCTATGCGATCTGTGAACGATACCGAGCCGGTCGGACGCCCTTCAACGCAACGCACGATTCCCATCGCCGACCATCGCCACGCTGGCGACGTGCCCAGCATTCCCACCCATGCCCCGGCGCCCGGCCACTTGGTGGCCGATCGGCTGGGTCGTCCCTTGCACGATCCACGCATTTCGGTGACCGACCGCTGCAATTTCCGCTGCACCTACTTGCATGCCCAAGGACGTCTTCGGCAAGGAACGTGCATTCCTGGCTCATAGCGACTTGTTGAGTTTCGAGGAAATCACCCGTGCTGCGAGGGTGTTTATTGATCTTGGGGTGCGCAAGATCCAATGTCGCACGCTGAGCCTGGAGAACGTGCCCAGGGCGCTGGCCAACTTCGACACGCGCGGCTTCATCAAGCTGGTCACTGATGCCGGCTCCGGACGCCTGCTCGGCGTGCAGGCGGTGGCCGCCGAGGCCGGCGAACTCATCCAGACGGCGGCATTGGCGATCCGCAACCGCATGACGGTGCAGGAACTGGCCGATCAGCTGTTTCCCTACCTGACCATGGTGGAGGGGCTGAAGCTGGCCGCCCAGACCTTTACCAAGGATGTGACGCAGCTGTCGTGCTGCGCGGGGTGAGCCGTTCGCGATCCTTTCGTCCCAAGCACCTGTTGCACGCGGATACGTCTTTATGCCCATCGGGGTGTCAGAAACTTTAGCTTGCTCCGACCTATCTCCATGGAGAATATGTCCCCGATATTCCCCACTTCGGTTGATTTGGGCTTGCTCCAAGCGACTTGAGCCCATGCAGCCGTCTTCCCGCCACCCTGCGGCGCGCGAGCGAAATTCATGTAGGCATGGTCACGCCGGAGCCCATCCATGCGTAGATTTGCTGTTTCGTTCGACCCGATGCTTTTGCAAGGTCGGCCTGCTGTATTCCGAGGGCCGCCAGGCAGTCCTTCGTTCGCATCCTACGGGCGCGTCGCAGTTCCTTGGTTGTCCCGTAACCCATCACGGCTTCATTCCCGGCGCTTGCTCACCGTCCGGATCAGGGCGTTCCAGGATGGAACGCACGATCGCCACGAACGACTCGGCCTGCTCGACCATATTGCGGGCGTCAGCCAGGTCCACGGCGTTGTCGCTGTAATCGGCGACGTACCGGAAGGCTTCGGCATGCTTGAGCAGACGCCCCGCTTCTTTCGGCATCGGGCCGTCCTTCACGAGAAGATCGTTGAAGGCGTTGAGCACGCCACGGTGCGTTTTGCCGACATCGTTCCCGGCGGCTCGCAGCGGGCGCGAGCGGCGTCGAACATGGCGTAGTAGGCGCGGTTGCAAGCACCGTCGGCGTCACCGCGTGCAAGCAATGCGCGGGCGGATTCAACCGCCTGTGCGGCCTTGGCCATCAGGTCGTCCACGTTCACAGGCGAACCCCTTCCTGCGCGATGTTGCGCAGCAGGGCGGGGTTCGAGTAGGTCTCGGGGTGTTCCCACTCGTCCATCCAGATCGGGAGCGGGGTGATGTTCACGCCCGTCTCCAGCAGCACGTCGTAGGCCACGTCAGCCATCGCCAACGTCGTCGGCAGCAACCGCCGGTGTTCGCCACGCAGCAGCACAGCCACGTCCGCATCGCTGTCTGGCCGGTGCGTGCCGCGCGCCCGGCTGCCATAGAGAATCGCTCCGGCCATGTCGTAACTGCCGGCGATCAGGCCGAGAAAGCGCTTGACCGCTTCCTCGGTGCCGGGATCAATCGCGTGCGTGCCCATGCTCGACCTCCATATTCAAGTCCGGTTTGAGTCTAGCAAGGGATCCAGTTTCCAGGGGCAAGGTCACAGGACGACGCTGTTCTCAAGCCGGTTGCCAAGGCCTATGTGCAAGTCGTGCCCCATCCGGTCCAAGCCGGCGTGCGCAACTTCTTCGGCAATCTGGGGGATGTCGGGTCGACCGCGAATGACTTTCTTCAACTCGACCTGCACGATGGCATGAACGGGTTCATGCGGGTCGGGGTCAACACCACGTTGGGGCTGGGCGGCGTGCTCGACCCGGCCACCGAGATGCGTCTTGACAAGCGGCCCAACGACTTCGGTCTGACGCTGGCGCGCTGGGGCGTCGGCAACGGCCCTTATCTGGTTCTGCCCCGCCTGGGCCCGAGCACCTTGCGCGACGCCGTCGGCTTGGTGGTCGAGGGCGCCTATGTCAGCCCGCTGAGCCAGGTGCACGCGATCGCCACGCGCAACGCCTTGGAGGCGCTGGGCGTGGTCAACGAACGCGCCCGCATGCTCCACACCACCAACCTTCTCCAGCAGATTGCGCTCGACCCTTACCTGTTCATGCGCGACGCCTATCTCCAGATGCGCCATGCCGAGGTGCAAGACGTGCGGCAGGAAGGCATCTTGCAATCCGGAGCGTCAGCTTCCCCGTCATCCTGATGTCCTGGAGCACTCCATGAAAAACACGAATCTTGGTCTCGACCCACATGTCGAACTTTTGGGCGAGTTGGATCATGCCAAGCGGGTGGTGGCCCAGGCCCGGGTCGGCATCCGGCCAGGTGCGCAGGCCATCCAGCGCGCGGTCGAGGGTATCGAGGCGGCCTGGAAGGCCTTTGGTGAAGCCAGCGTTGCATCGTCCTGGGCAGCCGTGACTGTGCTGGAGCGTGGCCACTTACCCCAGGTGCCGCGATGCATCGCGGCGGTTCAGGAGCTTTCTAGTCTGGTCGATACCGATGAGGCCTACGCCGAGTATCGCGACCATGGCTTTCGCTGTGAGCTGCCCGCGTAACTTGCTGAGCAAGCCGGTCAGATCCACGACTTGCGATGACGGCCATGGACAAAGATCGGCTCGATGACGTGCTGCTCCGGCATTGGTGAATTCAATTGACCCGCGCGGTGACAACCGCGCCTGCTTCCGATCGGGATTGGGGGAGGAGAACGGTTTGTTCCCGAAGCCAATCTGCTGCGACTGTGCCCAGGAGAGTTTGGGGGCTGGAGTGATCAATGCTCAGACGGAAATGCCGCACCCAGTCCGGCAGATCGGAAGCGGGCATCGGCTTGGCCAGTGCATAGCCCTGACCGCCGTCCGCACCCAACACGGCTGCGGCCTCGATCAGGTCTGGCGTTTCCAGGCCTTCGACTGCCACCATGAGTCCGAGTCCTTTCCCCAACCGCACCAGCGCACCGATGAAGCCAATGATCCGGCGAGGATCTTTGTGCGCTTCGCGCACCAGCCCCTGATCGATCTTGAAGGCATGAAACGGCAGGGTGCGCAAACGCAGCAGACTGCTGTAGCCCGAGCCCAGGTCATCCATGACCAGCCGCACGCCCAAATCGGTCAGCATTTGCACAGCCGCATCGCGGCGCTTGTCATCGTCGAACTCCGCGCTTTCCAGAATTTCCAGATGTAGCCGTTTCGGGGCAATACGGTACTTTTGCAATGCATCGTCGATCCAGCGCGGACAGCCGGCGTCGAGCAACACTTCGGGAGGCAGGTTGATGGACATCTCGAGCGACAGGCCCTGGGCGTCCCACCGGGTCACTTGGGACAGTGCTTGATCCAGTCCGAGGACGAAAAGGTGGGACAGTTCGCCACTCCCAAATGTGGGCAAGAACTGCCCCGGGGTGATCAGCTTTCCATCCTCCAGGTGCAAACGGGCCAGTGCCTCGACCTTGAACGGCTTGCCCGTGTGCAGATTGACCACCGGCTGCATGAACATCTCCAGTCCGCCGCCGAACAGGCGTTCGCGCCAGTGACTGCGCTCCTGCGCAGGCAGAGGCAGACTCAGGCGTGAAGATTGGGATCTTTGCAGGAAACGGTGGCACACTTGCGCCAGACTGTCGGAGAACGCCTGCATCGCCGCGCTCTCGAACTGTCCGGGATACAAGCCATACAGACCGATCACGCCCATCATATGGTCCCGTCCGTCCTTGATCGGAATGGCGACTGAACTGCGGATGCCCACCGCGTGCGCGGCTTCTTTCCAGGGGGCCATGCGGAGATCGCTGGAATAGCTTGGGTTGGTTTCAATCCTCTCACTGCGCCAGGCGCGCAGATGAGGGGATTGGTCGTAGGCGCTGTGCCTGTTGAGCACAGGCGATGGCACGCCATGACGTTCAATGGAGCGCATGTAGTCCCCAAAACGTCCGGAGTTGAGTTCGTAAACGAAGTCTCCTTGCGCATCGGGCTCGTAAAAAACCGCAGCGCAAATGCCCGGCAGCTTGATGACCTCATCCAGCATCTCCCGCACGAAATCGATCCAGTGCCCCCATTCCGGAAACCGCTGCTCCAGTCGGAAAATCCACTGTGGAAATTGATCATGGGTCTGTTGGATGGACTCGACCTGGGCTTCCAGTTCGACTTGCAGCCGGCCGATCAGAATGTGCACCAGATCTTGTCGATCCGAAACGCGGGCATGCAAGCTTCCGACGATCTGACTCAGTCGTTGCAGATACATTCCGAATGACTTGACCACGGCTGCCGATCGCATGCCAACAAGGGCGTGGATCTCCCCGACCCGCGCGGCCCGTTGGCGCTGGCCGTCTTCCGTCAAATCCGCAGACAGCAGGCTGCGCAGGTGTTCGGCCTGTCGTGCCTTGAGGTGGGAGAATTCGGCAGGAGTCAGGCGTGAGAGTATTGCCGCCGATTCGGTCTCCTGGGCCACAGCGGCGTAAAAGCGGCCGACAAAACTGTCTGCCGCCGCCGCAAAATGCTCTTGTGCCGATTCGAGCAATCCTCCGGCTGTCGGGCCATAGGGATCGATGCGCAGCGGATTGCGCTCCATCCGAGTGTCATCACTGTCTTGACTGTCTTGTCCCCACAGTCGCCACCAACGGGGGCGGTCAGCCTTGTGCAGTTTGCTGGCATACAACGCTGCGTCAGCATGACGCAGCAGCAGATCAGCGTCGGAGTCGTCGTCTGGGTATAGGGTCAGGCCGAGACTGATACCGACCTGGGCGCGGTGGCCGCCGGGAAGGGTAAACGGCTGCTCAACGGCAGCATGGATACGTTGGAGTGCTGCCGTGAGATCGTCGGATCGCGTCAGGCCTTCAAAGACCAGGACGAATTCATCCCCGCCCAAGCGCGCCACCAGATCGGTTCCGCGCATGCAGGACCGCAGGCGTTCGGCAACACTCTGCAACAGGGCATCACCCGCCGCATGTCCCCAGGTGTCGTTGATCGGCTTGAAATCATCCAAATCCATGAATCCGACGGCCAGTAGGGTTCCGTTGCGCCTGGCTTGCGCCTGCGCCAAGGGCAGGCGCTGCTGCAGAGCCAAGCGGTTGGGCAGGCCCGTCAGCGGGTCGCTGTACGCCGCAACTCGCAGGCGGCTTCTGTCGGCTTGTTGCTGCCGCAGTAGACGACGCATCCACCAGGCGGCCAGGGCCAGAAGCGTTACGGCGAGTACCTCGAGCAGCCAGCGTGGCCATGCTCCCTTGAGCCAGGCTTGGGTGACGAGCGCCGGGGGCCAACCGGCCTTGATCGCGAACGGGTAGCCGGGCACAGCGATGTCGGGTCCAAACTCCGCTTCTGTTGCCGCCGGGTTGGAAAGCGTTGTCGTCCGCCCGGCCTGGCTACGCTGCCAGATTCCGACGACGCGGTGATCGCGGGTATCGATCACCTGGAAACGCCAGGGCGCAGAATCGAAATATTCCAGTAAGCGATCGACCCGATAGGGCGTACCGACGAAAAACTGGGCTCGACCCGAACGGTCGGCAACACGGTAGCGCATGGGGATCACGCGCGACTGGACGCGTTGCGCATATTGGCTCTGCCCCAGTAGAAACTGCGAATTCCGCGCAAGGGGAGTGAAAACGCGCGCTGGATTGATCGGACGGGCAGTTTGCCGATGGGTAGACCAGACGATCCGGTTTCCATCCGGCGATTGGATATTGAAGGCATAGAGGCCGGGGTGCAAAGCCAGATAGAGCCGGAGAATTTGGATCGTCTTGGCGCTGGGCTGACTCGAGGCACGGTCTGACTGCAATAGTGCGGTGCCGATGAATTGCAGCGCGGAGAATTGCAAATCGAGTCGGTTGGCGATTCGATTGGCATATTGCAGGCCCTCACTCTGCGCGCGGGCCTGCACATCATGCTTGGCGATTTGGAATTGCCAAAATTCGTTCCAGATCGCCCACAGCAACATGATGACCACTGGTAGCGCCAGTAAGGCCGTGATTCGAGATGGGGTGTTCAGGCGAGACATGGGATCGCATCGAGTTGAAAAGCTCGAGCGCAAGAAGCGAGGGGCAACATGCCAGCGATTGTGCCAAGCAGGGGCTCAGACCGCAGGGCCCGCAGCGCATATAAAACGCCTAGACGTGCATTCCTTCACGTAAGTTCTAGAAATCGTCGGCTCCATGCACACGACAGACATCGGTCGTCGTGGAAACCATCTCAAGGGCAGGAGCAACGGTCGCCTCGTTCATGCTGATGCAGCCTTGTTCTGAAACAGCGCAGCGCGGTCGGCAACGTCTCTATCTTCCGCAAGCTTGATATGTTCAAGCAACCCGGCATGCCCGGAAAGCAACCAAGTGTGCCCAACGCGTGTGAGCCACGTCCGACGAGGCGGGACGGCGACAATACAAGCAAGCGCCTGTTTCCAGTCCTTGCGATTCCTGGGCTCGGCTTGCGGCAGGTAGCTGCAATTTAGGGCGAGTCCATCGGCTCGCCAATCACACAGGTAATTTTCCTTCTTGGGCAGGAAACCCAGCGAATTTTTGAGATAAGCGAAACGCGTCCACCGCGCATAGCTAAAGGTGGCTTTGGAATGCCGCAGCGCGTCGGCCATCTCGACGCCGATATAGTCCGCGCCGATGATGAGGGCCGAACGCGCTTCCCCCATCGTGAGATGGTGATGGACCGCGAAGCTGTCCGCCATGGTGTGCAGGAGATAAACACCCGGGAGGTCAAGGCCAGGCAATCCTTGTGGACGGACTGGGGTCGCACCAATGGCGATGATCAGGTGGTCATAGCGCATCGTCTCCGCGCGGCCGTTCGCCCCGCGCACGACATCGACCCTCTTTCCCACAGGATGAATGACGACGGCCCGATGGTTCGTCAGGATGTCGATGCCGTCGAACGCGGTGCGATGGGCAAGCTGCCGATGATCCGGCGTCTCGCCGCTGAGATAAAAGGGCAGGCCGCAGATACTGTCATTCGGATACTTGTCGGCCGACAGAACGGATATCTCGGCTTGGGGATCGAGCTTGTGAACACGCAATGCCTCGCTGATGCCCGCGTCGCTGCCGCCCATGATGAGCAAGCGCGTCATCGCGCCATGTTTCGAGGTTTCGCGCTGGCGAGAATAGCCTCGTGCTCCACCGCTGGCGATCCGGAGCGATGCATACGCGAAGAGGGGTCACGCCCTGTTTTCTGTACCTTGTTGGCCCAGATCCCGCAACTGGGTTTGCAGCGACATGCGGTCGATCTTGTCGATGGGCAGGGCGAGGAGCGGGCGGATGCGAGCGGTAATTTGGAAGTGCACGTTGGTGAAGGCCTTGAGTTGACGCGCACGATCCCCGACAACCGCGGCTGGATCAGCGAAGCCCCAACGGGCGGTGATGGGTTGACCCGGCCATGCGGGACAGGCCTCGCCAGCCGCCTGATCGCAGACTGTGAAAATGAAATCCATCGACGGCGCATCCGGCGCCGCAAACTCCGTCCAGCTCTTGCTGCGCAAACCGCGAAGGTCATCGTGCTGACCGGCGAGCACTTCAAGCGTGAGCGGATGCACTTCGCCGCGAGGATGGCTGCCCGCGCTGTACGCCTTGAACCGGTCTCGGCCGAGATGGTTCAAGATGACTTCCGCCATGATGCTGCGCGCGGAATTGCCGGTGCAGATGAACAGGGCGTTGTAGATTTTGGGGGTCATGTCAGGCTCTCTCGGTGATGAGACCGGATCCGGCAGCCAGTTCCAGCAGGCGATCGACGCCGACGGGCTCTTCTTTCAGCAGCGGCACGACCGCGTGGCGCCGGGCATGGCGGGTCGCGACGGCGTCGATTTCCCGCAGTTCGTGGCTGGCGCGCTGACGCAGCAAGGGCGAGTTCGGCGCGGCGGCCGCGATGCTGGTGTTGATGATCCAGGCCCAGGGCTCGATCCCGGCGCGGCGCAGGTCGGCCTGCAGGTTGGCCGCCTCCAGCACCGGGGTGGTTTCGGCCAATGTCACGATCAGCACCTTGGTCTGCCTGGGGTCCTGCAACTGCATCATCGGGGTGATGTAGTGCAGCCCGGTGCCCGCCATCTGGCGGGCGATTTCGCGGTGATAGGCGCCTGTCGCGTCAAGCAGCAGCAAGGTGTGGCCGGTCGGTGCCGTGTCCATCACCACGAACTTCTTGCCTGCCTCGCGGATGATGTGCGAGAAGGCCTGGAACACCGCGATTTCCTCGGTGCAGGGCGAGCGCAGGTCCTCGTCCAGCAGCGCCCGGCCTTGCGCATCGAGCTGTGCACCCTTGGTGGCCAATACGTGCTGCCGGTAGCGCTCGGTTTCGATGTGCGGGTCGATCCGGCTGACCGTGAGATTGTCCAGCGCGCCGCTCAGCGTTTCAGCCAGATGCGCGGCCGGGTCGGACGTGGTGAGGTGGACCGGCAGGCCGCGATGGGCCAGTTCTACCGCGATGGCGGCGGCCAGGGTGGTCTTGCCCACGCCGCCCTTGCCCATCAGCATCACCAGGCCGCGGCCGTCTTCGGCGATGCCATCGACCAACGCGGACAGACTGGGGGCATCAAGCACGACCGGAGCCGCATCGGTGCTGGGCGCTTGCGAGACCGTCGTGACCAGCAACTGGCGCAAGGCATCCAGGCCGACCAGGTTGAAGGGCTTGAGCGCGACCCGATCGCGGGGCAGAGTCTTGAGCACCTCAGGGATTGCGTCCAATGCGGCCCGTTCGTGCGCGCAGATGGCTGCGGCCAGAGGGTCGTGCGCCGCTTCTTCCGGCGGCAGGACGCCGTTGATCACCAGATACTGCTGCGACAGGCCAATGCCGGCGAGTTCCGCATGGGTGCGTGCAACCTCCCGCAAGGCGGCTGGCTGGGCGCGAGCCACCAGAACCAGGCGGGTGCGCTGGGCATCGGCCAAAGCCTCCACTGCCGCCTTGTATTGGGCGCGCTGTTTGTCCAGTCCGGCCAATGGGCCGAGGCAGGAGGCATCGCCCTTGTCCGCTTCAAGGAAATCACTCCACGCGCCGGGCAATTGCAACAGCCTGATGGTATGGCCGGTCGGGGCCGTATCGAAAATGATGTGGTCGTAGTCAGCGGTCAGGGCCGAGTCGGTGAGCAACGCGGTGAATTCGTCGAAGGCGGCGATTTCGGTGGTGCAGGCGCCGGAGAGCTGTTCCTCGATGCCGTTGACGATGTCGTCCGGCAGCGTTCCGCGCACCGGGCCGACGATGCGCTCCCGGTACTGCTGCGCCGCTTGCTGCGGGTCGATTTCGAGAGCCGACAGACCGGGCACACCATGGATGCGAGTGATCGTGTTGCCGATGGCCTGGCCGAACACCTGGCCAATGTTGGACGCTGGATCGGTACTGACCAGCAGCACCTGTTTGCCTTGCCCGGCAAGTTGCATGGCGGTGGCGCAGGACAGCGATGTCTTACCCACGCCGCCTTTGCCGGTGAAAAAGAAAAAGCGCGGCGGCAGTTCGAGAAATTTCATGACGGTATTCCCCGCGTTCAGCAGCAGTGGCTGCCGGCGCAGCAGCCCTGCGCGGCTTTCGACTCTGCTGCCGGTTGTGAAATGCCTGCCCAGCGAGCCAGCTCCATACGGTTGGGGTAGCGGCCCGCCAATGCCACTGCACCGTCCACCAGAACCAGGGGCAGGGCTTCCTGGCCGGAGCGTTCCAGGAATGCTTTGACCGTCGGGTTTTCGGCGAATGCCAGCGGTTGTCGGGCCAGATTGAAACGCTCGATCTGCGCACCGTTTTGCTTGGCCCAATCTGCGTCGGCCGAGAAGCGGACCAGTTCCTGATCGACATCCACACCGCACACGCCGGTGCTGCAGCACAGGGCCGGGTCATAGACTTGAATGGCTTTCATTATGAATCTCCATCAATGGTTGAAATTTTTGTCACAAAAAAAGGCGTGCCGATCCGATCCAGATGCGCCTTCAAGCCTGCAGGATCGCTCTTCAACTCCGTCAGCGGCAGGCAGAGGAAGGCCTCGATGCGGGTGCGCAGGAGGCGATAGGCTGTCATGAAGGCAGCGTTGATGGCCTCGTCGTCCCCAGTTGCATGCGCAGGGTCTTCGACACCCCAATGCGCGCGCAGGACCGGGCCAAGATAGGCCGGGCAGGCTTCGCCTGCGGCGCTCGAGCAGACGGTGATCACGATGTCCGGTGTTTCGGGCAAGTCGTCCCAGGACTTGCTGGAGAGTCCAACGGCCGGGATGCCTTCCCGCTCCAGCAAGGCCAGCGAGCGCGGATGCACCCGCCCGGTTGGATGGCTGCCCGCGCTCATCGCCATCCAGCCGGCGGGAGCCAGGTGGTTGAACGTGGCTTCGGCCAGAATCGAGCGGCAGGAGTTGCCTGTGCAGAGAAAGAGGATGTTCATGGCTCAGGTTTCGACTAGGGTTGGCGAAGCTGTCGGCAGTGCCGTGTCGCAGTAGGCTGAAGCGCCGCTCAAGCCCGGACATTGTCCAGGGTGCCCGGAACAGCACTCCTCGGTCAGATAGGCGATCAGATCCAGCATCAACGGAATGTTCGCCCGATAGCGCAGGTAGCGCCCCTCCTGTTCCACGGTGAGAAGGCGTGCCTGGGTCAGGGCCTTCAAATGGAAGGAGAGGTTGGTCGGCGGGACGTCAAGGGTGATCGCGATCTCGCCGGCCACCATGCCCTCAGGTCCCTTCTTGACAAGCAGCCGATACACGTCCAACCGCACACCTGACGAGAGCGATTCGAAGACTGAAGTTGCTGCGGTCTTTTCCATATTTCAAGTCTACAACAATGATTGAACTCATGTGCGCTGCCCCGGCGATTCGTCGCAGAATGACTACACTTGGAAGGCCGAGTTCGGTGGCATGAACGTGTCCGACGCGTAGCGCCTGAAGACGCTGGAGTCGGAGAACACAAAACTCAAGAAGCTGCTGGCGAACTCCGGCGAAGGAACTCGTCGGGATGGCAGCGTTGCGTGGAACGGCACCGCAAGAATCCGCTTCAACCCCGGGAAAACCACGACTCGCTCGATAAGCAGCTACTACCACCACAGGCGTGTGCAGCGAACAATGGTGGAACACATGCCCCAATGGAGACAATCACGATGAGCAAGATCCTGATGCTGTGCGGCGACTTCGGCGAAGACTACGAGGTGATGGTTCCTTTCCAGGCTCTGCAGGCTGTAGGCCACACCGTCCACGCCATCGCGCCCGACAAGAAAAGCGGCGACCACGTGATGACGGCGATCCACGACTTCGAGGGCCAGCAGACCTACAGCGAGAAGCCCGGCCACCGCTTCACCCTCAACGCCAGCTTTGGGGACATCGACCCCACCAAGTACGACGCTCTGGTGGTGCCCGGCGGCCGTGCGCCCGAGTACCTGCGCATGAACGCGCGCGTGGTCGAGATCGCGCGGCACTTTCTGACCAGCAACAAGCCCGTCGCATGCATCTGCCATGGCGCCCAACTGCTGGCCGCCACCGGCTTGATCAAGGGCCGCAAGCTCAGCGCCTACCCCGCCTGCCAGATCGAGGTCGAGTTGGCCGGTGCGGAGTACGTGGGCATTGCCATCGACGCGGCCATGACGGACGGCAACCTGGTCACGGCGCCTGCCTGGCCAGCGCATCCGGCATGGATCGGCCAGTTCCTGGCCGCGCTCGGCACGCGCATCAGCCTGTAGCATTCCAACCCACTGCCTCCTGGAGTCCAGCCATGTGCAAGATCTTCATCAGCGCCGACCCCACCAGCTATGAAAGCCGTACGCGATCCGTGCGCTTGCATGGTGTGGTCACCAGCATCAGGCTCGAGAACCTGCATTGGGTTGTGCTGGACGAGATCGCCGGACGGGATGGCATGACGGTGGCACAGTTGATTGAAAGGCTTTACGACGAGTTGGTCGCCGACCGCGGCGCGGTCGGCAACTTCTCATCGTTCCTGAGGGTGTGCGCGCTGCGGTATGAGAACCTGATCGCCCAGGGCCTCATCCCGCGCGACGCAACCATCCCGATCCGCTCACTCGACGCGGACCGTGTCCTCGGTCATCTGCCGCGCACGCCGCGGGCGGTCGCGCCCCCGAACGAGGAGAGGGAGCCCAATCGCGCGTTGAACTGACATCGACCATCGAAGGACTGCTTGCCCAGCGGGGCTAAAGCCGCATAGGGGGCGGCAGCAACTGCTGGTGATTGACCAGTCGGACATCCAGATGCACCGTGAACCGCGCCATGCGACCGTCCGGGAGGCCGAGCTTTAGGCGTTCATTGTGCAACGTTCAAAGACAGCATCGGGTCGTGGTCGGTCGAACGTTCGATCTCGATGAAGGCCCCACTGTGATGAATATTCCATGCCGACATTGCCGATTCGCCCCGAATGGAAAGCAAGAAGCCCCCTGTTCAAGGGCGGATAGATCGGCGTATCAGTTTGCAAAGAATGAGGCTAAGTCACTCACCTGGTCGTCGCTGGTGAAGGCGAGCAAGGGAAGGTCCCACGACTCCTCGATCGTCTTGAGCATCGAATAGTGATTCGTCGCCTGATGATCCACCATGTGATATGGATGCATGCTGGAAATCACGATCAGCGGCACATTGGCTCCCCCGTAGACGCCACCTTGTGGGAAGACCTGCGCACCCGGTTGCAAAATAGGGCTGTCCGGCGCGCCCTGAGTATTGGCCCAGCCTCCGTTAGCCGTGTTTCCGTCGTAGTCGCCCTCGTCCCAAGTGATGAAGATGACGTTGTTGCCGTTGTTCCAGATCGGCGACTGCATGATCGCCTTGACCATCTGACCAACGAATGCGTCGCCCTGGCTGTAGAGCAGTTGGGTGTTGCTGTAGGGGCACGCTGAACCTGACATGCCGTGCATGTCATGACAAACGTCAGGGGTGATCCAAACATACTTGGCAACATCACTGATACGAAGGGCTTGGGTCAGGTTTCGAAGCGGCTGAACATGCGATGCTTCCTGCGGGTTGGCGTAGACGTTCTTGAACAGCATGAATGGATCATGCTTGAGGACGTACAAAGCAGAGCTTGCACCCCCAGCAGAAAACTGCCCCGTGAATCCCGCATAGGGGATCGATTGCATGTACGCCGCCCAAGAGATGTGGCGCGCATTCAGGGAATCGACGATGTTGCTGTGATTGAACTGCTGTGTCGGATCGTCGCTCTGGCTCCACCAGTTCGAGCCCGAAATCGCGGCCACGTAGTTGGGCAAACTCGGGTGGGTGACGCCGTAGTAGTTGTCGGCGTAGCCGAAGGTGTTGATCAGGCGGTTGATCATTGGCATCTGGGGATTGCCAACCACGTTCTGGGCACCGGTGTTTTCCATCATGATGATGAAGACATGGTCGAACCGCGGAATTTCGCGCTCATGGTCACGGCCATGCATTGCATCAGCGCTGGCAGAAACGGCAAGGGACAGCATTGCAGCGGCGAGTAAAGTCTTTCCAAACTTGAGATTCATGGATTCCTCCGATGAGTGGCACAACAGGGAACTCGTACGCTAGGTATCGCGCGTGACAGGCCCATGAAGGCAAGAGCCCAAGATGCAATCGGATGCAACAGTGAGATCGTCGCCTCGGGTGGCGAGCTGGACGCGCAGGGGGCAGGGGGTTCTTCGCGTATGCGAATCTCCCACATAGCGCGACGGGCTCACCGCCCTGCGTCCCTCGATGGCGCGGAGGGCCCGTTCGTTCCTCAGCCCAATCCAGGCACGGCTGCCTACCGATTCTGGTGGCGCATGGCCCAGTCGGCGCATGGCCCTGAACTGGCTCAGTGCGACGTCGGTCCTAATAATCCGCCTCCCTTGTCTTGTTCTCCCAGCGCACCGGATAGGCATCGCTGCGGCCACGGAACAGCCAGCGAAACAGCGCCACCTTCGGGGCCATCGACAGCCCTGGCGCTCGCGGCTCCGGGCAGGGCGGGGCAACTTGATGTCCGGGTACGGGGGCGGGGGCGGATACAGGCGCAGGTGGAGTGTCAGGCACAGGCTGTGCACCCGGTGATGCCGTGCTCCAACCGACGCGCTCCCGATGGGGATTGAGGGAGGAGAACGGTTTGTTCCCGAAGCCAATCTGCTGCGACTGCGCCCAGGGGCGTTTGGGGGCTGGAGTGATCGATGCTCAGACGGAAATGCCGCATCCAGTCCGGCAGAACGGATGCGGGCATCGGCTTGGCCAGTGCATAGCCCTGACCGCCGTCCGCACCCAACACGGCTGCGGCCTCGTGATCAGTGGATGGCGTACATCGGGGCTATTCGGGCACGTTGGCAGCGAATCGTCGATGCACATCCTCAAGCCCAATCACGTCAGCGACGATGATTGGCATCCTGACCTGGCATACGTCATCAACGAGTCTCTCGAGATGACCCGTCAATGTGCGTCGCGCAGGGTGATATGCGACATCCGTCGAGCCAATTTGTCTCAATTGTTTACATCTGGCTGGCGTCATCTGTCCGCTGCGGCCAAGCCGAGCCCGTTATGAGCGTCAATGAAGGCGTGGGCTTAGACCATTCGGCCAATTCTTGGCGGAAAACCACCACGCAACGCTCGGAATCCTCCATGTCAAACAGCTCCCGGCCCAGCTTCTGGCATCGTCTCCACCTCGCATTCGGAGCCGCTGTTCTGGGTGCCTTCGCCATGCCGACGTGGGCCGATCCCCCCGCGCTGGTCGCGCGCATGGATCTGTTCGAAGGCACGGCAACCCTGCTGCCAGCCGGCAGCAGCACCTGGACATACGCCAACATCAACCGCCCCCTGAGCAATGGCGATCAAGTCTGGATCGGCGCCGCAAGCCGAGCCGAGATGGTGGCCGGTTCCACCGCCATGCGCCTGGGGGCCAACACCAGTCTGAGCGTTCTGGAATTGAGCGATGCCGCCACGCAACTCGAGCTCACCCAGGGGACGTTCGAAGTCCATCTCCGCGAACCGATGCAAGGGCGCTCGTTCGAGATCGACACCCCCAACCTGGCGTTCGACCTGCAAACGCCAGGGGACTACCGCGTCGATGTGGACCCCGGCCAGAACACGACCACCGTCATCGTGCGCGCGGGAGAAGGCACCGCGTATGGGACAGGCGGCGCAAGCTACCCGGTCGGCAGTCGCCAGTTGGTCCGGTTCTCGGGGACGGCGCTGATTCCTGATGAGGCCGTTCTCAATCCCCCGCTCGATGGCTTCGACCGCTGGGCCGGCATGCTGAACCGGCGTGAAGGCGACTCGATCTCGGCGCGCTATGTCGGCACGGGCATGACCGGCTACCAGGGCCTGGATCAATACGGGCGTTGGGAAACCGATCCCCTGTATGGCCCGATCTGGGTGCCCACAGCCGTGGTTGCTGGCTGGGCTCCCTACCATGATGGACACTGGGCCTGGATCGCCCCCTGGGGCTGGACCTGGATCGATGACGAACCCTGGGGTTTCGCCCCGTTCCATTACGGGCGCTGGGCCTATGTCGGCAGCGTCTGGGCCTGGGTGCCAGGGCCGGTGATCATGCGCCCGGTCTACGCGCCCGCGCTGGTGGCCTTCATCGGCGGTGGCGGTGCGCCTTGGAGCGTGTCGCTGTCGATCGGCACACCCGGGATCGCTTGGTTTCCTCTCGCTCCAGGCGAAATCTACCGTCCGGTTTACGCCGCAAGTCCCACTTACGTCAACGCCATCAACCGCACAGTCATCGTTAATAAGACCGTCACCGTGGTCAACAACACCACAGTGATCAACAACATCCAGCGCAACGTCTACATCAACCAGCGTGTGCCCGGCGCGATCACGGCCATGCCGGCCGCCGCATTCGTGCGTGGCCGGCGAGTGCAGCATGCCGCCGTGCCCTTCCGTGCCGTGCACGTGACGGCAGCCCATGTGCTGTTCAGCCCTCCGATCGCGCCGGTGGAACAAAGTCTGGCGGGACACAAGCTTGCGGCACCACCTCCCCATAGGGCGTTCGAGCGCCCCGTCTTCGCCACTCGCACACCACCCCTGCCCCCAGCCTTGCATGACACCTTGGCGCAGCGCTTCAAGGCTCAAAACGGCACGGCTCCTGGCGCTGGTCGTCCCTTGGTTTTGCATGTGCCGGCCCAGATTCAGAGCCTGGAACGCAGACAAAGGATTACCGTGGTCCAGAGGCATGAAGCGGCTGAGAGCCAGCGCCCCATGCCTGCGCAGGATCGGGCCCTGCAATCCCAATCCCTGACCCATGCCCCTGACCTAGAACATCGCAACGGAGAAGTGCCACCGGGACGGTTCGAGACGGAACCGAATCGTCGCGTCCTGAACGCCGTACCGCATCCAACTGGAAGCCCCATGCCCAGGCGTGACGAACAGCGTCAGCAAGCTTCACCACCCCACCCTCGATCCCAACAAGGCGGTGAGCGGCCGTTCAACACAGAGCCGATGCGCCCTGCGCAGAGCATCCGCCCGGAACTCCATGCACCGGCCAGGCGCCAAGTCCCGGTTGAACGTCCAGGCCCTGCGCAATTTGCGACGCATTCCAGTCACCCGCCTGAGCATGCAGAGGCTCACAACCGTCCTGAGAAGAAAAAATCTGAGCCGAAGTTGCCAGACTCAGCGGACCTACAACGGCCTTGACGCCCCGCCACTGGCTTCTGACCGACAAGCACAACAGCCACCATGCGCAAGCTGTCACACTACATCACTCGCACTGGGCCAACCGTGCGTTCGAGGCTGACCTTCGGTGTCCTGTTCCTACTGCTCGCTGGCTGTGCAGCACAGGCACAGCCGCAAGCCCGCGCCGGCGATGCGGCTCTGAATGCCGCGGCACGCCTTCATCCCACCGTCTTTCTTGATCGCATTGGCTGGGGTGCCGATGCCGTGCAGTTGCGAGAGCTGTCGCAAATCGGCGCGACGCGTTTGTTGGACGCACAACTACAGCCACAGACCCACCCCATGCTGCGGCCCGCTGTGCGCCGGCAACTGGAGAATCTGGAAGTCAACCTACCGCTGGAGCAGATCATTCCACCGTTGGTACGCGAGCAGCACGCCATCCACCTGGCTCGACGCGATGGCCAGACGACCGATGTTGCACAGACGCAAGCTGAACTGCAGGCGCTCAATCAGCGCAAAAACCAACTCACCCAGCAGGCCATGGCGCAGCAACTTCTGCTGGCGGTGTACGCCCCCAACCAATTGCAACAGCGCCTGACCTGGTTCTGGCTGAACCATTTCAATGTGTTCCGCGGCGGCAACATCGGGCCGATGATGGCGGACTACATCCAGCGCGTGATTGCGCCCCACGCGCTTGGGCATTTCCGCGACCTGCTGCAGGCCACGATGTTCTCGCCGCAGATGCTGCTGTATCTGAACAACGCACAAAACGCGCGCGGCCATGTCAATGAAAACTATGCGCGCGAGGTGATGGAACTGCACACTCTGGGCGTGGGGGCCGGCTACACCCAGGCCGACGTCACCAACCTGGCGCGCGTGCTCACGGGCCTGGGCGTGGACTTGGCCGACCGCCCTGTGCGTGTGCGCCCCGCACTACGCGATGAGCTCTGGCTGCGCGGTCTGGTCGTGTTCAACCCCGCGCGCCACGATCCAGACCCCAAGCTGGTGCTGGGCCAGACCTTGCATGGGCGTGGGCTGGACGAGATCAAGCAGGTCATCGCCCTGCTGGCTGACGACCCGGCCACGGCGCGGCATGTGAGCTTCGAGCTGGCGCAGTACTTCGTTGCCGACCATCCCGACCCGGTGATGGTGAACGCGATGGTGCGCACCTGGGCGCAGACGAACGGCGACATCGCCGCCGTGCTGCGCACCATGTTCACCAGTCCACAATTCGCCACCAGCTTGGGCGCGCCGCAGTTCAAGGACCCGATGCGCTATGTGGTGTCGGCTGTGCGTGCGAGCCTGGACGGCCGTGTCATCACCAACCCGCAGCCTCTCATCGGCATGCTTTACAAGCTGGGTGAGCCGCTCTATGGCCGGCAGACGCCCGATGGTTATCCGCTGAACAGCGGCGCCTGGGACAGCCCCGGGCAACTGACCACGCGCTTCGAAGTGGCGCGGCTGATCGGCGCTGGGGCATCCGCGCTGTTTGGCCCGCCGCCGCCTTTCCTACGCATGGACGCGACGGTGAATGCCGCCGGCACGATGGGCGGCATGGCCGATGCCATGCCGCAAACCAACGCAGTTCCACGTCCAGGCCCTTACCCGCACCTGCCTCCGCCCGACCTTGCCCGCAGCGCTGTGTTCCTCGCGACCGAGCCGGCCCTGAGCCGTGCGACGCTGCAGGCCCTGGCCCAGGCCGACCAGCGGGTGAGCTGGAACGCGCTGTGGTTGTCTTCCCCCGAATTCATGAGCGGCTGAACGCTAAGGAGACTCCAATGCAACGTCGCCAGTTTCTCCAAGCCGCTGCCGCCACCACCCTCGCTGCGCCGATGAGCCGGCTATGGGCCGCACTCGCGCCGGGCGGTCCCAAGTTCATCCTGGTGTTTCTGCGTGGCGCTTACGACGCCACCAATCTGCTCGTGCCCTACACCAGCGACTTCTATTACGCGTCGCGCCCGCACATCGCCGTACCGCAACCGGCAAGCAGCACGGAAGGCGGACTGGACAGCGCCATCCGGCTTGACGCCGACTGGGCGTTGCACCCGGCATTGCGCGAAAGCATGCTGCCACTGTGGCGAGCCGGGCAACTTGCCTTCGTGCCTTTCGCCGGCACGCGCGACTTGACCCGCAGCCACTTCGAGACGCAAGATCACATCGAACTCGGCCAGGGTTCGCAAACCCGCGATTTCAACGATGGTTTCCTCAACCGCCTGGTGCAGCAACTCGGCGGCCGCGCCCAGCCCATGGCCTTCACCGCACAGTTGCCGCTGTCGTTGCGCGGTGCCGAGCGCGTGCCCAATATGGCCGTGGGCCAGATTGGCCGCAGCGGCATCGACCCGCGCCAGCAAGAGCTGCTGGAGCGCATGTGGGGCGGTACGCCGCAGGGCGCCTCGGTGCGCGAGGGTTTTGCGGTGCATGCCACGGTGATGCGCGACATGCAAGCTTCAGGCTGGGAGGCCGAGATGGTGGCCGCCAGCCGCGGCGCCATCAATCCGCGCGGCTTCGTGGCCGAGGCCGCGCGCGTGGGCGGTCTGATGCGGGCCAGCTTCGACCTCGGCTTCATCGACGTCGGAGGCTGGGATACCCATGTGAACGAGGCTGGTGAGAACGGCGCCCAGGGTCAACTGGCCGACAAGCTCGGCGCTCTCGGCCAGGGGCTGGCCGCGCTGGCGCAGGCCATGGGGCCGGCCTGGCGCAACACCACCGTGGTGGTGCTGAGTGAATTCGGTCGTACTTTCCGGGAAAACGGCAACCGTGGTACCGATCACGGCCACGGGACGGTCTACTGGGTGCTGGGCGGCGGCGTACGTGGTGGGCGTATTGTCGGTGAGCAAGTGGCGCTGTCGCCGGCGACGCTCAATCAGAACCGCGATAACCCCGTTCTCACCGAAAACCGTGACCTGCTTGGCGGCTTGTTCCAGCGCCTATGGGGGCTGGAATCCAAGCAGGTGCAGGCGGTGTTTCCAAGAAGTCGGCCTGTGGATTTGAAACTACTCTGACTCGGGGCGCACCAAGATCGCCGCCGTCTGGTCAGCGAGTGACGGGCTGGAACTGGCCGGCAACTGCCGGATGCCGTGTCCGCCGGACGACCGATCCCAATCCATGGACGTACTGCTGCACGAGTGACTGGCGCAAATGCTGTCATGCGATGAAACTTTGCGCAGACGACCGCATTTCCGTGGGCGCATTGTCCCAGCAGTTGCCCTTGCGACTCCGATAAGGCAGGCGAGTATTCAATTCAAAAATATTTCGGCCCGAATGCAAGAAGTTTGGCAAAATAAAGTGACTTGTCAAATAGCCCATCTTGGCCCCGAGCCTTGCATGGAGTAATCTATGCCAGACGATCAGTTCTCTCGGATTTTTATCCGGACGGATGAGCTGGGACTGATTCCCTATTTTCCTGCCCCGCCTGTGGCGAGCGGCGGGGGCAATGGCTCCTATGCCTTCGAGCATCGCGCCGTGGATGCTGGCAGCCTGGGATCCCACACGTTCGACGCCCATGTCCTGATGTTGCCGGTTGGGCAGAACCCTGTGCGATTCTGGAGTCGCCTCAATGGGCGCCCTGTTGCAGGTTTGATCGAACCGGGTCGGTTTCGATTCCTTGCGCATGGCGACACGCTCCCCACCACTTGGGATTCGCCGTTGCAGGGATTGTTTTTGACGCTACCACAAGCCCTGTTTGCGCAGGCCCTCGGAGAAAGTGAGGACACCAGGCCGATCGAACTGATTTCCAGGCTGACTCCCCATGAGGATCGGCTCTTGGCCCATCTGCTGCATGCGATCCAGGCCTACGCGATGGGTCAACGTCTGGGTGGGCGACTGTTTGAGCAGTCCTTATTGACGGCAGTTGCTGCGCATGTCTCGACGACCTATGGCGCTGGCCGCCGGGAACTTTTGCGTGGTCCAAGCCTGCCACGCTGGAAGCATCAGAGGCTGCGGCAATTCATCCAGGAGCACTTGAGTTCGGATCTCAACCTGAATGCGCTTGCGGCCGTAATGAACATGAGCCCTTACCATCTCGGGCGCGTGTTTCGCGCGACGACCGGCAAAACCCTCTGGCAATTTGTCCTGGAATGTCGAGCCAAGGAAGCGCATCGATTGATTGCGCTGCATCCGAACTTGCCGCTTTCCAATATAGCCGAAGCCTGTGGGTTTGAGTCCTACTCGCAGTTCATTGCGGTTTTCCGAAAATTCTACGGCCAGCGGCCCAGCGAATTTCGTCGCTCCCTCTGACCGGGTGACGAGAGTCATGGGTTGAAGGTGGCGGTTCCTCTCCTGCAAACCGGCAGGTTATTGCAAAACAAGTGTGGAGGACGTCGACACCAAGATCGCGCCGTTGGCTGTTGTCCCACTAGCGCCCACGATCACCCACCTGCCATTTCCGTAGGCAGCGCTGTACATCCCTCCTACAGCCGTGTCGGAATCCAGAGCAGACCAAGATGTGCCTTGACTGTTGATGGCCCCAATCAGGCCGAGGTTTCCATAGTTGCCGAGGACGACATACTGACCGTTGCCGTAAGCTTCCGATTCAAGCACGAAGTTGAACAAGTTCGAATTGGGAAGCGCCAAAGATTCTGTCCAGTGAATTGCATCTGTGCTTGTCCAGACTCCAGCTCCATAGGTTTGCAGCCCGACCCATAATCCGCCGCCGTAGGCCTCAACCCCTCCCTGTGCAGTAAACGTCGAGAGCGGACTCAGATAACCGGACCACGACAAGGCATTCGTGCTCGTGAAAAAGGACGATGTCAACCACGTTCCATTTCCGAAGATGAGCGGATAGGGATTGGTCATACCTGTTGGCGTAGAGGGGGAGTCAACAAACGTGAACGTCGGCGCGGCGGCCACCCATGTCATGCCATTGGTACTCGTGTATTCACTGCCGCTGCTGCCGTCCGTCACCACCCATTGGCCTCCTCCGTAGCCAACGGACATCGGTCCCTGGGGATGAAAGGATGAGGGGATCCCAGATGCGACGGTCCAGTTGACCCCATCGCTGCTGTAGACCACGACACCTGAGAGCGTCGAGGTACCGTTGCTCGCCCATCCTGTCGCCACCCACAGCCCATTGCCGTAAGCAACGCTTGAATAATCAAAATAACCCATCGTGCCATTGACTGTATTGAGGTTGGCAACAGCAGTTGGTGAGGATTGCTGGGTCCATGTCGCGCCATCGGTGCTCGTCACGATCGTCGCATCGGAGCCAACCGCGACCCACATACCGTTACCAAAGGCGACAGATCTCAGAAACCCATTGGGGGCTAAGTTGCCCCCTGTCGTGCTGGCGAAACACAGATTGCCTACAGCGACCGCCAATCCGGCTTGAGCGCAACTTGTGAAGGCGGTTGGCGTGGTCGTGCTGGAACTCGAAGTCGTCGTGGACGACGTCGGTGACGTCGTGCTGCCTCCACCTCCGCCGCAACCCGCGATTTGCAACGATAGAACCAGCGTCGCGAATATCTGCAGCGCATTCATTTTTTTCATGATCGGAAGCTCCAGGCTAATTTGTACAGTCGAGGACTGCTGTGATTACGGCTTTTTTGTCAGCGCGCAATTATGGAGACGTCCAATATTGACGGAATAGCGCATCTAGATACGTCAATTGCACACCGCCGCCGCTCAATGTCGATCCTGAGGGGAAGGATGGGACGGTGAGGGTGGCTGAGGTCGAGCCAGGAGCCAAGTTGTCATTCATGTTCTGACACTGTGTAGTTGAGCCCGTGCCGGTTGGCACATTTGCGCAAGCATATAAGTCGAGATTATTGATATAAAGATTTGGATTGGTTGGATCATTCCAATTAATGTTTAGCGTTCCGCCGCTTGGAACAAGTGAGGCTGGATTGGGGGTCAATGCGATATTGCTGGCAAAATATGCTGCGCTATCGACAGTTGACGATAACGGAAGCACCTCCACCGTCTGTGTGTAACTACCCACGGGTGTGTCCGTTGACGGGTTGGACCCGATATAAAGCGAGATCGTGTATTGGGCAGGGAGGCTCAGAGCGGCGATCTGCGCATCATTCAGAGGGAAGGTCTGCCCAGCGATTGCTTTCGAACAACTGTTCGTGACAATTCCCGACGATTGCAGCAGTGGAGTAGATGTGCCGGCATAAGTTGTCGGCCCTCCGGCGGCGAGTTGAAGGGGGGATCCATTACCGGTGCTTACGTACAGCAATCCGCCGGAAGGCAACTGCGGACCATTCACAATAGCATAGGTCAAGCCTATTCCACCTTTATCATTGATCTCAATATCAAGCCCTGCGCAAAGCACTCCAGTAATGCTTGCGTTGGTGCTCATGATGTTCGCCTTCGCAACTTTTTGGTTGCCCGAAAAAATCCAGTTACCTTGGTTGTTTTTATAGACGATGAATGATGAGCGACTGTTTGGTGCAAGATTTTGCAACACTGTGAATGTAACCTTGTAGGCTGCATCGCCATTTGGAACCGTGCTGACCCAAGAAGGAACTGGAGACAGCACGAAGTTCTGGAAAGTGATCGAGCCACCAGCAACTTGGGGATTCGTGGTGATGTTTTGGAGGAAGGGGCTTAATTTCTTGCCATCATTGAGGAAATTAGTCTGATCGAAATAGGCCAGCAAGGCTGGGTCAGTGGCCGAAGGATTGCTGGCTAACAAGGATCCAAGGCTGTTGAAGGTTGTCGTGATGGCCTGAAGATCGCTGACGTTATTGATTGAGTTGGCCGACAAAGGTGTCGTCGGTGGGTTGGTTAAAGTTCCAGAGACGGATTGGCCCGTCGTTGTATTGGTTAAAACCTCGCTGCCTGTAGCAGGGTCGATCGTTACATTCAAGCTGTCGAGCACGGCGTCAAGCCCTGCGCCATTCGCGGTGAAGGCTTGGTGTAGTAGGTCGACCGTTCCTGATACCCCCTGTTGTAAAAGGATGGGCTGCAATTCGGTATCCAAGGCTGACACACCCGCCGATATAGCTATAGGCGTTAGGAGGCTCGAATAATCGCTATTGGCAAAGATGGCTGAAGTGATTTGATGGCCGAGGTTGGCGATCACTAAATCCGTCAATGGGGTGATATTGATCGTCGCATGGCCACTTGTAACGTCCGCGGCGGTCACTGCAGAGGCAAGTGAATAGCCGATGCCACCTATTTTGTAATTAATCTGTAACATGAATGGGGGCGTGAAGCCCTGGATTTGGGCCTGCGTAAAGGCGTAGTTTCCATTACTGTCTGTTGCCGTGGTCACCATCTTGGCAGGATTGCTCGAGTCTTTCAAGGTCACGACCCCATTCATGCTGCCGGAGGCGCCCCCTGTAATGGGAGATCCGGTTGCCGCGGTACCACTGATGGCTGTTGGCGATGATCCGCCACCCCCGCCACCCCCGCCACAACCGGCAATCAGGATAACAGCAAAGACCGCGATGATGCGTGTTGTCATTCTCAGTGTGTGCATGATTCATTCTCCCAGTCGTTTTGGCGGCGTTTAAGCACCAAATATTTAGGTATCAAGCCGCTATTTTTAAGGCATATGGCGTCCAAACGCCTTCGACATCAAACACAAGGAAATCTTCTATTCATCAATATGGCTATCGTGCGCTTTCTTATTCGTCGAAACAGCGATACGTGCAATACATTGCCACGCGCCGATATGATCGGACGGGATTCCAGCCACGGACCGCGGGACCGTTACCAAGAATGCTAAGCGTTGCTGCCAAGAAAATGACTTCGGATTCTGGCGATCAGCTTTAGATTCCTGGCATTGTGAACCGCTTACATGGTCCGCTCAAGAAAGAGCAAGTTACTGCTGGGCGGCGACGTTAAGACCATGGGCTTGGTAGCCAACTGAGCTGAATGGCGCTGGTCGTAGTAGGACACTGCGACAGGCATTCGTCTCTCAAGAAAACGCCGGGCCGCTCCCAAGTTTTCTTGACCCCCCACGGGGGGCGGGGCGGTGTGCCGACCCTGGGGCGCTCGGAAGCGGCTGTTGAAGCTCTCAATAAAGGCGTTCTGCACCGGTTGCTGGTGCTGGAAGCGCAGTTTGTCGGCGCCGATTCAAATCTCACACGTTTTTGGAGTCCAGGCGATTCTCAATACGGGCGCCTTGTACCCGGCATCGACCCCCGCGGACCTGGACGATCCGCTGACCATACCTGCCGAGTGGCGCTGGTGGGTGGCTCTTTGGGCAAACAGATTTTGCTTGTTATATCATCGGCAGTATGAAAAAGAGCGTTGTGCTCGATACCAACGTCTTGGTCGCCGCGTCACGCAGTCGCCTTGGCGCATCGTTCGCTGTACTGCGCGCGATGCGTGAGGGCCAATTGTTGGTGCTGGCATCGGTGCCCCTGATGCTTGAATATGAAGCCGTGCTTTCGCGCCCGGAGCAGTTCCTTGCGCCCTCAGTACCCCAGAGCAACGCAGGGTGACTCAGACATCCGACTGCGGCATCCGGTCGTCTGCGCGCTGGGCGAGCCGATGGTTCACTAGTGTAAGGCCGAAGCCAAAGCATGCCAGCGCGATACTCAACTCGCACACCACGCTCCAGCCATAGCGCAGGAAGAGCATCGGCCCGACGATTGAGCCGATGGCGCCGGCCGCATAGTAGGTAAACATATAGACGCTGTAGATGCGACTGCGCGCCCCGGCGTCAATCGCGAGTAGCCGTGTCTGGTTAGCCACCTGTGCCGCAAAACAGCCCATGTCGAACAGCGCCACGCCGATCGCGGTTCCAAGGATCGAGGCGGATGAGAAGTAGAGAAACAGGCAGCCGATCACCACAAGCAGGAAACCGCCGAGGATGACGGGGCGGTGACCCCACCGGTCAGCGAGGTGCCCCGCGGGCCTAGTCGCGAACAGGCCGACCAGTCCTGCAAATCCGAACAGACCAACCTGCGCGGGCGTCAAGCGCAACGGCGGTTCGGCCAGACCCAGGGCTAGGCAGACCCAAAGCGCGCTGAAGACGAAGAACCAGCAAGCCCCAACTGTCATACCCTCGCGAAGCAGCGGGTGCTGGCGGGGCAGATTCGTCAGACTTATCAGCAGACGCAGGTAGCGCTCATGACTTTGGCCGGCATGCTGTGGCAGCAGCCGCCAAGACAGCAGGCCGAACACCAGCGCGACGACGCCGAAGCTCGCCAACATGACGCGCCAATCCGACACTTGGGCGATCAGGCCTCCCACGAAACGGCTGAGTAGGATGCCGGCCGAAATGCCCATTGCCACGGTACCAACGGCACGGCCACGCGTCTGCGGTGGCGAGACGCGGAAGGCCACGCCCGAGAGGTGCACTGCGTTGGTCGCCATCGCGCCCACGAGGCAACACGCAGCCAGGAGGGCGTAGAGGGATGGGGCGGCTGCTCCAAGAAACAGCGCCAGCCCAAGAAGCAAAAACTGCCAGGCGACCAAAGTGGCCGGCTTCAGTTTGTCGCCCAGTGGCACTAGCAGCAGAATTCCGGCCATGTAGCCAACCTGCAGGCTGCCTGCGATTAGGCCAGTTGCCTCTTGCGAGACGCACAACGTTTTGGCCACGGTCGGTAGCACGGGTTGCAGCGCATAGTTGTTTGATATGGCCAATCCTGCCGCCGAAGCAATGAATATCGTGAGGCGGCCAGAGCGGACTTGTTCGTGTTTCACTTGTCTGTGGCCGTTCAAATTACACAGAAAACAGTAAGTAAGGCGACGACACGGCAAGCGTATATGCGGGTTTCAAGCACTTTGTTGTCGCCTTATTTGTCGATTACCGAGTAACGGGCATCAATCGCTATGCCGCACGGCGGTCAATTCAATCGTGCCCGGAATCTTCGGGCTCGGGAAGGGCTGCGCGTGTACCAGGGAGGCCAGGATGATGTGCTGGGCGCCGGGCGGGTCGCGCCCAGCACATCATCCTGGCCTCGGCTGGCTTTCTGCCACCGGCTCAGGTCAGTCCAGCCTCGGTCGTCGTATTGGCAAGACATCTCGGTCATGCGGGCGTCCGTACCGCGATGGCCTCAACTTCGACCAGGATCGACGAATCGACGAACGGCAGGGCATGTACCAGCGAGAAGGATGGACGAATCTGGTGATAAACCTCGCCATGTGCCCGGGCGGCATCCTCCCAGTGCTCGAAATCTGCCACCACGAGTCGACTCTGCACGACGTCGGACATGGCGAAGCCATTGTCGCGCAGCACTTTCTCGACGATAGCCAACGCGTCGCGGGTCTGCGCATAGACGTCTGGCCCTTGTCCGGCTGTGCCAGAAATGTAGATGGTGTCGTTCACCACTACGGCCCGCGAATACCCGACTTTGGGCTCCCAAGGAGAGCCGGTACTGACATTCTTTCGCATCTGATGCCGTCCTTTCATTTGATGTTGAGCGACTACTACCGAAGTAGTACGCAAAAGCATTCTTATACTACTCGAGTAGTTAGTCAAGCGACTGGCACCATGCCGGTCAGAGCAGAAGAAGGAGAATTGGATGGACGTCGATTCGGAACCCATCAGCGCGCTGATTCGCCTAGGGTTCACCCAATACGAGGCTCAGGCGTACACAGCCCTAGCGGGGCAGCCGCCCCTCACTGGTGCGGAAGTCGGCCGTCGGGCAGGCATGCCACCGTCGAAGGTCTACGAGACGCTCAACCGCCTGGAAGCGCGTGGCGCGGTCCTCGTCAACCGATCCGAGCCGGTTCGGTATGCGGCCGTCCCGCACACCGATCTGCTCGGCGAGTTGCGCTCGCGAATTGCGGCCGATGTGGAAGCCGCGACTGCAGCGTTCAACCGTCTTCCCGCACAGCGCGAGCCAGGGCTGGTCTGGTCGCTCAGTGGGCGAGAGTCCATCATCCAGGCGTTTGTGCGGACGATCGACAAGGCGCGTTCCATCATCTTTGCCGGGGTCTGGGACGAGGAGCTCGAGACGCTGGGGCCGCTGCTGGAAGCGGCCCCAGCCCGGGGGATAGAGACCCATGTGGCCATCTATGGCACCCGAACCCTGTCTGGCCCAACGACTTACGACTTGTCGGAATGTGGTGCCAGTGCCCGGCTGCGGCTCGCCGGGCGACGTTTGGCCGTCGTCGTAGCGGACGACACCGAGGCTGTGGTCGCAGAGTTCGGCGATCGCACGCCGGACCAGGCCACACTCACCACCAATCCAGTAATGGCTTTACTCGCGGTGGAATATGTCAAGGCGGATGTCCTAGGGCGGCTGCTCATCAATGCCATGACGCCTGCGGCTTACCGGAAGCTATTGGGGACCGCCGAGGTGCAAACGATCTTACGCCCGGTCACCGCGTCGAGACCATAAGGGGAATCCGCCACGTAGAGCGCTCGGCTCGAAGTAGGCAGCCCTACGCGCAATCTTGTTAGTCGAGCCCGCCAAGCAAGAGGACGCATTAGCCGACGAAGGCGGCAGGCGTGTCGTGATGCTCCAGCCCAGCCGACAAGACCGCAGCGATCGGAAGACGGTGACCAAGGCGGTCGGGAGCGTACGCAACGATCGGCCGGAGCTGCTGGATCCGGTGACCGACTGTCCTGTTCAATCACCCAACCTGACGAAAGGATATGGAACACCTTTGTAGGCGATGAGGCAGCAAGACGCAGCGTGATGTGAACCGGTCGGACCGGGGCAAGCCAAACCTGTATGGTGTGCCGGACTTCAACAGTCCGCCATAGGAGATGAGGCGCTTGTCCGCGAATGACATCGGGGCCAGCAAGTACGCCTGGGCAACCAGGTCGCTTGCAACCAAGGCCGGATATAAGGCAGCAGCCGACTTCTTCACAGCACAACGCCGATGGCTCTTGATCGCCGGGAGGCATCCATATAAGAAGACCATGAAGGGATGGCAAGAATACCAACTCCATGCGTTGCAGACGATCACGTATGACGTGCAGCTGTTCGAGGTCGTCGTCTCGATCGTCCAATCCCTCGGATTCGACCACTGCTCCTATGGGCTGCGCATGCCGCTACCGGTCTCCCGGCCCAAGGTGGTGTTGCTGACCAATTACCCGCGTGCATGGGAGGAACGGTACAAGGAGAAGGGCTACGTTGCAGTCGACCCAACTGTCCGCCATGGCACGCGTTCCTTGCAGCCCGTCGTTTGGTCCGACGCGTTCTTTGCCTCGAATCGCGATCTCTGGGAGGAAGCCCGCTCGTTCGGTTTATGCGTTGGCTGGGCGCAATCCAGCCGGGACGTGAACAGCACCATGGGCATGTTGTCGGTGTCACGATCGGGGGAGCCGATCTCCGAGATCGAATTGCGCGACAAGGAGATCAAGTTGGCTTGGCTGACGCAGATGGTCCATCTCGGGATGTCGCGCATCCTCACGGCCAAGCTGATGCCCGAAGCGAAAACACAACTCACCGACCGGGAGATCGAGGTGCTGCGCTGGACCGCGGATGGCAAGACGGCATCGGAAATCGCCGATATCCTCAACATCTCCGAGCGCACGGCGAACTTCCACATTGGCAATGCAATCACCAAACTGAATGCGCCGAACAAGACCGCCGCGGTCATTCGGGCGGGAATGCTGGGGATGCTGGGTTGACCGCCTCAGTTGCGATTCGAACAATGGATACCGCGTCAATAAAAACCTTCAAATATTTTGCCCAGAGGAGTGCAATACGTCAGCGTCAAGTACACCGAACGCTTGGCGCAGACAGGACCAACAAGCAATTCCAACAGTCCATTTCAGATGCCCAGGCCTCGCTCGTGGTGGTCGTCGCTTGAGTGCTTGCTTATCCCAACTTCTGTGCCAACTTCTCCGCCTCGATGTGGGTGTAGCGCTTGAGCATGGCGAGTGACTTGTGGCCGGTCATCGAAGCCACTTCCATGACGCCAAGGCCTTTCTCGAACAGGCGCGACGTGGCTTCGTGGCGTAGGTCAGTCAGGAATGTCGGGTCTGGCTTGTTGCTGGAGGCGGCGCAGTCAGTTTGATACGCCGCTAGCGCACGCGCCTTGCAGCGCGTCCAGGCTTTCTCGAAACTGTCCTTGTTCTGCCAACCGAACACCCGGCCATCGATGCGGCGGGGCAGGGTGCGCAGGGCGTCCAGGGCTGCGCTGGCCAGTGCCACGGTTCGGCTTTCACCATTCTTGGTGTCCACCAGATGCGCAGTGCGTCGCGCCAGATCGATGCGCGACCATTCCAGACCTAGCAGTTCACCCAGGCGCATGCTGGTCTCGACGGCCAGCGTGATGATCTGCGGCAGACCCACCACTTGCGACCGCGGCTGCCGCGCCGCGCCGCAAGGCATCGAGTTCACCGGGCCGCAGCCGACGATCACGGCCCTTCGGCTTTACCGGCTGGCGAATCGCGCGCACCGGGTTGCCCGCAGGCAAGGTGATGGACATTTCCTGCTCGGCATAAGTGAACAGGTTCGAGAGGGCTGCAAGCCGATGGATAACGGACTGCGCCGCATAACCTGCCTCGACGAGCTCATTGCGCCACGCAGCCACATCGACACTTCGCACGGGGCTCAGGAATGACGCGCCGAACCGCTCACGCACCACGCGCAGGTTCGACGCCGCACTATGATCCTTTTTCATCGGCAACATATGCTTTGTGTAGAGGGCCACAACCTGATCGATGGTGATCTTCCCCGCATCGTCGCGCAGCACGGCACGATTGCCGCGTTGGACTTCGCGCTCGACCTCGCGAGCCCAGGCTTCGGCGTCGGCTTTCAGATCGAAGGTGCGTGAAATGGACGGCATGCCGCGCTGCCTGATTTGTGCGCGCCAACCGTTTTTGCGTTGCTCGAAGTAGGCCATCGATTCCCCCTAGATTCCCCCAAATGAAGCAAATAATTCATGCAGAGCAAGCGTTCATGCGGGTTCCGGCCTACTACATTTCGGAATGGGGTATAGGGGGTCGGAGGATCGAATCGTCTCGCCCCGACCAATAAGAGTGGTGTCTTCGCGGCGAATACCAGGCGCCGGAAACCGAGGCATTCCACACCCGTTCGTGCACACGGACGCGGGCCGAGCCGATGCGCCGGCTGTTCGGCATCACCCGATCGTCATCAGACTAGCGTTGCCGCCGGCGGCGGCCGTGTTGACGCTGATGACCTGCTCGCGGAGCAGCATTTCAAGCGGGTAGTCCATCTGCGTGAGCCCGTCACGTGGCAGTGCGCAAACCGGCACCACCGCATGGGTGTAGTGCGCCAATTCGCTTTGAAAAGCAAGAAGCCCAGCGGGATCGCCGTGGTAGAGCGCGGCGTCGGGCGTCGCGTCTTGCGATGCGAGGCGGACATGGTCGTGCAGGGTGGAGGGCAGCAGCGCGGAGACGGCGTCGGCGGCCTTGCCTGAAATCAGCGCGACGTTGGCCGTGGCCAGCGCGGCACCGATCTGCCGCAGCAAAGCGTCTTGCGTGTCGGCGCGGCACAAAATCGCACCCCGTGCCTCAAGCCCGTACTGGTTCTGCTCGCCAACCGGGCCTGGCAGCACGGTGATCTGGCGCGCCGGGGCCTGGGCGGCGTAGGTGTGCAGCGCCGCGGTCTCGACGCCCTGGTCTTCGAGGGCTTTGATGAGATCCAGCAGAGGCTGCGGTGGTTGAGCCGTCGGCAAGAATGGCCCGGAACCGGGCGCGATCAATCGGCGCAGATAAAGCGGGCCCCCTGCCTTTGGCCCAGTGCCCGAGCGGGAATGCCCGCCAAAGGGCTGCACGCCGACCACCGCGCCGATGATGTTGCGATTGACGTAAATATTTCCGGCGCTGATGCGTGAGGTCACGTGTGCGATTGTTTCGTCGATGCGGCTATGAATGCCGAACGTCAACCCATAGCCCAGCGCGTTGACGGCGTCGATGGCGGCATCGAGCTCGCCGCGCTGATAGCGCAGGACGTGCAGCACCGGCCCGAAGACCTCGCGCCCCAGGACGTCGATCGACGGAATCTCGATGATCGTGGGGGGGACGAAATAGCCGTGACGCGCATCTTGCGGTAGTTCGGAAGCGATGACCTTGAAGCCGCGGCCGCGCATCGCCTCGATATGCGCGGTGATGGTGTCTCGCGCTTCGGCGCTGATGACCGGGCCCACGTCGGTGCTGAGCCGATCGGGCCGGCCGATGGCGAGTTCGGCGGTTGCGCCAAGCAGCATCTCCAGCAGACGGGGGGCGATGTCGTTCTGCACCAACACGATGCGCAACGCCGAACAGCGCTGCCCGGCGGAGTCGAAGGCCGAGGAGACGATATCGGTCACGGCCTGCTCGGGCAAGGCGGACGAGTCGATCACCATGGCGTTTTGTCCGCCCGTTTCGGCGATCAGGGGAATGGGCAGGCCCTGGGCGTCCAGATGGCTGGCAAGTTGTGACTGAATCAGGCGCGCCACCTCGGTGGAGCCGGTGAACATCACGCCACGGACACGCGCATCGGCAACCAGCGCCGCGCCAACGCGACCATCGCCCGGAAGCAATTGCAGCGCGCCCGCCGGAACCCCGGCTTCCAGAAGCACATGCGCGGCACAGCTGGCAATGAGCGGGGTTTCCTCGGCCGGTTTCGCCAGGACGACGTTGCCCGCGGCCAAGGCGGCGGCGATTTGTCCGGTGAAAATGGCCAATGGGAAATTCCACGGGCTGATGGCCACGACCGGGCCGAGCGGGCGCTGTACGGCATTGTGAAACTGCGACGACACCTGGGCCGCGTAATAACGCAGGAAGTCGGCCGCTTCGCGCACTTCGCCAATGGCCGCAGGCAGGGTTTTGCCGGCTTCGCGCACGATCAGTCCCACCAGCTTGGGAAGCCGCTCTTCGAGAAGATCGGCCGCGCGGCGCAGAATCGCCGCGCGATCCTGCGCCGGCGTGGCTTGCCAGACGGGCGCCGCCTGCAGCGCGAAGGTGAAGGCCGTGTCGATCATCGCAGGATCGGTTTCGATGACCTGGCCCACCGTATCGCGCAGATCGGCCGGGTTGAGGACCGGACGCGCCAGGCCCTGCACTTCGCCGCCGCCCAGGATGGGACGTGCCAGCCACGTCATCTCTAGTCCTGCAAGCCCTGCAGAGGCCAGCGAGCCCAGGCGCTGCTCGTTGCTGAGATCGAGCCCGGCGGAATTTTCACGGGCAAAACCGAACAGCGCGCGCGGCAGCACGATTTTTTCATGCCCAGCCCCCAGCGGCACCACGCTCCTGGCCAGTTCGACGGGGTCGGCGATGATGTCGTCCAGACTTAGTTTCGGGTCGTTGATCTGGTGGACGAACGAGGTATTGGCTCCGTTCTCGAGCAGCCTGCGCACAAGATAGGCGAGCAGGGTTTCGTGCGTGCCCACGGGCGCATAGATGCGACAGGGGCGGTTCAGGGCCTCGGGTCCGACGACTTCCTCGTACAGCGGCTCGCCCATGCCGTGCAGGCACTGGAACTCGTACTGGCCGACGTAGAAATTTTCTCCCGCCATCGCATGAATGGCGGCAACGGTGTGCGCATTGTGCGTGGCGAATTGCGGGAAAACGGCGCTTGGCGCAGCCAGCAGCTTGCGCGCGCAGGCCAGGTACGAGATGTCGGTGTGCACCTTGCGCGTGAAGACGGGAAAGCCTTCGAGGCCGTCGATCTGTGCGCGCTTGATCTCGGAATCCCAGTACGCGCCCTTGACCAGCCGCACCATCAAACGTCGCTGCGAGCGGTGTGCAAGGTCGATGAGAAAGTCCAGCACGAAGGGCGCGCGCTTCTGGTAGGCCTGGACCACAAAGCCGATGCCATTCCACCCCTGAAGCGCCGGATCGAAGCACAGGCTTTCCAGCAAGTCCAGGGAAATTTCGAGTCGGTCGGCTTCCTCGGCGTCGATGTTCAGCCCGATGTCATAGTCGCGCGCCAGGCGCGCAAGCCGCACCAGACGCGGCAGCAATTCGTCCACGACGCGCTGGCGTTGCGCGCGCACATAGCGCGGATGCAAGGCGGAGAGCTTGATCGAAATGCCTGGTCCTTCGTAGATGCCGCGACGCTGCGCGGCCTTGCCAATCGCATGGATCGCCTGCTCGTAGTCGCGCAGGTAACGCTCGGCATCCTGCGCCGTGAGCGCCGCCTCGCCCAGCATGTCGTAGGAATGACGGAAACCCTTGTCTTCCCACTTGCGGGCGTTGGCCAGGGCGTCGGCGATGTTCTGGCCCAGCACGAACTGCTCGCCCATGAGCCGCATGGCGATGTTCACGCCTCCGCGCACCACGGGCTCGCCACTGCGTGCAACGAGACGGGTCAGGACCGAGGACAGATTGGCCTCGCTGCTGGTCGCCACGAGTTTTCCGGTCAGCAAAAGCCCCCAGGTCGCCGCGTTGACGAACAACGAACGCCCGCCGCGCAGATGGCTTTGCCAGTCGCCGGAACAGATCTTGTCGCGGATCAATGCGTCGCGCGTGGCGGTGTCGGGGATGCGCAGCAGCGCTTCGGCCAGGCACATCAGGGCAATGCCTTCCTGGCTTGACAGTGCGTATTCCTGCAGCAGTGCTTCGACGCCGCCGCGCGTGCGTTTGGCGCGCAATCGGGTGGCGAGACGGCGCGCGGTGTCTTGCGCTGTCGCCGCAAGTTTCGGCGGTAGCGTGGCTTGGGCAAGCAGGGCGGGGACACATTCAGGTTCGGGCCTGCGATAGGCCGCCGTGATGGCCGCGCGCAGCACGGTTTGCGGCTGCACGTCCTGTGCCAGATCGAGAAAGGGCACGACCAGGGTGGAGGGATGGTCTTGCAGCGGCGCGGGCTGGAGTTCGCCGTCATTCGGGGCAACCTCCAGCGCGTCTCCACGCTCGAGGCGCTCCAGACCTTGCAGGATCATCTGCTTCACGACGAAATGCGGCGTGCGTCCATGCGCCTCGGCCGCAGATTTGATACGAAGACGAACATGCTCATCAATTTTCACGCCTATGGTTGTCACCGGCATGGTTGCACCTCTCGCGCCATGAAGTCGAGAATAGTTACACCTTTATCCTGAGAAGTAAAGCTTTCTCGTGTATTTGGTGTTACCTTTTCTTCCTGATGAGTGAAACCTTCTAACGCCATGGCGACGTGCAGCGACTTTCCACAGATTTGCGGCGCACGACCTCCATGTCGATGGTTAGACGGGTGCCCGAACCAATGTGCTTGACCGACGTGACCCATGGGGCGCGCTTCACGCCGGGCTGGAATCGATGCGCGCTGGATCTTTGCCGTCCGCTGTCGTCATTTCGTCTGGGGGCTGTCGGACTGGTGCTGGGCATCGGCGCTTGCCGCTGCGAACAAGGGCCCGACTGTGGCCATTCATAGTCATCTTCACATTGCCAAACTAGGAGACAAGCAACATGCGACAACTATCCAAAACCCTTCTTTTCACCCTGGCCGCAGTCGGCCCTTGCCTTGCCGCGCCGCAGGCCTTCGCCGCTTCGCCCATCAAGATCGGCGTGCAGGCCCCGATTACCGGTCAGTACGCGAATGAAGGCCAAGGTATTGCCGATGCCGTGAAACTACTGGTCAAGCAGACCAACGCCAAGGGCGGCCTGCTCGGCCACCCGCTGGAAGTGAAAGTCTGCGACGACCAGGGCGAGGCCGCTGCGGCAGCGATTTGCGCGCGGCAACTGGTGAACGACGGCGTGCTTGCCGTGATCGGCAGTTACACCAGCGGCGCTGCCCTGGCCGCCGAACCGATCTACGCGCGCGCCAACGTCATTCAGACCTCCGACGGCACCAGCGACGAACTGACGCAGCGCAACTACAAGACCTTTTTCCGCAACGCGCCGCCCAACAGCGCCGAAGCCTTGTTCACCGCCGGTTATTTCAAGGCCATGGGCGACAAGCGCATCGCCGTGGTGACCGACCACTCCAGCTTCGCCACGGGTCTGGCCGATGCGGTGGTGGCCGATGCGAAGAAGGACGGCATCGACGTGCTCGACAAGGCCTACATCAGTGCCGGATCGCAGAACTACACGCCGGTGCTGACCAAGCTCAATGCCCTGCACCCGCAGGTGGTGTACTTCTCGGGCTATTACACCGACGGCGGCTTGATCAAGGCGCAAATGGCGCAACTGGGCATGAAAGCCAAGTTCGTTGGCGGCGATGCAAACCAGAATGTGGCCTTCGCCAAGATTGCCGGCAACGCCGCGGCTGGAGCGGTGATCATCAACGTGCCGGCGCCGCAGGACTTGCCGTATCCGGCGGCCAAGGAATTCCTCACCCAGTTCAAGGCCGCCTACGGCCATGAGCCGCCCAGCATTTTCACGCTGACCAATGCCGATGGTTTCCGCGCCATTCTCGACACCGCCGAGAAGATCAAGAGCGTGGAGCCCGCCAAGTTGATTCCGGCCTTGCACGAGTTGAAGAATTTCGAGGGATTGACCGGGACGTTCTCCTGGAATGCCGTGGGCGAGCGCACCGGCAGCCCGTATGTGGCATTTGAAGTGATGTCCAATGGCGGCTACAAGATCACTTATCCGCCCGAAGCGGTGACCAAGTAAACACCCACCCGAGCCCCGGCACAGGGGCAGGGCGGTCCGTGGCGCGCACGCTTCCACGCCACGGACCGCCTGCGATGAAGAAGAGGAGACGCTCATGCTCGGCATCGTGCTGCAGCAGTTGGTCAACGGTCTGACGGTCGGTGGGATCTATGCCCTGATCGCCCTGGGTTACACGATGGTCTACGGCGTGCTCAGGCTGATCAATTTCGCCCATGGCGATCTGTGCATTTTCGGCGCCTATATCGGCCTCGTCGCCCTGGGCTCGGGGGCCGGCAGCGGGCAGAGTCATTTGCTGCTGGTGGGGGCGGCGTTCATCCTGGCCGCGGTGGTCGTTGCCGCTGCCGGACTGGCGCTGGAGTTCACGGCCTACAGGCCGCTGCGCAAGGCCGACCGGCTCTCGGCCGTGGTGTCGGCGCTGGGCGCCTCGCTGTTCATCGAGAACGGCATCATGCTCATCTGGGGGCCGCAGCTGAAGGTGTTCCCCAGCAATTTGCTGCCGGCCATGCATTGGACCTTCGGCGGTGCCCGCATCGACCTGGTGCAGGTGCTGATCATGCTCGGCTCGGCCGTGCTCATGGCCGTGCTGTACTGGTTCGTGCACCACACGCGTTACGGCACGGCGATGCGCGCGGCAGCGAGCGACCAAGACGCGGCCCGGCTGATGGGCATCAACGTCAATCGGGTGATTTCCAGCGTGTTCATCATCGGTCCGGCCATCGGCGCGGTGGGTGGGCTGTTCATCGGCCTGTACTACCGGCAGGTGTACTTCACGATGGGCTGGACCTACGGGCTCAACGCCTTCATCGCCGCCATCATCGGCGGCATCGGCAACATTCCGGGGGCCATGCTCGGCGGTGTGCTGCTGGGGCTGTTCAACGCTTTCGCCGCGGGTTTCATGTCGAGCTCGTGGCAGGAGGCCATCACATTCGCCCTGCTGATCGGCATCCTGCTGGTACGGCCGTCCGGACTGCTCGGTGAACGCGTGGCGGAGAAGGTATGAAACGAATCCTCGCGCTGTTGCGCAATCCTTGGGTCGGCGCGGTGCTCTGGGTGCTGGGGCTGGCGGTGCCGTTCGGCCTCGACCAGACCTGGGTGTTCATCGCCTCGCTGTTCGCGGTGTATGCCATCGTCGCCCTGAGCCAGGACATCGTGCTGGGACGGGCGGGCATGTTCGACATGGGGCATGCGGTGTACTTCGGCGTGGGGGCGTATGTCACGGCCGTGCTCAACACGCAGTTCAACTGGCCCATCCTTGCCACCTGGCCGCTGGCGGTGCTGTTGGCAGCCTTCGTCGGTGCGTTGCTGGCGGCGCCCATCGTGAAGCTGCGCGGCGACTATCTGCTGGTGGCGACCATCGGCTTCAACGCCATTTTCATTCTGGCGTTGGACAACAACGTCGCGCATCTCACGGGTGGGGCCGACGGTATTTTTGGCATTGGCGTGCCCAGTCTGTTCGGCTGGCAGCTCACCAGCCAGAACGCGCAGTTCTGGCTCGACTGGCTGGCGTTTGCGGCGGTGCTGCTGCTGGTTCGCAATCTCGATCGCTCCCACCTCGGCCGCACGCTGTTCTATATCAAGCACGACCAGCTCGCCGCCACGACCATGGGCATCGATGCGCGTGCCTACCGCGTGCTGGCTTTCGCGCTGGGCGCTGGGCTGGCCGGTTTCGGCGGCACGCTGTTCGCCACGCTGATGGCGGCGGTCAGCCCCGGGGCCTTTGTGTTCACCGAATCGGTGACGTTGTTCGCCATCGTGCTGGTGGGCGGGCAGGGGTCGATCCCCGGCGTCCTCCTCGGTACGGTGTTGATGTTCGTCGTGCCCCAGGCCTTCCGCAGCTTCGCGCAGTACCGCTACTTTGTGTTCGGCATCGCCATGGTGGTGGTGATGGTGCTGCGTCCGCAGGGCATCTGGCCGCGCGCCCAGCGGCAGGAGGCGAAAGAATGAGCGACGCGCTGTTGCGCCTGGACGGCGTGGGCATCCGTTTCGGCGGTTTGCAGGCGGTAGGCGATCTGAGTTTCTCGGTCAGGCAAGGGCAGGTGGTCGGCCTGATCGGGCCGAACGGCGCGGGCAAGACCACGGCGTTCAACCTCATCACCGGGGTCTACAAACCTTCCGAAGGGCGCATCGAACTGGACGGCCGCGACATTACAGGCTGGGCGCCCCACCGCATTGCCCGCGCCGGCATTTTCCGCACCTTCCAGACCATCCGGCTGTTCTACGGCCAGACGGTGCTGGTGAATGTGTTGGCGGGGCTGCACTTGCAGACGCGCCAACATTGGTGGCAGGGCTTGCTGGGCACGCCGTTTCAGCGCCGCGAAGAGATGGAACTGCGCGCCAAGGTGCGCGAGCTGCTGGCACGACTCGAACTCGACACGGTGGCCGACGAGGACGTGGCCTCCTTGCCCTACGGCCTGCAGCGCCGGGTGGAACTGGCGCGCGCCTTGATCGCCAAGCCCAGGCTGTTGATTCTCGATGAGCCGGCGGCGGGCCTGAACGACCAGGAATCCGCCGCGCTGAACCGCACCATTCTGGCGGTGCGGGATCAGGGCATCAGCGTCTTGCTGGTGGAGCACGACATGAACGTGGTGATGAACGTGACCGACAACATCGTCTGCATCAACTTCGGGCGCAAGATCGCCGAAGGCACGCCCGAGCACATCCGCAATCATCCGCAAGTCATCGAGGCGTATCTCGGCAAGGACGACGATGAAGACGACGTCCAGGCGCCGGTTTCACTGCCTGCCCATCTGGCCGCGGCCGGGGGTGGGGCATGAGTGGCGGATCGGTGGGCCGTTCCATGCGTCTGCTGGAAGTTGAAAACCTGGACGTGCGCTACGGCCAGATCCAGGCGCTCAAGGGCGTGAGCCTGCGGGTGGAAGAAGGCGAGATCGTCACCCTGCTCGGCGCCAATGGCGCGGGCAAGACCACCTTGATGCGCACCATCAGTGGCTTGCTGCGACCGCGTGCCGGCCATCTGCGCTTTCGCGGCGAGGACATCACACGCGTGGGCGCCGACCGCATCGTGCGCCTGGGCATTTCCCACGCACCCGAAGGGCGCCGCGTCTTTCCCACGCTGACCGTGGCGGAAAACCTGATGCTCGGCGGCTACACCCGCGCGCCGGCCGAGGTGGCGCAAAGCCTGAAGCAGGTCTTGCTCATGTTTCCGCGGCTGGAGGAGCGCAGCCGGCAACTGGCCGGCACCTTGTCGGGCGGCGAGCAGCAGATGCTGGCCATCGGCCGCGCGCTGATGGCCAAGCCCCGGTTGTTGCTGCTCGACGAGCCCAGCCTGGGGCTGGCGCCGATCATCGTGCGCGATATTTTTCGCGCGCTGCGCCAGATCCGGCAGCAGGGCATGACCTTGCTGCTGGTCGAGCAGAACGCACGCATGGCGCTGAAGCTGGCCGATCGTGGCTATGTGCTCGAAACCGGGCACATCGCCCTGCAGGCCAGCGCACGCGAACTGCTCGAGTCGCCCGAAGTGCAGGCCACGTATCTGGGCAGGGAAACAAGCTCTGCCGACGGCGCGCGCCAGCAACCCTGAGCCGCGCCCCCGGTCTGGTTCGCAGCTGAACTTTAGGGTGTTGTTCGAATCTGCATCTGCATGGACAGCAACGAGGCAAGCTGGCTGACGCTTGCTTGCAAGCCAGCGATTGCCGGAATGGCGTGAGCTTTCCCACTTGGCTGGCACAATTCGCCACAATGAACAAAGCAACAAGGCGCAGGCCATCGGCACTGTGCCGTTTGCGGGGAGGGTCAACGCGAGACCTGTTCAGTCTCGCCTCAACCGGAGATGTCGCATGAAGATCCACTACGTTTTCGTATCCGCCTTGTTTTTCGCCTTGGCCACGTCGGCGCACGCCACGACGTTCACCCAGTTCGCCCACAACGTCAAAGAAGACGCCGTCCATGCTGGCAAGAAGGTTGTGGGGGTTGGTGCCGAAACCGGGCATGCCGTGGTCCATGCAGGCAAGGTCGTCGGCAGTGACGTTGCCAGCGGCGTGGAACATGGCTACCACGCCACGGTGCACGCGGTGAAGAAGGTCGAGTAGGCGGGCTCGGCCGGCATGAACGCATGAGCGAGATCATCATCTTCGCCTAGGGATGCATGTCCGGCCTCGGACGCGGCTGATCTGGGCCCTGTGAGCCCGCGTGTTGGTATGTCGTTCGTCTCGAGCTTCGATGATGTCCGCGCCGTTCCCAATTCCATTGAAAAGAAGTGCTTCAAAATCACAATCCGTGGTTGCTTTCGGTTGCGCCGATGCTCGATTGGACCGACCGGCATTGCCGCTATTTCCACCGCCAGCTCAGCCGTCATGCGCGCCTGTACACCGAAATGGTGACCACGGGCGCCTTGCTGCATGGTGATCAGCCGCGGCACCTGGACTTCAGCGGCGAGGAGCATCCGCTTGCGTTGCAGCTGGGGGGCAGCGAGCCGCAGGATCTTGCCGCGTGCGCGAAGCTGGCGCAGCGCTGGGGGTACTCGGAGATCAATCTCAACTGCGGCTGCCCGAGCGAACGCGTTCAACGCGGCGCTTTCGGTGCCTGCCTGATGGCCGAGCCGGCCCTGGTGCGCGACGGCGTGGCGGCCATGCGCGACGCTGTGGGCGACGATCTGCCAGTGACGGTGAAGCACCGTATCGGTATCGACCGCGTGGAGAGCTACGACTTCGTGCGCGATTTCGTCGGCACCGTGGCCGAGGGGGGTGCCTCGGTATTCATCGTGCATGCGCGCAACGCTTGGCTGCAGGGCTTGAGCCCCAAGGACAACCGCGCGATTCCGCCATTGCGACATGAACTTGTGCATCGGCTCAAGCGCGAATTTCCGCAGTTCACCATCGTGCTCAACGGCGGAGTGAAGAGCGATGCCGAGGTCCGCCAGCACCTGATGCACGTGGATGGCGTGATGGTCGGACGCGAAGCCTATCAGCGGCCCTGGTGGCTGGCGAGCTGGGATGCGCTGTACTTCGGTGCGAACCCGCGGCATGCGGCGCCGGAGGATGTCGAGCGCAGCATGCAGGCGTATGCGCAGCGCATGGCCGGGCAGGGCGTGCCGGCCTTCGCCATCACCCGCCATATGCTGAACCTTTGGAAAGGCGAGCCTGGGGCCAGGCTGTGGCGTCAGGCGCTGAGCGACCCGGCACGGCGCCAATTGCCGCCGACCGAACTCTTCCGGCAGGCCGAGCAGGCGCGACTGGCGGCCTGAAGACGGGCCGCGCGCCATCGGCAGGGTGTCATTCCTGCAGTCCCGATCCGTGCGCGGCAGCTGGCACCGGAGCCTTGAACGCTGCGTTCAGCGCCCGAGTGCGTCATCCAGCGATTCGCCCGGTTTCCAAGGACGGCCGAGCTGGGCCTCGATGTATTCCCGAATCAAACGCCGAACCACCTGAGAGGGGGTCTGGTCCTCGCGCGCGCACAGGTGTTCGAACACCGCCTTTTTCTGCGGATCGATCAGCACGGTCAGTCTGCTGGTGCGTTGTTCCATTGTGGTACGGGCTGCATTAACATGTCGTGCACATAGTATGTGATTTTGAATCCAACGAAAACCCGTCATGGACGCTCCCTTGCTGCTGCCCGTTGCTTTGGGTGTCGTCCTGGGCTGGGGTTTGATCGGGTTGGCTGGCTTGCTGGCGCCACAGTCCACGCGCTGGATCGCGCATGGCGTGTTTCCCCTTGGGGCCCTGGGTAGTGCGGTATTGGCCGGCGTAGGGCTCCTGGCGCTGTTCGCGCCGGCGTCTTCGCTGACCCTGCCAGTCGGCTTGCCGGGGCTACCCATGCATTTGCGGCTGGACGCGCTGTCCGGTTTTTTCCTGTTCCTGCTCGGCGCATCCAGCATCGGCATTTCGGTGTTCGCGGCGGGCTATTTCCGTTCAGGCGAAGGCACCGCCCCGGGTCTGCTCGGCTTGCAATATCACATCTTTCTGGCCGCCATGGCCATGGTGCTGCTGGCCGCCGACGCCTATGCCTTCATGCTGGCGTGGGAAGTCATGGCGCTGTCGTCCTACTTCCTGGTCGTGAGCCAGCACCGCCTTCCGGAGATCCGCAGCGCGGGTTTCGTCTACCTTCTGCTCGCGCATTTGGGCGCCATCGCTCTGCTGCTGTGCTTCGGGGTGATGATGCAGGGCGGGGGCAGCGGGCTGACCTTCGAGGCGATGCGCCAGGCCCATCTTTCGCCTGCCTGGGCCACGGTGGCTTTCGGCCTCGCCGTGGCCGGGTTCGGCGCCAAGGCCGGACTGGTTCCCTTGCATATCTGGCTGCCCGAGGCGCACCCCGCTGCCCCGTCGCCGGTGTCGGCGCTGATGAGCGGGGTCATGCTGAAGACGGCGTTGTACGGCCTGCTACGGGTGAGCTTCGATTTGCTGCACGCGCCGCTGTGGTGGTGGGGCGTGCCGCTGCTGGCGCTGGGCCTGTTCGGCGCGCTGTTCGGCGCGCTGTTCGCCGCAGTGCAAACCGATATGAAGCGACTGCTGGCGTATTCATCCATCGAGAACATCGGCATCGCGTTTGCGGCGCTTGGCCTGGCTCTGGTGTTCCATGGCATCGGCCTGCCTGCGCTGGCCGCGCTGGCGCTGGCGGCCATGCTGTACCACGTCCTCAACCATGCCTTTTTCAAGAGCCTGCTGTTCCTCGCCACCGGCTCCGTGCTGCATGCAACCCGCCAGCGCAGCCTGGGGCGGCTTGGCGGCCTGCTGCGGCGCATGCCGTGGGTCGGTTGGACGGCCTTGGTTGGCACCCTGGCCATCGCCGGACTACCGCCGCTCAACGGTTTCGTGGCGGAATGGCTGCTGCTGCAGGCTTTTCTGTTCACGCCGGGTATTTCCAAACCCTTCTTCGGCATGCTCATCCCGCTGGGGGCTGCCGTTCTGGTGCTCACCGCGGCAATGGCGGGCTATGTGATGGTGAAGTTCTACGGCGTGATTTTTCTCGGCCGTGCGCGCGAACCGGAACTGGAACATGCGCATGACGCCGGCCTCTTGGAGCGCTGTGGCCTGGTGTGGCTCGCAGCGGGTTGCGTGCTGCTCGGGCTGTTGCCGGGTCTGGTGCTGCAGGCCATCGACCGCGTCAGCCTGCAGCTTCTTGGCCATGGACTCGGACGGACCGGCAACTGGACCTGGCTGGTGCCAACGTCGCCCCAGCGAGCAGCCTATAACCCGGTGGTCGTGCTGCTGGTCGGGCTGCTGGTGATCGGCTTCACGTTCTGGGTCACGCATCGGGTTTTCGCCGGTCGTACGCGCCGCGCCGAAGCCTGGGGTTGCGGAGCCACGGGCATGACACCGCGCATGCAGGACACAGCCGAGGGCATGGGCCAGCCGGTCCGCAGATTGTTTGCCCCGTTCTTTCAGACTCGCGTGGACCTGCCGGCGCCGGCCGACGTGGCGCCACGCTACCGCGTGGTGGTGCTCGACCGTTTCTGGGCGCAACTCTACACGCCCCTGGCGGATGCGGTGTTGTGGCTGGCGCGCCAGATCGGACGCATCCAGCAGGGGCGCATTGCGGTCTACCTCTTCTACAGCTTCATCACCCTGCTGGTGTTGCTGATGGTGGTCGTGCGATGAGTGCCGCGGCCCTGCTCACGCAGTTACTGGCGGTATTGGCTTCGGTGGCCCTGGCGCCGCTGTTCCTCGGCTGGGTGAACCAGTGCCGCGCCTGGCTCGCCAACCGCACCGCGCCGCCCTTGTGGTTGCCGTACCTGCGCTTGCGCAAGCTGCTGCACAAGGACGTCGTGCTGGCGCACGAGGCTACGCCTTTGTTTCGCGCCGTGCCCTACATGCTGTTCGGCATCATGGTGGCCGCCGCGGCCATCATTCCCTCGCTCAGTACCGATCTGCCCTTTGCCTCGGCGGCGGATGCCATCGCGCTGGTCGGTCTGTTCGCGCTGGCGCGGGTGTTCATTGCGCTGGCCGGCATGGACATCGGCACCGCTTTCGGCAGCATGGGGGCACGGCGCGAGATGATGGTGGGCTTCCTCGCCGAGCCGGCTCTGCTGATGGTGTTGTTCACGGCTTCGTTGATCACCGGCAGCACGCTGTTACCCGTGATCGCCGACACGTTGCAATCACGGGCTCTGGCCATCCATGCCAGCCTGGCCTTTGCCGCGGTGGCCTTCGTCATGGTGTTGCTCGCCGAGAATGCGCGCATTCCGGTGGACAACCCGGCCACGCACCTGGAACTCACGATGATTCACGAGGCCATGGTGCTGGAGTATTCGGCGCGCCACCTCGCGCTGGTGGAATGGGCCAGCGCGCTGAAACTGTTCAATTACGCCTGCATCGGCTTTGCCCTGTTCCTGCCTTGGGGCATGGCCAGCCGTGCCGATGGCATCCTATGGTTGTTGCCCGCGATTCCGCCACTGCTGATCAAGCTCGCGGCGGCGGGCTTGGTCATCGCGCTGATCGAAACCCTGAGTGCCAAGCTGCGCATTTTCCGTGCCCCGGAATTCCTGGCTACCGCCTTCCTGCTGGCGGTTCTTGGGTTGTTGGTGCATCTGACGCTGGAGCATTGAGCCATGCCGGCCGTCGCGACATCCATGGTTGGCAGCGTTGCTGCCGCGCTTCCGGTCAGCACGCAACTCATCCACTTGTTTGCCGCGGTGCTGTTGCTGCTGTCTTTTGCAATGCTGGCCCAGCGCCGCGTCGTCAACCTTGTGAATCTATTTGCCGGACAGGGCGCTGCCCTGGTGGCTTGCGCCGTGGTGGTCGGTTACTCGACCGGGCAGCCCGAGCTGTACACCTCAGCCGCCATCACCCTGGTGCTCAAGGTTTTGGTGCTGCCTTACATCCTGCACAAGCTCATCGGCAGGCTGCAGGTGGAACGGGACACGGAGACCCTGGTGAACATTCCCACCATGCAGATCATCGGCATCCTGCTGGTGATCTTCGCCTTCGTGCTGGCGCAGCCGATCTCGCAGTTTGCCGGCGCGGCCACGCGCAGCACCCTGGGCATCGCGCTGGCCGTGGTGTTCCTCGCGTTCCTGATGATGATCGTGCGACGCAAGGCCATCGCCCAGGTGGTGGGTTTCCTGGCGATGGAAAACGGCCTGCTGTTCGCGGCGACCAGCGCGACGCACGGCATGCCCATGGTGGTGGAACTGGGCATCGGCCTGGACGTGCTGGTGGGCGTGTTCGTGCTGGGCATTTTCTTTTTCCAGATCCGCGAGCAATTCGACAGCCTCGACCTGCGGCATCTGGAAACCCTGAAGGACGACTGATGGACTTGCTCGCCGTCCTGGCCCTGCCGCTGCTTGGCGCCGCGATGCTGGCGTTTTTCGGCCATCGTCCTATTGCGCCGCGCCTGAACCTGGCGGTGAGCGCCGCCACGTTCGTCGCCGCCTGCGTGTTGACCGCGGATGTCATCGCGCATGGGCCGATGCAGGTTCTGGCGGCCGAATTCTTCATCGATCCGTTCAACGTCTTCCTGGTCGCGCTCACGGCCTTTGTCGGCATGACCACGGCCGCCTTTTCGCGGCCCTATATGCGTATCGAGCAGGAGCATGGGCGGGTCGATGCGCGGCGCCTGCGGCTGTATCACAGCATGTACCAGCTGTTCATGTTCACCATGCTGCTGGCGCTGACCACGAACAATATGGGCATACTCTGGGTGGCGATGGAGGCGGCCACGCTGTCCACCGTGCTGCTGGTGTCGCTGTACCGCACCGCGGCCAGCCTCGAGGCGGCGTGGAAATACTTCATCCTCTGCGGCGTGGGCATCGCGCTGGCCTTGTTCGGCACCGTGCTGCTGTATTTCGCCGCCGAACGCGTGCTTGGCGCCGAAGGCATGAGCGCCTTGCTCTGGACCCACCTGAATGCGGTGAAGGGGCAGCTCGAACCCAGCATCATCGGCATCGCCTTCGTCTTCCTGCTGGTGGGCTATGGCACCAAGGTGGGACTGGTGCCGCTGCACAGCTGGCTGCCGGATGCGCACGCCGAAGGACCCACGCCGGTCTCGGCCGTGCTGTCGGGGCTGCTGCTGAACGTGGCGCTGTATGCGGTGATGCGCTGCAAGGTGCTGGTGGACGGCGCGGTGCACGCCGCCTGGCCGGGACAGATGCTGATGGGCTTCGGCCTGCTCTCGGTGGTGGTCGGCGCTTTCCTGCTGTGGCGCCAAAAGGACGTCAAGCGCATGTTCGCCTACTCGTCCATCGAGCACATGGGCATTATCACCTTCGCTTTCGGCATGGGCGGCCCGGTGGCGAATTTCGCGGCCCTGCTGCACATGACGGGCCATGCGCTGACCAAGAGCGCCATTTTTTTCACCACCGGCCACGCCACGCAAAAGGCCGGCACGCAGCGCATGGACGACATCCAGGGGCTGCGCGAGCAGTCGCCGGCACTGGGCTGGGGGTTGATGCTGGGGGCGCTGGCCATCGGCGGCATGCCGCCGTTCGGCGTGTTCGCCAGCGAGTTCCTCATCCTCACCACCGCGATGCAGGCCCAGCCCTGGGCCACACCCATCCTGCTGCTGGCGCTGGGCGTGGCCTTCGGCGCCATCTTCATGCGGGTGCAGGGCATGGTGTTCGGGGCCAGCACCTTGCGCCGGCTTCCGCATCAGCCTGACATGCTGCCGGTGTTCGCCCATCTGGCGCTGGTGCTGCTGCTCGGTCTGTATGTCCCGACGTTCCTGGAATCGTGGTGGCATCTGGCCAGCAGCATGATCGGAGGATGACGGCGATGCGCGCACTGTGCTCCGGGATGGCGGTGGATCACCGCGTGGTGGACGCGCAGGGCTGGGCCGCGCTGGCGCAGCACATGCATGCGCAGGACGCGCGACTGCTGGCCCTGTGGGGCAGCGATACACGCCTGCAGCGAGGGGGCTTCACTGTGCACGCCTGCTGGCTGCAGCGCGATGCGCTCACCCTGGCCGAGCTTGTGCTGGCCTCCGGCGTGACCCATTACCCGGCGTTGCACGCCTTGTTTCCGGTGGCCGACCGCCTGCAGCGCGCCTTGCGCGACTTGCTCGGCCTGCAGGCGCCAGGCATGGACTCGCGTCCTTGGCTGCGCCACATGGCCTGGGGCGCCGACGAATTCCCGCTGCGTCGCGATGCGCCCGAGCGTGGGCCCGAAAGGGCGGCGGAAGCCGAGCGCTACGCCTTCGTTGCGGTGGATGGCGAAGGCGTGCACGAGATTTCCGTCGGCCCTGTCCACGCCGGCATCATCGAACCCGGGCAGTTTCGTTTTTCCGTCGTGGGCGAGAAGGTTTTGCGCCTGGAGCCGCGCCTGGGTTTCACGCACAAGGGGGTGGAACGGCGTTTTCAGCAACTGACCCTGAACGAGGGCGCAGGCCTGGCGGCGCGTCTGTGCGGCGACAGTGCCGCGGCCAACGCCTGGGCTTATTGCATGGCGCTGGAAACCTTGGCGGAGGTGAGGATTCCGCCGCGTGCCGGCGCCTTGCGGGCCTTGTTGCTGGAGCGCGAGCGTCTTGCCAACCACCTGGGCGACCTGGGCGCCATCGTCAACGACGCGGGTTTCGGCTTCGGCCTCGCGCAGTTCTCGCGGCTCAAGGAAGACCTGCTGCGCTTGAATGCGCGGGTGTTCGGCGCCCGCTACCCGATGGGTGCGATCCAGCCTGGCGGCGTGGCGTTCGACCTGGACGACGACGCGCAGTCCATGCTGCGTACCCAGTGCGGCGTTTTGCGCAGGGAGGTGGAGCGCCTGAAGGTCATCCTCGACCAGCATGAGGGCCTGCAGGACCGGCTCGCCGCCACCGGCCGCGTCGCGCCCGATCTGGCGCGTCGCCTCGGCATGCTGGGTTTGGCGGCGCGCGCCAGCGGCCAGGCCCTGGACCTGCGGGCGATCCCAGGCCTCGCGCCGTACGACAAGCTGGGCGTGCGCATCGCGGTGGAGCAGGGCGGCGATGTCGCCGCGCGGGTGGCGGTGCGCTTCGCCGAGGTGTTCGAGTCGCTGCGCCTGAGCCTCGCGCTGCTCGATGCCCTGCCCGAAGGGCCGCATACCCTGGCGCTGCCCGAGGTCATTGCCCCAGGACTGGCGCTGGGTGTGGTGGAAGGATGGCGCGGGCCGGCTTTCGTCGCGCTGCAAGCCGGGGAGGGCGGACGCATCGCGCGCTGCCATCCGCATGATCCATCCTGGCAGAACTGGCCGGCGCTGGAGTGGATCATGGTCCAGGACATCGTTCCCGACTTTCCGCTGATCAACAAATCGTTCAACCTGTCCTATTCCGGGCAGGACTGCTGAAGGCGGCCGACCATGTGGAAGACCCTGCGCCAGATCGCCCGAGTCGGTCGCGTCAGCGAAGCGCCGCAGGCAGGCAGCGAGGCGGTGCATGCCGGGGAACAGGTCCGCATCCAGGCCGATCTGCTGCGCATTCTCGGGCGGGCGCTGGCCGTCCGCGTGGTCGATGCCGGGTCGTGCAACGGCTGCGAACTCGAGATCAACGCCTTGTCCAACCCCTACTACAACCTCGAAGGGCTTGGCATCCAGTTCGTCGCCAGTCCCCGCCATGCCGACTTGCTGCTGGTCCCCGGCCCGGTGTCGCGGAACATGGAACTGGCCTTGCGCCGCACCTATGCGGCCATGCCCGCG
>MLJW01000196.1_pt1 | contig 49303 bp, 42 predicted proteins | sample 888231 | NCBI WGS metagenome assembly MLJW01 (sample SAMN05788063, study PRJNA343431) | mine drainage metagenome | isolation source: sample collected from the inflow into an acid mine drainage treatment plant... | place: Germany: Lusatia, lignite mining district
GTCGGTGGCGGCGACGAACACCTGGTCGCGGTGCTCCTGCCGCGCCGGATCGACCACCACGGCGTTCTCCAGGCGCTTCATCAGATAGCGGATGCGCCGGTCGATCTCGCGCAGGCGCTTCTTGCCGTAGATGTAATCGCCGTTCTCGGAGCGGTCGCCGTTGCCGGCCGCCCAGGACACGGTCTGCACCAGCGCCGGACGTTCGGTCCTGACCAGCTGTTCCAGTTCCGCCTGCAGGCTGGCGTAGCCGCTCAGCGTCAGATAGTTGCCGCCTCCGGGCGGCAGCCGGGCGGCGGCAACTTCGTCCTCTTCATCCTCTTCGGCGTCACCGGAGGGCGGAGCTGAATGCCGATTCATGATTCGTTGGCAAAGATGCAAAGGCGGCATTGTATGATGCGGGCACCCATGGTGACAGCCCGATCTCCGATTGCTCCTCTGCCGCGGCGCGCCGCCCTGGCTTCGGGGGCCCGCGCCAGCCTGTCCTTGGCGATGGCCATGATCCCCTTCGGCGTGGTCTGCGGCGCCGGCGCCACCGGCATCGGCCTGGACTTCAACCAGGCCTTCGCGCTCTCCTGGATGGTCTTCGCCGGCTCCTCCCAGATCGTCGCCATCCAGCTGCTGGCGGCGGGCGCGCCGGCCTGGGTGATCGTGCTCACCGGCTGGCTGGTGAACCTCCGCTTCCTGATGTACAGCGCCACGCTCTCCCCCCACTTCCGCCAGCGCTCAAGATTCGGCCGCTGGCTGGGCGCCTACCTGCTCACCGACCAGGCCTTCGCGGTCACCCTGGGGCGCATCGTCGACGGCCGCGACCGGCGCGAGACCGCCTGGTTCTATCTCGGCCTGGCGCTCGCGTGCTGGCTGCAATGGCAGCTGGCGAGTCTCGCCGGCATCCTGCTCGGCGGCTTCATTCCGGCCAGCTGGTCGATCGACTTCGTCATCAGCCTGACCTTCATCGCGCTGATCGTGCCGCTTCTGGGCGAGCGCCTGATGCGCGTCGCGGCGGCGGTGGGCGGCGCCGTGGCGCTGGCGCCGCAGCTGCCGTTCAAGCTCAACCTGATGGCGGCGGCGATCGCCGGTGCCGGCGTCGCCCTGCTGCTGGAGAAGAGATGGAAAAAGTCTGGCTCGTCATCCTAGCCCTGGCCGCGGCGACCTTCGCCACGCGCCTGTCCTTCCTCGGTCTGTTCGCGCATGTCGAACTGCCGCGCTTGGTGCGCCGGGCGCTGGCCTACATGCCGCCGGCGATCCTGGCGGCAATCATCGTGCCCCAGGTGTTTCCGGCGGTCAATGGCGCCCCCAGCCTCGACCCCGCCCGCCTGCTCGCCGCGGTGATTGCTTCTCTGGTGGCATGGAAGACGCGCAGCACGATGGCCACGGTGGGCATCGGCATGCTCGCACTGTGGGGTCTGCAGGCGATACTGGGCTAGACCGACTGCTTGATCGCCAGCAGCGCCTGGTTGCGCAGGGTTTTCAGCAGCGACAGCTCCTTCTCGGGAATGTCGATCTCACCCGCCCGGTCTCGGTCGCAGTAGATCAGTGCCACCGCCTTGCCCTTGATGCTCAGCGGAAAGAGCACGAAGGTCTGCGCCGGCACGTGCCGGGTATACCACTCGGGTATGCGTGCCTGGATCTTCGGGTCATTGACGTCGCTGATGAAGATATCCAGACCCTTGGAGATCGCGGCGTGGAACACGTCGGGCGCGAAGCCGAGGGAGAAATGGAAGTCGCGCACCACCTCGCCGGCATCGACGCCAAAGCCGAAGCGGCCGACCATCCGGTTGCTCTTGGTGTCGCGTAGGCAAAGCAGCACGCGTGAGAAACCCATCGCCCGGTACATGGTCTCCAGGGTGATGCGCAGGATGTCGTTCAGGCTGGCGTCCTCGACCAGGGAGTTGCTGATGTCCTGGATGCCGGCGGCGAGTATCGTCTGGGCGTCGCCACGCACCTGGCCCGGCTCCTCGGCCAGCGCCGCCTCGGTCGCTTCCGGGATCGCGCCGGCCCCGAGGATCACCGTGCCGTCCAGACTGCCGGCGTCGGCCGCCGCTTCCGGCGACTGGCCGCCTTCCGACCAGGACTTGATCTGGCGCACGAAGGGGCTCTGCTTGAGATTGACGCGCAGGATCGCGGCGACCTGGGTCAGCTCGCCCAGGGATTTTTCCAGCGTCTCCTGCAGCTGCTGATCGGAGAACTGCAGGCTGGGCGAATAGCGCTCGCCGACCCTCATCATCACCTTGCGGCGATCCTCGGTCGGGGCGCCGGCGATGGCGTCGCACAGCTCGTTGGCGAAGCCGGTCATCACGTGCAAGGTCTCCTCGCGGGTGTCCGGTTTTCTCACCGGTCCCTCGGGCAGCCGCCGCATGCTGGCGACGATGGCCCGCGGAAAACCCCAGTTGCGGGCGATGCCGATGCCCAGATCCTCGAAGCCGATGCCCAGCACCTTGGCCGCAGCCGCCTCGTCGCTGCATTGCTTCTGCTGCATCACCTTGAGAACTTCCTCCATCTCCTCGGGGAAATAGTATTGCGCCAGGAGTCGCCCGAGGCCGTGGAACAGCGCGCAGATGAAGGCTTCCTCGGACTCGCGCGGCATCGTCTTGGCGCTCATGTCGCGCGCCAAGAGGCCGGAGAAATTGGCGCGCAGGAAGGCTTCCTTGAGCTGGCTGGCGTTGCCCTTGTTCTGCAGGTGCTCGAACAGCAGCACGGTGATCGCGATGTTGCGGATGGCGTTGAAGCCGAGCACCACCGCCGCCCGCGACACCGTGCTGATGGTGCCGCCGCCGGCCTGGCGGTAATAGGCAGAGTTGACCAGGCGCAGAATCTTGTTGGTCAGGCCGAAATCCTTGAGGATGGCGTTGGACAGCCGGTTGACGCTTTCTTTTTCCGAAGCGGTCAGACGATTGATCGCCGCCACCGAATCGGACAAGGCCGGGAAGTCGGTCTTGTGGCGCATCCGCCGCAGCAGGAACTCCAGGGTGCTGGGTTTGCCCGCTTCGCCGCCGCTCTCGGCCGGCGAATCATCCCCGCGTCCGCCTGGCTCCAGGTAGGCCGACAGTGCCTGGCGCATCGTGCCGGCGCTGGCGTAGCGCGCCTCGGGATCGGGCGCGCAGGCCTTGAGAATGATGCTGCCCAGGCGCTCGTCGATGCTCACGTCCTCGGGCAGGGTCAGCACCACCCCGGCCACGCGCGCCAGGACCTCCCGTGCGCTGTCGCCTTCGACCGCGCGCCGGCCGGTGAGCATCTCCAGCAGCACCAGACCGGCGGCGTAGATGTCGGAGCCCACCCCCACCGCGCGCTCGCGCACGTATTCCGGCGCCATGTAGGCAGGCGTGCCGAGCAGGCCTGCCTGCGCCTCGATCAGTTGGTCGTCGCTGACCCCGACGCTGATGCCGAAATCCATCACCCGGGGCAGACCGCTGGCATCGATCAGGATATTGGAGGGCTTGAGATCGCGATGGATGATGCCGTGCTGATGGGCCTGCGCCAGCGCACCGAGCACCGCCACCATCAGCTCCGCGGCAGCGGGCGGCGACAGAGCGCCCTCGGCGCGGAGCAATTGACCGAGATCGCGGCCGGCGACGTACTCGAACACCAGGTAGGGGTCATTGCCCTCCTCGCCAGCCTCGAAGATCGGCACGATGTTGGCATGGCGCAGCTTGCTGACGGTGCGGGCTTCGGCCATCAGGCGGGCGTTCTCGGCCAACTGGCGCTTGCTCGGGCTGGCATCGTCGGCGCCAAAGTGCATGGTCTTGATCGCCACCTCGCGCTGCAGATGCGGGTCGAAGGCGAGATAGACAATGCTCTGGGCGCCGCGGCCGAGTTCGCTCCTGATTTCAAAACGGCCGATCCGGGATGTCATATTTCCGAAAAAAATCTGTCAAATGGGCAGCCACGCTATCAGGTATCCAGGCGTTTGTTAAGCAGTTGTCTTTCCACGACGGCGCGCCTAAGATGCGCCCATGGCCACGACCGAAGACCCCGAGGCGCTGAAGAGCCGGCTCGCCGAACTCGCCGTCGAGCACCGCGACCTCGACCTGGCGATCGATCGGCTGACCACCGCGCCATCCGAGGATCAACTGCTGCTGCGCCGGCTGAAGAAACGCAAGCTTCTGTTGAAGGACCGCATCAGTCAGCTCCGGCGTCTGCTCGAACCCGACGCGTTGGCATAGACGGGTAGATGGCTGAACCGAAGAGCTACGGCTTCGACACCCTGAGCCTGCACGCCGGCCAGGTGCCCGATACGCAGTACGGCGCACGCGCCACGCCGATCTATCTCACCACCTCCTTCGTCTTCAAGGACAGCGACCAGGCCGCGTCGCTGTTCAACATGGAGCGCGCCGGCCACGTCTATTCGCGCATCTCCAACCCGACCAACGCGGTGCTCGAAGAGCGCATCACTGCGCTGGAAGGCGGCGTCGGCGCGATCGCCACGGCCAGCGGCCAGGCGGCCTTGCACCTGGCGATCGCGACCTTGATGGGCGCGGGCAGCCACATCGTCGCCGCGCGCGCGCTCTACGGCGGCTCGCACAACCTGCTCGAATACACGCTGCCGCGCTTCGGCATCGGCACCAGCTTCGTCGCGCCGCGCGACCCGGATGCCATCCGCGCCGCGATCCGGCCCGACACCCGGCTGATCTTCGGCGAGACCCTGGGCAATCCCGGCCTGGACGTGCTGGACATTCCCGGCGTCGCCGCCATCGCCCACGAGCACGGCCTGCCGCTCTTGGTGGATGCCACCTTCACCACGCCCTACCTGATGCGGCCGCTGGATCTGGGCGCCGACCTGGTGCTGCACTCGGCGACCAAGTTCCTGGGCGGCCACGGCGTCGCCATCGGCGGCCTGCTGGTCGATGGCGGCCGCTTCGACTGGGAGGCTTCGGGGAAATTTCCGACGCTCACCGAAGCCTATCCGGGTTTTCACGGCATGGACTTCGCCGAGGAGTCGCCGGTCGCGGCCTTCCTGCTGCGCGCCCGGCGCGAGGGCCTGCGCGACTTCGGCGCATCGATGTCGCCCTTCACCGCCTTCCAGATTCTCCAGGGCATGGAGACGCTGCCGCTGCGCATGGCGCGCCACATAGACAACACGCGCAGGATCGTCGCCCACCTCGCGGCCCATCCCCAGGTGGCCTCGGTCTCCTACCCGGAACTGCCCGACCACCCCGACCATCAACTGGCCCGCCGCCTGCTGCCCAAGGGCTGCGGCGCCGTGTTCAGCTTCGTGGTGAAGGGCGGCCAGGCTACTGGCGACGCGAGGCTCGCGGGCAAGCGCTTCATCGATAGTCTGCGGCTGTTTTCGCATCTGGCCAACGTCGGCGATGCCAAGTCGCTGGTGATCCACCCGGCCAGCACCACCCACTTCCGCATGTCGCCGGAGGCGCTGGCCGCCGCCGGCATTTTCCCGGGCACGGTGCGCCTGTCGGTCGGCCTGGAGGAGGCGGAGGACCTGATCGAAGATCTGAATCGCGGCCTCCACGCCGCGCGGAAGTCCTGAACCGCGATGGAGATTGCGGTCGGAGGGCGCAGCACTCACGTCTATACCGGCGGCAAGGCTCCCGATCCGTCGGCGCCGGCGGTGCTGTTCATCCACGGCGCGGCACTCGAGCATTCCTGCTGGAACCTGCAGGCCCGCTGGTTCGCCCATCACGGCTGGACGGTGCTGGCACCCGACCTGCCCGGTCACGGCCGCTCGGACGGCGAGCCGCTGGCCTCGGTCGCCGCCATCGCCGCCTGGCTGGTGGCGCTGATGGACGCCGCCGGGATAGCGCGCGCGGCGCTGGTCGGCCACAGCATGGGTTCCTTGGCCGCGCTGGCGGCCGCGGCGTGCTATCCGCAGCGCATCGATCGTATCGCGCTGCTCGGCAACGCGACGCCGATGCCGGTCTCGGAGACGCTGCTCGCCGCCGCGCGGGACGACGAGGTTCGCGCCCGGGGCATGATCAATGCCTGGTCATACAGCCCGCGCAGCCAGATCGGCGGCAACGCCGTGCCCGGCCTGTGGCTCCTGGGCATGAACCTGCGCCTGATGGAGCGCGCACGTCCGGGCGTGCTGCACACCGATCTATCCGCCTGCAATGCCTATCGCGACGGATTGGAACACGCCGCGAGACTCGCCTGCCCGGCGCTGATCCTCTGCGGCGGCAGCGACCAGATGGCGCCGCCCAAGGCGACGCTGGCATTGGCCGCCGCGATTCCCGGAGTACGGCGCGCGGTCCTGGCGGGCGCCGGCCACGCGCTGATGGCCGAACAGCCCGACGCGGTGATCGACGCGCTGCGCGATTTCCTCGGCTGATCCTCAGCTTAGCCGGCGGACCCGTTCAGGCTCGCCGCGAACTCGCGCTTGGCGGCCGGGGACAGAAGCTTGGTCCGGTATTCGGCACGCGCCGCGGCCGACCGATCGGGATACTCGACCACCGCCAGCAGGCGCGCCGGCGGATGGGAGCGGGTATAGCGCGCGCCCAGTCCAGCGGCGTGCGCGGCATAGCGGGCGGCAACGTCAAGGGTGATGCCGGTGTAGATGCTGCCGTCCCGGCATTCGATCAGGTAGAGGAACCAGGGCATCGCCGCCTCAGCTGCCCGAGTGCCCGAGCTGCCCGGCTTTCTTGATCGACCTGCCGATATCATGACCGGAATCCTGCGCCTGCTGGCAGGCGCACAGCGACACGACGAGGGCAAGGGCGGACAGAGCGGCGAGAATATTTCTGGCAATCGTGATCATGCTTGTCATCCGGACACCCGCTGACTATAGCCGAAAGTATCGCGCCTGCGACGCGCCGCGGCTTGATCTGGCTCAAGCTGGCCGATTGACAAAAACATAAGCTGTGGCAACGATCACAGCAGAATCCCGGGCGGAGGAAATCCTTGTCAGACACTGATCTCGATGCGCTGCTCGACCGCCACCGTCACGACGCCGCCCACCTGGTCCAGATCCTGATCGAGGCCCAGGAACTGACCGGCTGGCTGCCGCGCGAAATGCTGGCCGAGATCGCCCGGAGACTGGATCTGTCTTACGCAGAGGTGCTGGGCGTGGCGGGCTTCTACCGTTTCCTCCACACCGAGCCCGCCGGCCGCTACCGGGTGCTGTGGAGCGACAACATCACCGACCGGATGCTGGGCAGCGAAGCGCTGATGGCGCAGATGTGCACCGGACTGTGGACCGAACCGGGGCGGGTCTCCGAGGACGGGCTGGTCAGCGTCGCCACGGCCTCCTGCACCGGCATGTGCGACCAAGGCCCGGCGCTGCTGGTCAATGGCCGCGCACTCACCGCGATGAATACCGAGCGCGTCGCCGCCATGGTCGAGCTGATCCGCGCCGGCAGCGCGCTTCAGGACTGGCCGCGGGAATGGTTCGCGGTCCATGACAACATCCGCCGCCAGGACATCCTGCTCGGCCACCGGCTGGCGCCGGGCGAGGCGCTGGCTGCAGCGCTGGCGCGCGGCGGCGAGGCAACGCTGGCCGAGATCGACGCCGCCGGGCTGCGCGGCCGCGGCGGCGCCGGTTTCGCCACCGGACAGAAATGGCGGGCGACCCGGGATGCGCCGGTAGATGCTGCCGTCCGCTACGTGGTGTGCAACGCCGACGAGGGCGAGCCCGGCACCTTCAAGGACCGCGTGCTGCTCGGCGCCCACGCCGACTTGGTGTTCGAGGGCATGACCATCGCCGGCCGGGTCATCGGCGCAAGACTGGGCCTGCTCTATCTGCGCGGCGAATACCGTCATCTGCTGGAACCGCTGCAGGCGACCCTGGCGGCCAGGCGCGCCGCGCATCTCCTCGGCCGCAACATCCTCGGCGTGCCGGGCTTCGACTTCGACATCGAGATCCGTCTGGGCGCGGGCGCCTACGTCTGCGGCGAAGAGTCGGCGCTGATCGAATCGCTGGAGGGCAAGCGCGGCACGCCGCGGATCCGTCCGCCCTTTCCGGTAACGCACGGCTATCTCGGCTGTCCGACCGCGGTAAACAACGTCGAGACGCTGGCCGCCGCCTGCCTGATCGCGCGCCACGGCGGCGCCTGGTACGCCGGCATCGGCAGCGCCAAATCCGCCGGCACCAAACTGCTGTCGGTCTCCGGCGACTGCGCCCGTCCCGGCATCTACGAGTATCCGTTCGGCGTCACCATCCGGCAGGTGCTCGCAGACTGCGCCGCAGAGGATACGCTCGCGGTGCAGGTCTCCGGCCCCTCCGGCGCCTGCCTGTCGGCCGACGAATTCGGGCGGAAGCTGGCCTTCGAGGATCTGCCCACGGCCGGCGCCCTGATGGTCTTCGACCACCGCCGCGACCTGTTCGAGGTGGCGCGCAATTTCGCCCATTTCTTCGCCCACGAGAGCTGCGGCTTCTGCACGCCCTGCCGCGTCGGCACGACGCTGGCGGCGAGATTGATGGACAAGATCGCCGCCGGCCACGGCTCGCCCGACGACCTCAACGAGCTGTTCAAGCTCCAGCGCCTGATGCAGGCGGCGAGCCACTGCGGCTTGGGCCACTCCGCCGGCAACGCGCTGGCCGACACCCTGAACAAGTTTCGCCCGGCCTACGAGCGGCGCCTGAAGTCGCTGGAATTCGAGCCCGCCTTCGATCTCGACGCGGCGCTGTCGCAGGCGCGGCAGATGACCGGCCGCGACGACGCCGCCGCGCATCTGGCCAAGGGGAGTGCCGGATGAGCGGCGACAGCTTCCTGCTCGACGGCGAGGAGATCCCCTTCGACCCGGGCCAGACGGTGATCGCGGCGGCGCGCACGGCGGGCAAGTACATCCCGCACCTGTGCTGGCATCCCGAGTTCGCGCCGCACGGCTCCTGCAAGCTGTGCACGGTCCGCGCCGACGGCCGCTACGGTTCCGCCTGCACGCTGAAAGTTGCGCCCGGCATGGTGGTCGAGAACCGCAGCGCCGAGCTCGACGACAAGCGCCGGACGCTGCTGCAGATGCTCTTCGTCGAGGGCAACCACTTCTGTCCGTCCTGCGAGAAGAGCGGCGCCTGCCACCTGCAGGCCACCGCCTACGAGCTGGGCATGATGACGCCGCACTTCGAGATGCTCTATCCCGACCGGCCGGTCGATGCCTCCCATCCCGAGCTGCTGCTCGACTTCAACCGCTGCATCCTGTGCGAACTGTGCGTCCGGGCCAGCCGCGAGGTCGATGGCAAGAAGGTCTTCGCCCTCTCGGGGCGCGGCATCGGCGCGCACCTGGTGGTCAATGCCGTCTCGGGCCGGCTCGCCGACACCGACATCGACGCCGCCGACCGCGCCGCCTCGGTCTGCCCGGTCGGCGTGATCCTGAGGAAGCGGCGCGGCTTCGCGGTGCCGATCGGCGAGCGCCGCTACGACGCGCAGCCGATCAGCGCGGACCGGGAGGAATGATGGCGGCCAAGCTGCGCGTGGCGACCACCTCGCTCGCCGGCTGCTTCGGCTGCCACATGTCGCTCCTCGACATCGACCTGCGCCTCTTCGATCTCATCGAACGCATCGAGTTCGACCGCTCGCCGCTGACCGACATCAAGACCGTCGGCGACTGCGACATCGGTCTCATCGAGGGCGGGGTGTGCAACGCGGAGAACGTCGCGGTGCTGCGCGAGTTCCGCCGCCACTGCAAGGTCCTGGTGGCGCTGGGCGCCTGCGCGGTCAATGGCGGTCTGCCGGCGCAGCGCAATCACCTCGACCTGCGCGACATCCTCGCAGAGGTCTATCAGACCAGCCCGGGGCTCGCCGCCGGCAGCGCCATTCCCAACGATCCGGAGCTGCCGCTGCCTCTGAACAAGGTGCACCCGCTCCACGAGATCGTGCGCATCGACTACTTCCTGCCCGGCTGCCCGCCCTCGGCCGAGGCCATCTGGAAGTTCCTCACCGACCTGATCGGCGGCCGCACCCCGAGCCTGGGGCACGGCCTGCTCCACTACGACTGACATCATGAACAGGGAGCTGGAGGCCGCCGCACATCCCGAATCACTGCGCGGGCCATTGCGCCGTGTCGCCATCGACCCAGTCTCGCGCGTCGAGGGCCACGGCAAGGTGAGCATCCTGCTCGATGAGGACAACCGCATCCATCAGGTCAGGCTGCACATCGTCGAGTTCCGCGGCTTCGAGAAATTCATCCAGGGCCGGCCCTACTGGGAGGTGCCGGTGATGGTGCAGCGCCTGTGCGGCATCTGCCCGGTGTCGCACCATCTGGCCGCCTCCAAGGCGCTGGACCTGATCATCGGCGCCAAGGAGCTCACGCCCGGCGCAGAGAAGCTGCGCCGCCTGATGCACTATGGCCAGATCTTGCAATCCCACGCGCTGCACTTCTTCCATCTGGCGTCGCCCGATCTGCTCTTCGGCTTCGACTCCGAACCCGGCCGGCGCAACATCGTCGGCATCGCCGCGGCCCATCCCGAGATCGCCAGGATGGGCGTGCTGCTGCGAAAATTTGGCCAGGAGGTGATCCGCGTCACCGCCGGCAAGCGCGTCCATGGCACGGGTTCGGTGCCCGGCGGCGTGAACCGGTCGCTGACCTCCGGGGAGCGCGACGCCCTCCTGCGCGACGCCGACCAGATGGTGAGCTGGAGCGCGCAGGCTGTGGGCATCATCAAGGAGCTGCACCGGCAGAACCCGGCGCTCTACGACAGCTTCGGCGCCTTCCGCTCGAATTCGCTGAGCCTCGTGGCAGCCGACGGCGGCCTCGACTTCTATCACGGCCGGCTGCGCGCCAGGGACGCCGACGGCTGCCTGATCTTCGACCGGCAGGACCCCCAGGGCTACGACGGCCTGATCACCGAGGCGGTGAAGCCCTGGAGCTACATGAAGTTTCCTTACCTCACCGAACTGGGCGAAGAAGACGGCTGGTACAAGGTCGGGCCGCTGGCCCGGGTGCTCAACTGCGGCCACATCGGCACGCCGCTGGCCGAGGCCGAGCGCCGGGAATTCGTCGCCCACTGCGCCGGACTGCCGGCGCAGGCGACGCTGGCCTACCACTGGGCACGGATGATCGAGTTGTTGTTCGCGGCCGAGACCCTCCGCGACCTGCTCGGGGACCGCGACCTCGAGGGCGACGATCTGGTCACGAGCGGCGAGCGCGCCCTCGAGGGCGTGGGCGTGATCGAGGCACCGCGCGGCACGCTGATCCACCACTACCGGGTGGACGAAAACGACCTGGTGACCATGGCCAACCTGATCGTATCCACCACCCACAACAACCAGGCGATGAACACCGCGGTGCGCGAGGTGGCGCGGCGCTATCTCGACGGCCGGGAACTCACCGAGGGCCTGCTCAACCATATCGAGGTGGCGATCCGCGCCTTCGATCCCTGCCTGTCCTGCGCCACCCACGCGCTGGGGAGGATGCCCCTGGAACTCACCCTTCTCGACGCCGACGGCCGGCAGATCGACCGCCTCAGCCGGGACGCAGAGGGGCCTTGAGCGAAGCCACCCTGATCTTCGCCTGGGGCAATCCCAGCCGCGGCGACGACGCCCTGGGGCCGCTGTTCGTCGAACGCCTGGAAGCATTGGCGGACGGGCATCCGGAGTGGGGATCGTTCGACTGCCTGAGCGACTTCCAATTGCAGATCGAACACGCGCTGGATCTCGCCGGCCGCTCGCGGGTGCTGTTCGTCGATGCCAGCTTGAGCTGCGCCGCGCCCTTCGAGGTCTCGCTGGTGACTCCTGGCCGCGACCAGAGCTACACCAGCCACGCGATGAGCCCCGGCGCGCTGCTTCAGGTCTATCGCGAGCTCAACGGAAAAGAACCGCCCGCCGCGCAGCTCTTGGCGATACGCGGAACGCGCTTCGGGCTGGGCGAGTCCCTGAGCATCGAAGCCGGGCGCCACCTGCAGGCGGCGCTGGCATGGACCGGCGCCTGGCTCAGCGCGAGCTGATCAGGGCTTCTTCCAGCGGAAGGCGAGCGGCTGCTTGTTGATGAAACGCGCGGCGGCGTCGCGGTGATAATCGGTGTGCAGCGCCAGCGCCTGGGCCGACGCTTCCAGCTCGGAGAGCGTGTCCTGATCGAGATTGAAGGAACGATTGAGCACGTTCTTGGCGATGCCGATGGCTTCGGTCGGGGCCTGCTCGAAACTCGCCGCCAGCGCCAGCGCCTCGTCCTGCAGGCGCTCGGCCGGATGGATCGCGTGCAGGATGCCCCAGCGCAGCGCCTCCTCGGCACCCAGCTCGCGCGCCGAGAACACCAGCTCCTTGGCGCGCTGCAGGCCGACGATGCGCGGCAGCAGGAAGAAGCCGCCCAGGTCCGGCACCAGGCCGATGCGCGCGAACACCGAACAGAAGCGCGTCGCCTGCGTGCCGAGGATGAAGTCGCAGGCCAGCGCCAGATTGAAGCCGGCGCCGAAGGCGACGCCATCGACCGCCGCGATCACCGGCTTCTCCAGATTCACCAGTTCGCGGAACCAGCGGTGCAGGCGACGGATGCGCTCGCGGTCGGCGAACACCGGCCGTGCCTCGGCGCTCAAGGCCTTGAGGTCGCCGCCCGAGCAGAAGGCGCCGCCGGCGCCGGTGATCACCACCGCCTTGATTGCCGCATCGTCGCGCGCGGCGAACACCGCCTCCCCCAGCGCCTGGCGCATGTCGAGATCCAGCGCGTTGCGCTGCTCGGGGCGGTTCAAGGTGACCAGCAGGGTGGCACCGTGGCGCGCGGTCAGAACGGGAGAGGAGTCGGCCATGATTGGGTCCTGGGTAAAATCCCGGCGATCTTAGCGCATCGCGGCGAGAAAGGCGGGCAGTTCCTCGGCGGGCATCGGCCGGGCGTAGAGAAAGCCCTGCACCTCATCGCAGCCGAAACCGGCGAGCTGCGCCAGGGTCGCGGCGTCCTCGACACCCTCGGCGAGGGTCTTGAGACCCAGGCTCCCGGCCATCTGGATGATGGCGCGGACGATCGCGGCGTCGTCCGGATCGGTCGCCAGGTCGCGGATGAAGGACTGGTCGATCTTCAGTTTGTCCACCGCGAAGCGCTTCAGATAGGACAGGCTCGAATAGCCGGTGCCGAAGTCGTCGATCGACAGCGTCACGCCCAGCAGCTTCAACTGCCCGACCGCGGCCAGCACGCTCTCGGTGTTGCGGATCAGGATCGACTCGGTCATCTCCAGTTCCAGATGGTGCGGATCGAAGCCCGTCTCCTCCAGTGCGCTGACCACCGTCTGCAAGACGTCGCCGCGCTTGAACTGCACCGCCGACAGATTCACCGCCATGGTCAGATTCGGCAGCCCCGCCTTCTTCCAGGCCACCGCCTGCCGGCAAGCCTCCCGCATCACCCACTCGCCGATCGGCACGATCAACCCGCTCTCCTCGGCGATCGGAATGAAGCGCGCCGGCGGCACCATGCCCAGCTCCGGGTGCTGCCAGCGGATCAGCGCCTCGACCCCGACCACCGTGCCGCCGGTCAGCTCGACCTGCGGCTGGTAGTGGAGCACCAACTCGCCCCGATCGAGCGCCCGCCTCAGACCGTTCCTCATCGTCAGGTGCAAGACCGCCTCGACGTTCATCTGCTCGTCGAAGAAGCGGTAGGTATTGCGGCCCGCATCCTTGGCCCGGTACATCGCGGTGTCGGCCTTCTTCAGCAGGGTGTCGAAGTCCTCGCCGTCGTCAGGATAGAGGGCGACACCGATCGAGGCCGAGGTGGCGAGCTCCTGACCTTCGGCTTCGACCGGCTCTTGCAGCCGCTCCCGGATCTTGACCAGCGCCGGGGCGGTGGCGTCGGCGTCGGGCAGGTCGGGCAGCACGATCAGGAATTCGTCGCCGCCCTGCCGGCTGATGGTGTCGGTGTCGCGCACGCACTCGGCCAGGCGCGCCGCCACCTCCTTCAGCAGCGCGTCGCCCACCTGGTGACCCAAGGAGTCGTTGATGGTCTTGAAGTTGTCCAGATCGAGGAACAGCAGCGCCACCTTGGTCCCGGCCCGATCGGCGTAGGCCGTCGCCTGCACGAAGCGGTCCTGCACCAGCCGACGGTTGGGCAGGCCCGTCAACGCGTCGTGGTAGGCGAGCAGTTCGATCTGATCTTCGGCGGCGCGGCGCCCGAGCACCAGCCGGTTGAAGTTGCCCACCAGTTCGCCGATCTCGTCATTCCGCGTCACCGCGATCGGCGCGAAGGCTTCATCGCCGTCGGTCATCCGCCGCATCGCCTTGCCCGCGTCATTCAGCGGCGCCAGCTGCCGCGCCAGCACCCAGCGCAGGACCAGGGCCAGCGCCAGCGACATCGCCAGCGCCGCCAGGTAGATCTGGCGCTTCAGCGTTGCGATCGGCGCGAAGGCTTCCTCGGTGGCGACCGCCGCGACCACGATCCAGCCGGTGGTTCTCATGTTGTGGCTGGCGGTCAGCACCTCGATGCCGCGCGAGTTGACCACCACTCCCGCCCCCTCGAAGCCGTTCTCGATTCTCCGGTCGAGCAGCGGATTCACGCCCCTGGCCGGCAGCGGCTGCATGATCAGATGCTGATCAGTGGCCGAGACGAACACGCGGTCTTTGGGCGAGATCACCAGGAAGTAGCCGGTCCTGCCGATCCTGGTCTTTTCCAGCCGGCCGAACAGGTTGTGGTCCGAGGGATAGGCCGAGCCGACCAGCACCCCGGCCACGGCGCCGGAGGCGTCCTTGATCGGAACCCCGAGGGCGACGATAGGCTGCTTCGAGAAGCGTCCGTGTAGCGGCTCGCTGATCGCCCAGTGGCCGCTGGCGACGATCTCCTTGAAGAAAGTCCGATTGCCGATCGAGGCACCGACGCGGCCGGGCAGCAGCGGATAATCGGCGATATTGGTCCCGTCCCGATCGGCGACGAAGACCCCGGTTGGGAACAGCACTCGGGCGGTGCCGTGCCGCGCGAGTTGCGCACGGAGCCTGGCACTATCGGCGAGCAGCGCCGGCGTGGTCGATCGCGCGATCTCGCGCAGGTTGTCGATGCGCATCTGGATGTTGTCGTCGAGGTCGACGGCGACGTAGGTGACCGTCGCCAGCATCTGCTGCGACAGCAAGCGCTCGAGGTCGGCCTGCATGACGCCGGCGACGCGCGCCGCGAGACCCCAGATGCCGATGATGAACAGCCCCAGGACCACCAGCAGGACGCGGGTCTTGAGGCTCAGGGAGAGCAGCTTGTCAGCCATCAGCTCGCAGGATGCATGGGCTACGGGGCGGCTGACGGCAGACTCTTCGTCAGTCCCGTCGGGGCTGAGTCGAGTAGAAACGCGGATCGGCACTCCGGTCCGGGCGGATTCGGTCGCCCCGGCCGGATCAGGCGACCCGGCCCGCCTCGCCGATCTGGTGTTCGGCGGCTGCCTCGCGCGCGTTGTCGCGCTTGTCGTAGTAGTAGCGGACGGCCTGACCGCCGACCACCACGGTGGCTCCCCAGCCTTGTTGCTCTTTCGCCACCGAGCGGTTCGGGGTCCTGGGACGGCCGGATTCTCTGGCCGGACCAGGTCTCAGGCTGACGGCGGTCGGCGCACCGGACGCACGGAGGGGCGACGCGGGGATCGTCGGCGCCGCCCGGGTGGTCTTCGGTAGCTTCTCTTGCTGCCGCAGCACGGCGAGAATCAGCGCCGTGTTCTTTCTGTCGAACTCCATGCACATGCCGTCATCGGTCCAGAAAAAGATGTCGCCATCCGGGAAAATCTCCAGGATCACGTCCTTTCCCTTGGCGTCCAACTGGATCGACTGCCCCGTGGCGATATTCGGCAGTTCGTTGAGCTTCATGAGCGGTCTATCTCCTGTGGGTCCCCGACCCCGGCGAACGGCCGGGAACGCGAGGCACGGAACGAATATGTCATTTTAGCACGCTGAGGCACGAGATCCGCCATCGGGCGGGCGCTGCGACGGAGTGGGCGGCTGACGGCTGCGCGTACAATCCCGGCCTGACCCGGACACCCCGCGTGCCATGACCGACCGCAATACCCACTCGCCTGCCGCTGGTATCGGCCAACTCCGGCCCGTCCTGGGTTTCCTCGCGCCCTACCGCGGCCGGGCGGCAGCGGCACTGCTCGCCCTGGCCATCGGAGCCGGCGCCATGCTGGCCCTGGGTCAGGGCTTGCGCCTGGTGGTCGACCGGGGCTTCGTCACCGGCACCGCCGATGAGCTCGACCGGGCGCTGTTCATCATGTTCGCCATCGTGCTGGTCGTCGCCAGCGCCACCTACGCCCGCTTCTATCTGGTCTCCTGGCTGGGCGAGCGCGTCACCGCCGACTTGCGCCGCGCCGTGTTCGCGCACCTGTTGCGCCTGTCGCCCGCCCAGTTCGAGCTGGCGCGCACCGGCGAACTGGTCTCGCGCCTGACCAACGACACCACCATGCTGGAGACGGTGATCGGCTCCAGCGTCTCGCTGGCGCTGCGCAACAGTCTGATGCTGATCGGCAGCCTGATCATGCTCGCCGTCACCAACGCCAGGCTGACGCTGTTCGTGGTGGCGGGCGTTCCCCTGGTGGTGGCACCCATCCTGCTCTTCGGGCGCCGCGTGCGCCGTTATGCGAGGCTGAGCCAGGATCGCCTGGCCGACGTCGGATCCTTTATCGACGAGGTGCTGCACGAAGTCCGCACGGTGCAGGCCTACGGCCACGAGGACGCCGACCGGAGCAATTTCACCGCCTACATCGACGTCCTGTTCGCTACCGCGGTCGCGCGCATCCGCCAGCGCGCCGGGCTGATCGCCACGGTGATCCTGCTGTCCTTCAGCGCGGTCGGATTGATCCTGTGGACCGGCGGCCACGACGTGATCAGCGGCCGCACCACGCCCGGCGAACTGTCGGCCTTCATCTTCTACGCCGCCCTGGCAGCGATGGCGGTGGGCACGATCAGCGAGGTGGTGGGCGACCTGCAGCGCGCCGCCGGCGCCACCGAACGCATCCTGGAGCTGCTCCACACCGAGCCGGGTATCCAGGCGCCGGCGCTCGCCGTAGCCATGCCGGTGCCGTCCTTGGGCACGGTCGAATTTCAGGATGCGAGTTTTTCCTACCCATCTCGCCCCGGCACGCACGCGCTCGAACACTTCTCGCTCGCCGTCAGGGCCGGCGAGAAGCTGGCCCTGGTCGGCCCGTCGGGGGCCGGCAAGACCACGGTGTTCCAGTTGCTGCTGCGCTTCTACGATCCCCACTCGGGCGTGGTGCGCATCGACGGCGTCGATCTGCGCGCCACCGACCCGCACCAGGCCAGGCAGCGCATCGCCCTGGTGCCGCAGGACCCGGTGATCTTCGCGGCCAGCGTGCGCGCCAACGTCGCCTACGGGCGACCGGCTGCCAGCGATGCAGAGATCATTGCCGCCTGCCACGCCGCCCACGCCTGGGAGTTCATCGAAGGGCTGCCGCAGGGTCTGGCCACCGACTTGGGCGAGCGCGGCGTCAGGCTCTCGGGCGGCCAGCGTCAGCGCATCGCGATCGCCCGCGCGATCGTCTCCGACCGCCCGATACTGCTGCTAGACGAGGCCACCAGCGCGCTCGACGCCGAGAGCGAGCGCCTGGTGCAGCAAGCGCTGGAGCACCTGATGCGCGGCCGGACGACGCTGATCATCGCGCATCGGCTGGCGACGGTGAAGAACGCCGACCGGATCGCGGTGCTGGCAGCGGGTCGTCTGGTCGGCCTCGGCACTCATGGGGAACTGGTGCGCGACAATGAACTCTACGCGCATCTTTCCAGCCTGCAGTTCGGCAGAGAAGAGACGAGCGGGCGGACTTCCGAAATGCCCTAAAATGCGCGAGCAACGACCATGGCAAAAAACACCTACGACGAATCCTCCTTCCGCGTCCTGAAGGGGCTGGAGCCGGTCCGCGAGCGGCCCGGGATGTATACCGACACCTCCTCGCCGACCCACATTCTGGCCGAGGCGGTGGACAACGCCGCCGACGAGGCCCTGGCGGGCTACGCCAAGAACATCTATGTGGCTCTCCATCTGGACGGCTCGGCCTCGGTCGCCGACGACGGCCGCGGCATTCCGACCGGATTGCACCCCGAGGAGCAAATCCCGGTGGTGGTGCTGGCCTACACCCGCCTGCACGCCGGCGGCAAGTTCGACAAGCGCGCTGGCAACAGCGCCTACGCCTTCTCGGGCGGATTGCACGGCGTCGGCGTCGCGGTGACCAATGCGCTGTCTACCCGGGTAGAGGTCGAAGTCCGCCGGGAAGGGAAAATCCATGCGCTGGTTTTCTCCAACGGCGGCGAAAATGTTTCGCCGATAGCAATCGTCGGCGACTGTCAGAAGCAGACCGGCACCCGGGTCAGGATCTGGCCGGAACCCAAGTATTTCGACAGCCCGCGCTTCAACCTGGCGGCGATCGAGCGCAGCCTGCGCTCGAAGGCGGTGCTGCTGCCGGGCGTCGCGGTGACGCTGGCGATCGAGCAGGCAGACGGATTGATGACCACCAAGACCTGGTCCTATCCCGAGGGCATCTCCGGCTACCTCGCCGATCTGGCCGGCGACTCGGAGCCGATCGCGCCGATATTCGCCGCCGAGCGCTATGCCACCGACGACGGCGACTACGCGATCGGCGAGGGTGCCGCCTGGGCGCTGGCCTGGTACCCGGAGAGCGTCGCCTCCGAGTCCTACGTCAATCTGATCCCGACGCCGCTGGGCGGCACCCACGAGTCGGGCCTGCGCGCCGGGGTGTTCGAGGCGGTCAAGTCCTTCGTCGAGCACCACGCGCTGCTGCCGCGCGGCGTGAAAATGCAGCAGGAGGACGTCTGCGGCAAGATGGCCTTCATCCTCTCGGTGCGCCTGCTCGATCCGCAGTTCCAGGGGCAGATCAAGGAACGGCTGAACAGCCGGGAGGCGGTGCGCCTGGTCGCCGGGGTCAGCCGCGACCTGCTGGAGAACTGGCTGAACAGCCACGTCGAGCACGGCAGGCGGATTGCCGAGCTGGCCATCTCCCAGGCGCTGGCGCGGCAGAAGTCGGCGCAGAAGATCGAGAAGCGCAAGTCCTCGGGCGTGGCGGTGCTGCCGGGCAAGCTGTCCGATTGCGAATCTCAGGACATCGCGGTCAATGAGGTGTTCCTGGTCGAGGGCGATTCCGCCGGCGGCTCGGCCAAGCAGGGACGGGACCGCGAGACCCAGGCCATCCTGCCGCTGCGCGGCAAGGTGCAGAATTCCTTCGAGATCGACGCCGGCCAGCTCTACGCCAACCGGGAAATCCACGACATCGCGGTCGCCCTCGGGGTCGAGCCGCACGCCCCCGATGCGCCCGATGCGGTGCTCGCCGGCCTGCGCTACGGCAAGATCATCATCATGGCCGATGCCGACGTCGACGGCAGCCATATCCAGACCCTGTTGCTGACGCTGTTCTATCGGCACTTCCCCAAGCTGATCGAGAATGCCCATATCTGGATCGCCCAGCCGCCGCTCTACCGCATCGACGTTCCGGCCCAGGGCAAGGGCAAGCCGGCCCGGCGTCTGTATGCGCTGGACGAAGGCGAGCTCACCGCGATCACCGAGCGCCTGACCAAGGAGAAGGTGCGCGGCGAACAGATCGAGGTCGGCCGCTTCAAGGGCCTGGGCGAGATGAATCCGCAACAGCTGAGGGAGACCTCGATGGACCCGGCCACGCGCCGGATGCTGCGCGTGGCGATGCGCCCGGGCGCGGAACAGGAGACCCGCAGAATATTCTCGCTGTTGATGGCCAAGGGCGAGTCCGGCGGCCGGCGCGAGTGGATGGAGCGGAAGGGCAGCGGCGTGGAGGCGGACCTGTGAGCAACGACAACCTGGACCTCTTTGCCGACGCGAATCTGCCGCCGCAGGTGCCGCCGCCGGCGCCGCCCGCGACGCTGCCCGAGGACGCGGCGCCGCTCGATCTGTTCGCCGAGCGCGCCTATCTCGCCTACGCCGTCTCGGTGGTCAGGAGCCGCGCCCTGCCCCAGGTGGAGGACGGCCAGAAGCCGGTGCAGCGGCGCATCCTCTATGCGATGCACGAGATGGGGCTCGCCGCCGGCGCCAAGCACGTCAAGTCCGCGCGGGTGGTCGGCGACGTGCTGGGCAAGCTCCACCCCCACGGCGACAGCTCGGTCTATGACGCGATGGTGCGCATCAGCCAGGACTTCAGCCTGCGCTATCCGCTGGCCGACGGCCAGGGCAATTTCGGCTCGCGCGACGGCGACGGCGCCGCCGCGATGCGCTACACCGAAATCCGCCTGACGCCGATCGCCGAGCTCCTGCTCGGAGAGATCGAGCGGGGCACGGTGGACTTCAAGCCCAACTACGACGGCAGCTTCAAGGAGCCCGTGCTGCTGCCGGCCCGGCTGCCCTTCGCGCTGTTGAACGGCGCCTCGGGCATCGCGGTCGGGATGGCCACCGAGATGCCGCCGCACAATCTGACCGAAGTGGCGCAGGCGGCGGTGCATCTGATCCGCCATCCGGAAGCCACGGTGGCCGAGCTGATGGCGCACCTGCCCGGCCCCGACTATCCCGGCGGCGGCCAGATCATCTCGCCCCCGGCGGCCATCCGCGACGCCTATCAGAGCGGCCGCGGCAGCCTGCGCCTGCGCGCCCGCTGGCGCATCGAGGAACTCGCCCGGGGCCAGTGGCGGGTGATCGTCAATGAGCTGCCCCAGGGCGTCTCGGTGGCGCAGGTGATGGCGGAAATCGAAGCGCTCACCAATCCGCAGCCGAAATCCGGCAGGAAGGACCTGAGCCAGGAGCAGAAGAATCTCAAGGCCATGGTGCTGGGCGTGCTCGACACCGCGCGCGACGAATCCTCGGACCAGGAGACGGTCAGGCTGCTCTTAGAGCCGAAGTCCTCGCGCCTGGATCCCGCGGCCTTCATGGCGGTCCTGCTGGCGAACACCTCGCTGGAGACCTCGGCGCCGATCAACCTGACGATGATCGGCGCCGACGGCAATCCGCAGCAGAAGAACCTGCGCCAGATCCTCGCGGAGTGGATCGCCTTCCGCTTCGCCACCGTCGAACGACGGACCCGGCATCGCTTGGGCGAGGTCGACCGGCGCATCCACATACTCGACGGCCGGATGATCGCCTATCTCTCGATCGAGAAAGTGATCCGCGTCATCCGGGAGTCCGACGAACCCAAGCAGGCGCTGATCGAGGGCTTCGGCCTGAGCGCGATCCAGGCCGACGACATCCTGGAAATCCGCCTGCGCCAGTTGGCGCGGATCGAGGGCATCAGGATCGAGCGGGAACTCACCGAACTGCGCGAGGAGCGCGACGGCCTGAACACCCTGCTTGAGAGCCGCGGCGCGATGACCCGACTGATCGTCCGGGAGATCGAGGCGGACGCGAAGCGCCACGGCGACCCGCGCCGGACGCTGATCGAGGCGGTGGCGCCGGCTGCGAGCGAGCTCGCGGTCAACGCGCCCGACGAGCCGGTGACCGTCATCCTCTCGCGGGCGGGCTGGCTGCGTTCGCGGCAAGGCCACGGCATCGCTGCCGAGACCATCGCCTACAAGACCGGAGACGCCGCATTTTCAGTGTTCGAGACGCGCAGCCCCTGGCCGCTGTTGCTCGTCGACAGCACGGGCCGGGCCTACACCATCCCGGTGGCGGCTATCCCGGGCGGCAAGGGCGACGGCGTGCCGCTGACCACGCTGGTGGATATGCCCCCGGGCGCCAGGCTCGCCCACGCGCTCTCCGCAGCGCCGACAGCCAAGTATCTGTTCGCCGGATCGGGCGGCTATGGCTTCGTCGCCAAGCTCTCCGACCTCGCCGGGCGGAACAGGGCCGGCAAGGCCTTCATGACCCTGGCCGAGGGCGAGACCATCCTGCCGCCGGTGCCGGTGCCGGCGGCACCCGAGCAGCTCTACGCGCTGTCTACCAACGGCCGACTGCTGCTGTTCGATGCCGCGGAGATGAAGGAATTGCCCAAGGGCCGCGGGGTCATCGTGATGAGCCTGGATCGCGGCGCGGCGTTGGCGGCGGCGGCTTATTGCGGCGGCGGGCAACTGACGCTGCCTTGCCGGGAGCGCGGCAAGATAGTCCAGTTGAAGCTCGCCGGCGAAGCGTACCGGAAGTATCTGCAGCACCGGGCGCGCAAGGGCCTGCAGCTGCCCGGCAAGAAGATGCCCGCGATCTGAACGGAGACCGCGATGTACATCCCCGAGCACTTCAGAGAGACCGATTCGGAACGGATCTCATCGCTGATCGCGGCCTACCCCTTCGGCGCGCTGGTCACCGCCGAGGGCGGCCCGCCGATGGTGAGCCACCTGCCCTTCCTGTTCGAGCCGGATTCGGGACATGAAGGCAAGCTGCTGTGCCACCTGGCGCGCGCCAATCCCCAGTGCCGGCAGTTGATAGAGATGCAGGCGCAGGGGAAAACCGTGCTCGCGGTTTTCCAGGGGCCGCACGCCTACGTCTCCCCCAGCTGGTACGCCGGCCCCGGCGTGCCGACCTGGAACTACGCCGCCGTCCATGTCTATGGCCGGGTGCGTCTGATCGAAGCAGAAACCGAGCTGAAGGCGCTGCTGGAAAAGCTCACCCGGGCGCACGAAGCCAACATCGCCGAACCATGGACGGGCATGCTGCCCGAGCAGGCGCCGATGCTGCGGATGATCTTGGGGCTGGAGATCGAGGTCACCGAGATCCAGGGCAAGTTCAAGCTGAGCCAGAACCGCAGCGCCGAGGATCAGCGGCGCGTCATCCGCGCCCTGGAGGACTCGGCCTCGCCGCTGGAGACCGGGGTCTCGGCGCTGATGGCCGCGAATCTGGCCAACAAACCGAAGTAGCCGCTCAGGCTTTGCCCGGTCCGGCTGGCCGGTGCTTGCGCACGTGCTTGCCGGGCATGACCGGCTTGTTGCCGGGACGCTTGCCTTGCGCGCGCTTGTTGGGGTCCTGGGCGTCGGACCGGGTGTTGTACGGGGTGTTGTAGGTGTTGTTGGCGCTGGGCTTCTTCGGCCCCTGGCTGATCTCGATCTCGATGATCTCGTCCCACTGCGCGTCCGTCCTTTGGCGTTCCGGAATGGCGAGCAGCTCGCGCAGGCGCGCGTTCAATTCACGGGGGTCCTTTTCGGGTGTTTCTGGAGCCATAGTCTGGATTGCTTTCGTTGATGACAAATTCGATGACACGCGGTCGTCTGTTTGAGGACTTTACCAGTTTTTCGCGGCGCATTTTGCGCCCGGGCCGATTTTCGGCTGCGGCGCATTACAATCTCTGCCCAGCCCTCCCTGGCCTGCCCAATGCTGAGTTACCGCCACGCCTATCACGCCGGCAATCACGCCGACGTGCTCAAGCACTTCGTGCTCGTGCAGCTCATCCGCTATCTGACCCAGAAGGACAAGCCCTTCTGGATCATCGACAGCCACGCCGGCGCCGGCTACTACGCCCTGGACGCGGGCCGCGCCACTCAGCTCGCCGAATACCGGACCGGGATAGAGCGTCTCTGGTCGCGCCAGGACCTGCCAGGGCCGCTGGCGGACTATGTCGAACTGGTGCGTGGGCTGAATCCCGACAGCGTCTTGCGCGCTTATCCCGGCTCGCCGCACTTCGCCCTGAAACTCATGCGCAGCCAGGACCGCCTGCGCCTGTTCGAATTGCACAGCAGCGACAGCCGCCTGCTGCAGGACAACTTCAGGGAAGCCGGGCAGCGGGTAATAGTATCGGCGACCGACGGTTTCGCTGGCCTGAAGGCGCTGTTGCCGCCGCCGCCGCGACGCGCGCTGATCCTGATCGATCCGGCCTATGAAGACAAGGGCGACTATCGCCGGGTGATCGAGGCGCTCGCCGACGGATTGCAGCGCTTCCCCACCGGCCTCTACGCGCTGTGGTATCCGCTGCTGCAAAGACCCGAAGCGCAGAGGCTGCCCGCCAAGCTCTTGGCACTGCCGGCCAAGAGCTGGCTGAACGTCCGCCTGACGGTGCGCGGTCCCAGCGCCGACGGCTTCGGCATGCACGGCAGCGGCATGTACCTGATCAACCCACCGTGGCTACTGCCAAAGCTGCTGAAGGAGACCCTGCCCACGCTGGTTGCAGCGCTGGGGCAGGATGCCATGGCCGGGTTCAGCCTCGAATACGACGGCCTGTGAGCGGCCAGGCCGCGCTCATTTTTCGGCGTTCAGGACCAGCCTCGCCTTGCTTTGCGCCTCTGCCTTGTTGATGTCGGTGGTCTGCCGGCCGAAGGCTTCGCGCGCTTCCATGCCGCGCTTGGTGGCTTCGATGCTCTTGATGCACCGCCAACGCTTGCCACCCTTGGTTTCGATCTGACGCATTTCCTCTTTCGGATGATAGATCCGGCAGTGGTAGCAGTAGAGAGTATTTGCCATGAAAAAATGGGTTCAAAAGATAAGGTCAGGCGCCTGCCGGATAAAGTGGAACCACATGGAACCACAGCGGGACCGCGATGGTCATCGCCGGCGTCGGCAAGTTACCGCGAGCATGCCCAGATTCAAGAGGGACTCGACATCGGTCGAATCCTAGCGGCTTGCGCCGACTGATTCGATCTGACCGGACAGCCAGCACCGCGCAACTATTTACACGTGAAATTTTACCACACTCGCCGCGCAATAACCAAAGGAAGGCGCCAAACCGGCCACGGGCAAGGCCGGGGATGCCGGGAGCGCATGGGCTATGAGACAATGCAAATCCAGTTTTTTCACCCCACTTACCGGTAGCGCGAGCGACCGGCACCCGTTACAGGAGAAGACCCCATGAGTTACCAACGATTCGCGAGCGTGCTGGCCGCCCTCTCCGTGCTGCTCTGCGCCAGCCTTCCTGCCGCCGCGGCGGGCTGGCCTGACCGGCCGCTGCATCTGATCGTGCCGTTTGGCGCCGGCTCGACGCCCGACATCGTCGCCCGTCTGGTCTCCGACAAGCTGCAGCAGCGCATCGGGGAACCCGTCGTGGTGATCAACAAGCCCGGTGCCGGCGGCAATCTGGGGACGCAGTTGGTTGCCGAGGCGGCGCCGGACGGCTATACCCTCGGCCTGACCATTTCCGGTCCGCTCGCCGCGAATACCTTGCTGTTCAAGAATTTGCCCTACGATCCGCAGCGCGATCTCGATTACCTCACCATCGCGGCAACGCAGCCCAGCATTCTGGTCGTCTCGGCCAAGTCGGGGATCACCGATATGCCCAGCCTGCTCGCCAAGCTCCGGAGCAACCCGGGAAAGTACAACTTCTCGTCGATGGGTGTCGGCAGCATTTCGCACCTGGCGATGGAGGCGCTCGCAGCGAGCAGCGGCACCGAGATCGTGCACGTTCCCTATGCCAGCTCGGCACAAGCCGTCACCGCCTTGCTCTCCGGCCAGACGCAGATGGCCATCCTGCCGGCGGCGATGGTGATGGCGCAAATCCATGCCGGCACGCTCAAGGCCTTGGCCGTCGCCACCGCCAAACGCTTTGCCGTGATGCCCGAGGTACCGACGCTGTCCGAAGCCGGGCTGAAGAACGTGCAGGGTGATGCCTGGATGGGGTTCGTCATGCCGGCGAAAACGCCGGCCGCGATCACCCAGCGACTGACGAAGGAAATCGTCGCGATAGTCAACTCCCCAGACATCAAGAAAAAACTCCAGGCGCAGTACATGGAGCCGGTCGGCGACACCCCGGCGGAGTTCCGCGCCATCGTCCGCGGCGATCTGGAGCGCTGGGCCCCGATCATCAAGAAGAACCACATCACGCTGGACTGAAGGCTGCCGCAGCGACCGTCGAGTCGGCCAATCGGACGCGTGGCCCGGCTACAGCAGTATCGACTCGATCGCTCGCTTGCCCGATAGCAGGTGAGGAAGAATGTCGCTCACCATCGCCTCGCTCGTCATGTGGGCGGACAGCAGGCTCACGGCGATGGCGAAATGCACCTCGCCGCGCGCATCGGTCACCGGCACCGCAATCGAGCGCAAGCCAAGCTCCAGTTCCTCGTCGCTGACCGAGTAGCCCTGGCTGCGCACCCGGGCAATCTCCGCCAGCAGATCCTCCAGCCGGGTCTTGGTGTGTGGAGTCAGCCGTTCGCGCTTGATGCCCTTGAGATGTTCGCTCACTTCCTTGTCGCTGCGGCCGGCCAGAATCGCCCGGCCGGCGGCGCTGCAGTATGCCGGGAGGCGCAGGCCGACGTTGCTGGTGGCCGCCACCATGCGGCGGATGGAAGAGCGGGCGAGGAAGATCACCTCGCTGTCTACCAGGGTTGCGAGCGAGGTAACCTCCTTGGTCTTTTCGCCGATGCGATCGAGTACCGGCTGGACCATCTTGGGCAGGGAGGCGGTCGACAGATACGCATAGCCAAGACGCAGTACCCGGGGTGAAAGCCAGAAATACTTGCCGTCAGATTCAGCGTAGTCGAGCGCGACCAGCGTCAGCAGATAGCGGCGGGCCGCCGCCCGGGTGAGATTCGTGCGGCGGGCGGCCTCGGCCACCGTCAATCGCGGCTGGGAGACATCGAAAGCCTCAATGAGCAGCAGGCCCTTCTCCAGACTGCTGACGAAATCGCGGTCGTGTGATCGCATTGCGCTCGCTCCCCGCCGCCCTTCCGGTCGGCTGCCAAGAAATTACTGCGAAAAAGGTAGCGCTTATTGGCCGCTATTCGTGCGTAATGCCGTCGCCGCGCTAGGCCTTCGCGGGCTGATGCATGGCGCTTGCCAGGCGAGCGGCCACGGCCGCCAGTTCCCGGCGATCGATCTTGTCTCCGACCATAGGCAGTGCTGCCAATAGCAGCATGCGTTCGGGCGCCTTGTACGGGGCGAGGCCCTGGCTGCGCAAGCGATCGCGCAAGGCCTCTAGCGGCAGCGGCAGACCCGGCTCGGCGGGAACCACGCAGGCGCAGACGCGCTCTCCCAGCACCGGATCGGGAACACCGATGACCGCCACCTGCGCCACGCCCGGATAGGTGCGCAGCATCGCCTCCACTTCCGCCGGACTCACCTTGTCGCCGCCGCGCACGATGACTTCCTTCAGCCGGCCGGCGATGATGACGTAACCGGTCTCGTCCATCCAGGCCAGATCGCCGGTGCGAAACCAGCCGTCCTGCCAGCGCTCGCTCCCCTGGGTTCCGATGTAGCCGCTGACGCAGCAGGGGCCGCGGCCGATCAGTTCGCCCACCTCGCCGGCCGGCAGATCCCGACCTTCGCCGTCGACGATGCGGAACTCGGTGCCGCCTCGCGGCTTGCCGACGGTGCCGTGGCGTACCGCCGGCGGATCGCCCGGATCGGCGGCGGACCAGCCGCCGAAGTCGGCGCCGCCGTAGGTGGACAGGACGATGCCGCGGGTGGCCGATTCCAGTTCCTCGGCCAGGGTATGGGGCAGCACCGAACCGGCGGTGTACCAGATGCGCACCGAGGACGTGTCGGCGCCCTTCAACTTGGGCGCCAGAATGGCCAGCTGGGCCGGCGTGCCGCAGACGATGCTGGCCCTTTCCGTTGCGATCAGCTCCAGGCTCGCGTCGGCGCCGAACACCGGCATGCCGATCACGCAGGAGCCGGCCACCGGGGCGGCAAGCCAGGCCGCACGGGCGGGTCCGGTGCCGGGCGAGAGCACCAGCAGCCGGTCTTCGGGCGTCAGCCCGAGCAGCGCCTGCTGGGCGTGGGCGCGGGTGCAGGCGGCGGCCAGGGTGTACAAGGCGAGCTTGGGTACACCTTCGCTGCCGGTGGTCGACAGCGCGTGCGCCAGCTCCTCGAGGCGCAGCGCAGCGCTCTGATCCGCGGCGGGTCCGGCGAGAGCGAATAGTGTGTCTTCCGGCAGTTGCAGGCGCAGCGGCTTGAGGGCGAGCGCCGCGCACATCGCATCGCATTCGGCGGCGTAATCGCGCTCGCGAAAACGCCCCGCGCTGAGCAGCACCGCGGGCCGGACGCGTTCGAGTATCGAGGACAGCTCGCGACTGCCCTGACTGGTCGGCACCGGTATCCAGAACAAGCCCGCCTGCTCGCAAGCAAAGCGCACCAGGTACCAGGCTGCGCAGTTGGGCAGCCAGCCCAGAACGCACGCACCGCGGGGCAAACCGAGGGCGAGCAGCCAGCCGCTCGCGCGGTCCACCCAGTCCTTCGCCTCGGCCCAGCTCAGGCGAACACTGCCCGCGACCAGGGCCGGTGCCGTCGGTCGCTGGCGGGCATGCCGCGCCAGCGCTGCGACGATGGTTTCGGTCATTTACTTGCGCTCGGCGGCGGCCATGGCGTCGAAGAAATCGCTGTAGGGCTTTGCCTTGAACACCTCCGGCAGCTCCTCGATGATGCGCACGCTGCACGGCTCGGGATCCTTCACTCCGACCACCGAACGAATCCACAGCAGCGCCTCGTTCGCCTTCGGCGGCTGCGACACCACGCCACGGACGTTGATCCCCTTGTACTTCTTGCGCCCAGGAGCGAGGTCGCGCAGGGTGAGCACCACCTCGCCGCCCGCAAGGATTCGGGCGCGATCTCGAATAAAGGTTTCGTATTCATTGGCCATCGCTGTTCCTTCCGATTTACAGACCGAGAGTTTTCCAGCGCGCCAGCACCTGGCGCTGGATCGCGGGCGAGTACATGGCATCCAGCGTCGCGCGTATCGGCGTCTCCTCGCGCGGCCATTCCGGCGGCCAGGTGCAGTCGAAGGACACCGTCGCACCACGCCGCGCCACCCGCTCCTCCAGGCTGTAGGCGGGCGTCAGCGCATTGGCCCGACCCTCGTAGGTGTGGATATGCGTGCCGCGCTGGGGGTGGCACTTGGTCGAGAACGCGTGGATCACCGCCGCCATGTTGAACACATCCACGTCTTCGTCGACCACGATGATCTTGGACATCAGCGCCCGGCGCGCGGTCAGCAGCTCCACCACCTGCTGCGCGACAGCCGCCCCGCCCCGGCGCACCGAGACGACCGCCATATGCACGCCGCTCTCCGGCGGCACATAGACCTCGACCACCGGCACCCCGTGTTTCTCCAGCCGCCGACGGATGGCGATGGCCCCCGAGATCGAGGTGGTCACCGCGCTCGAGTCCATGAATCCGGTCGTGTCCAAGGACAGAATCGGGTTCCGGCGATGCGTGATCGCCGTCACCCGCGCGCAGATGGCGTTGCCCATCTCGCCGCTGCGGTAGCCCGGATACTCGCCGTAAGGCCCCTCCTGCGCCACCGCGTCCGGGTACACCTCGGCTTCGATGACCACCTCCGACGTCGCCGGCACGTACAGATCCGACGTCTCGCATTTGACCAGCTCCACCGCCTGCTGGCCCAGACCCCCGGCCAGCAGCGCCTCGTCGCCGGCCAGGCGGAAGGTCGCCGCTGCCGCCAGGTGGCTGGGCATGTCGGCACCGATGACGATGGCGATGGGCATGGTCCGCCCCTTCGGCGCGTAGCCTTCCAGCAGCATCTTGCCCAGGTGGCTGGTCGGCCGCGGGTAACCGGTGAGATGGCGCTCATTGTGGATCATGAAGCGGTACATGCCCCAGTTCACCCAGCCGCTGTCGGCATCCTTGGAGATCACGATGTCCCAGGTTCCCAGATAGCGGCCGCCGTCTCCCTCGTGCACCATCGGCGTCGGCAGATCAAACAGATCAACCTGGTCGCCCTTGAGCACCACCTCCTTGCACGGCCCGTCCTTCACCACCACCGGCGGAATCAGATGCCCCTCGCGCTCGGCATAGACCCGGTACATCTCCCGCACCGAGGTGTCCGCCGGCAGGCCCAGCCCCACCGCGTAGCGCCGCCACCCGGCCACCGGATTGGCGATCGTGCGCCAGCCCGGGTAGTCCTTGATGTTGTTGAACAGAAAGGCCGGGCCGTTACGCTCGCAGCCGAGCCGGCCGATGCCCGCCAGTTCCTGGTCCCAGTCGATCTCGTCGTCGATCTTGACCAGGTCGCCCGACGCTTCGATCGCCGCCAGAAAGCTTCTGAGGTCTTTGTGTGCCACGCCCATCTCCTTGAGGATATCCGTTCGTCGGCTGCGCCTGGCAACGCCCCGAAGCCTCGCCCGTTGCGCCTTTTCAATAAGTGCGCATAGCGCACTCATGCTATATAAAAAATACTATGTCAGCCATATAAGCCTGTCAACTCCGTATCGATAGTGGGCGTATTGCGCACATCAGCTGCGATGTGGACTGCGCCAGGCACCCCTCGCGGTTGCCGCGGCGATGATCAGGCCGAAGGCAGTCAGGCCGATGCTCTGCGCCGCGAAAACATAGGAAAGACCGCCACCCCACCGGATCGCCAGCCAGCCGCCACCGGCCGCAATCATCAGCCGCGCGAAGTTGGCGAGCACCGGCCACAGCAAGTAGCCGGCGCCTTGCGAAGCAAAGTAAAGAGCCATGCCGAGCCCCAGCAATCCGTAGGCGGGGCCAACCGTGTGCAGATAGCGGGTCCCGGCACGGAGCATCTCCTGGTCGGAGTCAAAAAGGCTGAGCCATGCCTTGGGAAACAGCGCCACGCAAAGGCCGATCGCTTCCGTAAACCCGGCTGACAAGGCGGCCCCGATCCACGTCGCGTTCAGCGCCCGCTCGCGTTGGCCGGCTCCGAAATTGGTGCCGACCATGGCCACCAGTGGCCCGCCGAAGCCGAAGACCAGGGGAATCAACAGGTACTCGACCCGGGTACCGGTGCCATAGCCCGCGATCGCCGCCGGACCGAATTTCCCGACCAGGCCGGTGGCGATGGCAATCGTGATATTGGTCTGGATTCCGATGAAGGAAGCGACCGCTCCCACTCTCAAAATATCCCGGAACAGGGCCCAGCGAAGGCAACTGATCTTGAATATCGGGCGAAGCACGCCACGCCCCGACCAGAGATAGAGAGCGAACGCCAGACTGCCCAACGCATAGTAAATGACCACAGCCCATGCCCCGCCGGCGATGCCGACCCGCGGAAACGGCCCCCAGCCAAAAATGAGACAGGGCGAGATGGGAATGAGCAACGCCGCCCCGGTGCAGCTGACGATGGCCGGCACGGCCATATTGCCGGTACCGCGGACGACGCTTGCGAGGGAATTGAAGATCCACACCAGTATCGCGCCGGAAAAACTCACATTGGAATAGGTCAGCGCCGCCGCGAGCGATTCGCCATGACCACCCATCATGCGGTAGAGCCATCGACCTCCAGCCAGCACGCCGAGCGAAAACAGCGCCCCGAAAATCACCGCTATGACCAATGCGTGGGACACCAACGCATCCGCGTCGATGCGCCGGCCAGCGCCGAGAGCGCGCGCGATCGCGGAAGAGATTCCGCCGCCCATCGCGCCGGCCGACATCATCTGCATCAGCATCAAGGCGGGAAATACCAGCGCGACGCCGGCAAGCGCGTCGGTACCCAGCTTGCCGATGAAATAGGCCTCGATAAGTCCCACCGATGCCTGGACCACCATCACCAGCACGTTCGGCGCAGCAAGGCGGAGCAGGGTTGAAGCAATCGGCCCCTCGAGCAGCGCGCGCGTTCTGGCGTCGATTTCGATCGCGGTCGACGATGCCGATGGGAAATCCCGATGGCCGTCATTTTTTCCGCACTGCCTGTGGGCGGCGTGTGCCACTAGAATTCCCTTCCGCGCATTGGCCCGATCAGGTTGCGGGCGATGATGAGTTGCCGGATTTGCGACGCGAGCGCGGCCGCGCCTCACGCCCGGACGGGCGGCGAATCGAGCCGCTGGGCGGGATACAGCAGTTCTCCGCTCTTCACCCGGATCCAGCCCGCCTCCGTCGCTCTGACCTCGGGCAGCATGTCGCAGGTCAGGAACAGCAGCGTGTATTTGGGATCGTTATGCGGGTAGCCGCAGGCCTTGAAGGCCGACTGAAAGGCCTGCGCCCGGTGCGCCGCTTCGGCAAAACCCTCCCGGCCCTGAATCCCGGCCAGCGTCAATGGAAAATCCGACCAGGTCCCGGTGCGGGAATGAACGGTGATGCCCCCGCCGATGGCGCGCAGTCGCGACAGGGCCTCGGCCATTAGCCGCGGCGTGCGGCCCAGCACCAGGATGCCCGCATTGGTGGTGTAAGTGCTGGCCAGCGCGTCCACTCCCTCGCCGAAATTCAGCACCACGCCGCGACTGATCCAGTTCCCGCCCCGGTCGCACGCCGCCAACATCAAGCCCTCGCTGGGCCAAAGCCCGCCGGCACAGACCGTCAGGCTAATCGGGGTCTCGCGGGTGATCGCGGCATTGACCAGACGCCCCGCGGGGAAGGGCTGGGGCGCGTCGGTGGGCAGCACGAACAGCTCGGGCGCCCACTCCGGAATCGTCGGCTCGCTGCCCGCGTAGGCGTGCTCCCAGGGAAAACTCGCGCCGGGGGCGGCGACCACCAGGGCACCCGCGCGGGCGGCGAGCCGGCCGCGACACAGCACCAGCTCGGGCATCGGCTGGCTCATGTGCGCCAGCAGGTTGATGTCGGCGACGCGCCCAGGCACCACCGCGCCCAGATCCTGATCCAGGCCGAGAAAGGCCGCCGGATTCAAGGTGGCCATGCGGTAGGCCAGATTGGGGGCGACTCCCGCAGCCAGCGCCATGGCGATGAGCTGTTCGATCAGACCGCTGGCCGCGACATGGCTCTCGCCGGCACCGTCGGTGGTGTACGCCAGACGATCGTGGAAGGCGGTCTTGTCCAGGGCCGGCAACAGGGCCTTCAGGTCCTCCCGCAAACTGGAGTTTCGCAACAATACCCAAAGACCCAGGCGCAGGCGTTCCAGGACCTCGTCGGAATTGATGGCCTCGTGGCAGGAATGGATGCCGGCGTTGCTCAGGGCAGCGAGCCGGCGCGGGCTGGCGCCGGCAAAATGTCCATCGTTGAGCTTGTTGAGCTGCCGCACCTCCTCGAGAATGGCGAGCAGGCCCGAAGACCGCGCCGGATCCAGCAGGTCCGACCAGCGCGTCATCTCCGCTGTGCCGATGAAATGCTCGGCTTGCACCAGACGATGGATCTCCTGGTGCGAAAAGAAGGCTTCCTCGCCCTGGAAGCGCGACTGCGATGAGATACGCGCGACCCAGAAGATGTGCGGCAGCGAAGCCGCCGACATGGCCCGGGTCGCCTCCAGCAGACGTTCCGTTCCCATGGCCAGGTGCAGCGTCAGATCATCATAGACCAGGCAGGTCGTCCCCCGGCACACCGCCGCCTCGCCCAGGCTGAGCGGGCTGGCGAACGGGCCGGGGTGGGTGTGCGGCTCGATGTAGCCGGGCACGGCGACGCGGCCATCGGCCTCGATCAACTCGGTGCCGGCGGCAAGGGGCCCGCTCCAGGGACCGACCTTGGCGATGCGATCGGCGCACACCGCGATGTCGCCGGGCAGGATCTCGCCGGTGTATGCGTTCCAAATGCGCGCACCCCGGACCAGCAGGTCCGGCGCGGCGGCTTCCTGCGCCACGGCAATCAGGCGCTGGCGCAGTGAGGGCAGACAGGGGATGAACATTTCAGCGTCCGATGGCGGGCTGCCGATCCTTGGTCCGGATCGACACGCTTTCGCTTCAGCAATTCTCCGAGCAAGGCGCGCAACGGCGTTGCCGCGCACAGATAGCGGTCGGCACGTTCTCAACCTGGTCCGATCCGGAACGACCGGCACGCCGTTTTTTTCGGCAATCTCGCGAGCGGCATTGCCCATCTGCCCGATCGGCTCGGCCCTGGAGCCGACGAAAATGACGCCGTGTGGTGCGATGAAGGGGACGGCGTTCCGGCAAGGTCATGACAGCTCCTTCTTCAACTTTAGCGAATCCGAATGTTCACCATTGTTCGCATTGCGCCCGCTCTATGACGGTTATTGTTCAGAGTAAACTCATTCAAGCCGGCAAGTCAATTGTCCCTCCATGCGCCAGGTTTATAATGGGCGTATCGCGCACTTTAGGCCGCGACCGAACTGGCCGACCGCCGTCACAGCATCGTGCCGAGCGCACGGCGCACGCTTTCGAGCTGGGGCAGCAAGGTATCGATGATGCGCTCCAGAGAATAGCGCGCCGTCGACGCCACGATGCTCATCGCCGCCATCGTCTGGCCCGCCGCATCGCGAACCGGCACCGCGATCGAGCGCACCCCCAACTCCAGTTCCTCATTGCAGACCGCGTAACCTTGCCGGCGTACCTCGTTTAGCAGGTCGAGCAGATCCGCCATCGCCGTCCGGGTATTCGGCGTCAATTGATAGCGGCGGCCGCGCTTGAGAATGCTCTCGGCTTCCTTTTTCGGCAACGCTGCCAGCAGCACGCGCCCGGTCGCGGCGCAATAGGCGGGGAGGCGCGAACCCAAGCCCAGCCCGCTCGACAGGCTCTGTCGAGTCGCGGCGCGGGCGACAAAGACGATATCCGTACCATCGAGAACGGCAAGCGAGCTCGATTCCTGCGTGCGTTCGCTCAGCGCTTCAAGCATCGGCTGCACGATCCGCGACAGCGGGTTGGACGTGACGTAAGCATGTCCCAGGCGCAGCACCCGGGCGGCCAGCCGGAAATATTTGCCGTCCCATTCCACGTAACCCAGGCCCTGCAGCGTCAACAGCGAGCGACGTGCCGAGGCGCGGGTGTGGCCGGTGATTTCGGCGGCTTCGCTGAGCGTCATCGCACGATTCTGGATCCCGAACGCCTCGATGATCGACAAACCCTTTTCCAGCCCCGCGACGTATTCCTTCTCCCCTCCCCTGCGCGGATATTCGAGATTCGCCATGACCGCCCCATAATGTTCGCTTTGCGAACATTATATACAATTCTGTTGACCGCCCTGGTATTTGCCCCTACAGTTGCTCGAAAATAATGAATGCTTTCCGCCTGCGGGAAGCACTCAACGAGGCGAACTGCAGCTCTGCACTTCAGCCATACGGAGACGACAACAATTGCACATCGAGCGGTTGCAGCAGTGAAGTCGACTGTGGTGCTTAACTGCTTCAGGGAAGCGCTGCACCTCTGCTGCATCGCGCCTCACTAGCCAGGAGAATTATCGGCATGACCCCATCTTCCCCGCCTCATCCCAAGGACATGCGCTCGTGGATTGCCCAGCTCGAGGCAGCCGGGGAGCTGATTCGCATCGACAAGCCGGTCGATCCGCTCACCGAGATGGGCTCGCTTCTTTACCAGTCGCGCGAGAAGGCGCTATTTTTCGAGAAGCTGCCGCACGGTTGGCGCTCGCTCGGGCAGGCGCCGGCGAACGTCCGCCATGCCGCGCTCGCCTTCGGCGCCACCGAAGAGACGGTGGTGCCGCTGGTGGCCCAGCGCATGGGCAAGCTGATTGCTCCGGTGATGGTCAAAGACGCGCCGGTCCAGGAGCTGGCGTTCGCCAAGGGAGAATTCGACCTGACGCAGCTACCGGTTCATGTCGCCGGCGTGCGCGACGGCGGGCCGGTGCTAGGCTGCGGCCTGGTGGTGACCAAGGACCCGGATACCGGGCAGCGGAACGTGAGCTTCCATCGCCTGCAGATCAAGGGGCCGAACAAGTCCGGGATCCTGCTCTATCCGCGCCACACCTGGAAGAACTACCTAAAGTACCAGGAGCGCAACGAGCCCATGCCGGTGGCGATCTTCATCGGCCATCACCCGCTCTACTACGCCGCGGCGGCCACCACGGCCGCCTACGGCCTGGACGAATTCGAGATCGCCGGTGGCTATCTCGGCGAGGCGGTGCGCCTGGTGAAGTGCCAGACGCTAGACCTTGAGGTTCCGGCGGATGCCGAGATCGTGCTGGAGGGGCACATTCCGCCGCACTATCGGGAGGAAGAGGGGCCGTTTTCGGAGTTCCAGGATTACTACGTCACCGGCACCGGCAAGAATCCGATCGTCGAATACCATCACATGACGCGTCGCCATGATGCGATCTTCAAGAATCTGCAGAACGGTTCGGAGATGGAAGGCTGCGTCTTCCACAAGATCCCGATGAGCGCCGCGATCTATCGCCGCTTGAGGGATGTCGGCGGGGGGCCGAATCTGCACAACGTCATGGTCCTCCCCGGCATCTTCGGTCTGGTGATACAGATGACGCCCCGGGCTTACGGCGAGGCGAAAAACCTCCTGCTCGCGGCCCTCTCCTCCGAGTACCAGCATCCGAAGATCGCCATCGCGGTGGATGCCGATGTCGACATCTTCAACCCCTCCGAGCTGCTCTGGGCCTTGTCGACGCGCGTCGATCCGCAGAAGGATGTGACCATCATTGCCGGCACCCACAACCACGCCATGGATGCCAGCCTGGATGAACTCGGCGCGCCTGGAACCGGGCTTTGGCAGCGCTATGGCTCCAAGATGCTCATTGATGCTACGATCCCGCCGCCCTGCGATCCCGAGGCCCGGGCGGCGTTCGAGCGCATCCGCCCGCGCAATTCGCAACTGCGGCTTGAGGACTTCGCAGCGGAGGAATCCCTGGCATTGGTCCGTTCGCTCTCGCCGCTGTTCTTCGGTTCGAAGCTGCTTAGGAAAGGCTGACCGCATCGGCATGCCGCGGACGGTCTTGTTCAACTGGTTTTTTGTGCTGACGGGAGGGGTATATGTCTCATTTCCTTGATCAAGGTCGCGCGCGCAGATTCTTCGTTGCCAAAACACTCCGCGCGCTTGGCGCACTTTTCGGTGCGGGCATCGCACTGGCCTGCGGCTATCCGGGCTTCGCCCAGGCGCAGCCGATGACGACGGTACGCGTCGGGATCGTCCAGTCGGTAAGCGATGCGCCGTTTTTCATCGCCGACAAGAAGGGCTATTTCAAGCGGGAGGGCATTCAGGTGAAGTTTTCGGTGCTGCGGGGCATGATCGTGCCGCTCGGAACCGGACAACTGGATGTCGGCGGCGTGTCGACCTCGGCGGGCCTGTTCAATGCGGTCGCACGCGGGATCAACATCAAGATTGTGGCGGACAAGGGCTCGACCCCTCCCGGCTATGGCTACGAGCCGATTCTGGTGCGAAAGGATCTGATCACCAGCGGCAAGGTCAAGAGCTTTGCCGATTTCAAGGGGCTCAAGTTCGCGGGTTTCAATAATGGCAGCTCATCGATGGTGACCTTGAGCGATGCCCTGGCGAAGGACGGCCTGAAGCTGAGCGACCTCAACATCGTGTTCATGCCCTTTGCACAACATGTGCTGGCGCTTGAAAATGGCGCGGTTGATGCCAGCATCACCGTGGAGCCCCTGGCGACCGAGGCGATAAAGCGCGGAGCGGCGGTACGCTTTGCCAGTGACGACACGATTTATCCCAACCACCAGCTCGCCGTGGTGATGTACGGCGGCGACTTCATCAAGAAGGAGCCCGAGGTCGCGAAGAAATTCATGCGCGCCTATATCCGCGGCGTCCGTGACTACAACGACGCGCTGAAGGACGGAAAGCTCGCAGGGCCCAATGCGGCTGAAGTCATCTCCATCCTCACCGAGTACACCACGATCAAGGATCCGCAGGTTTTCAAGACGATCACCCCCAACGGCGTCAATCCCAATGGCAAGGTCAATCTGCCGAGTCTCAGGAAGGACCTGGATTTTTTCAAGGCCCAAGGTCTGATCGTCGGGAAAGTCAGTGCCGAACAGGCGGTCGACAATTCCTTTGTCGATGCCGCGCTCAAGGATCTCGGTCCTTACGTGCCCCGCACCAAGTGAGGAGGCACCGTGCCGCGTAATGCCTGCCCTCATGTCAAGGCCGCCGCACCCTTCCAGGTGGTGATGCCGGCGCCGATCATGGACGAGCCGCCGAAAATTCGGATCTGCAATCTGAGGAAGGAATTCAGGACGCGGCACGGCAGCGTCGCGGCCATCGACGACGTCAGCGTCGACATCATGCCGGGCACGTTCTTCACCATCGTCGGGCCGAGCGGCTGCGGCAAAACCACCTTGCTCCGGATACTCGCGGAGCTCGAAGCGCCGACCAGCGGCAGCGTCGAAATCAGACAGGCCGACCGCAGCCGGCCGTGCAATTCGATGGTGTTCCAGGGGGATTCGATCTTCCCCTGGATGACGGTATGGGACAACGCGGCCTATGGCCTGGCGATGCGCAAGGTGCCCAAGAACGAGATCAAGGAGGTGGTCGGCCATTATCTCGACCGCACCGGGCTGACCCGGTTCGCACACGCCTACCCGCATCAGCTCTCGGGCGGGATGAAGCAGCGGGTATCGATCGCGCGGGCGTTCGCCAACGATCCTGAAGTGCTGCTGATGGACGAACCATTCTCCGCGCTGGACGAGCAGAACAAGACGCTGCTGCAGCAGGAACTGCTGCGCATTTGGGAGGAGCACAAGAAGACCGTGCTGTTCATCACCCACAGCGTCGATGAGGCCGTGACGCTGGGCGACAAGATCATGGTCATGACGGCGAATCCGGGGCGGGTCAAGGCGATCATCGACGTCCCCTTCGAGCGTCCGCGCAGCGTCCTGGAACTGCGCGCCGAGCCGGAATACGGCGAGCTGGTGTATCGCATCTGGGGTCAATTGCGCGAGGAAGTGCACCTGGCCAAGGCCGAGGCGGAGGGCTGGGAGGTGGGATCGTGAGCGCAAGAACCCAATGGTCGACGCGGGCGCGGGTCACCGCCTCGTGGGGGCTCACCCGGCAAGGCCATTTCAGGCTCAGCGCGGCCCGCCGGGATCACGTCATCAGTCTGGTGTCGCCTTTCATCTTGCTGGCGATCTGGGAAATCTGCGCGCGCTTCGGCATCATCGACACGCGCTTTTTCCCGGCGCCGACCACCATTCTTCGCACCCTGGTCGAACTGGTGAAATCGGGCGAGCTGGTGACCAACACCTGGGCCACCTTGCAGCGCTTGCTCTGGGGCTTCCTCGTCGGCGGCATTCCCGCGCTGGCGCTGGGCATCGCGATGGGACTCTACCGTCCGCTGCGCGCGGCGGTCGATCCGCTCATCGCCGCCACCTACCCGATCCCGAAGAGCGCCATCATGCCGCTGATCCTGCTCATCTTCGGCCTGGGAGAGGCGTCCAAGATCGTCATGGTGGCGATCGGCGTTTTCTACCCGGTGTGCATCAATTCGGTCGCCGGCGTGATGGAAATCAACAAGATCTATCTCGACGTCGGCAAGAACTTCCGCGCCAGCCGCTGGCAGATGTTCCGCACCATCGCGCTGCCCGGCGCCCTGCCGTTCATCATGTCGGGCGTCAAGCTGGGCGTCGGCATGGGGCTAATCCTCATCGCCATCGCCGAGATGATCGGCGCCAAGAGCGGCCTGGGCTACATGATCTGGAATGCCTGGGAGATCCTGTCGGTTGAGACCATGTACGTCGCCCTGATCACGATCGCGGTGATCGGCTACCTGTTCAGCCTGATCCTCAACGAGCTGGAGCACTGGATCATTCCGTGGAAGACCGAGCGCTAGCGCAGCCTCTCCGGGCTTCGCCTGCGAAGCCGCGGTCATGAGCGCTGCCGCGGCCAAGCTCACCCTGGCGCCGGAGGGAGCTTCGGCGGGCAACCAGGTGCGCACCGGCCTCTATGCCTCGGTCGTCCTGTGCTACCTCGTGCTCAAGATCGGGCACCTGACGATCCTGGCTCCGGTACTGTCTGGCGTATCGCTGCTGGCGATTCTGGCGTCGCTACCCGCCGCCGGCTGGGCCACCCGGATCCTGACCGGATTGTTTCTTGGCAGCGGCACCTGGATGCTGCAGCAAAAAGGCATTGCCTGGCCGCAGCAGCTTGGCGCCTTCGGCGAAATGGCCTATCTGCTGGCGCTATTCGCGGTGGTTCCGGTGTTGTCCGCGCCGGTCAAACTGGGCGGCTATAGCCAGGCCATCCAGACGGTTCTGCGCGGACGCATTGCCGGCGTATTCGGCCTCAACTGCCTGGCGACGACGCTGGCTTATGTCTGCGGTTCCTTTATGAGCATGGCCGCGGTGCCCATCATGATGACCAGCCTGGAACCGGTGGTCGGCTCCTACCCGGTCGCCAACAAGGTCCGCTTCATGTCGGTTGCCGCCACCTACGGCTATGTGCTGCCAATTCTCTGGACGCCGGTCTCGGGGGTCGTCGGAGTCGTCCTCTATAGCCTTCACGGCGACTGGCTGTCGGTGTTTCCCACATTGTTCGCGCTGAGCATCGCCAGCTTGTGCGCCAACTGGGCCATCTTTTATCTGCTCGAAGTTCGCGGCAGGGCCAGCCCGGCACCGATCGAGGCGGAAGCTGCGGCTTCCCCTGTCCCGCGCCTGCTGCAAATGCTGCTGGGCATTGTCCTGCTGGTCATCAGCATCGTCCTCCTGGAACAATGGCTGCAGATCGGCCTGGTCACGGTGGTCACGCTGGCTTCCGTGCCGTTCGCGCTGGCATGGAGCGCGGTGCTTGGCCAGGCAGGACGCTTCCTCAAGGACACCGGCGGGCAACTGCTGACCCGACTGCCGCGCATGGCTGACCAATTCGCCATTTTCCTGAGCGCCGGCTATTTCGCCAAAGCCATGCATCTATCCGGTGTCGACCATACCGCCAATTTGATGTTTCTCCACCTGCACGGCGCCATGGGCACCCGATTGTTCCTGATTCTGATGCCGGTCATGGCGCTGATCGCATCCTTCCTCGGGGTGCACCCGCTGGTGGCCATCGCCCTGCTGAGCGAATCCCTGAAGCCGGAAGTGCTGGGGATCACCTCGACCCAACTGGCCATCACCCTGATCGGCAGTTCGGTGCTGACCTACATGCTGGGACCGTTCAGCGGCACCTTGGGGCTGGTGCAGTCGATCAATCAGGTGTCGACTTTCCGTCTGTCCCTGTGGAACGCTCCTTACGCCGCTGGCTACTTCATGCTGTTGGTGGCGACCATCATGGTGATGTGAAGGCGAGCGGCAGACCTGAAGCGCTTCCTTCGACCGGCAGTGCTGCGTCTGCCGCGCAACGATAGGCTCCCGATTGTTCGCGATTGCACATAAGTCCTAGCGCAATATTGTCAGTTCCCATCCAAAAAAGCTAATAGTACTATCAGCGAATGCCCTCTATTCCTATGGTGTGCACGTCGTGAAATTGAATGACCAAGAGCAGGCGATGTTCGATGGCAAGGAAGGCCCGGCCATCCAGAAGGCGATGGATCTGCTGGTGCGCTACGGCGAGGCGCTGGGCGCCGAGCGCTTGGCTGATACCAATAACGTCGCCGGCACCATCGGCGCGACCATGCCCTTCCTGCGCAGCTATGCCGCCGGCGAACAGGGATTCGATGCGGTGTTTTCCGAGTTCAGCCTGGACAGCGGCGAAGTGCTGGCGATTCCGCCGGTCAAGGTATTCAGCAGCCACTTGCAGCAAGGTTTCGATCCCACGCACGCCGAACAGCAGGGAATAGCGCCGGAAGTCGTCAAGATCTACAAGAAGGGTGGCGACTACTGCGCCAAGCTGGGCGTCCAGCCATTAAACACCTGCGCGCCTTACCTGGTCGGCAATCTTCCGGTGAAAGGCGAGATTTGCGCCTGGATGGAATCGTCGGCGGTGATCTACATCAATTCCGTACTGGGTGCGCGCACCAATGCGGAAGGGCGGGAGAGCGCCGGGGCCGCCATGCTGACCGGGAAGATCCCCTACTGGGGATATCACATCGACGAGAACCGGCTGGGCACCCATCTGATCGAACTGGATGTGGACATCGATTCCGTCTCCGAGTGGGGCCTGCTCGGCTACTACATCGGCGAGATGGTGCAGGAGCAGGTGCCGGTGGTCAACAGCTCGCGTCAGATTGGCAACCTCGCGCGCCTGAAGCATTTCGGCGCGGCGGCGGCATCCTCCGGCGGCGTCGAGATGTACCACATCGTCGGACTCACACCTGAAGCGCCGACCGTGGCGGCGGCGTTCGGGCGCAATAAGCCGGTGGCGACTTTTCGCTATGGGCCGGCCGAAAGAAAACGCATCTACCAGAGTCTGAACTCAACCGCGAACGACACCCAGGTCGACTTCGTGATGCTCGGTTGTCCGCATTATTCCATCGAGCAGATATGGGAAGCGGGCAGGCTACTGGAGGGCAAGCATGTCCACGAAAACTCGAATCTCTGGATCTTTACCCCTCGTGCCATCAAGCAGTTGGCGGACCAGAACGGATTGACCAAGATCATCGAGGATGCCGGTGCATTCCTGATGACTGATACCTGCTCGGCGCTGGGCCGGGTGCTGCCTAAGGGCGTGAAGGTCGCGGCGGTAGACTCGGCCAAGCAAGCGCACTACCTGCCGGCCATCATGGGCATCCAGGCCTGGTTCGGGACCACCGCTGATTGTGTGCAAGCCGCGGTCACCGGTCGCTGGAACGGTGGCCTGAAATGACCACGATTATCTTGCACGGCAGAAAAGTCGTCGGCGGCTGTGCCGAAGGCGAGGCACTGGTGACCAAGGACAGGATTTCCGGCTGGGGCGGCATCGATCCCCTCACCGGCACGATCATCGAAACGCGGCACGAACTGCGCGGCCAGAGCTTCAAGGGAAAAGTGCTGGTGTTTCCCGGCGCGAAAGGCTCATCCGGATGGTCGGGTCAATTCCACATCGCACGTCTTGCCGGCGCCGCCCCGATTGCCATGGTGTTCAACGAAATGACCACCAAGATCGCGCTCGGCGCGGTGGTGACCCACGCCCCGGCCGTCACCGACTTTGATCGCGATCCCCTCGGCATCATCGAAACCGGCGACTGGGTCAAGGTGGATGGCGATACCGGCACCATCGAGATCACCAAGAAGCACAAGGACTAGCGCGCACCATTGAGGTTCGGCGTTTCATTCGATATCCCATTCACGCCATACCGCCGGCCCGCAGCGACGGCTGACCTGATCGCTGCCGGTCCTGGTGGCGGCAAGGCGCGGGTCGCAATGCTGTACAAAGAAAGGCGGTTCCAATGACATCACGCAAATTGCGCAGCAACTTTCCGCGCGGATCCTACCTCTGGTCGGTGCGCAATGCGCAATGGCAGGCGCTGGGCATTCCCGAAGCGGACTGCGAAAAGCCGAAAATCGCGGTGGTCAACAGCTCGTCCGAATTGGCAAGCTGCTTCAGCCATCTCGACCAGGTGGCGATCGTGGTGAAGCAGGCGATCCGGGCTGCGGGCGCTATCCCCTTCGAGATTCGCACTGCCGCACCGAGCGACTTCATCACCGGCGTCGGCGCGCGCGGGGCCTACATGCTGGCGGCGCGCGACCTGGTTACCAACGATATCGAGGTCGCCGTCGAAGGCGCGCAACTCGATGGCATGGTCTGTCTGACCTCCTGCGACAAGACGGTGCCGGGCCAGCTGATGGCGGCCGCGCGCCTGAATATCCCGACCCTGCTGGTGCCCTGCGGCTATCAGAAAAGCGGCGAATACCAGGGGCACCACGTCGACATCGAGGAAGTGTTCATCGCCGCCATGCATGCGGTCACCGGCAACATGCCCGTCGATGAGCTCGTGGCGATGAGCCGCGAGGCCATCCGCAGCCCGGGCGTGTGCTCCGGCCTGGGCACCGCGAATTCGATGCACATCGTCTGCGAGGCGCTGGGCATGGCCTTGCCTGGCAGTGCCCCGGTGGCGGCGATGAGCCCCAAGATGATGGCCGACGTGCATGCCGCCGGGATCCGCATCGTGCAGATGGTGTGGGATGACCTGAAGCCGCGCACCATCCTGACGCCCGGTGCATTTGCCAATGCCGTGAAGGCGGTGCTCGCCGTCGGCGGCTCGGTCAATTGCATCAAGCACCTGCAGGCCGTGGCGACCGAGGGGCAGGTGGCTATCGACGTGCACGCGATGTTCGAGAACCTGGCGGCCGAGATACCGGTACTCAGCGCCATCCGGCCGGTCGGCGACCGCTTCATCGAGGAATTCGAGGCGGCCGGCGCCTGCCGGGCGCTGATGAAGCAATTGGAGTCGAAGCTCGATGGTGACGTGATCACCGTCAGCGGCCAAACGCTCACCGCGAATCTGCGTGACGTGACGGTGGCTGACGACGAGGTGATCCGTCCGCTGCAAAATCCGATCGCGACCAACCCGGCGATCGTGGTGCTGCGTGGCAACCTGTGCCCCGAAACGGGCATCGTCAAGACCGGCATCGTGCTGCGCAAGACGCGCAGCTTCACCGGGCCGGCGATCTGTTTCACCACCTCCGCCGACGCCCTGGCGGCAATGAAACGCGGCGCCATCGTGCCCGGCCACGTGGTGGTGATGCGCGGCGCCGGCGTCTGCGGCGGCCCGGCGATGGGCGGCGGCGCGTCGAGCGTGGTGTTCGGCATTGACGGCGCCGGACTGGGCGACCAGATCGCGCTGTTGACCGACGGGCATCTCTCGGGCCTGGTCTGCAAGGGCCTGGTGGTGGCCGAGGTATCGCCCGAGGCCGCCACTGGTGGGCCGCTGGCGCTGGTCGAGGACGGCGACTCGATCACGATCGATCTGGACCAGCGGCTTTGCAACCTGAACATCAGCGACGAAGAATTTGCCCGGCGCCGCGGGCGCTGGCAAAAGCCCATCCCCGTCTACGACACGGGCTGGCTGAACATCTATCGCAGAAGCGTCGGGCCGCTGGCCCAGGGTGCCGTGTTGGTTCAAGGAGACAAGCCGGAGTGAGGTCGAGGCCGCTTCGTTTCCGTGCGCCCGCCATAGTGACGTGCTTAGTGACGTAACTGCCGCCCGACCCGGTAAGCGCGGAGCAAGGCCTTGCCCTGCCTGCCGCACTGCATCTTGAAACGACGCTTTGGAGACTTGCCCCATGGAACAGGATGCTGCCCATCTCTCGCTCGCGGCGACGCCAGACCGTCCCGCTTCCGCTTGCCACACTTCGGTGGCGGAAGCCTACTTGGCGCTGCTCAAGGCGCGTGGCATCGATTTTCTCTACCTGGGCGCCGGCACCGATACGGCGCCGCTGGTCGAGGCTTACGCGCGCCACGAAGCGACGGCCGAGTCCTTCCCACGGCCGATCATCACCAGCCACGAGAATCTCGCGGTCGGCATGGCGCACGGCTATTACATGGTCACCGGACGGCCGCAGGCGGTGATGCTGCACGTCAGCGTGGGCGCCGCGAATGCCGTCTGCGGGCTGCTCAACGCCGCGCGCAGCCAGGTGCCGATGCTGTTTACCGCTGGCCGCACACCGCTGTTCGAGCAGGGCCCGCTCGGTTCGCGCGACGGCAGCATCCACTGGGCGCAGGAGATGTTCGACCAGGCCGCCATGGTGCGCGAGATCGTCAAGTGGGATTACGAATTGCGCGATGGCATCAACCTGGAGCAGGTGATCGACCGGGCGCTGACCATCGCGCTGACCGCCCCCCGGGGGCCGGTGTGCCTGACCCTGCCGCGCGAAGTGCTGGCCCGGCCGGCCGCGCAATCACGCTTCGGGGCGGCGCCGCCGATCCCGACCCTGGCATTTCCGGACCCGGCGGCGGTGGCCCGGCTCGCCGAGGTACTCGCCAACGCCGAATATCCGGTGATCGCGTGCACCGCTAGCGGCGCGGATGCCGAAACAGTCGCACTCGTCGCACAGCTGTGCGATCGATTCGACATCGGCGTGGTGGAGGCGAAGTCGCGCTACCTGTCGGTACCGGCGAGTCATCCGCTGCATCTGGGCTACGACATTGCCCCGGTGTTCCAGCAGGCGGATGCGGTGCTGTTCCTGGAGAGCGACGTGCCCTGGGTTCCGGTGAATACCGAGCCGCGCAACACCGCCTTCATCGCGCATGCCGGCACCGACCCCTTGTTCGCGCGCTATCCGCTGCGCAGTTTCCGCTCCGACTTGAGCATCACGGCATCGGTGCGTGCGCTGCTGTCCGCGTTGAGCGCGGCGCTCGAACAGCGCCGGGGGGCGAAGGTAGCGCTATCGCGCCGCGCGCGGCTGAGCGCCGCGGCGCAGGCGGTACGCAGCGGCGCGCAGGCGGTCGCGGCAAACGACGAGGCCCGAGGCGGCCCGATCAGCAAGGTGTTCCTGTCGCGTTGCCTTGACCGCCTGCGCCCGCGCGATGCGATCGTCGTCAATGAGTATTCCGCGCGCCGCGAGCAAATGCATTTCGAGACGCCCGGCAGCTATTTCGGGATTCCGCCGTCGGCCGGGCTCGGCTGGGGTTTGCCCGCCGCGCTCGGCGCTCAGCAGGCGGCGCCCGATCGCACGGTCATCGCCGTGCTGGGCGATGGCGCCTACCTGTTCGCCAATCCGGCGTCGTGTCACCACGCGGCCGCGCTGCACCGATTGCCGGTGCTGACCGTGGTGTTCAACAACCAGCGCTGGGACGCGGTCAGCAGTTCAACCGCCAGCATGTATCCGGAATCATATACCGCGCGCGCGATCGCCCGCGACGGCTTCGGTCCGCTGTCGGCGCTGGACCCGGTACCCGATTTCGAGCGCTATTCGGAAGCATCGGGCGGCCATGGCGAGCGCGTGACCGAGCGGGAGCAATTGCTGCCTGCGCTGGAACGCGCCTTGAAGGTCGTCACCCAGGAAAAGCGCCAGGCGCTGGTTAACGTGATCGGCGCGTGATCCCGGCCATGAGCCTGCCATCGAGGAGCACCCAATGACTGCAGATCTGCGCGATGATGCCGCCCACCCGGTACCGCTGTTGTACATCGGCGGTGCCTGGCGGACCGGCCGGGCGGCGACCGCGACCGTCATACGCAACCCGGCGACGGGCCTGGCGCTAGCCGAGCTCAGCCATGCCAGCACCGAAGATCTCGGCGAGGCGCTGGCCTCGGTCGAACGCGGCTTCGCGCTGTGGCGCAGGACGCCGGCCGCCGAGCGGGCGAACGTGCTCGAGCGCGCGGCGAATTTGCTGGCGGCGCGCGTGGAATCGGTCGCCCGGCTGATCACCCTTGAGCAGGGCAAGCCGCTGGCGGAAGCGCGTGCCGAAGTGTTGGGCACCGCGCAGACGCTGAAGTACTCGGGCGCGCAGGCCACGCGCATCACCGGGCGCATCCTGCCGTCGGCCGAGCCCGGCGCCCAGTGGGAGATTCAGCCGCAGCCGGTCGGTCCCTGCGCGATGTTTTCGCCCTGGAACATGCCGCTGGTACTCGCTGCACGCAAGGTCGGTCCGGCCCTGGCGGCCGGTTGCGCGGCCATCCTGAAACCTTCGGAGGAGGCGCCGTCGGCGGTGGCGGTGATGGTCGAGTGCCTGCGCCAAGCGGGCCTGCCCGCGGACGTGCTGAACCTGGTGTATGGCGTGCCGTCCGAGGTGTCGGCCACCTTGATCGCGTCGCCGGTGATCCGCAAGATATCGCTGACCGGATCGGTAGCGGTGGGACGACTGATCGCCGGGCTGGCGGCCCCGCAATTCCAGCGCGTGACCCTGGAGCTGGGCGGTCACGCGCCGGTCATCGTCCTCGATGACGTCGATGTGCCGGCCGTGGCTTTGCAATGCGTGGTGGCAAAATACCGCAACGCCGGGCAACTCTGTCTCGCGCCGACGCGCTTCCTGATTCACTCGGCGGTGTACGAGCGTTTCGTCGCCTGCTTCGTCGATGCCGCGCAGCGGCTGAAGGTGGGCGATGGCTTAGGTCCCGACGTCGATATGGGGCCGCTCGCAAACGAGCGGCAGCTTCGCTCCATCGAGGCGCGGGTCGCCGATGCGCTGGCTGAGGGAGCGACCTTGCTGGCGGGCGGCACGAGGCTGGGCGACGCCGGTTATTTCTATGCGCCGACGGTGCTCGCCGACCTCACGCCGGCGATGCGCATGCTCCTCGATGAGCCCTTCGGGCCGGTCGCCCTGATGTGCCGGGTGGCGAGCCTCGATGATGCCCTGTTGCAGGCAAACCGGTGTTCTCTGGGACTGGCCGGCTACGCCTTCACGCATTCGGCACCGGCGCAACGGCGCATCCAGTGCGAACTGGAGGTCGGCTCGCTGGCCTTGAACAACGTCCGCGTGTCGTGCGCGGAAGCGCCGTTCGGCGGCGTCAAGGACAGCGGCATCGGCTACGAGGGCGGCGACGAAGGCCTGGACGCATATCTGACGATGCGTACCACGCATCGGCTGGCGTAGGCGCAAGCGTGACGACCCGGGACACTTTTTTAGCCAGCACGAATTGAAAGAAGGAAGAGCGCATGAAACAAGGACCTGTTGAAATCGACGAACCCAGTCGCAAGACCCCGATTCTTGGTGAATACGATGTCGTGGTGCTGGGAGGCGGCCCCGCCGGCATTTCCGCGGCAGCAGCGGCCGCGCGTACCGGACGGTCTACCATCCTGATCGAGCGCTATGGCTTTCTCGGAGGGGCGGGTACCGCCGCTGGGCTGTCGACCTTTTGCGGCCTGCACGCCAATATCCATGGCGAACATAAGCAGGTCATACATGGCCTGGCCGACGAGATTCTGGCCCGGCTGGAGAAAATGGGCGGCCTCAACACGCCGCACCTGTCGCTCGCCAACAAGATTACGGCGCAGGCCTACGACATCTCCGCGTACAAGATCGCAGCCGACGAATTGCTGGTCGGCTCAGGGGTGAAAGTTCTGTTTCATGCCTTTGGCGTCGGCATGGCGAAACGATCCGACCGGGAGATCGATGCGGTGATTGTCGAGAGCAAATCGGGACGTGCCGCGATCCGGGGGAAGATGTTCATCGAATGCTCGGGCGACGGGGATCTGGCCGCCTGGGCCGGTGCGCCGTTCGAACTCGGCGATGGTGCGGGAAACATGCTCTATCCCTCGACCATGTTCCGCATCATCGGCGTCGACCCGGTCAAGGCGGGCCGCGCCTGGGAGATCATTCCGAAGCTCATGGACGAGGCTGCAAAAAATGGGCGCAGCTTCCCGCGCAAAGCCGCGCTCGTCCGCCCGCAGAAGAATCCGATCGAGTGGCGCGCCAACCTCACCCAAATCAAGAACCCGGACGGTTCTCCTGTGAGCGGCATCGACGTCGAGCAGATGAGCTACGGCGAGATCGAGGGACGCCGCCAGTGCTGGGACGTATTCGAGTTCATCAAGAGCGTTACGCCAGGATTCGAGAACGCCTACATCGTCGAGATTGCGCCGCAGATCGGAATCCGCGAGACCCGCCGGGTCGTCGGCGAGTACATGCTGTCCGAGAGCGACATTCTCGAATGTGCCAGCTTTTCGGACTCCATCGGCGTCAACGGCTGGCCGGTGGAGGCGCACGTGTCCGGAAACGTCGTCCTCAAGTTCCCCAAGATTCCCGAGTCCCGCGGATTCAACCAGCTTCCCTATCGCATGATTGTGCCCAAGGGGATCGACAACCTGTTCATCGCCGGCCGCTGTGCCTCGATGACCCACGATGGCCAGTCGTCGGCACGCGTCTCTGGTCCCTGCTTCGCCATGGGCCAGGCCGCCGGTACCGCCGCCGACCTGGCATTGAAAGCGGGCGTTCCGCCCCGGGACGTGGATGTGAGCGCCCTGCAGCACAGGCTTGAGGCAGACGGCGCCTACCTGGGCGCGGATGCCTAAACAGCCGGTCCGGGCGACCTGAATCCGGGCAGAGGGGAAAACATGAGATTGACCGGGGATGAGCAAGCGATGCCGGATGGACTACGGCCCCGTATGTCGGTCGGGTGATGCCGAAAGGGACCAAAGTCGCTGCCGTTGACTCGGCGAAGCAGGCGCTTTATCTGCCCACCATCATGGGCGTGCAGGCACAAAGGCTGGCAGCTCGTTTCCGATTTCACCTAGCGGCAGGAGGATGACCGTTGATCAACAAGCACAACAGGGATTACTACGGCGGCGGTCTGATGCTGGTGCTAGGCGTCGCGGCGGCGGTTCAGGGGATGCGCTACCAGGTGGGCAGCCTGAGCCGGATGG
>MLJW01000197.1_pt1 | contig 49185 bp, 45 predicted proteins | sample 888231 | NCBI WGS metagenome assembly MLJW01 (sample SAMN05788063, study PRJNA343431) | mine drainage metagenome | isolation source: sample collected from the inflow into an acid mine drainage treatment plant... | place: Germany: Lusatia, lignite mining district
GTGCCATCCTGTGGACGACGAGGGCGTCCGGACGGGCTGCAAGGCCATGCCGACGCGGTTTGAGGACCTGTCGGACGATCCGTTCCGCAGCCTGGCCTCGGCGCTCCGGCGAAGCGGCGGCTACGCCCAGTCCGTCGGGCTCTACAGCGAGTTCGGCTGGGCCGCATACCTGCGGCGGCATCTTGCCGTGGAACAGGTTCGGCGGGATTTCCCGTCGGCTCTGCGGGCCGCCCAGGTCCTGGCGCGCGCGCCGGGCGCGCGAACCCTGCCCGGCGCGCTGGACTTCGACAACGCCCGCTGGTTTCCGGGGGACTCGGGCGCCTTGCCGGATGCTGCCGTTCTGCAGCGCGTCGCCCAAGGCCTGCCGCCGATGGACCCGAAGCGCCCGGTGGTGTCGTTCTGCAATACCGGGCACTGGGCCGCGACCAACTGGTTCGTGCTGTCCGAGGTGCTGCACCGCCCGGATGTGAAGCTCTATCCCGGCTCGATGGTGGATTGGTCGCGCGCCGGCGAGCCCATGGCCCATGTTCCCAGCCGATTCGAACAGTTATGGACACAGCTCAAACAGGCCTGGCAAGGGCTTTGAACCCGCCGCCGGCCTTGCGTGCCGCCGGTGTTCCGGGACGCCAGGCCCTGCTGCTGGGCGCCGCGCTGGCCGGCTGGTTCGCCGTCACCTGGCTGGTGGGCTGGCGCCAGGGTTTGCTGTGGTGCATCGGCGTGGGCTATGGGCTGGCGCTGTCGGCCGCGGCATTCGGCTTCACCACGGGCTGGCGGGTGTGGATCACGCAGCGCGATCCCAAGGGCTTGTGGGCGCAGTTCGTCGGCATCGCGGTGGCCATGCTCGTCAGCGTGCCGCTGCTCGCCGCGCATCCCGAACTGCAGGGCGCCGACGGCCCGCTGTCGGTCAGCCTTGTGGTCGGTGCCTTCGTGTTCGGCGCGGCCATGCAAGTGGCCGACGGCTGCGGCTCGGGCACGCTGTACAAGGCGGGGCTCGGCCATCCGGTGAGCCTCGCGGTGCTGCCGGCTTTCGTGTTCGGCAGCTTTCTCGGTGCGGCGCAACTGCCGGCCTGGCTCAGCCTCGGCGCCTTGCCGCCGGTGAACCTGGTGCACCGGCTCGGCGCCGACTGGACCCTGGCGACCCAGCTTGGCGGCCTCGCCTTGCTCGCCCTCGCGTTGTGGCGGTTCAGGGGAACGCAGCCCTCGCGCTGGCAAGGCCGGGCGGTGTGGGTCGCGGCGGTGGCGCTGGGCCTGCTCGCGGCCGCCAATCTGGTGGTGGCCGGCCAGCCCTGGGGCATCGTCTACGGCCTCGGCCTGTGGGGCGCCAAGGCGGTGCAGGCACTGGGCTTCGACCTGAGCCGCAACGCCTTCTGGGGCCTGCCGGCGCAGCAGGCGCAACTGCATGCCACGGTGCTGGCCGACAACACCAGCGTCACCGATCTGGGCCTGTTGTTCGGCGCGCTCATCGCGGCGAGCTGGAAAGGCAAGGCCTGCCCCGACGTGAAACTGCCGCCGCGCAGCTGGGCGGCGTCCATCGCCGCCGGGTTGTTGCTGGGCTACAGCTCGCGCCTGGCCTTCGGCTGCAATGTGGGCGCCTACTTCTCCGGCATCGCCACCGGCAGCTTGCACGGCTGGGTGTGGTTCGCCTGCGCATTCGCCGGAAGCCTGCTCGGTGTGCGCCTGCGCCGCCGGCTGGGCATGGCCGATTGAGCGGGGGAGGACGGCGCCATGCCAAGACCCTTCAAGCTCTCAAGGAAACGCCGGGCCGCCCCAAGTTTCGTTGACCCCCACGGGGGGCGGGCTGGGCGCAGACCGGCCCTGGGGGCGCTCAGGAACTGGCCGGCTTGGGCGCTGTGGATCGTTTTGCTCGGGCTTGTCGCGCTCGACTGGAGTGCCAGCTCGCCGCACCGGCGTTTCGCCGAACCGCCGCCTTTGGCGCTGGGCAGCGGGCCGGCAGCGGACGCGGGGCATTGTTCGCTGGTACCGAAGCGCTGAGACCCGGGCGCCGCCGCAGGCGCTACAGTGCTGCTTCTCCCACAAGAAGCCCGCGATGCTCGCTTATCGACACGCTTTTCACGTCGGCAACCATGCTGACGTGCTCAAACACATCGTGCTGCTCGGCGTGCTCGAGCGCATGGCCGCCAAGGACAAGGCCTATTGGTATATCGATACCCACGCCGGGGCCGGCAGCTACCAGCTGGGCGAGCGCATGGCGCAGCGCCTGGCCGAGTACGAAACCGGCATCGGCCGGCTCTGGGGCCGCAAGGATCTGCCCCCGGCCGTAGCCGCCTATGTGGAACAGATCCGCGCTTTCAATGCCGACGGCGCCCTGCGCACCTATCCCGGCTCGCCCGCGCTGGCCGGCGTGATGCTGCGGCCGCAGGACCGCATGCGCCTGTTCGAGCTGCACACCACCGACCATCGCCTGCTGGCCAATACCTGGGGGCAGCAGGCGCATGTGGAGGTGCGCCAGGCCGACGGTTTCGCCGGGCTCAAGGCCATGCTGCCGCCACCGTCGCGGCGCGGCGTGGTGCTGCTCGACCCATCCTACGAACTCGGCAGCGATTACGGCCAGCTGGTGGCCGCGCTGCGCGACGCCGTCACCCGTTTCGCGACCGGGGTCTACCTGGTGTGGTACCCCCAACTGCAGAGCCTGGAGTCCATCCGCTTGCCCAAGCGCCTGAAGGCCTTGTCCCCGGCGGGTTGGCTGCACGCACAGCTCACGGTGGCCGCTCCGCGCGACGACGGCTTCGGCCTCATGGGCAGCGGCATGTTCGTCATCAACCCGCCTTTCGGCCTGCAAGAGAATCTGAAAACGGCCTTGCCCTGGCTGGCGCGCACGCTGGGCCAGGATGGCGCGGGCAAGCACCTGCTCGAGGCGCATACGCCCTGAGCATCTGCCCCGGGGCTGCATCCGGGTTCGCGGCGCAGGCCGCATGACTTCTTCCGCCGGGAGAAGGTAGAGTAGAGCGTTTCGACTTGCACCGGCCATGCGTTTGCCCTACCCACGCTCGTTTTCCAGCCTGCTGCTCGCCGGTTTCGCGTTGGTTACGCTGCCGCTGCTGACCGGGATGGGTTACACCGCCTATGTGCAGGAGCGGCTCGCGGCACAGACCCGGCAGGCGATTTCGCTCACGCTGCAGGTCACCCGCACGACCCGGCAGCTGGCCGAGGACATCTCCAGCCTGCAGCGTTCCGCGGGCCAGTTCTACGTCCTGCGCGATCCTCAGTTGAGAAACGGCATGCGCGACGCGCACGAGGCCATCGGGCGGGCCTTGCAGACCTTGCATGCCTTGCCCTATGGGCCGTCCAACACCGAGCGTCTGCGGCAGCTCGCGTTGCGGGAGGGCGTGCTGTATGCGCAGTTGAGCGATCCCGCCAACGTCGGCCTGCGCCGCTTCGATTCCTTCACCGAGGATTTCACGCGCCTGGGCCGCCTCGCCGACCAGCTCACCGTCGCCGGCAACGCCATGGTCGACGACCAGGTCGCCTCGCTCACCCGCCGCGCTCAGACGCTGCGCACCGTGCTGCTGCTCCAGGCCGCTGCCGCCGTGCTCCTGTCCGTGCTCATCGCCGGATTGTTTTCCTGGCTGCTCAACCGCCCGGTGCGGCAGATCGACCAGGCCATCCGCCGCCTCGGCGCGGGCGATCTGCAGCCTCAGCCGCCGGTGCGGGGTCCCATCGACCTGGTGTTCCTGGGCCAGCAGCTCGACTGGCTGCGCCAGCGCCTGCGCGAGCTGGACGAGCAGAAGCTGCGCTTCCTGCGCCACGTCTCGCACGAACTCAAGACCCCGCTGGCCTCCTTGCGCGAAGGGGTGGAACTGCTGGCCGACGGCGTGGGCGGCAGGCTCTCGGGCCAGCAGCGCGAGATCGCGCAGATCATGCGCGGCAATGCGCGCGACCTGCAGCAGCGCATCGAGAATCTCATCAACTACAGCCGCGCCCAGCGCCAACTCGATCCGCTGGTGTCCAGCGGGGTGGATCTGCCGGCCCTGCTCGATGCCCTGGTGCGGCGCAATGAACTGGCCCTGCGTGCCAAGCGTCTGCGGGTCGAGCGCAGCGGGCAGACGCCCCTGCTCAAAGCCGACGCCGGCAAGCTCGACACCCTGTTCGAGAACCTGTTGATCAACGCCATGCGTTTCAGTCCCGAGGGTGGAGTCATCCGCCTGGACCTGCGCGCCGGCCCGGACGCGGTGGATGTGACGGTCTGCGATCAGGGACCGGGTGTGGCCGAGCACGACCGCGCCCACCTGTTCAAGCCCTTCTTCCAGGGCAGCCGCCAGCCGCCTTCGGCCGCGCCAGGCAATGGCCTGGGATTGGCCATCGCGCAGGAATACGCGCAACTTCACGGCGGCGGGGTTCGCCTGTGCGACACGCCCGGCCAGACAGGCGCCTGCTTTTGCGTGCATCTCCCGATCGACATCAGCCTGCAGCCGGGCTCGACGACGGCCTCGACCTCGATGACCGCCCAGTCCAGCGTCCAGGACGACGAGCCCGGCTGGCAACAGACCCAACCTTGCGACCATCCATGACAACTCACCCCGCTCCCTTGTACCGATCTACAGCATGCCTTTGGGCTTGCTCCTGCGCGCTGTTCCTGTTGTCGGGCTGCGCGGAATTGAAGGCGCATTCCGCCGCGGTTGCGCCGCATGCAGAGCCGCAGGTCGTCCAGCCGGCGGCGCAAGCCCAGTCCGCCGCGCCGGTCTCGCCGCTGGCGACTCTGTTCAAGCCCGAACCGCTCAGCATGGCCTGGATCGGCGACACTTTGCGCCACATCGCCATCGAATCGCAGGCCGCGGCCAACGCCGATCAGCAACGCTTGCAGGCGCTGGGCGCGCAGCGCACCCCGGCGGACAAGCTCAAACTCGCCTATTTGCTCATCGCGCGCGCGTCGCCGACCCCCGACGAGGCGACGCAGGCACAAGATTTGCTGCGGGGACTGGACAGCCAGACCGAGGATCCGGCATCCAAGCAGTTCATCCGCGTGCTGCAGCGCCTGAGCCGCCAGACCCTCGATCTGGCGCAGTTGCGCGCAGAACTGGTTCGCAGCAACAAGCAAGTGGCCGATCTGCAGGACAAGATCGGGCAGATCAAAAACCTGGAGGTGGAATTGCAAGACCGCGCACAAAGCCGACCTGGGCAGGTCAAGCCCGGGCAGACCAAATGAGACCGCTGCATACCCGGCGCCGACTCCCGGGGTTCCACGCCGCAGGGCGGGCGGGCTTGCCTGCCGCGCTTGCCGGCGCCCAAAGTGCATCGGGGTGCGGCTGCTGGCCCGGCGCGTGGCTTTGCGGCACGGCGAGCCGCAAGGCGGGGGAGTGGCGATGAACGCGACGCCCAGTGTGCTGGTGGTGGACGACGATGCCGATCTCCTGCGCCTGCTCGGCATGCGCTTGCAGTCGTCCGGTTACAGGCCGATCACGGTGGCCAGCGGCGAGGAGGCCTTGGCGCGGCTCGCCGTATCGCGCCCGCGCGCCGTGATCACCGATCTGCGCATGCAGGGTATGGACGGCCTGGCCCTGTTCGAGCGCATCCACGCCGCCGATCCCTCGCTTCCGGTCATCATCCTCACCGCCCACGGCACCATTCCCGACGCCGTGGCCGCGGCGCAAGGCGGGGTCTTCGGCTATCTCACCAAGCCCTTCGAGGCGCCGGAACTGCTCGCCCTGCTGGCGCGCGCGGTGGGGACCGGAAGCCCCGAAACCGGCAAGCCGGCGCGGGTGCGGTTTCCCGACATCGTGACGGTCAGCCCCCTGATGAACGCCCTGCTCGACGAGGTGGCGCTGGTCGGCGCCAGCGAGGCCAGCGTGCTGATCCAGGGCGAATCCGGCACCGGCAAGGAGATGCTGGCGCGTGCCGTGCATCAGGCCAGCGCGCGCAAGCGCGGGCCTTTCGTCGCCATCAACTGCGCGGCGATTCCCGAGGCGCTGCTGGAGTCCGAACTGTTCGGCCACGCCAAGGGCGCGTTCACCGGCGCGGAAACCAGCCGCAAGGGCCTGTTCCAGACGGCGCAGGGCGGCACGGTGTTTCTCGACGAGATCGGCGACATGCCGATCGCCCTGCAGGCCAAACTGCTGCGCGTGCTGCAGGAGCGCGAGGTGCGTCCGGTCGGCGCCAGCCAGTCGGTCCCGGTCGACGTGCGCATCGTCTCGGCGACCCACCGCGATCTGGAGGCGGCGATCGCCGAGCAGCAGTTCCGCGAAGACCTGTACTACCGGCTCAACGTCGTGAACCTGCACATTCCGCCATTGCGCGAGCGGCGCGAGGACATCGGGCCGCTGGCTCAGCATTTCGTCGATTTGCTGGCGAAGAAGCACGGACGGCGCATCATCGGTTTCGTTCCCGACGCGCTGGATCTGCTGATGCGCGCCGACTGGCCGGGCAACATCCGCCAACTCATGAATGTCGTCGAGCAATGCTGCGCCTTGTGCACCACGGTACGGATTCCGGCCGCGCTGGTGACGCGCGCCCTGCGCAACAAGCCGACGGAAATCCTGAGCTATGCCGAGGCCAAGGACCATTTCGAGCGCGATTATCTGGTCAACCTGATGAAGCTCACGGGCGGTCAGGTGACCGAGGCCGCGCGCCTGGCGCAGCGCAACCGCACGGAGTTCTACCGCTTGCTGCAAAAGCACGCGCTGTCCCCCGCGTTGTTCAAATCGATGGACTAGGGTCCCGCGGCCCATGCGGATTGGCCGGCCTCCTGTCCGTTGGGTTTCGGAGTGCGTCGCTTTTCAGCGACAAAAAAATGCGAACAAAATCAATGTGTTGAAAATAAGCCTCGTTAGATGTCGGGCTAAGGCGACACTTCGCGCATGGCTTGAGGGTCAAAATCGGCCTGGCCCTGACAGGGGTCGCTTCGACGGACGCAACGCATTGATTCGAAAAAGGAAAATGACCTGGCACGGGATGTGCAAGTAGAGGGCATCGCGATGACGGATTCAGGTCCGATTCGTTCACCCCTCAAAGCACGACAGGAGTTATCCATGAACCCGCGCATTCTGAACAAACCCTCGGTATCCGCTCTCGGCTTCGGTATTGCCCTCGTGCTGGCCGCCCTGGTCTCAGGCCAGGCCCGTGCCGCCGGCATGCCTGCCGAAGCCTCGGTTCAAGCCAACGCCCATGTCAGCGCGTCGCAAGGCGCGATGCCGGCAGCCGGTATGCAAGCGATGACTTACGACGCCGCCAAGAACGGCGCGTCCGCCCCGGCCGGGTCGCACGACAAGGCCGACAAGAAGAACGAAGGCGGAAAGAAGGAATAAATCAGGCCCTGCCTGACGACGGTTGTTGTCTCCTCCCCCCTTGGCCAAGCGCATGCTTGGCTTTTTTTTTGCGCGTCGTTCGCGCACAAGTTCGCGGTTGGGGCGCCGCGGGCTTCATGCCGCGCCCGGGTGGTCGTGCCCTGTCCAGAGTTCGACGCGGTTGCGCCCGCGCTGCTTGGCCCGATAGAGGGCCTGGTCGGCACGGGCCAGCAGGTCGTCGAGGCCGCATTCGGTCAAGTGTTCGCAGGGATGATGCGCGATGCCGATGCTGGTGGTGAGCTGCAGGCGCAGCGGGGCGTGCTCGGCGGTTGCGTTCTCCTGCACGGCCAGGCGCAGGCGCTGCGCGAAGTCATAGGCCGCGCCGTCGTCGCTGCGCGGCAGGACGATGGCGAACTCGTCGCCTCCGAGGCGGCCGAGCAGGGCATCGTCGCGCGCAAGCTGCTGGCAGACCTGCGAGAAACTGCGCAGCGCACGGTCGCCGGTCGGATGCCCGTAGACGTCGTTGATCTGCTTGAAATGGTCGATGTCCAGCGCCAGCACGGCCAGGGGCTTGCCCTGCAGCTTGGCCTCCTGCAGCGCCGCCGCGGCACGGGCCAGGAAGCTGCGGCGGTTGGCCACGCCCGTGAGCGGGTCCGTGTAGGCCAGGGCACGCAGGGTGTGCTCGCGCTCCTTGGTCGGCGTGATGTCCTTGAAGGCGAACACCAGGGCTTCGTCACCGCGGTACTGCGTGTGGGTGACGGACAGCAGCAGCCAGACCGGACTGCCGTCGTAGCGGAGGAACTGCGTCTCCAGCCCGCGCACCACGCCCTCGCGCAGCACCTGCTCCACCACCGAACGTCGCTGCGCGGGTTCGACCCACAGGTCCCGCAAGAGTTTGCCGGAACGGCCGGTGTGATCGGCGCGGAACAGCTCATCGGCGGCGCGATTGGCAAACAGCTGGACCGAGTCGTGCACGCGGGTGATGACCAGCGGCACCGGGGATTCCTCGACCAGGAAACGCAGGCCGCGCTCATCGCGCTCGAGCTGCTCCTGCAGGCGTTTGAGTTCGGTGATGTCCTGCAGGCTGGTGACGATGCCCAGAGGCTCCTGGCTGGCCGGGTCCGTGACCTGCGCCTTGTTGACGATCCACACCGTGGCATCGCCGTCGGAGGACACTTGCCGGCACTCCTGCGACAGCGGGCGGCGCTCGGCATGCAGCTGCCGGTCCATCGAGGTCCAGGTATGCAGCAGACTGTCCTCGAACACCTCGGCGGGGCGGCGCCCGAGCAGGGCATCGCGGCTGCGCTCCATCAGCCGCGTGAAGGCCTGATTGACCAGCTCGAGCCGCCCGTTGGCCGCGCTGTACGCCGTGGGGTTGGGCAATGCACCCAGCAGCGAGTCCTGGAAACGCAGCTGTTCCTGCAGCTTGCGCTGGCTCTTCACCATGGCCTTGGTGCGCCGTTCCACGGCCCGTTCCAGCCCGGTATTCGCCTCGCGCAGCTGGCGCAGCGCGAGGCTGCGTTCCTGGGCCAGGCTGCTGGCCAGCAGCACCGTGCAGGCCAGGCTGATGCCCAGGAGTTGCAGCACGGAGGCGCGTTCGTCGATCGGAAGAACCATCATGGGACCCAGGCCCAGGGCAGCGCCCACCAGGGCCAGCGTGAACAGGACGGCCATGAACAGGCTGGCCAGGCGCATGGACAGCCGCATCGCCCCCCACAGCAGCGGCAGCAAGGCGAGCGAAGCCAGGCCCAGCGGCAGTGCTTGCCGGGCGGGCGGCGAAAGGGCCAGCACGGCCACGCCGACCAGCGCGATCAGCGGCAGGATGACGAATTCGGCGGTCGGGCGCGGCAGACGCTCGTGACGGCGCTCCCACCACAGCACCAGCATCGGCGCATACACGAGCACGCTGCAGGCATCTGAAATCAGCCACATCGGCTCCAGCATGCCGATGTCGTGAAGCCGCGGCGGCGCGGCGAGCAGGGAACTGATCACGCCGACGCTGGCGCTGATGGCGGGCCCCAGCAGACCGAGCGTGAGGATGAAAGCGAGCGTGTCGCCGGTGTCCTGCAGGCCGCGCCAGGGCTGACGTATGCGCCGCAGGACCCACCAGGCGAACAACACGCTCGCGGTGTTTCCCACGGCGATGAGCAGGGCTGCCTGCGCAGGCCAGCCGATGACCTCGGCATTGGCGATATAGGCGCCCAGCAGGATGCCGGGCGCGGCCATGAAACCCAGGACCCAGACGCCGAAGACGGCGATGGCGCTCGAGGGCCACAGGATGGCGTTCGACGGATCGCTGCGCGTGGCGCCCCAGGCCAGCAAGACATAGGTGGCGGCCAGCGCGGCGTTGAGCAGCGGCAGACGCCAAAGTCGGCCCGCGGAGGCGCTGGGGCGGCTGGCCATGTCAGGCCCGCATCAGGCAGGCGAGGCCGGGGGGATGTCGGCGCGGCGGCATGCGCGCCATGGTCGGCCGCGCACAGCCCTTGGCGTCGCGGTGGCCCAACGCAGGCCTGAATGGTGGTGCATATCCCCTGATGCTCACGTTTTTATCGTTGATTTGGCCGAATGCCGAAGCTTACTCAATAAGCCGCCTGAAAATCCAGATAACTCGATCAGTTGCCTCGGCCAGGGCCCGCCGCGTGCAGGATCGCGCGGCTCAATGCAGCTTGATGCGGGGTTCGGCCGTGCGCGAGATCATGCGCGCGAGCGTGAGGAAGACGGTTTTCCAGAACCCGTGCAGGCTCAGCATGTGCTTGCGGTAGAGCAGCCAGTAGATGAAGCGGGCAAAGTGCCCCTCGATGAACATGCTTCCCTTGGACAGGCCGCCCATCAGACTTCCCACGGTGCTGTATTCGCCGAGCGAGACCAGCGAGCCGAAGTCGCGGTACACGAAAGGGCTCAGGGGTTTGCCGGCGAGTTGGCGGGCGATCTGTCGAACGAGAAAATTGGCCTGCTGGTGCGCGGCCTGCGCGCGCGGCGGCACGTTGCCGTCATGTCCCGCCCAGGGGCAGGCGGCACAGTCGCCCAGGGCGAAAATGGCGTCGTCGCGCGTGGTCTGCAGCGTGGGCCGCACGACCAGCTGGTTGATGCGGTTGCTCTCCAGGCCGTCGAGATCGCGCAGCACGTCGGGCGCCTTGACGCCGGCGGCCCACACCACCAGTTCGGCGGGCAGGAAGTCGCCGTCGGCCGTCTGGACCCCGCTGGACGTGACGGCGGTGACGCGCTTGCCGGTATGGATTTCGACCTTGAGCTTGGCCAGTTCGGCCGCCGCCGAGGCCGACAGGCGCGCCGGCAGCGCCGGCAGGATGCGCGGCGCGGCTTCCACCAGGCTCAGGCGCACGTCGCGCTCGGGGTCGATGCGGTCCAGGCCATAGGCGGCCAGGGCGCGCGTGGCGTTGTGCAGTTCGGCAACCAGCTCCACGCCGGTGGCGCCGGCGCCGATGGCCACCACCTTGAGCTGCTCCGGGCGCAGCGGGGCGGCCTGGGTGTTGGCGGCGATGCAGGCGTTGACCAGGCGGCGGTGAAAGCGGCGCGCGTCGTCCACGGTGTCGAGGGCGATGGCATGTTCGGCCGCGCCGGGGGTGCCGAAGTCATTGTTCTGGCTGCCCAGGGCTAACACCAGGATGTCGTAGCCGAAACTGCGGCGCGGCACGATCTCGCGCCCGTCGTCGTCCCGCGTGGGCGCCACCAGAACCTGCTTGCTGGCCCGGTCCAGGCCGTCCATCGCGCCGAGCCGGTATTTGAAATGGTGCCAGGTGGATTGCGCCAGGTAGTTGAGTTCGTTGTCGTCGATGCCCAGCGTGCCGGCGGCGGCCTGGTGCAGCAGCGGCTTCCACAGATGGCTGCGGCCGCGCTCGATCAGGGTGATCTCGGCCTGCCCGCGCCGCCCCAGGGTGTCGCCCAGGCGCGTGGCCAGTTCCAGCCCGCCGGCGCCGCCGCCGACGATCACGATACGTGGCAGGTGCGGTATGTCGGCTTGAGTGTCCATGGTTTCGATGTTCTTCTTGTGCGTGCAGGGTCCTCCTATTGTGCGCAATAAACATGCCACTGTGTGCATGCACGCGGCCGGTCCGTGCCGCGGCCGGCGGGGCTGGCGCACAATCTCATGATTGGCAATGCCGCCATCCCACCATTTTCTGTCCGCCCATGTCCAGCACAGCACCTGATACTTCCGCAGTCACCTTCGCCGATCTGGGCCTTCCCGAGCCCATCCTCGCGGCCCTGAAGGACGTGGGCTATGAAACGCCGTCCCCGATCCAGGCGGCGACCATTCCGCCTCTGCTCGAAGGCCACGACCTGGTCGGCCAGGCACAGACCGGCACCGGCAAAACGGCCGCCTTCGCCCTGCCGATCCTGGCGAAGATCGACGTGGCGCGCAAGGAGCCGCAAGCCCTTGTCCTGGCGCCCACGCGCGAGCTGGCCATCCAGGTGGCCGAGGCCTCCGCCCGCTACGCCACGCACCTGCCGGGCTTTCACGTGTTGCCCATCTACGGCGGGCAGAGCTATGTGCCGCAACTCGCCTCGCTCAAGCGCGGCGCGCATGTGGTGGTGGGCACGCCGGGGCGCATCATCGACCACCTCGAGCGCGGCACGCTCAAGCTCGGAAGCCTGGCGCATATGGTGCTGGACGAGGCCGACGAGATGCTGCGCATGGGCTTCATCGACGACGTCGAATCCATCCTGCAGAAGACGCCCCCGGGCCGCCAGGTCGCGCTGTTCTCGGCCACCATGCCGCAAGCCATCCGCCGCATCGCGCAGAACCATCTGCGCCAGCCGGTGGAAATCACCATCAAGAGCAAGACCAGCACCGCCACCAATGTGCAGCAGCGCTACTGGATGGTCAGCGGCTTGCACAAGCTCGACGCGCTGACCCGCATCCTGGAGGTGGAAACCTTCGACGGCATGATCATCTTCGCCCGCACCAAGCTCGCCACCGAGGAGCTGGCGGAGAAGCTCGCGGCGCGCGGCTTCGCCACGGCCGCCCTCAACGGCGACATCCTGCAGGCCCAGCGCGAGCGCACCGTGCAGCGCCTCAAGGACGGCCAGCTCGACATCGTGGTGGCCACCGACGTGGCGGCGCGCGGGCTGGACGTGGAGCGCGTCAGCCACGTGGTGAACTACGACATCCCGACCGACACCGAGTCCTACGTGCATCGCATCGGGCGCACCGGTCGCGCCGGGCGCAGCGGCCATGCCATCCTGTTCGTGACCCCGCGCGAGCGGCACTTGCTGCGCGCCATCGAGCGCGCCACGCGCCAGCCCATCGAGGCCATGCAGTTGCCGACCACGGAAGACGTGAACGACAGGCGCATCGCCCGCTTCATGGAGCGCATCACCGAGTCGCGCGAGCGGGAGGGGCTGGAGCAGTTCCAGAACCTGATCGAGCGCTACGAGCAGGAGCACGACGTGCCGGCCATCGAGATCGCCGCCGCGCTGGCGCGCATGGTGCAGGGCGACAAGCCCCTGCTGCTGCGGCCCGGCGCCGAGACCACTGCCGCGCTGCGCAGCGAAAGCGCGCCCGGCCGTGGCCGCGAGCGCGAGGAGACCTTCGGCCCGCGCGCCAAGCCGGCCAAGGCGTTCGAGCGCGAGCCCTTCGTTCCGCGCGAACCCAAGCCCGCCCGCGCCAAGCCGCGCGGCCTGACCGAGCTGGCCGACGCCGCCATCGGCGAGCTCGAAGCCCGCGTGCAGACCTCGCGGCTCGAAAAGACCCGCCCCGCGTTCGAGCCCGACCAACCCGGCCCTGGCGCCGCCGCGCCGCGCCGCAAGAAACCTGCGGCGGGCGAGATGGCCTTCGAGACCTACCGCGTCGAAGTCGGCCGCGACCAGGGGGTGGAGGTGCGCAATCTGGTCGGCGCCATCGCCAACGAAGCCGGGCTGGACAACTACCATATCGGCAGCATCGACATCCGCGGCGACCACAGCTTCGTCGACCTCCCGGCCGGCATGCCCAAGGACGTGTTCCGCACCCTGCAAAAGGTGTGGGTGCTGGGCCACCAGCTCAAGCTCAGCCTGGTGGGCGAGGGCGGGGCGCCCAGGCCGGCCACCCATGCCAAGCCCAGGCCCGGCGACACGCATCGGCCGACCTTGCGCGCCCCGGTGCGCGCTTCGGAGCGCAAGGCCGCAGCGCCCAAGCGCAAGCCCGTCAAACGCTAGGGCCTGTTCACGCCCCCCGGTGCCGGGCGATGAAGTCCCGGGCGGCATCGATCACCTGCTGCGGCGCGTCGCGCTGTGGAATATGGCCGCAGTGCGGCAGCACGAGGCGCTCGGCATGGGGCACGCTGCGCGCGATGCGGTCAAGCTGTTCCAGCGTGCCGTATTCATCGTCCTCGCCCTGCACCGCAAGCAGCGGGCCGCGCAGGCCGGCGATGTCGGCCTCGATGTTCCAGGCGCGGAACGCGGGTGCGAGCCAGGCGTCGCACCAGCCGTAGAACGCCGAGTCGGGATTGGCCTGCACGCGTGCCAGGCGTTCGCGCAGCGGACCGGCTTCATAGGCCCGGCGGGCGCGGGCGATGCCGTCGAGCGCCTTCTGCTCGACGAACACATGCGGCGCCAGCACGATCGTGCCCGCCACCGCGTCGGGGAAGGCGGCGGCGTACAGCAGCGCAATCGTGGCGCCGTCGCTATGGCCGAACAGCCAGGGCCGTCGGATGCCCAGTTCGCCGAGCAGGGCGGGCAGCACCTCCAGGGCCTGGGTGTGCAGGTAGCGCGCATCCCAATGTTCGTGCGGCGCGCGCGGCGTCGATCGGCCATAGCCGGGCCGCGAATACACCAGGCCGGGCAGGCCGCAGGCGGCACAGAGGCGGTCCGGAAAGTCGCGCCAGGCGGCCGCCGAGCCCAGGCCTTCGTGCAGGAAGACGATGACGGTTTGCCCGGCGTCCGCCGTGCCGCAGCCAGGGTTCGCAGCGATCCGGCGCAGTTCAATGCACGGCGCGCCCGGCATGGTTTGCAGAGTGAACAATCGGGTTTCGGGGTCCGGCATGGTTGCGTGCAAGGTGTGAGAGGTCGATTGTCGCGGCTTGCAGCCCCTACCATCGGCTTGGTCTTCCCCCCCCCCGGCAGCAAGTCCACGCCTTCATGCTCAATCGTCTCTGGCTCGGATTTTTCCTCACCGCCGCCCTGGCGGCGCTGGTGCGCTGGCTGGCGGCGGGGGACGCCGCGGTGTTCGGTGCCGTCGTCGACAGCCTGTTCGCGATGGCCAAGCTCTCGGTCGAGGTGATGGTGCTGCTGTTCGGCACCCTCACCCTGTGGCTGGGGCTGCTGCGCATCGCCGAACGCGCGGGGCTGGTGGACGCGCTGGCGCGTCTGCTCGGCCCGCTGTTCCGGCGCCTGATGCCCGAGGTGCCGGCCGGCCATCCCGCCATCGGGCTCATCACGCTGAACTTCGCCGCCAATATGCTGGGCCTGGACAATGCCGCGACTCCCATCGGCCTGCGCGCGATGCGCGAACTGCAGACCCTCAACCCGAGCACCGACACCGCCAGCAACGCCCAGATCCTGTTCCTGGTGCTCAACGCCTCGTCGCTCACATTGCTGCCGGTGAGCATCTTCATGTACCGCGCGCAGCAGGGCGCGGCGGACCCCACGCTGGTGTTCCTGCCGATTCTGATCGCCACCAGCGCGTCCACGCTCACCGGCCTGCTCGGCGTGGCCTGGATGCAGCGCCTCAAGCTCTGGGACCCGGTGGCGCTGGCGTATCTCGGCGGCGGCGCGCTGCTGCTGGGCGGGCTGCTGGCGTTCCTCGCTACGCTCTCCGCGGCGGCGCTGGCGGCGGTGTCGTCGCTGGTCGGCAATCTCGCGCTGTTCGGCGTGATCGTGGCCTTCCTCGTCGCCGGCGCGGTCAAGCGCGTGCCGGTGTACGAGGCCTTCATCGAGGGCGCCAAACAGGGCTTCGAGGTGGCGCGCGACCTGCTGCCGTATCTGGTGGCGATGCTGTGCGCGGTCGGCGTGCTGCGCGCCTCGGGCGCGCTGGGCTATGCGCTCGACGGCATACGCTGGGCGGTACGCGGCACGGGGATGAACACCGATTTCATCGCCGCCCTGCCCACTGCGCTGGTCAAGCCGTTCTCGGGCAGCGCCGCGCGCGCCATGCTGATCGAGACCATGCGCCACTACGGCGTCGACAGTTTTCCCGCGCTGACTGCCGCCACCATGCAGGGCAGCACCGAAACCACGTTCTACGTGCTGGCCGTGTACTACGGCGCAGTCGGCATCCGGCGCGTGCGCCACACCGTGGGTTGCGCGCTGCTGGCGGATCTGGCCGGCGTCGTGGCGTCGATTGCGGTGTGCACCTGGTTTTTCGGCGGACGCTGAGTTTGCGCCGCGATGCTCACAGGTTTGCGAGAAGCGCGCGGGCGCGCGCCGCGCCCAGGGCTTTCGCCAGGGCCGCCTCGAGCTCGGGCAGCAAGGCGCGCAGCGCAGGGGTTGCGTTGCATCGCTCGATGTCGAGGTGCAATGTGTAGGTCTTGACCGGGTCCAGGTATGCCTCGATCAGATCGAGCATGCGGGCGCGCAGTGGGGCCCCGTCGTCGTGCGGCGCCTCGCCGAATCCCGACGCCGTGTCCATCGGCTGCAGGGTGTCCGGGCCCGCCGCGTCGCACGGGTCGGCGCGGTTCGGCTGCGGCGGCGTTGCGATCGGGGCAATCAGCCCCAGCGACTCGAGCTTGCGCAGGGCGTCCTGCGGCGCGCCACAGGCCTTGACCAGAGCTTGCAGGGCAGCCATGTCGCGCCTGCCGTCGATGCACAGCAACAGATTGCGCATGGGGCGGTCCAGCAGCGCGCCGCGGCTGCGGATTTCCTCCTGGCCGCGCGGGGTCTTGACGTAGCTTGGCGAAATACCCATCGCGCCGCTCCAAGTCGCCAGGAGGGCCCTTTCAATGCCTGAATTTGCCGTTCTGGGTGATGCTGGTCACGTCCACATAGCTGGAGCCGGAGTGGTCGGTCGGCGTGAAGTGCACGACGAACCCGCCCAAATCTTCCGCGCTCATGCCGTTCAGCGCGTCGATCAGGTTGCTGCGGGTGAGGGCCTTGCCCGCCTTGCGCAGTCCTTGCACCAGGATCTTGGCATCGACATAGCCTTCGAGACTGGTGAAGTCGTAATCGTTGGGGTGGCCGGCGGCGGTCATGCGGGCCTGGTATTCACGCACGATGGCGGCGACGCCGGAGTAGGGAAAGGGCACCACCTGGGTGATCATGACGCCGTTGCCCGCAGGCCCAAGGGCCTTGGCCAGCGCTTCGGAGCCGACGAAACTGACGTTGGCGAATTGGCCGCCATAGCCTTGCGCGCGGGCCTGCTGGATGAAGGCGGCCGCTTCGGTGTAGGTGCCGACTTCGACGATGAGGTCGGGGTGGGCCGGCAGGATGGATTTGAGCGCGGCCGCCACGTCCACCGTGTTGCGCTTGACCGTGCCGGTGGCCACCGGCTTGAGCCCATGCGTGGCGAGGGCCTTCACCACGCCAGTGAGTCCGGCATTGCCGTAGGCGTCGTCCTGGTAGAACACCGCCACCTTCTTCAGGCCGAGGAACAGGAAATTGTCGACGATCTGCCGCGTCTCGTCGTTGTAGCTGGCGCGTATGTTGAAAATGTAGCGGTCGACCGGGTCGCGCAGCGCCATTGCGCCGGTGAAGGGGCCGACCAGGGGAATCTTCGCTGCATCGATCAGGGGTTTGGCCGCCAGCGTGGTGGGCGTTCCGACATAGCCGAGCAGGGCGAAGACCTTGTCGTTGTCGATGAGTTGCTTGGTGTTGGCAATGGCGCGGCTGGGCTCGTAGCCGTCATCGAGACTGATCAGCTTGAGCTGGCGCCCGTCGACCCCGCCGTCTGCATTGACGGATTTGAAATAGGCGTCGATACCCATGCGCAGCCGGATGCCGAGTTGGGATGCGGGGCCGGTGAAGGGGGCCGACTGGCCGATCAGGATTTGCGAGTCGGTCACGCCAGGTTCGGCAGCCAGAGCCGGAGCGGACAACGCCAGGGAGAGCAGCAGGGCCCAGAAGAATTTCATGCAAGCCTCGAATCAGAGAGAGCGAATAACGATGGGAATGGGTTGACGGAAATGGGGTGCGGCGGCGCCGTCGGGCTGGTCGCGGATCGGGCGCAACGCGGGCCCGCGGGCGCCTTAAACGATGGCCAGATGCTCGGTGCCGCTGCTGGGGTCCTGCTTGTCGCGCTGGCTGTCGAGCTTGATGTGCAGGCGCAGGTCGTTGACCGAATCGGCGTTGCGCAAGGCGTCCTCGTAGCTGATCTTGCCGGCTTCGTAGAGATCGAACAAGGCTTGATCGAAGGTCTGCATGCCCAGTTCGCGCGAGCGTTTCATCACGTCCTTGATCTCGCCCACGTCGCCCTTGAACACCAGGTCGGCGATCAGGGGCGAGTTGATCATGATCTCGACCGCGGCCACGCGCCCGCGCCCGTCCAGCCTGGGCAGCAGGCGTTGCGACACCAGCGCCTTCAAGTTGAGCGACAGGTCCATCAGCAACTGGTTGCGACGATCCTCGGGAAAGAAGTTGACGATGCGGTCCAGCGCCTGGTTGGCGTTGTTGGCGTGCAGCGTGGCCAGCACCAGGTGCCCGGTCTCGGCGAAGGCCACGGCATGGTCCATGGTTTCGCGGTCGCGGATCTCGCCCATCAGGATCACGTCGGGCGCCTGGCGCATGCTGTTCTTCAACGCCGCCTCCCAGCTGTCGGTGTCGATGCCGACCTCGCGCTGCGTGACGATGGAGTTCTTGTGCGCGTGCACGAATTCGATGGGGTCCTCGATGGTGACGATGTGGCCGTACGAGTGTTCGTTGCGCCAGTCGAGCATGGCCGCCAGCGACGTGCTCTTGCCGCTTCCGGTGGCCCCGACGAAGATGATGAGTCCGCGCTTGCTCATCGCCAGTTCCTCGAGAACCCTGGGCAGCCCCATGCTCTCGATGGTCGGCAGGATCTGGGGGATGAGGCGCAGCACAAGCCCGATATTGCCTTGCTGCAGGAAGGCGTTGCAGCGGAAGCGGCCGATGCCCGACGGCGCGATGGCGAAGTTGCATTCCTTGTTCTTCTCGAACTCGGAGGACTGCCGATCGTTCATGATGGCGCGCGCCAGCGCCTGGGTGTGCTGCGCCGTCAGCGGCTGCGCGGACATCTTGCTGACTTCCCCGTCGACCTTGATGGCGGGCGGGAAGTCGGCGGTGAGAAACAGGTCGGAGCCGCCGCGGCTGACCATCAGGCGCAGCAGGTCGTGCACGAATTTCGAGGCTTGATCGCGTTCCATCTGGCATCTATCTCCGTGGTCAGGTCTTGCCCTGGTCGAGGCGGATGGTCATGTGCCTCATGGGGTTTGCGAACTGGCGCCCAGCTTGCGCAGGCGCAGCGACAGGCGCCGTGCCAGCGAGCCGACGAGCCGCGCCGCCGAACCCGGGTCCTGCTCGATCATGGCGTCCAGCGCGCCGGCCTCGAGCACCGCGACCTCGCAGGGATTGAGGGTGGTGCAGTAGGACCAGCGCGGGCCGGCGTCGAGCAGGGACATCTCGCCGAGCACGTTGCCCGCGCGCACCTCGGTCAGGCGCAGGCGCTCGCCCCAGGGCTGCTGGCGGTCCACGGCCACCGCGCCGTGGAGCACCACCAGCATGAAGCCGCCGTACTCGTTCTGCGCGATGAGGTCCTTGTTGGCGTCCACGGCGTAGAACTCGAAATGCCGCGCGCACTTCTCCAGGTCGTCGGGCGACAGGCCGGCCATGAAGCGGTCGCGGCTCCACAGGTCCTTCAGCCGCTTGGCCGGCGCCGGCCTGGCCAGCTTGCGCGCGCCGATGGCTTTGGCACGCTCGGCCCAGTGCACCACCGGCACCGTGGCGTCGTCCACGTCGTGGAATCCGGTGGTGAAGAACTGAGACTCAGGGCTCTCGTCACGGCTTTCCATCGGGGTTTTGCTGCGACGCAACATCTCGAGAACTCTTTTCATGGGAGGTACGCGGTGAACGAAGGCGCCACGCGGCGCGGCGATCTTGGGGTTGGAGTGGGGCGTCTCAGGCGCCGGGGAAATTCTCGGGCAGTTTGGCCTTGCTGCGGGCCTCGCTTGCCGAGATGGCGTTGCGCCGCACCAGGTCGGCGAGGTTCTGGTCGAGCGTCTGCATGCCGTGGGCCTGGCTGGTCTGGATCATGGAGTACATCTGCGCGATCTTGTTCTCGCGGATGAGGTTGCGGATGGCCGGGGTGCCCACCATGATCTCGTGCGCGGCGACGCGCCCGTTGCCGTCCTTCATCTTGCACAGGGTTTGCGAGATGACGGCCACCAGGGCTTCCGACAGCATGGCGCGCACCATGTCCTTCTCGGCCGCGGGGAACACGTCGACGATGCGGTCGATGGTCTTGGGCGCCGAGGAGGTGTGCAGCGTGGCGAACACCAGGTGCCCGGTTTCCGAGGCCGTCAGCGCCAGGCGGATGGTTTCCAGGTCGCGCATCTCGCCCACCAGGATGGAGTCCGGGTCCTCGCGCAAAGCCGAGCGCAGGGCGTTGGAGAAGGACAGGGTGTGCGGCCCCACTTCGCGCTGGTTGATCAGGCACTTCTTCGATTCGTGCACGAATTCGATCGGGTCCTCGATGGTGAGGATGTGGCCGTACTCGTTCTCGTTGAGGTGGTTGACCATGGCCGCCAGCGTGGTGGACTTGCCCGAGCCCGTCGGGCCGGTGACCAGCACCAGGCCGCGCGGCTTGAGCGAGAGATCGCCGAAGATCTTCGGCGCGTTCAGGTCTTCCAGGGTGAGGATCTTGCTCGGAATCGTGCGGAACACCGCGCCGGCGCCGCGGTTCTGGTTGAAGGCATTGACGCGAAAGCGCGCCAGCCCGGGGATTTCGAAGGAAAAATCGACCTCGAAATACTCCTCGAAGTGCTTGCGCTGCACGTCGCTCATGATGTCGTACACCATGGCATGCACGGTCTTGTGGTCCAGCGGCTCCACGTTGATCCGGCGCACGTCGCCGTGCACCCGGATCATCGGCGGCAGGCCTGCAGACAGGTGCAGATCCGACGCGTTGTTCTTCACACTGAAGGCCAGCAATTGCGTGATATCCACCGAATCCTCCCCGAGATTGGCAATTTCCTTATAGTACGGGCCAGTCCGCGTCAGGCCTGTCGAATTGCCGCCGGGCGCCTGCCGGCCTGTTGTTTCTGCGGAACGGCGATGCGAAAGGCCAGCCCGGCCGCTGCGTCGCCGCGGCCAGGCGCGAACTTCGGTTTGCGCCCCCGCCGCCTCATTCGGCTTCCCACACCATGTCCGAGACAGAACCCAATCCCTGGCTGTCGCGCCTGCGGCAGGTGCATGCCCGTATCGACGCCGCCGCGCGCCAGGCCGGGCGCGATCCGGCTTCGGTCCGGCTTCTCGCCGTGTCCAAGACCTTTCCCGCCGAGGCCGTTGCCGCGCTCGCCGCCTGCGGGCAGGCTGATTTCGGCGAGAACTACGTCCAGGAGGGTGCGGCCAAGATCGCCGCGCTGCGCGCCGCCAGCCCGCAGTTGCACTGGCATTTCATCGGTCCGCTGCAGAGCAACAAGACGAGCGAGGTCGCGGAGCAGTTCGACTGGGTCCACGCCGTCGACCGGCTGCGCCTGGCGCAGCGCCTGTCGGCCCAGCGTCCGGCCGAACGCGACGGTCAGCCGCTGGCGCCGCTGCAGGTCTGCATCCAGGTGAACATCAGCGGCGAGGCGAGCAAGAGCGGCGTGGCGCCCGAAGCCGTGGCCGAACTGGCCCATGCCGTGGCGGGGCTGCCTCATTTGCGCTTGCGCGGGTTGATGTGCATTCCCGCCCCGGCCGAGGGGCTGCAGGAACAACGTGCGCCATTCGCCCGGTTGCGAGGGTTGCTGGTGGAACTCAAGCGGCAAGGCCTCGCCCTCGACACGCTCTCCATGGGCATGAGCGCCGACCTCGAAGCCGCCGTGCTCGAAGGCGCGACCATCGTGCGTGTCGGCACGGCGCTGTTTGGCAGCCGCCCGCCGCTGCGCGGGACGCACGCGACAGGCCCTGGGGGCGCCAATGGCCGGGCTTGAGCCGGTATGCCGGCGCTGCATCGTCACCGGACGCGTGCAAGGCGTGTCCTTCCGCGCCTACACCCGCGCCGAAGCCCTGCGCCTCGGCCTGCGCGGCCATGCCCGCAACCTGCCGGACGGCAGCGTGGAAGTCCTGGCGTGCGGCGAGGCGCAGGCGGTGGAGGCGCTGTGCCGCTGGCTGTGGCAGGGTTCGCCCGCCTCGCGCGTGGAGGCGGTGCGGATGGAGGATGGCGCCGGGGTCGTTGCGCCGCCGGGGTTTTCGATCGGTTGACGCCTGGCGCGGGCCGGCGGGACGACGACGTGTTCCGTTCAGCGCGTGAAGCGCCGCAAGTCGGGCCAGATTGAGTCTGGGGCCGAACCGGCAAGCCGGCTGGCCTGCGCCCGGCACTGCGTGGCGTCCAGCGCCGCGAGGCTGCTCACCAGACGCAGCCACACGTCGGCCTGCGGCAGCGCCGGGGCGCAGTGCAGCAGCCATGGACCGCGCTGCACGGCCAGGGTGGGGAAGCTGTCGACCTCGAGATCGCCGAGCAGCGCGGCCTGATCCTCCACATCCACCCAGACGCAACGCGCCTGCGGCAGCCGCGCGGCCAGCGCGTCGAACGCGGCGCGCCAGTCGCGGCACACGCCGCACCATTGGGCGCACAGGCAGGCGACGATCAGCGGTTCCAGTTCCATCGCGGTCTCGGGCGTGAAGGCGCGCAGGCGACCTTCGCAGGTCGACACTCAGCGTAGCGGTTTGAAGCGCAGCCGGTGCGGGCGGGCGCCGTCTTCGCCGAGGCGCTTCTTCTTGTCGGCTTCGTATTCCTGGTAGTTGCCGGAGAAGAAATTCCATTGCGAATCGCCTTCGGCCGCCAGGATATGGGTGGCGATGCGGTCGAGGAACCAGCGGTCGTGGCTGATGACCATGACGCTGCCGGCGAACTCCAGCAGCGCGTCCTCCAGGGCGCGCAGGGTTTCCACGTCGAGGTCGTTGCTCGGCTCGTCGAGCAGCAGCATGTTGCCGCCCGACAGCAGGGTCTTGGCCATGTGCAGCCGGCCGCGTTCACCGCCCGAGAGCTGGCCCACGAGCTTTTGCTGGTCGCCGCCCTTGAAGTTGAAGCGGCCCAGGTAGGCGCGGCTGCCCATCTCGAACTTGCCCACGGTGATGATGTCGTGGCCGCCGCTGACGGCCTCCCACACGGTCTTGTCATTGGGCAGGGCGTCGCGGCTCTGGTCGACGAAGGCCAGGCGCACGGTGGGGCCGACGACCACTTCGCCGGAGTCCGGCTGTTCGCGCCCGGTGATCATGCGGAACAGGGTGGACTTGCCGGCGCCGTTGGGGCCGATGACGCCGACGATGGCCCCCGGCGGCACCGAGAAGCTCAGCTTGTCGATCAGCAGGCGGTCGCCGTAGCTCTTGCTCACGTCGCGGAATTCGATCACCTGATTGCCCAGGCGCTCGGCGAAGGGGATGAAGATCTCGTTGGTTTCGTTGCGCTTCTGGTACTCGTGGCTGGCCAGTTCCTCGAACCGCGCCATGCGCGCCTTGCTCTTGGCCTGGCGTCCCTTGGGGTTGCTGCGCACCCATTCCAGCTCCTGCTTCATGGCCTTGATGCGTGCCGCCTCCGTGCGCGACTCCTGCTCCAGGCGGGCCTCCTTCTGCTCCAGCCACGAGCTGTAGTTGCCTTTCCACGGGATGCCGTGGCCGCGGTCGAGCTCCAGAATCCACTCCGCGGCGTTGTCGAGGAAGTAGCGGTCGTGGGTGACGGCCACCACGGTACCGGGGAAGCGGTGCAGGAACTGCTCCAGCCAGTCCACGCTCTCGGCGTCGAGGTGGTTGGTGGGCTCGTCGAGCAGCAGCATGTCCGGGCGCGACAGCAGCAGCCGGCACAGCGCCACGCGGCGTTTTTCGCCGCCGGACAGATCGCCCACGCGCGCCTCCCAGGGCGGCAGGCGCAGCGCGTCGGCGGCGATTTCCAGCTGCAGGTCGGTGTTCTCGCCCTCGCCGGTGGCGATGATGGCTTCGAGCTGCGCCTGCTCCTCGGCCAGCTTGTCGAAGTCGGCGTCGGGCTCGGCGTAGGCGGCGTACACTTCGTCGAGCCGCTTTTTCGCCGCGAGCACGCCGCCCAGCCCGGCCTCCACCGACTCGCGCACCGTCTGCCCGGGGTCCAGCTGGGGCTCCTGCGGCAGGTAGCCGATCTTGATGCCGGGCATCGGCACGGCCTCGCCCTCGATGTCCTTGTCCACGCCGGCCATGATCTTCAGCAGGGTGGATTTGCCCGAGCCGTTCAGGCCCAGCACACCGATCTTGGCGCCGGGGAAAAAGCTCAGCGAGATGTCTTTGAGGATTTGACGTTTCGGCGGCACGATCTTGCCGACGTGGTTCATGGTGAAGACGTATTGCGCCATGGGTTCTACGGTACCTGGGAGTTGCAAGGTTGCGGCGGCCCGCTCGGGCCGCGCGGTCAGGCAGGCAGCTTAGCGGACGGGGCGCGACTCCTGCAAAGCGCGCTGGCGGCGAGCCGCGCTGCCGGGTCGCCCAGGCCCCCTGTTTCTGGCTCAGGTCTTCAGCGTCTCGGCACGGATCGGCAGGCTGCGCACCCGCCTGCCCGTGGCCGCGAACACCGCGTTGGTCACGGCCGGGGCGATGGGCGGCGTGCCCGGCTCGCCGATGCCGCCCGGCGCCTCCCCGCTTTGGATGATGCGCACGTCCACATGCGGCGTGGCGTCGATGCGCAGCACGCGGTAGGTGTCGAAATTCGCCTGCACCACGCCGCCGTCGCGGAGATGGATGCCGTCGAGCAGCGCCGCCGACAGGCCGTAGACGATGGCGCTTTCCATCTGCGCCTGCACGGTGTTGGGGTTGACCACCTGGCCGCAGTCCACCGCGCAGCTCACGCGGTGCACCGTCACCTCGCCGGCCGGGTTCACCGACACCTCGGCCACCTGCGTCACGGTGCTGCCGAAGCCGCGGTGCATGGCGATGCCATGGAAATGCCCCGCCGGCAGCGGTTTGCCCCAGCCGGCCATCGCGGCCGCGGTGTCCAGGGTCTGCAGCGCGCGCTTGTCGCGGTCCAGCAGGGCGCGGCGGAAGCGGTAGGGGTCCTGCCCGGCGGCGTGGGCGATTTCGTCCATGAACGACTCCACCGTGAAGCCGTTGATCGAATGCCCCACCGAACGCCAGAACCCCACCGGCACCGGCGTGTTGCACATGACGTAGCGCGTCTCGGCGTTCGGCAGCGCGTAGGGCAGCTCCACCGCGCCGTCCACCGCGCCCATGTCGAGCCCGTTGCGCACGCGCGAGGGGAACACCCGCGCCATGATGGACGGCCCCACCACCTTGTGGCTCCAGGCCCGCAGCGTGCCGTCCGCGCCCAGCGCCGCGCGCATCAGCGCCAGGTTCGCCGGGCGGTAGAAGTCGTGCCGCATGTCGTCCTCGCGCAGCCACATCACTTTCACCGGGCGCGCAACCGCCTTGGAAATTTCCACCGCCTGGGCCACGAAGTCCTGCTCGAAGCGCCGGCCGAAGCCGCCGCCGAGGAAGGTGGTGTGCACGTGAATGGCCGCCTCCGGCAGCCCGGTGATGCGGCTCGCCGTGCCCTGGTTGAAGGTCTGCGCCTGGGTCGGCGCCCAGATGTCGCAGCGGTCCTTCTGCACGTGCGCGGTGCAGTTCATCGGCTCCATCGTGGCGTGGGCCAGGAAGGGCAGGGTGTAGCTGGCTTCCACCAGCTTGCCGCCCGCCGCCTGCGCGGCGGCCACGGCGGCGTCCCCCGCGCCGACCTTCCAGGCCCGCGCCCCCGGCTCCTGCGCCGCTTTGTGCAACAGCGCGGCGATGGCGGCGTCGTCCAGCCGCGCGTTGGGGCCCAGGTCCCAGGTGATCTTCAGCGCGTCGCGCCCCTTCTTGGCGGTCCAGAAATCGTTCGCCACCACCGCCACGCCGCTGCTGATGGGCAGCACCGCGTGCACGCCCGGGATGGCGCGCGCCGCGCGGTCGTCCACATGCGCGAGCTTGCCGCCGAATGCGGGGCATTGCGTCACCGAGGCCACCAGCATGCCCGGCACCTGCACGTCGATGCCGAACACCGCCTGCCCGTTGGTCTTGGGCGCGGCGTCCACGCGGGGCACCGGCTTGCCGATCAGGGTGTAGTCCTTCGGGTCTTTCAGCTTGACCTGATCGGGCACCGGCAGCCTGGCCGCCGCCGCGGCCAGCGCGCCGAAGCCGGCCTTCTGGCCATGCGGGCCGTACACCGCGCCGGCCTTGGCGTGGCAGTCGCCCGGCGCCACCTTCCACTGCGCCGCCGCAGCCGCCACCAGCATGGCGCGGGCCGTGGCGCCGGCATGGCGCAAGGGCTGCCACGACTGGCGCACGCTGGTGCTGCCGCCCGTGCCCTGCTGGCCGAACGCCGGGGTGGACGGCGCCTGCTCGATGCGCACCGCAGCCCAGTCCGCGTCCATTTCGTCGGCCAGCAGCATGGGCATCGCGGTCATCACGCCCTGGCCCATTTCCGACTTCGCCACCCACAGCGTGACCACGCCGTCCGGCGTGAGGCGGATGTAGGCGTTCGGCGCGAAGCCCGGCGGGCCTGCGCCGTGCGTGCCGCTGACCAGCGCGGCGGCCTGCGCCAGGCGCTCGCGCACCGGCAGCTCGAACGCCAGCAGCAGGCCGCCGCCGGCCAGCACAGAAACCTCGATGAAATGCCGCCGTGTGAAGCCCCGCCTCGCCGGCGAAACCTCGGCGTCCTTGCGCGTGTCCGTGTCCATGGCCTTACCCCTTGTGCAACGCTGCGGACGCTTCGTGAATGGCGGCGCGAATGCGCTGGTAGGTTCCGCAGCGGCAGATGTTGCCGTTCATGAAGTCCGTGATCTGCGCATCCGTGGGCTTGGGCGTCTGCTGCAGCAGCACCGTGGCCGCCATGATCTGGCCCGATTGGCAGTAGCCGCATTGCGGCACCTCGGCCGCGATCCATGCCTCCTGCACGGCCTTGGCCTCGGGGCCTTGCACGCCCTCGATGGTGGTGACCTTGCTGCCCGCCGCGGACGAAACCGGAGTCTGGCAGGAACGCACCGGCTGCCCGTCCAGATGCACGGTGCAGGCGCCGCAAGCCGCGATGCCGCAGCCGTACTTGGTGCCCATCAGCTTCAGGTGATCCCGAATCACCCACAGCAGCGGGGTGTCGGGGCTGAGATCCAGTTCATGGACCTTGCCGTTGACGTCGAGCTTGATCATGGCGCGCAGCCCTCCAGGCGAAACCGCGGTGGCACTGGGCGGCGGGGGTATCGCCCAGTGCAAATCGTGCAAGCAACGGCCGCCCCGCCAACTGCCGGAAAACCGCGGCAGCAACTCAACGCATCTTAGGCAAAAAGCGCCCATTTTGTTGTGACGCATTTTGACTGCCCAGGCACGCGGCGCGAAGGCTATGCGGCAAGCTGGTGACCCAGCCCGAGAAGCCGCTCTGGGCGCCGAGCCAGCACGTCAAATCTGGTTACACCTGCGTGATGTGCCCGCTTGTGAGCCCGCTCGGGCCAACCTTATGCTGGGCGCAAACCAGACCCGCAGCGGCTGGCTCCACAAGACCTGGCACAACCCCTACACCCACAACGACCGATGAAAACAGCGCTGCTTGTGATCGACGTTCAACAAGGCCTCTGCGAGGGCGAGCACGCCGCCTTCGCCTCACAAGAGGTCATCGGCCGCATCAATCAGGTTGCCGAAAAGGCTCGTGCGGCAGGCGCGCTGGTCGTGTTCGTGCAGCACGAGTCCAGCACCGGAGAGCTCATGCACGGAACGCGCGGTTGGCAGCTCGCCCATGGGCTCCACACAGCCCCTTCGGATTTGCGCATTCGCAAAACCACCCCGGACTCCTTCCACCGCACAGTGCTGACGGACACCCTCACGCAGCATGCCGTGACCGACCTGGTCATTTGCGGCATGCACACCGAGTTCTGCGTGGACACCACCACGCGTCGCGCGCTGGCACTCGGCTACCCCGTGGTGCTGGTGGAAGACGCCCACACCACCGAGGGTTCGGCGCTTCTGAGTAACCGTGTTGATAGTCAAGCAGTGAGGAGCTGATAGTGAGCGTTCAGGTGGTCCCGGGCGATGGCATTGAGGTGGGTAACCAGCTTGCGCATGCAGGCGATCAAGGCCACCTTCTTGAGCTTGCCCGCGGCCACCAGGCGCTCGTAGAAGGCACGGATGGCGGGGTTGAATCGTGTTGCGGTGAGCGTGGCCATGTACAGCGCTCGGCGCACTTCGAAGCGACCGCCGGTGATGCGTCGTCGGCCCCGGCTGGAGCCAGAATCGTTGGCGTAGGGGGCCACGCCGACCAAGGCGCAGATCTGGCGGCGGTTGAGGCGCCCCAGTTCCGGCAATTCGGCGATCAAGGTCGCTGCGGCGACACGGCCGATGCCAGCCACGCTCTGCAACAGCTTGGCCATCACGGCGTGATGCTGCTCGACGTGACTGACCATCTCGGCATCGACGCCGTCGAGCTGCCGCGCGATGGCCTCGAGCAGCGCCTCGATGCTCGGGCGCGTGACCGGGCGGGCCAGGCGCAGGCGCTGGCGCTCGGACAGTTGCATGGTCACGAGTTGGCGCCTGCGGGTGACCAGGGCGGCCAAATCCTGCTGTTCAGGTTCGCTCAGGGGACGCACGAAGCGCTCGCAGTCGGGGCGCTGGGCCAGCACGGCGGCGAACTCGGCCAGCGTGGCCGCGTCGATGCGGTCGGTCTTGGCTAGGCGCTGCATCGCACGGGCGAAATCGCGCGCCATGCGCGGGTTGATGACCGCCACGCGCAGCCCCGCAGCTTGCAGCGCGCACGCCAGCGCAGCCTCATAACCGCCCGTCGCTTCCATCAGTACCAGCCCTGGCTGCAGCTTCGCCAAGGCGTCAGCCAGGATGGAATGCCCATCGGCATCGTTACCGACATGGGCCAGTTCGGCCGGCAAGGCCGCTCCCACGCAAGCCACATCGACGTGCGCACTGGCGACGTCGATACCCACCATCACGGATGATCCAGACATGGTCTTCATCTCCCTTGCTTGTGCATGCGAGCTGGCGCCAAGCCGCTCGATTAACCGTTCGGGCATCAGAAAGACCAGCACGGGGTCCGTGCGCAATCCACTCAGAAACGAGCTGGCGAGCAGGCTCGCCGACTCAAGCGCCTACCAGGCTGCACGGTCCGGTCCGGTCACCTCAGCGGTGATTGGACTGTACCGCGCTGGTCTGGTTTAAACATACAAGCGCACCCATGTATAAGATGGATAAGTTTTGATTTTGTTCGAGTCAAGAGATCAAGTCCAGCCATTCCGTCAGGAAAAACAGGAAAGTGTGAAAAATCACACAGAATGGCCCCAGTGACATCGATCAAGCGCACGACCCAATAGCCACGGAATCGCGTTCTCGGTTCTCTTGCTCGATGGATGACGTGTAGCCACCCACATAGCCCGCGCGCCTGATCTCGGCGTACAGCGCTTTGGCCGTGCGCCGCTCGTGTTTGGGCCGCCGCGCGTCGGCCTTCAACGCTTGCCTGAGCGCGTCGTGGAACGCCGTGAGCTTGTTGGGCTGCTCACAGCCACAGGCTACAAAGCACGCGCCCCATTCAGACCAGACGGCCCGCGAGGAGGGTTCGTGTTGGCCAGCGACCCCGTGCGCCGCGTCGAAGGCCGCCACGTGGTGCACGTCGAATACAAGGACCACGTCATCAAAAGACTGGCCGAAGCCCGACAATTCATCAAGGAGCAAGCGTAAGGACTCAAGAACGCGGCCGCCTGTGTCGTCATCGCAAGATGGCTGATGCTTCAGTCACGATACCCATACCCAACGGTTACGTTACGAATCTCGACAGCGAAAAGGAGGCGGAACGGCTGCTGTCCCGCCTTGGCCATGAGGGCCAGGGTTCCGCGAACATCCCCCATGAAAATCTCGTTCTCCAAAACTCTGTTCAGCGGCGCCCTGGCCGTGGCCTGCATCGGCTCGGCTGCGGCCGCCCCGCTCGATGCTGGCCTCACCGCTGGCACCTTGGGCTAAGGTCCGCAGGTGGGCATGGTGATCGTGCCCGACAAGTTCGATGCCCGCCTGAACCTGGGCTACCTGCGCTACAGCTACAACACCACGTCCAACAACGTGGCTTACACCGGCAATCTCAAGCTGCAGAACCTGGGGCTGCTGGGGGACTGGCACCCGTTCGGCGGCGCGTTCCGCTTCACCGGCGGCGTGTTCTACAACGACAACCAGTTCGCGCTCACGGGGCAACCCTCCGGTGGAACGTACACCTTCAACGGTGTGACCTATAGCAGCGCGCAGGTCGGCACCGTGACGGCGAACGTGGATTTCAACAAGGTGGCTCCCTATATCGGCTTCGGCTGGGGCAGCGGTGGGGATGGTGCCGGACTGCATTTCACGTCGGACTTCGGGGTGATGTATCAGGGTCATCCCAATGCCACCATCACGGCCACTGGAGCCGCTGCCAACCCGGCCCTGGCCAGCAACGTGCAGGCCGCGCAAAGCCAGTTGCAGTCCGATCTCAACAGTTTCCAGTGGTACCCGGTCCTACAGATCGGCGTCGTGTACCGATTCTAGACAAGAACGTGGGGTAAATGAGGTAAACGTGCAACATACGGCGCAAACCCATGTTGCATGTAAATATTTCCCATGCAGGATGATCTCTACCACCTTATTCGAGGGGGTGCACAGCACGCAAGCAACCTGCCGATCATCTTTCCCGAAGGAGCCTCCTATGAAAAACATCTCCAAAGCGCTGATACGCCCCCGAACTCTGCTGCCTCTCGCCGCAGCCCTGGCACTGGGCCTGAGCGCCTGCGGTGGGGGGGGGGGCGGGGGTGTTTCAAGTGGAACCGCGAACTTTGCCCTGACCGACGCGCCTGTTTGCAACGGACTGCAAAATGTCGTCGTGACGGTTACCGCGATCCAGTTGATCGGTCAATCGGGCACGTATTCGTTGACCTTGCCGCAGCCTGTCCAGGTCGACCTCACGACCTTGACGAACGGCGCGAAGCTGTCCCTGGGCAACATCAGCGTGCCGGCTGGAACCTACCAGCAACTGCGCCTGATCCTGGCCGCGAATACGGGTAACGGCGGCTCCTATGCCAACTATGTCGTGCCGGCCAACTCGACGACGCAGGTCCCATTGACCACGCCCAGTGCGCAGCAAAGCGGCTACAAAATCAATGGCCAGTTCACGGTCGCGGCCAACGGCCAAGTCAGCCTGACGGTGGACTTCAATGCCTGTCGCTCGGTGGTGATGGCGGGCAATAGCGGCCAGTACATCCTCAAGCCGGTGCTCAATCTGGTCGACGATGAGCAATCGGGCTCCATCACGGGCTATCTGCCAACAGCCGATGCCGGGGCTGTCGTCATGGCGGAAGACAGCCAGGGTCACATCCTCAAGACGACGGTGGCTGCGGCCGGTGCCGCGAGCACCGACCCATCGACGTTCACGCTGGGGCCGCTGCCGGCCAGCAGCACCGGCTACAACGTGGTGATCGCTCCACCGGCGCCCTCGTCCGGGACGCCAAATCCGAACATCGCGCCGGATGTGGTGCTGAGCGTCCCCGTGACGGTGGGTCAAGTCACCACGCTGGGGAGCTCCAGCTCCCCACTGCCCACCCTCGCCATCACCAGCACGCAGGACGCGAGCTACAGTGGGACCATCAACCTCGCCCAGGAAGCGGACACCCTGATCGTGGCGCAGGAGCCTTTGAACTCAACCACGATGATCAGCATTGCCCAGACCAACGGCGTTGAGTCGACCAGTTCGACGACGACGGAGAGCTATGCCATGGTGTTGCCGACCGTCGCGCCGAACGTCGCCAGCTATTCGAGCGGTACCCTGACGTTCACCCAAAGCTCGACGGCCCCGGCGATCACGATCCAAGCCTATGCCTCGGACGGGGAATCGGGTACGGCGGCTGGCGGCGGCTCGATCACGCTTTCCGGAAGCAGCGACACCACGTTTGAAATGGATCATTGATCCGTCGTCCGGCATCACAATCAAAGCGTGTGATGGGAGCCGGCTGGACTTCAAGCCTGCTCCTTTTTGCTCTCACCGGTTTGTCCAGGCTGCACAACCCCTCCGCTCCGACACCTCCGCGCAAGCGCTCAGCGTCCGACGATGGTGAGCGCCACAAGCGACGCCGCCTCGACCAATTCGACCATGGCGCCTGCGGCATCGCCGGTCATGCCGCCAATCAGGGCCATCATCAATCGGCGGACGGCGACGAACATTACGCCTGCCGCCAGCAACGCGCCTAGACCGATGAAACCCCAGCCGGCCGGAACCACGATGGAACTCGCAATCAAAACCATCAGCGCCGCCTTGCGATGCAGATGGACGGCCATGCCCTCGCCCAAACCACCCCTGCGAACATAGGGCGTGGTGTAAAACAGCAGCGGCAGAGCGATCCGCCCGAGAACCGGCGGCAGCAGCAGCGCCCAGAACCGTCCGGCGTCGAGCAAATCCGCAATCGCGGCGAACTTGAGCAGCAAAACGAGAAGCAGCGTGACCACACCGATGGGCCCACAGTTCGGATCCTTCATGATGGCGAGGGCACGCTCACGGTGGCCCCTCCCGCCCGCCCAGGCATCGGCGCTGTCGGCCAAGCCATCGAGATGCAAACCGCCAGTGAGCATGACCCAAGCGGCGAGGATCATCGCCGCGCCCAGCAGGTGCGGAATGAAGCCGGCGGCGATCGCATATCCGATCAACACGAGCGGAGCGCCCACGATGATTCCCACGGCGGGATAAAACAACACGGCCTGCCCCATCTCCGCATCCGTCGGCGCCGATGCAAGCCGCACCGGTAACCTCGTCAGAAACTGGACGGCGATCCCCAAGGGTCGTAGTGCTTTCATGTCGTGACGCACCCATACGCGCCGATACGGTGCAAGCTTGCATGGGGGACCTCAAGCTGCAAAAGCTCGCTTCTTGGTTTGCCGTGCGCCAGGATTAGCAGGAGACGAATGACGCCGCCATGGGTGATGACGAGCACCCGCTGGCCAGCCAGGCGATCCGACAACGCCTTCCATGCTTCGCACACGCGCTGCTCGAATGCACGCAGGGGCTCGGCCCGGGGCGGCGTGAAGGACCAAGGGTCCTGCCAAAACCGCCTCAATCCGTCGGGGTCGGTTTGCATCAGGCGTTTGGGGTCCTGGCCCTCCCAGTCCCCGAAATCCAGTTCGGACAGGCGATCGTCGATGGTGAGCGAGGCGCCCAAGCCGCGGCTGACTTCCGCGGCGAAGTCGGCGCATCGCGCCAAGGGCGAACTCACCACGGATTGCCAGGAATTCTGGTGCGCGGTTGCCTTGCGCAATTGCTCCCACCCCTCGGGGCTCAGCGAGTCATCGAGGCGCCCCCGAAAGCCTTCGAATCCTGTCTGCCCATGGCGCAGCAGATCGAAGACGGCGTGGGCAGCCATCAAAGCTTCTCCGAAACCGCCGCCTCGGCAAAGGTCGCCATCCCTGCATACAAAGAACAAGCCAAGCGTACGAGGGGAACGGCCACGGCAGCGCCGCTGCCCTCCCCCAAGCGCATACCCAACGACAGCAGGGGCTTGGCCCGCATCGCTTTCAATAGCACCGCATGGCCTGGCTCTGCCGAGGTGTGCGCGGACACGAACCACCGCGAAGCGCCAGGGCATAGACGCTCGGCCACCAGAGCCGCGCTGCCGGTGATGAAGCCATCGATCAGAACCGGCAGACCACGCTGGGCACAGGCGATATAGGCTCCCGCGAGCGCCGCGATCTCAAACCCGCCGAGGCGGCGCAAAACCTCGAACGCGTTATCCAGGAACGCAGCGTGCAAGGCCAGGGCCGCCGAAACGACCTTCGCTTTGTTGGCGACTCCAGCACCATCCAACCCGGTGCCGGGGCCGACCACGTCGGCCACCGGCGCGCGCAGCAAAGCCGCCGTCAGGGCGGACGCCGCGGTGGTGTTGCCAATGCCCATGTCGCCGCCGATGAACAGATGCGCGCCCGACTCGCAGGCGCGCTCGACGCACCGCCGCCCCGCTTCGAGCGCAGCCCGGCATTGCTCAAGCGTCATCGCGGCTTCGCGCATGAGGTTTGCCGTACCTGGACCGAGGTTGAGGTGCAGCACGCCGGGGACCTGCTGAAGTCCGCCGACCGTGCCGAGATCGATGACTTCGAGTTGCGCATCGAGCGTGCGCGCCAGCACGCTGATCGCCGCGCCTCCGCGGGAGAAATTGTTCACCATCTCGGCCGTCACAGCCTGTGGAAATGCCGAAACGCCCTCTTCCACCACGCCATGATCGCCGGCAAACACGCTGATCCACACCGTATCGGCCAGCGGTCTTTCCTGGCCCTGCGCCGCCGCGAGAAAGATGACGAGCTCCTCCAGTTGCCCTAACGATCCGGGAGGTTTGGTGAGCTGCGATTGGCGCAGACGCGCCGCTGCAGCGGCGCTTTCGTCCAGAAGTTTCGGAGGGGCATTCAGCCAATCGGGAGACATCATTGTCCTTTCAGGGTGAGAGGTAAACCGGCGACGGTGAGGATCACGTTGTCGCAAAGAAGCGCTAGATCCTGGTGCAGCCGACCCGCCTCGTCGCAATAGCAGCGGGTCAGTTCTCCCATCGGCACGACGCCAAGGCCGGTCTCGTTGCTGACCAGAATGATTTCCCCCGGCAAATCGCGCAGAACGCGCAAGAGGGCCTCACGCTCCCGAACCAGTCGACCGGGGTCATCACACAACAGGAGATTGGTCAGCCACAGCGTCAGACAATCGATCAGGATGCAAGCGCCGGGCGCGGCATTCGCGGTCAACACGTCAGCCAATGCCAAGGACTCTTCGATCAAGATCCAGTGACCCGGGCGACTGGCTTGATGGTGAGCGATACGCTCTTGCATTTCGCGATCGCCCGCGGTTGCCGTGGCCACGTAGGTCACGGGAAGGGAGCATTGGGCGGCCTTCTTTTCGGCCAAGCGACTTTTGCCGGAGCGGACCCCGCCGAGGATGAGTGTTTTCATGGACGTCAGCGCAACAAGGCGATAAGGCTTTGCACGTCGAGATGGGCCTCCACGGCGTCGGCCAAACGCTCCAGATCAGTCTCGCGACGAGCCGCGATGTCTGGCGCTTGCATTCCTGCATAACCCGCCCACGCCAATATGGCATCGCGCGCTTCGGGCTGATCCAGGATCCCATGCACATACGTCCCCATCACCTGGCCATCTGGGCTTTGCGCGCCGTCCAGGCCCTGTTCCAGAATGGCGACCGGCCGCTGCAAGCCCGGACCTGTCGTGACGCCCGCGTGGATCTCGTAGCCCGACACGGTTGCATCGCCCCAGGCTAGCCGGCCATGCACGCGCCGAAGCTGCTTGTCAGCCTCCAGGACGGTGTCGACCTCGAGCAGCCCCAGACCCGCGCTACTGCCAGGCGAGCCCTCCAAGCCATGGGGATCGACGACGGATCGACCGAGCATTTGAAATCCTCCGCACAGGCCCAGGATCCTGCCGCCATAGCGCAGGTGCCGCAGCAGGTAGGGCTCCCAGGCTTGTTGGCGCAACCAGGCCAGATCGTCCCGGACTGATTTCGATCCCGGCAAGCAGACCCAGTCGGCGCCTGGGAGTTGCTCACCCGGACCGATGAAACGCAGATCGATGCCAGGATGCAGGCGCAGGGCATCGAAATCGGTGTGATTGGAAATGCGGGGCAAAGCGGGCACCACGACCCTGAACCCCTCACGTTCGGGCTGACGGGCCGGCAAGGCGTCTTCTGCATCCAAGTGGAGTCCGTGAAGGTAAGGCAGTACGCCCAAAACCGGCTTTCCGGTGGCCTGTTCCAGCCAGGCGAGACCGGACTGGAGCAGCGCCAAATCGCCACGGAAGCGGTTGACCACAAAACCCCGGACACGCGCCCGCTCGGACTCGGAAAGCAAGGCCAGCGTCCCCACCACGTGGGCAAATACCCCTCCGCGATCAATGTCGGCCACCAGGATGACCGGGCAGTCCACCGTTTCGGCAAACCCCATATTGGCGATGTCGTTCTGACGGAGATTGATCTCCGCAGGCGATCCCGCCCCTTCGCAGATGACCACGTCATATTGCGCCGCCAGGCGCGCATGCGATTCCAGCACCGCCCGCATGGCGATGCGCTTGTAATCCTGGTAGGCGGCCGCATCCAGCGTCGAGACGGCATGCCCTTGGATGATGATCTGCGCACCGCGATCGGAATTGGGCTTGAGCAGCACGGGGTTCATATCCGTATGGGGCTCGATGCCGCATGCCGCCGCCTGCACCGCTTGTGCGCGCCCGATCTCGCCACCATCGGCAGTGACGGCGCTGTTCAACGCCATGTTCTGTGGCTTGAAGGGCGCCACGCGCACACCCTGACGCTTGAGCCAGCGGCATAAGGCGGTCACCATCAGGCTCTTGCCGGCATCGGAGGTGGTGCCCTGCACCATCAGCGTCTTGGCAGCCATCACACACTCGCCTTCAAGCCGCGGTCCAGGCGATCCCATTCAGCATCGCCGCCCGGCAGGCCGAAACGCAAGCTCTGCGGCTGGTCGAAGAGTCTGGTCAGAATACCCTGGGCAGCGAGTCGCGCATGCAAGGCGGCCGCCTCGGGGAATTGCACCCATTGGAACAAGGCCGTTCCTCCGGAAGGCGCGAGCCCGTGCCCTTTCAAAAGCGCTTCCAGCCGGCGTCCCCGCGCGGCCAGGTGGTCGCGCTGCGTCTGCTGCCAGGCGGTATCCAGCAGCGCCTGTTGGGCAAGCCATCGCGATGGCCCAGGCACGGCCCAAGGGCCCAACAGGGATTGCAGACGCAGGAGAAATTCGTGCTCGGCCAACACGAACCCCACCCTGGCGCCGGGCAATCCAAAAAACTTTCCCAGACTGCGCAGCACGATGAGACCGGGTTCCGCGCAGTGGGCGGCGATGCTGTGTTCAGGAGTCGGGTCGATGTAAGCCTCATCCACCACCAGCCAACCATCGCGGCGAACAAGTTCCTGATGCCATGCGAGGAGCCGCGAACGAGAAAACCTCTGCCCCGTTGGATTGTTCGGGTTGACGACGACGAGCACATCCAGACCATCGATCGACATGTCCTGGTTCCAGTCCATCACGCTGTGCCCGGATTTGCGCCAGGAATGGCCATGCTCGGCATAGGCGGGGGATAGGACCCCCACCCTGCTTTCGGGCCGAAGCGTGGGCAAGGCCTGGATGGCAGCCTGGGTGCCGGCGACAGGCAGCACATGCCTTGCATCAAGATAGCGTCGCGCTGCATCGACCAAACCGTCCTCCTCCTCGGGAAGCCGGCGCCAGAGGTCTGCAGGGATCTGTGGAATCGGCCAACCCAGGGGATTGATGCCTGTGGAGACGTCCAACCATTGCTCCGGAGCGATGCCATAGCGGCGCGAAGCCGCGATCAAACGCCCGCCGTGTTCAAGCATGACACTCCTCCCATGATGAACAGCACGGCGAGCCACAGCACGACGCCATGCCGCACCAGCGCAAGGGCGCGATCGATGTCGCGATGCACGGGGTGCGCCCCGGCACCGAGCGCCGGGCGCGCATGCCACTGGCCTTGATACCGCGCCGGCCCGCCCAAGGAAATGCCGAGAGCGCCCGCCCCAGCCGCCATGACCGGGCCGGCGTTGGGGCTATCCCACAGCGGTGCCTGCGCGCGCCAGCATCGCAAGGCCAAGCGCGTCTTGCCGAGCAGCGCATAAGTGATGGCAGTCAACCTTGCAGGAAGCCAGTTCAGAACATCGTCCAGGCGGGCCGCGGCCCAACCGAATTGCAGATAACGGGCGGTTTTGTAGCCCCACATGGCATCGAGAGTGTTGACCAAGCGGTAGAAGATCGCACCAGCCGCGCCCAGGCAGGCGAACCAGAACAAAGCCCCGAAGACGCCGTCATTGCCGTTTTCGAGGATCGTTTCGCAGGCAGCCGGCACGATATCCAGCGTCTCGGCATCACGGCTCACGATACGGGAAACAGCCACGCGGGCCGCCGGTTCATCCCCGGCACGCAACGCCGAGGTGATGGGCGCAACATGATCGTGCAAGCTTCGATGGCCGAGCGCGAAATACAGAGCCCAGATCGAGAACCCGGTCCCCCAGGCCCCAGGCAGGCGCGCCAACCACCAAGAAACAGCAACCGCGGGTCCGATCAAAAGGGTCAAGGCGAGCCCTCCGCGCAAGCGAGACGGGGCATGCAGCACACGCTCCACCTGTTGCGCCAGCCAGCCGAATCCGGCCAAAGGATGCAAGCATCGAGGTTCCCCCAGAAACCCATCCAAACCGACAGCGGCCAGGGACATCAGTGCAGTGGCGAGCATGATCAATAGGGCGCCGGGGTGCCCTGCGCGCTGTCTGGCCAGTGGTTCTCGAACAGGACGTCATCCATCGCCAACCGCCTTCCCCAGCCCGCCTCTTCGAACATCGGCCGCGGGTAGAACGCCGGAACCCTGCCGATGCACAGCAGCGCGACCGGCCTGGCTCCTGCAGGCAGTCGCAGCAAGTCTGCCAGGGATTGCGGCTCGAAGAAGGAGACCCAACCCAAACCGACACCTTCGGCCCGCGCGGCCAGCCACATGTTCTGAATCGCGCAACCGACAGAAGCGAGATCCATGTCCGGCATCGTCCTGCGTCCGATGATGTGAGCATCGCGTCCCGGCATCAGCGTGACGGCGAGGAGTTCCGGGCACTCCAGAATGCCCTCGACCTTGACTTTGAGGAACTCCTGGTTACGCGAAGGCAAGGCCTCGGCCGTTTTGGACCGCTCCGCATCGACCAGTCGGTGGATCGCGAGCCGCAGGTCCTGGTCCGTGATGCGCAGGAAGCGCCACGGCTGCATGAATCCCACGGATGGGGCCAGATGCGCCGCCGCGACCAAACGCTCAATCAGTCCCTCGGGCAAAGCCTCGGGCGTGAAGTGGCGCATGTCACGGCGTTCTGTGAGCACGCGCCATAGGGCTTCGATCTCGACATCGCTAAAGCTGTGTAGATGCTTCATGCTCGGAACAATTGCGCGACGATGCGCGGGTTGGAGGGAAAATAAAAATGCACGTAGGACGCCGTGAGATTGCCAACGCGATACACCGCCTCCCCGTCGCCCCCGCGCGGATTGGTGGCGCGCGCCGCGGGCGCCAGCGCGGTTTCCAAACGGGAGTGGTGAAAGGTGTGTCCGCGTATGACCTCGCCTGACATCTCCACCGCCTGTAAACCCAGCGCCACGAGGCGTGGCTGCATGGTCGCGCGCGCGGGCAACAAGCCAACCATGTCTGCGCGCTTTCCCCGCACATCCATGAGTGTTTCCGCCAGATACAACATGCCGCCGCATTCCGCCAGAATGGGGCGGCCGGCCGCGAAGTGCGTACGTATCGCCTGCCGCATCGCGCCGTTCGCAGTCAAACCGTCCAGGTGCAACTCGGGATAACCGCCGGGCAACCACAAGGCATCGCAATCGGGAAGCTGCGCATCGGCAATCGGTGAAAAGAACCGGATCTGCGCCCCCATCGCAGCGAGCAATTCGAGATTGGCGGGGTAAATGAAGGAAAACGCGGCATCCCGCGCAATCGCGATGCGCACGCCATCCAGAAATTTGGCGGACTGGAGAGACTCTCCGGCAGAGAAGGCAACCGCCTGGGGCAACTCCAGATCAAGTTGCAAAGACTCGGCCGCCAAATCGATGCGCGCATCCAGATCGCCGATCTCGCTGGCCTGCACAAGACCCAAATGCCTCTCCGGCAGCGCCATGGCCTCTTGGCGAGGCAGGAAGCCTGCCCAGGGCAAGAACGATGGCAGCGCGTCTTTGAGCATTTGCGCATGCCGCTCCCCAGCCACGCGGTTGGCCAGCACGCCAGCAAAAGGCACTTCCTTGCGGTAACTCGCCAACCCCAGGGCGATGGCCCCAAAAGTCTGCGCCATGGCCGACGCGTTGATCACGGCCAGCACCGGGATCGAAAACAGGGCGGCAAGATCGGCACTCGAGGGCTGACCATCGAACAGGCCCATCACGCCTTCGATCAGAATCAACTCGGATCGCTCCGCCGCTTCGAACAGCAATTGCCGGCAGCGCGCTTCTCCTGCCATGAAGAGGTCAAGCTGGTGCACAGGCTGGCCGGATGCGCGTTCGAGAATCATCGGATCGAGAAAATCCGGGCCCGTCTTGAAAACCCGCACGCGCCGTCCTGCCAGACGGTGACGCCGCGCCAGCGCCGCGGTGACAAGGGTCTTGCCCTGCCCCGATGCCGGAGCCGCAACGAGCAACGCGGGGCAGTGGTGCATCACAGATCGATTCCAGGCTGCGCCTTGATCCCCGCACGAAAGGCATGCTTGACATCGGCAATCTCGCTCACCGTGTCAGCCGCGTCGATCAAAGCCTGCGGCGCCGCGCGCCCCGTGATCACCACATGCTGCATGGGCGGACGCGCAGCCATGGCTACCAGGACGAGGTCCAAATCCAAATAACCGTACTTGAACAAGTAGGTCATTTCATCGAGAACGACCAAACCGTAGGCTGGATCCCGCAGTGCTTGCGAAGCCCGAGCCCAACCCACCTCGGCTTTTTCGATATCGCGAAGGCGATTCTGTGTTTCCCAGGTAAAACCTTCGCCGCAGACGTCCCAAAGCAGGTTCGGATCGCGGGTTAAATACGACTGCTCGCCGGTACCCATCTTGCCTTTGATGAACTGGAACACGGCCACCCGCATGCCGTGCCCCAGAGCACGCACCACCATGCCGAAGGCCGAACTGGATTTACCCTTGCCATTACCGGTCAAGACCAGCAGAAGGCCATGGGAATCCGTGGCCTTGGCGATGGCGGCATCCACCACCGCTTTCTTGCGCGCCATGCGTCGCGCATGCCGCGCCTCCATGGAGTCGCTCATGAATGCAGGCCGTGCGCCTTGCTGCCGGGCTGACCGTGAAGCCGCAAGCCAGTCAGGGCAAACAGCGCATGGATCATGGCGGCTAGCGTGACATAAAAAACCATCACACCCAGCATCATCGGAAAGTAGCGGACTTCACGGACGAGAAATTCGGCCAACGTTGGATGCATAAAACGCCCGCCGAAAAAATAAAAGCTGCCGCTCGAGCACAATTCCGCACCGAGCGCCGACAGCACGATGGCAACAACCAAGGGCACCAACGAGGTCAAACGATCACGATGATGCCGTGCATACCAGCGTCCACCCAACCACAAGGCGCCGAAGGCCAGCAGCAAGGCGGCATAGGCCGGGGTCACACAAAAACTTGAGACTCCGCCGAACGTGATGGCGAACCAGTCGACAGCAACAGCCAAAATCACGAACACGGCAAACCACCATGCTGAGCTCAGGTAGACGCCGGCCACGAAAAAGACCGCCCATGAGGCATCAGGCAAATGTGCGGGGGTTGCGAAATGATGGCTGCGGGTTGCGGCCATCACCAGCATGAGAAGCAAACCGATGGCCAACTGCGAGCGCTGCGAGAGTTTCTGCATGAGGACGACTCCTTGAGGAGGGGTTGTAAAGCCAACGCAACGAAACTACGAACCCAATGGCTGCCAAGCCAAACCGAAGAACACGCCGAACGGTTCGCGGTTGTAGCTGTAGGCGGTCTGGTACTTCTTGTCGAACAGATTCTGCACTCGCGCGCTCCAACCCCAATGCGGAGTGACGACGCCGCTTGCGGTGAGGTCGACGGTGGTGTAGCTGCCGAGGGTGACCGGAATCCGCTTGAAGCTTGCATCGTAAGCAGCATCCGGTCGTGGGCCGCTGTAGTGCACTTGCGTTCCGACGAGAACATTACCAAACGCATGATTGATCGCCACATTGGCCAAGCTGCGAGCGCGCCGTGGCAATGTAGGGTTGCCGGCTTGGGTCAGGTCCACGGGCTGTTGAAGCGTCAGATTCGCGTCATAAGCCCAGCCGTTCCATGCACCGCTACCGGTGAGTTCCAGGCCGCGGGTTCGGGCGCTGGCAATATTCTGGAATTGCGTTGCTCCGGTGACGGAATCCGTTCCATAACTCCACTGATCACGCATCTTGGTTTGGAACAAAGTCGCACGCAGGACGGTCGATCCACCTGCCCACTGGAATCCCGCCTCGGCAGAGTGCGCTTTTTCAGGCTTCAAATTTGGGTTGGCTTCCCAGTAAGGCTGAGCGCTGTAATACAGATAGCCCAGCGGGGGGACATTGAACGCAGTAGAGTAGCTTGCAATCGCCTTGAATCCGCCGCCGAGTTCCCGACCGTAGCCGAGATAGCCTGTGTTCTGGCCCGAGTAGCCATCGAAACGATCGAGGCGCACGTCGAGTTGGATCTCGTTGTCAGCGACAGTCCCATTCAAACCGGCGAACTCCGCGTTGGCGTTGCGGCTCTTGGAGGGGAAACTGCCACTGCCAGTGGTGTCGATGGATTGATGCTGCAGATCAACGCCTCCCGTGGCCGTCCATCCGGATCCCAATTGCACCACGTTGCGCCACAGCACTTGTTGAATGCGTGTGCGGGACGTCGATGGATAGCCGCCGAAATTCAGGTTGTTCGTGGTTTGCCGCGAAACACTCAAATGCGAGACCCAGATGCTCGCAAGCTGGTTGTCGCTGAACAGTTGCTCAAGCGCCTGCTTGTTTTCGCCAGCGTCCACGGCGTTGTCGTAGGTGTACTGGCCATCGCTACGAAATACCCGCAGACCGAGACTCTGTCCCGCAACGAGTTCTTGCACGATGGAAGCATTCGTTGTGGTGTTGCGGTAACCATCGGCCGCATTCGAACGCACGAAGAAACTTTGTGCGGGATAGATCGATGGGATGCCCTGCGTGGTGTAGCGGCTGATCCCGGCGTGCAACGCGGTCTTGCCCACCTGCTCGCTGGCGTTGGCCGAAAGCGTGGCCGTGTTGCGACTGCCCGCAGTGGCCGACACCGAAGCTTGCGGCTTTTTGCCCCCCTCTCGCGTGGTGATGATTACAACGCCGCCGATCGCGCCCGCGCCGTAGATTGCCGAGACGTTGCCTCGGATGACTTCGATGCGCTGAATCTGATCCGTGGTCAGGTTTTCCAAATAACCTGCGCTACCCGAAGCGTCCTGAGGCATCAAGGGAACCCCGTCGAGCAGCACCAAGACGCCCAGATCAGTGCTACCGAATCCGCGCACGTAAATCGTCGAGGTATGACCAGGCCCGCCATTGGACGTGAGCTGAACTCCGGCAATTTGCTGCAGCAGGGTGGTGATGTTCTGCGCACCGGACTCGCTGATCTGCTCGCGCGTGATCACACTCACGCTCGGCAAGGCGCTGGACAAAGGCTGGGGGTAGGTGGCGGCGGAGACCACCACGGGCGGCAGCGTTATGCCGCGGTCATTTTCGGATTGGGCATAGACCTGAGCCATGCAAAAACCGAGACAAGTGCACCCAACCAGGAATCGCTGGGCACGGCTGCGAAGACGCGCGGCAGCGCGGATGAAAGCTTTGCTGCGTGCGGACTGTTTGGGTACTGTCATTGCATGTTCCAGGGTCAAGGACCAGCCGTGCCATCCCGCACGGAACTCTTGATCGCTGGAAACAGCTTTCGCATGCTTCGCCAACTGCGGCAGCCGAATCACAATTCGACTTGGACGCGCCAACCCGACCCGGAAGGCATATTCCCAGCGTGTTGGCCGGTATCCGGGCTGGCGGCGAACCTGAACGACCTTCCCAGGCGAACCCAGTGGCATTGCTGTTCAGGCACCAAGGCACAAGGCCTTGAACCGCTGACCGTTGCGGGGGCAGCACAGGCTTGGATTGACCCAACCCTTCCTGTTTCCCGTTTAACTCCGCGGACTGAAGCTCCGCGCAAGCACCAACGCCTCGCATCATAGCGAGCACTCGCCAGAATCAAGCAACGCATAGCAAGGCCGAATGGAGACATGGCCCTGAAAAACTTGGCTCATCCCCGAATCGACTGTCGAGGCTCTCGGCCTGTGCCACTGAAATGATTGGCATGCTCCCGTGGCTGCGACGCCTTGGCGCCAGGCGACAGGGACGCAGCCACCGCCGCCACGAAATGCGGGCTCAAGGCCACCGTCTCGCCAATGATGAGAAGCCCCGGCCGCGGACCATAGGGGGGAGCCTGCTCCACCAGAGCCTCCAGGCCCATGGCCCACACCCGCTGGCTTGGTCGCGTACCGTCCTGCACGATGGCGGCCGGCGTGTCGGGCGCCAGGCCATGCGCGATAAGCCGGCGCGCGATGGAGGCCACGCGTTCCACACCCATGTAGAACACGCGGGTCTGGCGCGGCCTGGCCAGTGCGGCCCAATCCAAATTCGCACCGCTGTCGATATCGCCTTGAGCGAGATGGCCCGACAAAAATGTGCATGAATGCGCCAACTCGCGGTGCGTGAGCGGAATGCCCGCTGCCGACGCGCAGCCATTGGATGCGCTTACCCCGGGCACCACCTCGAAGGACAGCCCGGCCGCCTGCAAGGCCTGCACCTCTTCACCACCACGCCCGAAGATATGCGGGTCGCCACCCTTGAGCCGCACCACGCACCGCCCCATGCGGGCCTGCTCGATCAGCAGCGCATGGATCTGCGCTTGGGCCACGGCGTGGTGGCCCAACGCCTTGCCTACGTAAAGTCGCTCGGCCTGGGGCGGAAGCAGCGCCAGCACGTCAGGCGCGATCAGGCGGTCGTGCAACACGACTTCGGCGCGCTGGATGCGGTCGAGTGCGCGCAGGGTCAGCAAATCGGCGGGGCCCGGACCGGCCCCGACAATGTAGACCATGCCGTGCCGGGAGCGGGATGCCTCAACCGGCATCGCCGTTCCCTTCAGGGACGCCACAAGCTGGTCCGCGGTGGAATACCAAATCTTCGACAACCTGGCCATTGACGAGGTGCCTGTCGACGATGCGATCCATGTTCTCCGGGGTCACGTTGTAGTACCACACGCCGTCGGGCTGCACGCAAAGAATGGGACCGCCCTTGCACGCGGCAAAGCAGCTCACTCGACTGCGCTTGACACGCATCGCGCCTTCATGCAGGCCGGCGGCCTTGAACTTGTCGCCCAGGCTGTCGAACAGCAATTGCGACTGGCCGTCTCGCGTGCAGCGCGTGCCCGTGCAGACCAGCAGGTGACGACGATAGTGGCCGATCTCGGGTTTGATGACGGGTTGATTCATGCTTGAGTTTTGGTCAGGTGCGGAACGGGAATCGATTTCACCTGGCGACGGATCCGAATCGGTCAAGCGAGCCTTCGTCATGCTTCACCCTCTTCCCTGACGTCGGCATCCGTAGCTGCCAACGGTTCGTTCAGTGTCGCCCGGATATAGTCTTCGGGCAGACGGTGGCGCGCGGCCAGCCGTTCCACGCTGTCGCCCAAGGCATGATCGGCGATCAAGTCTTCAAGCCAGCCGTTCAGACCTGTGGAGAGCGATCGCCCCGGCCGCTCTCCATCCCGCGCCCGCCCCTCATCCATGTCGTACTTGTTGGCATAACCGCGCGGCGTGACCATCAACCCGCACTTGACGAAAGTGTTGCTGTTGCCGATGAGCACCGTGGTGAGCATGCCGATGTCGCAGTCGCTCATGCGAGCGAGCGTGGTGAATTCAATGCGTTCACGACGACGGTAGGCGCTCTTGACCACGGCCACGGGTGTGTCAGCCCGTCGGTGGCGCAGGAACAGCCGCTGCGCTTCGACGATCTGGCGCGTACGCCGGCCGCTCTTGGGGTTGTAGAGAGCGACCACGAAGTCGGCCTGGGCCGCAGCATCAAGCCGGCGCGCGATGGTGGGCCAGGGCGTCAGCAGGTCCGAAAGCGAGATGGCGCAGAAATCGTGCGTGAGTGGCGCGCCCACGAGGGCGGCGCAGGCGTTGAGCGCAGACGCTCCCGGAATGATCTCGACCTGCACCGGATCCTCAGGCGTCCAGCCCGTCTGGAACAACACCTCGTAGGTCGGGCCGGCCATGCCGTAGACACCGGCATCGCCAGATGAGATCAACGCCACTTTCTTACCCTGCCGTGCGGCGGCAAGGGCACTCACGGCACGGTCGATCTCCTCGGTCATGCCCTTACGCACGACTTCCTTGCCTTCTAGCAAATCGGCCACGAGCTTGATGTAGGTCACATAGCCGATCACGACGTCCGCTTCGGCAATGGCTTCTCGGGCTCGTTGCGTCATGTGCGCGTTGCTGCCCGGGCCGATGCCGACCAGCATGATCTTGCCAGCAAGCCGGGCATCGGGCGGCACATCGGATGCAGGGTGGAGGGGCGCTTCATTCATGGTGAAGATCTTGGGTTGGAGTTCAAGGACTGCGGCCAAAGGCCCCCGCAACAGCATGCGATGGAGACCGTCGCGTTGCGTCCATCCGTGCCGCGGTGTTTGTACTTCTCGACGAGCAGCCTGCAGGAATTGTCCGCGCCTGCAGCCAACAAGGCTGCCGCCTCGCTGACCGAAGGTGTGCCGGTGTACTTGCGCACGGTTTCGGACGGATTCGGGACGGTCACGGCAGCCAGTTCTTCGGGACGATAAAAGATGATGTCCCAGCCGCGCTGGGCAGCCAACGCCAACAGCCCGGGCTCGTCAGCCTTGAGCGTGATGCTGGCCACCGCCGCCACCTCGCTGGACTGCGCCTGTACCAAGACCAGAGCCTGGTCCACCGCATGAACCAGCGTTTCGATAGGCGTACCGCGGTCACAGCCAATGCCCAGCGAGAGCTTGCGGTCTGCAATCTTCATAAGGCAGCATCCAGCGGCGGTCGATACACCACGAGTCGCTCGCGCAGTTGCTGCCAGCACGACTCTTCCACCTTGGCATGCGTGATCCACAGGACCGCCTTGAAGCGATCCAGGTCCACATCAGCCAGGCGCTCGAAGCGATGGATGTTGGGGGGCAGCGGCGTCGGCCGCGCCCACCAATGCGGGCTGCCGGCTTCTTGCACGACGGCGATGGGATCGCCATTCACGACATGAGCCGAGACCCGCGTGATGTTGAGCTTGGGCGCCTCGACCTTCCAGCCCAGTTCACGACCGAGAATGTCAACCGGAATGGTCTTGCCCACATCGGATGCCGTGGTCAGTACCGGCGTGGCGCCGAGCAACGCGGCCACCTGCTCGGCGCAGGCATTCGCTCCACCGACGTGGCCCGACAGCACCGGGATCACGAACTGCCCGGCGTCGTCCACCACCACGACGCCGGGGTCTTGGTCCTTGCTCTTCAGGTGCGGCGCGATCAGACGCACCACGGCACCCAGCGAGACGAAGAACACGATCTGGTCATAGCGCTCGAACAGGCCTTCGATTTCGTCCTTGAACGCGCCGTTGTAGGCATGCACCGGATTCGGAACACTCTGCACCACCTCGGCGAACTTGGCGGTGACACAGACGCTGGCCTGCGGCATGAGGCACGCGAGCCTGGCGGCTTGGGCCGCGCCGTGCTTGGTGATGGCAACGATGGCCACTCGCACCGCGGCCGGTTCACTCATGGGGCCTATTCCTTCTCTTCGGTTGTTTGACTGACCAGTGGACTCGCCTTCTTCAAGCAACCCTTGATGCGCTCGCCGCGTACGCGGTGTGGGTTCCTCACGATCATCAAAGACAGGTAGCTGACTTTCTGGCCGCGCAAGCTCGGCAGGTCTGTCACGACACGTTCATCCGGTGCGCCGCAGCGTTCAATGAACTGCGCATGGCGGAGCAAACCGCGCTGCTCCAGCCAATCGATCAGCTCGTCCATCAAGGGCTTGACCTTCAGCAATACCAGCGTATCGAAGTCGCGCAGCAATCGGTCGACCGCGCCGACCCCATAAGCGGCGGGCACGATGGCGACGGTGTCGTCCTGCTCGGCCAGCGGCTGGCCGAGCGTGGCACTGGCGGCGGTAAATGAGTTGACGCCGGGCACCACATCGACGGCAACGCGCTCGTCGATGGCGCGCACCGTGCGGGCGAGATGGCCGAAAGTGGCATAGGTGCTGGCATCACCCTCGACGAGGAACAGCACATCCTGCCCGGCTTGCAAGACGGGCAGGACGACCTCGGCGGCGCGGTGCCAGTGGCGCAGCAGTTTGACTTCGTCATGCGTCATCGGGAACAGCAATGCCTGGTGCTGTGCCGGTAGTGCGATACCTGAGCGCAGGACGATGTCGAAAGCGTAGCTCGGCGTCTTGGTGCTGCGCGCGGGGTAGGTCCATGCGGCGTCACGGCGTTCCAGCAAGGCCCAGGCTCGGCGTGTCATCAAGCCGGGATCGCCTGGGCCGAGACTCACGCCGATGAGGCGCCCCACGCGGCTCGGCAGCGGCATCATGGTCTCGCTCCCTCGCCCACATCGGTGCATGCGGGTTGGGGTAAAGGCGGGTCCGCCTGCGCACAGACGATCCACACCGGGTTCTCGGCAGCCATACGGTGCATATGCAAGATGGGTTTGCTGCGTGCAGCCTGCAGTTGCAGTACATCCCACGTCGCGTTCAGCGCGCTCAGAGTCTGCGTTGCCACGGCCAGGTTCTCCAGCGTCACAAAGTTCATCACCAGCCAGCCTGTGGGCTTCAAGCGACGCAGGCACAACGCCAACAACTCGGCCAGTTCTCCGCCCGAGCCGCCGATGAAGACGGCGTCGGGGTCGGGCCACGCGTCCAGCCCTTCGGGGGCCTTGCCGTGCAGCAACGTGTGGTTGCTGATACCGAAAGCCTGCACATTCTGGCGTGTGTTTGCGGCGTCTGCCTCGTTCTTTTCGATCGCCCAGACATGACCTTGCGGGCACAGCCGCGCGGCTTCAATGCCGACAGAACCCGAGCCCGCACCAATATCCCACACCAGACTGTCGGCACGCAACTGCATCCGCGCCAAAGAAACGGCGCGCACCTCTTGCTTCGTGATCAGGCCTTTGTCGGGCTGTCGCTGGATATAGGCCGCGTCAGCCAAGCCGAAACGCACCGGATTAGGCCTGGCGCGGGTACGCCACATCAGCACCACATTCGGGTCGGCGAAGCGCCGCTGCGCTGCCTCAGCGGGCAAGAGATCGGTCAGCACCCGTTCTTCGCTCGTGCACAGGCGCTCGGCAACTGCGATGCGAAAATCGTCGCCCAGCCCCTCGGCCACCAGCAAACGCGCGACGCGATCGGGTGTGTTGTCGGGGCTGGTCAGCACGGCCAACCGGTCGTGCTGGCGCAACGCCTGGGTCAACTCGTACAAGCCATGACTGGGCGTTGCCCCCGGAATCCATTCGCCGGCGTCTTTCGAATGGATCGAGACGATTCGCGCGTCTTGCCAGGCCAGGCCGATCCGAGCGCAAGCCAACTGTAGTGTCGACACGTTAGGCAACACCTCGACCGCCTCGATGCACAAGCGCGAAGCCAGGTAACTCGCAATGCCGTGGCACAGCGGGTCGCCGGTGGCGAGCAGCACCACGCTCAGATGGTTGGCACGCGCAGCACGTATCCACTCGGGCACGGCACTGAGCCGGCCCGTGAGGTCATGCCGCACGGCGTCAGGCGCGATATCGTCCTCGAACAGCGCCAGCGTGCGAGTCGCGCCAATCACGACCTGTGCCGCATGCAAATGCGCCAGCGCGGTCGCACTGAGACTGGCTGCGCCGTCGTCAAGCACGCCAATCACCCGGCACGGGATCGGATCGCGTTTTACGGCGAAATCGGGTGCGTTCATATCGCTCATGTGGATTGGGCCTCGGCGATTTTGTGGCCGTCGAAATCGCAGACCAGCACATGCAGGTGAAACTTGCCGCCGTAACGATCAGGCGCGGTGAGCGTGCTCACCACCTTGTTCGCCAGCGCGGTATGAAACTCGTTCAGCAGACCCAGCGCTTCCATGCGCTCGGCTGCAAAGCGGGCCGTCACGTTGGCGGCAATGGCGGCACATTCATCGGCAGGCGCACCGATGCTGGAAGCCAATTCGGCCAGCAACCCGGTGTCGACCTCAGCCCGGTTGGCGTGGGTGATAGTTTCTCCCTGCGCGATCTTGGTGAGTTTGCCGACCATGCCGCCGATCACCACTTCGCGAAGGCCTTGCTTCACAG